>Ga0180434_10001638_pt1 | contig 31573 bp, 28 predicted proteins | sample SS_ome_7_FD_132453 | JGI IMG/M metagenome (GOLD analysis project Ga0180434, IMG submission 132453) | Hypersaline lake sediment archaeal communities from the Salton Sea, California, USA - SS_1_D_2 metaG | ecosystem: Environmental > Aquatic > Non-marine Saline and Alkaline > Hypersaline >... | reverse complement strand
GCAGTGGTCCTTCAAGAGAGGGCTGATCTCACTCGTGAGCGTCCTCGTCCCGTTAGGGTCCATTCTGGGGCTCATGAGCTGGATCGGCATCCCCCTCGATCTGGGCACCGTGCTCGTGGGGGCACTGGTCATCGGCTTGGGCGTGGACGGCTCGATCCACTTCCTGCATTACTACCACCGGCTGAGGCTGGAAGGCCGCGAGGGGAAGTCGGCCCTGCGGGAGACCATGGGCCACGTGGGCAAGGCGATCATCGCCGCAAACGCGACCACTTGCTGCGGTTTCCTGGTCCTTACCCTCTCGACGACCGAATTCCTGGTACACTTCGCCCTGATAAATTCCATCGCGATCTTGCTGATCACCCTGTCTCTCTTGACCTTCCTGCCGGCCCTGATCACTCTGTTCCAGCTGGACGCACAACGTGAAGAACCTCAGGATGACCCCGGAACGCAAACAGAGGAAGGTGACGCCCGTGCCGCGTGAAGTGCGGCAAAGGCATGGAGTAGGGGCACGATGAGAGCCTGAACGGCTATTTCACCAGCCCACCTTCTTGAAGAAGGCCTGGTAGGCCTCCTCCACCTCGTCGTTGGTCATGATCTTGTGCCGTTCGTGCCATCGTTTGATGCGGAGAAAGCGGAAAGGGCTGCCCTCCTGTTCCTCGATCTGCTTCTTCTGCCTCTCCTTCAGGTCCCTCGTGTCACCCACGACCTTGGCCGGGATCCCGACGGCGACGCCGTAATCCGGCACATCGCTGGTGACCATCGCGCCGGCTCCGATCAGCGCGTAATCCCCTATGCTCACACCACACAGGATGACTGCATTACGACCGACGTAGGTGGCCTTTCCTATCCTCACCTTTCCGAACTTGACCGGGCACTCTTCGCCGAAGAGGTTGTTCAGCGATGAATCGTGTAGCAGGATGTTCGTGCCTTCGGCGAGGTTCACCTCATCGTCGATCTCCAGGAGCCTCACGAACCGCTCATCCACCTTGATGCGCTGAATCTGGACGTCCTTGCCTATCTTGGCGCCCGCGGCCCTCCATCGGTCCATGTCCACCTGCGTAAAATACCTGTCATCCCAGAACTGGGACAGGAAGCCGAGCATCCTCTTGAAACCACGCAGAATCCATCGTATCTTTTCCCAGGGCTTGAGCATCTTGGTCCTCGCTGGCAGTTCCTTGTCCTTCCCGTCCGTCTTGCCCTTCCATCGCCAAAGTTCTCACGTTTCTTTAACGTTTTCAAGGGTCCGTCCCTCTAGCCCGCACATTGCACGAAACTTCGCGGCGAGAGCGGAGGAAGTCTTCGTGCAATACGCGGCCGGGTTGCCAGCCGAGGGTCGATGCCCGTAGAATGAGGGCTCTCGAAGAAGTCGCGTTGGAAGCCAGCGAGCGAGTGGGCACATGACGAGAACAGCAGGAACCGCTTCGGGCGCCGCGAAAAGGTCCCTGGCCGTGGGGATTCCCCCCACGGGCGGCTGGAAAGAGACCTTTCTTCAGTATTCGGGGATACCCCGGATCAAGCTTTCCTCAATCCGGGAAGGCGTGGAGCAGGGAGTCCGGGTGTTCCTCTGGAACCGGGAAGACCCTTTTTTCGACGGCCCGGGTGGGGAAAGAATCGCCGTAATCACCGAGAACGGCTTCTTGAAGAGGCTGCTTGACCTGGAGGGCACGGAGAAGAACGGCTACTCTTTCCGGATCGCGAGCGGCCCGTTCTCGGAGAGGAGCTTCTACATCCATGCCCCTTGCGAACCCCTGCCGAATCTCCCGAGCGGACCGGAGGCCTGCTGTGATGCAGAGGACCGGCGGATCGAGAACTCCGGGATCAGCCTGCACGAATGGAACAACATCCTGTTCGTGTCCGTGCCCTGGAATCTCCTGGATGAACAGATGGGGGCCCGCTGGGAATTCCGGCCCTTCTATTCTCCCTTCCTTGGGAAACACTTCGCAGAGACCGGGCCGTTAGTCGATTACGGCGCGCTGCGCCGCCTGTTCCAGGAACTGGTTCTCCACGCCTTTCGGCACCTCGGCCTCCCACTGGTCAAGCTGCGGTACCCCTTCCTGGAAGAACCCGCTTTCTCGTTCCGGGTTGATGCGGACGGCTTCAGCAGGGAGAGCACGGATTCGGTGCTCAGGATTTCGCGGGATCTCGGAAGTGTTCCGTTTTCATGGTTCATCGACGTGCAGGGCTGGGGAAAGAACGTCCTTCATGTGGAGGACCTGCTCGAGCACAACCAGGAAGTGGAGCTCCACTGCTACCACCACATGACCTACAGACGCGAAAGCGTGAACCGGGCAAACCTGAAGATGGGCCTCCGAAAACTGAACCGATCTGGCGTCCGTCCAAGAGGGGTGTGTTCCCCGTATGGCTTCTGGTTCGAGGGATACCAGGAAGCGGTCCGGAAACTCGGGTTCGACTATTCCTCCGAGTTCGCGTTCAATTCAGAAGACGTCCCCTCCTTCCCTTACAACGACAGTTCCTACCCCCTTCAGGTTCCCTTCCACGTAGGATCCATCGGTGTCTTCGAGAAGATCGGCTTTTCCCGAGAAGACATGTTCACCCACCTGCGGGGCACGATGGAGAAGGCGGTCCGGGACTGCGGCTGCGCCCTGATCTGTGACCACCCTCTCGGGCGAATCGAGAAATACGAGGCGGAGTTCATCGCCCTCTTCAGGGACCTGTTGGAGAAAGGCTATCGATGCGTGCCGGTCTCCGAGGTTGCAGAACAGGCTCGGGCCTTCCTTCTCCAGGACTTTCACCCCGTCGCGGCAGACAGGACCATCATAATCCAGGGGCCTTCCGCCAAATCCTGCAGATTCGAGGTCATCCAGCCAAGGGAAGAGGTGTTCGAGGTAAGGGATGGAGACAGCTATGTGGTTCGCGACGGCCTGGACCTCGTTGAGGATGCGTTTGCTTGCCCGCCCAAGCCGGAATTCGACAGGTTTCTGGCAGACCACGGCAAGGACGAGAGCCTCACGCAACTGACTCTCGCGCAATGGTATCGAGGCCTGGCAAGATTCCACATCGGCCGTCTTCGCCGGGAAGCGAGGCGACGCTTTCGGTGAGGGAAGAGGCGGTGGGTCAGCAGAGAGGGCGTGGATTGCGCCCCCTGTAGCCCAGCCCCCTGGACCTCCGTCCGATCCGGCCCCCTTCTCCCCTCATGCGCCTGTATCGCGCGAGCATGGCACAGTGCCGGCAGAGAAACCCGCCGTCATCCACCCACATGGTTCTATCGGATATGGCATCGCCGCATTCGGCGCAGCTTAACGCACTGTAGGCTTTCCTGGCAGCCATTTTTGCACTCCTTCCTGTCTATTAATGGTTAGAGTCGAAAGGCAGGCGCAAGGTTCCCGGGATTTGGCCTTGACATTTCGCCGCGGCCCCGGATATGCTTGAAATTCAAAAAGAAGCAAGAGTTGAGGAGCGGCCGACATCAGTAGCCGGACCCACAGGAGGGGGATAGGCCCCGGGTCCGCGTGAAAGGGGAGGTCGCCGAAGCGGACTTCGGCCTATCACCGACGCAAGCTGGGCCTGTGGAGAAAATCCATAGGACTGTCACGGATGGGGTTCCGTGGAGCGCTCTCTTGAAGCCGCAAAAGTCTACGAGCAGCGGACGCGAGCGTTCCGCTGCTTTTTTTATTTCAGACGAAAGAGGAGAAGATCATGCTGAAAGGATGCTTTACTGCCCTGGTCACGCCCTTTACGACCGATCACAAGCTCGACCACAGCGCCCTGGAGAAACTGATCGAATTCCAGATCACGAACGGAATCAGCGGCGTGCTGGCGGTGGGTACGACGGGCGAGAGCCCGACGCTCGAGTGGCAGGAACACAACGACGTCACGCGCCTGGTGTGCGAGGGCACGAAGGGGAAATGCAAGTCCATCGCCGGGACGGGCAGCAATTCGACCAAGGAGACCCTCGAAGGCTCGGAGCATGCGGCCAAGTTCGGGGCGGACGCCGTGCTGGTGGTAGACCCGTACTACAATGGGCCGAGCTCGCTGGAAATCCGTCGAGAGTACGTGGAGCCCGTGGCCAGCAGGTTTCCGGAGATCGACGTGATCCCTTACGTCATCCCGGGCCGCACCGGAACCCAGATGCTTCCCGAGGACCTGGCGATCCTGTACAGGCAGTATCCGAATGTCCGCACCGTGAAGGAGGCGACCGGGAACCTGGAGAACATGGCCCGCACCCGCGAGGTTTGCGGGGATGACTACACCATCCTCTCCGGAGACGACGACAAGACCCTGGACATGATCACGAGCGATGCCATCCGTGCGAGCGGGGTCATCTCCGTGTTGTCCAACGTGGCCCCGCGGGCCTTGACCCGCTACGTCACACTCCTCCTGGAGGGACAGCGCGCGGAGGCGGAGAACCTGCTCGAGGGCCTGAAGCCCTTGTTCGGGCTGGTGACCGTAAAAACCCAGGAAGAGACCCCTTACGGAGTCGTGACCTGCCGGGCGCGTAACCCGCTGGCCGTGAAGACGTTGATGAACATCCTCGGCATGCAGGCCGGGCCTTGCCGGCAGCCCATGGGCAAGATGACGGAAAAGGGCGTGCAGGTGGTCCTGGAAACGGCCCGTACGGTCCAGCGGACCGCACCGGAGGTTCTCGCCCCGGTCGCCGAGTTCTTCAACGTGGACATCGAGGACCGGCTGGCGAACGAGGCCAACTGGAAGGACCTCAGCTACGAGGGGTACTGAGCGCCTTCAGGACGACTCTCCGATCGCATCCAGGATGCCGGCCAGGAATGCCTCCTGACTCCAGACAGACGAGTCGGGCGTGTAACCGACCCGAACCACAACCAGGTTGCGGGACGGAATCACGGTAACCTTCTGCACGTCATGTCCGCTGCACTCGAAGAGGTCCTCGGGCAGGCTCGGGTACCTGACGCCGCCCACGTTCAGCCAGAACTGGGCCCCGTACTTGCCGTTCGGCTCTTCGGGTTCGCTCGGGGTCGGTGTGGTCGAGTAGGCCATCCACCCCTCGGGGAGGATCCTTTCGCCTTCCCAGACCCCATCCTGGAGACAGAACAGGCCGAAGCGCGCCCAGTCCCGGGGCGTTGCCCACATCAGGCTCCCGCCCACGAAATTGCCCACCGGATCCGGCTCGATGAAGGCGCTGCGCATGCCGAGCTTGTCGAAGAGCGCCCTTCGAGGAAACTGGAAGTATTCCTCCAGGGTGCCGAAGGTGTTCCGGATGATGCTCTGCAGGATGACGGGTGTGCCGCTCGAGTAGTGGAACAGGGTGTCCGGGGGCGCTTCCAATCCCCGGCTTGCGGCGTAATTCGCCTTGTCCAGCAGGCTGCTGTAGAGCATCTTGAGCACGTCGGCCAGAGGCGAATCGTACTCTTCGCCAAAAGCCAGGCCCGAGCTCATGCGCAAGAGCTGGTCGATCGTAATCGCATGCCTCGGATCGGACGGGTCGGCCCAATTGGGAACAGGCGCAGGCGCATAGATATCGAGCACCCCCTGCCCCACCAGGATGCCGATCATCGCGTTGGTCACGCTCTTTGTCGCAGACCACCCGTAGTGGGGGGTGTGCATGGAATAGCCTTCCGCCTCGGCGTACCTTTCCGCAACGAGCCGGCCGTCGTATACGACCACCACCCCCCTGGTGCGACGCAGGATCGTCGGGTCCGGCTCGGAAAAGGCGTCGTCCAGGACGGCCTCGATCTGCGTAACATCCACCTCGGACGGTATCTCTCCTGAAAGTACGTCTCCCGTGGGCCAATCGAGCAGCTCCTGGCCCGGAGGGGAAGGCGTCAGATCGCCGGTCTCCTGTCCCCTCACGACCGCCTCGTTCGGTTCAACCTTCCAGTCCCTGTTGCCGTAAAGCAAGGTGCAGCCCAGGTGTTCCCTGTAGATGGACTTGCGCTTCGCCCCGAGGATGATGCATGTCGCACTCTCGTCTTCATAGTCGACTTCACAGTCCATCAGCGACTCAACCAATGCGCCTATTTCGCCCATTCGCTCGCCCAGATTGCCTTCCTGCTCGAACACCGACTCTGGGGAGCGGTCCGAGATGAAAACGTTCGAGCAGAGGAACTGTGCTTCGGAACCTGCACCCATGTCCAACAGGTCCGCGAAATCGTTGCAGCCCGTATTCGATACCATCGCGCAGAGCGCGAACACAACAAAGAATAGGCTCCTCTTGTGGCTCATGGCTCTCCTCCCTGGTCGTTGCGAGTCTTTGCCAACAGAATACCATCGTACAACACAATATAACATCGACCCGTGCTAGTCGAGGTTCTTCTGAAAAGGAGGGCGCTTCGGGCGATGGCAACACGGATCCGTTGTCCCTCATGCCGGAAATCACGCGCACCTCACCCTTGAACAGTCTCCTATCCATTTCTTAAGACAGGGAATCCTGGGAACGATCGCTAAGAGACCGAGATGACCAGCTTGCTTCCATCCGATTCGAGGGCCAGGGGCTCGAGCGATTCCTTGGCAGAGCCGGAGAGAAGCTTGCCCGAGTAATCGAACGTGGACTTCCCCACGCTGCAGCATCGGATCTTGTCCTCCCCGGGGACGGGATCGATCCTGCGGTGGCCGATGTGGGTGCAGCGGTTGGGGAATGCATGGAACGCCCCATCCTGCCCGTGCACAACGAGCACTCGCTTCGGAAGAGAAGGCCCCTCCAGCCGGACCGCCCCGCCCTTCTGCGACAGCTCCGGCGCCTTGTCCAGGCTGACCTCCAGCTTGCCGCCGCCATAGCTCCAGCACCCGGAGTTGGCAGGCACCTGGGTCGCACAAATGCCGAATATACGCTTGAAAATGCCCATGTTCGCCCTCCTCTCGAGACTTGACGGAATCGGTTTTCCCTTGGGGACAGCGGCAGTATAGGACCGCCCCTCTCCCGGTGTCAACGCAGGAGAACACGGGACGACACAATAGGGGACGTTCTTGACTAATTGGACTAATTGCCACACCAGACGTTTGTCCAGTTAGTCAAGAACGTCCCCCTTTCACTGCCGGTGTCGACGAAAGAATATTGGGTCAGAATATTGAGTCAGGACATCAACTTCTGCTAAAAGGACCCTGCGTGAGGCACATCAACTGCAGAAGGGGGTAAGGATGGATATCGCACAGCTGGCATGGGTCGTGACTGTTGTCCTGACCGGAACCGCCGCAGGGGCCATGGTAGGCCACACAATCCTGCTCGGCAGATTCCTGAACTGGATGTTCGAGTCGGCGGGGGCCGAAATGTTCAAGAACACGTACCCAGTCTTCATCCGGGACAAGAGCCCGCAACTCCTCTTTGACAATCTCTTCACCCTCACGATCCTCATAACCACCGCCTTCAACGCGTACCTCTACCTCTCGGGGCAGGCGACGGCCCTGTCCCTGCTCGCGGTAGGATTTCAGTGGGCCTTCCTGGGGGTCTTTATCGGCAGCGGTTTCGCCAAGGTGGAGGCCGAGCTCTTCAAGAACGCAAACACATCCCCGGAGCTGGTGAGCATCTTCGTCAAGCGCAACATACCGCTCTGCGCGCTGTCCGCGGTGCTCCTGATCGCTTCCTTCGTGTGCCTGGCCCTTATGAGGGGCTAGCGACCTGGACGTCGTCCTTGACGATGGCGCCTACGATCAGGCCTGCCAGGACGCCTTCGACCAAGCTCCCCAGGAACCACGTAAGGGCCATCATGTAGGAGATGGGCTGGACGGAGTAGGTCCCGTAGCCCATGGAGATGCCTGCGCCAAGCCCGAAGAGGCCCCCGTAAGCCAGGCCGGTTCCCGGGCCTTTCTTTCCAAAGAACAGGGCATAAATCAACACGAAGACCACCGCCGAGATGAAGGTGACGATGTACGTGAGGCCCATCTTCATCTCTGCCATGGGGCGCCAGAGATCGGCCGTCTCCACATAAGACGTTTGCAGAAGGATCCCGTGAATCACGAAATCCACCACCGCCCAACAGATAAACACCGTCACGACTGCAAGGGCAGCTCTTTTCGCCATGATGGTTCTCCTTTGGACTGGTTCACGGATTTCGGGTCATCCCCTTTCGGTATTCCCCCGGGGTCTTTCCCGTCCATCTCTTGAAGGCGTGGTTGAAAGCGCTCTGTTCCGAAAAGCCGAGCAGAAAGGCGATGTCACAGATCGTCACCTCCGGTTTCCCGAGATACCGGAGGGCCATCTCCTCACGGATCCGGTCGAGTAGCTTCTGATAGGTAACCCCTTCGGCCTTCAACCGGTTTTGAAGATGCCGTGTACTGACCGCCAGCCCCTGTGCCGCCGACTCGATGCCGGGCCTTTCCCCCCTGGACAGCATCTGCCCGATGGAGCGCGTCACCCGGTCCGCCCAGCTGTCCCGTCCATAGAGATCCTGAACGCGCTCCTGCGCGAATCGCTCCAGGGCCTCGAGCAGGTCCGGACTGGCCAGGAAGATCTGCAGGGCCAGGTCCTCCTTTCGGAGGATAATCCGGTTTTCAGGTTGGCGAAAGAGAAGTGGCGAGCGGAAAACACGTTCGTGCTCGGTCACGTCCGGCGGCTCGGGATGGGCGAACCGGACTTCTACCGGATCGATCCGGTTCTCGGAGAGCCGGCGCAGGGAGGTAACGACGATGCCCAGAACCGCTTCGCAATGATGCCTGTGAAGCTTCACTCCGGGCCGCAGGGTTTCCAGGCGAACCGAGGCATACGCGCCCCTTCCGGAGATCCGCATTTCGTTGAGGTCGGCCATGAGGCTGTGATAGCGGAAGAATTTCCGGAGGGCATCCCCCACGGTCGGGCAGTTCATCATGACCGAGAACAGGATGTGGCCGCCGAAGAGCGCATGAGCCCCCTCCCCGAAATGGAGGCCGAAATCCGGATCCCTGGACCTCAGAACGACCTCCTCCCAGAGGGCGTTGAACGTGTCCGCCGAAATCCTGGCCCCCGGATCGTTCAGGGCGGCCGGATCGAGCCCGACCTCCTTGCAGACATCCTCGATCTCTATCCCCAACCCGGAAGCGTATTTCAGCAGAATGACCGTAAGATCGCTCGAGGCGGTCGCGTCTGTTCTTGTTTTCCCCTTGGGCTTCCGGATCACCATGGGACCAAGAAATATGCCGCAGGGCGCAAAATATCAAGTCTTTTTCACCATCCGACAAGATCCTCCGGTGGCCCATCTCGTAAGATGGAGACATCCATCACAACAACCCGTAAGGACGAGGAGGTCATTCAAATGTCTTCATTCAAGGCGAAGCGGATTCACCGCACACAGGAAGTGGCCATTCAGGCCCCCGTTGACAAGGTCTTTCCTCTGGCCTGTCCGATCGAAGAGTACAAGTGGATCGACAGCTGGCAGTGCGAGATGATCTACTCGGAGGGTGGAAAGAACGAGAACAACTGCGTTTTCTCCGAGGGGATGTCCGCCCCCGCTCTCTTCCCCTCGGCCGACCTCGGCTCGACGGTCTGGTACACGACCCTCTGGGACCCGGAGGGGCACCGCGTCCACTTCGCGCTCGTCACGAGCCTGTCCGTTGCCAAGGTCGAAGCCGAAATGCAGGACCAGGGCGACGGCAACACCCGGGTGCAATGGGATTTCACGGTCACTGCCGTGAACGAAGAAGGCAACAGGCACATGGGAGACGCCACCGCCGATGGGATGGCCGGCATGCTGACCTTTCTCGCTGAATCGCTGAAGCACTACTGCGAGACCGGGGAGATCCTAGGGCCCGCGAGCTGACCGCAAGAGGGGTCCCGGCCCCACCTCCCTGGGCCCCTCTCGATCGACACGTCTCTTCCCTCCTTCCGGTTCCGCCCACCCGTGAGACCCCGGTTTGCCTGGCGCGCATTTATTTCCTATGATGATTCCCGCCGTCGGCCCCTGAAGCGATTCGATCTCTACCCCCGCTTCAGGGACAGGCCGCTCCTGACCCACCGCCCGCACAAACCGCAGGAAGGAGGTCCCTCCATGCCCTTCAGCAGAGACACACAAGTGGACACACCCATCGGGAAGCAGGCCGCGGACGCAAGCGGATCACCCGTCGGTGCCGTGAGGATGGACACGGAAAGATCGTATGCCGGCATCGGGGGCCTGCTGAAAGAATATATAAATGACGCCGATCCGTCGGCCTGGGCCGAGATCAAGGAGAAGATCGACTACACCTATGAATGCCTCGACATGGCCCTCGGCGCCCTGGAAGAAGAAACCGGGTTCGGCAGAGAGGTCGGGCTGAGACTCGAGAAAGGGCAGAAGCTCCTGTTCAAGCCAAACGTGGTCACCCCGACAAACGTAGATTTCCAGACCCACGGCCCGGACGGCGGCAGCGCGGCCTGCACGGAATGGCCTTTCATGGCAGCCCTGATGCGATGGTTCCGCGAAAAGATGGACATACCCTATCACCAGATGGCCGTCGGGGAAGCAGCGACGGCGGTCACGGCCACCGCCCGGTTTTACTCGAGGCTCACATCCGACGGGCATCCGGTGACGCCCGAGGCGGTGATGGAGGGCAGGTCGGGCGATTTCTACGGCGGCTGGGGCTTCTACTTCGCCCGGAAATACCTGGCGGAATCCCTCCGGCCCGGACAGACCGACGACCCCATGCGAGGCTACGAAGAGAGCGTAACCGGCACCTACCTCCCCCCCGGGGAGGCGCAGGACAGGCTCATGGTGTACGACCTGAACCGGATCTTCGACGACACGAACAAGGGCCGCGAGGTCGGGGTGGCCGGTGGGGTCAACTACAAGTCCATCACCCTGCATAAGGCGGTCATAGGCGGAGACCCGGACGATCCGGAAGATCGAAGGGCCTATCCGGGGTGTGTTCTGGTGAACGTCCCGAAGCTCAAAGTTCACAACATGACCCTCTTCACGAATGTCATCAAGAACCTCGGTATCGGGCTCTATCCCATGCAGCACGCCAGTGCGGGGGGCACTCGATGGGATTACAGCTTACCGCAACGTCCCACACCCGGCATCAAGGGGGCCATCCCTCATGAGGTGTGGGTCCCTGAAATGGACACGGACACCGACCTGCCCAGGAAGGATGCGCGCGGAGAATACGTGCTGGCAAAGACGGGGGGCATCAACGCGACGATGGTCGACATCATTCAGGCGGTAAGGGGCGCGGGCATCCTCATGCTCCATATCGTGGACGGGATCGAATCCATCAACCACGACCACACCGGCTTCACCGGAACCGCCACAAAGGAGCCGGAGGGCATGGTCTTTGCCGGTCTGGACCCGGTGGCCACGGATCTCCTGAGCGCTCGTTATTTCTTCACCAACGTTCCCCTGAAAGAGGCCGTGGCCGTGGGAATCGAAGACGGGCACGGAGGCCGCTTCCCCCAACGGGTGCCCTTGCCCTTGGTGGAGGGCGGTCAGATCGTCACCCGTGAGGGCTATGACTGTCCCCTCTCCCGGGACGCAAGCCTTCTGACGGCCCGGCAGAGGGGCCTGGGGGAAAGCGCTTACTACGTGGTGGGCGAAGATGCGGTGTCGAGGCGCCCGCTGGCCTCGATTCTGGGCCACCTGGGCACGGTGCAAGACGGTGTCTTCACCGACCTCATCACGAAAACACTCTACTATGATGACTTCAAGATGCCCTGGGACATGCAAAAGACCTTCCTGGGCTACCTGGAGTCCATCGATCGACGGACCGGTTCCACCTTGCAGGAAGAGTTCCTGGCCGTGTACGACGAGAACAGAGACGGCGTCGTCACCTATGAGGAATACGGCAAGAAAGGGATTTCAGGTGCTTACCTTCACCTGTCGGCCCGGGTTGTCTCCCGGATCGCGGCCGAGACTTCCGGGTTCCTGCAGGGGCAATTCGACCAGACGACCTCGTTGCTCAAGCTCATGGATGCGTCCTGGAACGCGCACGGCCATGATCTGTTCAAGGAATTCAACTATGGCTTTGTCTGCGGGGTCGCCTATCAGATGTCGCAGATGGAAAAGGAGTTCCCGGATCTGTTCATACCCGGCCTCATGTGGGGCAAGGGGAAGTGGCCGAGCTTCGAGCTGGCAAAACACGTCCTCTTCGGACTGTCCTTGTACGGGGAACAGTACCCCGAGAGAATCCAATTCCCCAGCCTCTACGGAATGGCCTTCTCCCACGCCGACAGGACCCAGAACCAGGGCGGCTACGTCGGGGGCGTCATGAGCGAACCGGATCAGACCGGCCTGGACAGCTATGTCGAGGCGGTTGCCGAGGGCAAGGTAAGGCCGTTGGATTTCACGATCTATGTGCCGCCCGGGTTTGACAACCTGTCCGGCGCGGCCGTTCCCAACGTGGAGGTCTCGACAGACCTGGCCCGGGTGTTCACAGCCAGCTTTGCCGGGGGCAAGGAGATCTGGTCCTCCGACAGCCCCCTTGGATAGAGGTGGAGGCAACCGATCAACCCCTGAAAGGAGGTGAAACATGGGTAACGCCGACCACATGTGGGACTACAAGGACCCGTACAAGTGGATGGAGAAGATCCGAATGGGCCTGTCGGGCCTGCCTCCCCTGATCGTTACCTGCGCGATCACAGGGGGCGTGCAGGGCAAGGAGATGAACGAAAACCTGCCCGAGACCCCGGAAGAGCAGGCGGAGCAGACCTACGACGCCTACAAGGCGGGGTGCAGCGTCGTACACGTTCATGCGCGAAACCCGGAATGCTGGTGGCTCACATCGAGCAACCCGGACCACTACCGGAAGATCAACGGCCTCATCCGCGAGAAGTGCCCGGACATCATCATCAACAACACCACGGGTGGCGGCCCGGAACTCTCCACCGAAGAGCGCATGGCCAGCATCTATGCCAATCCCGAGCTCTGTTCCCTGAACCTCGGCCCTTTCATGCTGAAGATGCCGATGAAAGAGCGAAAGGCGCCCCTCCCGGACCCGAGGGACGCGATGCTCTTCGACCGAGGCATCCCGTGCAGCTACGCAGATATATCGTTGTATGCGAAGACCATGAAAGAACACGGGATCAAGCCGGAGATGGAGCTCTACCACCCGGGCATGTACTGGGTGGTCCAGGACCTGATGGCCCAGGGGCTGATCGAGCCGCCCTATGACATCCAGTTCGTGATGGGATTCCAGACGGGCTCCTTCCCCACGCCGGCCAACCTGCTCGGGCTCATCAACGAGCTACCGCCTCAATCCATCTACTTCGTCATCGGTGTGGGCGCCTTCCAGATCCCGATGAACGCCATGGGCATCATGCTCGGCGGACACGTACGCGTGGGCATGGAGGACAACCTGTATTACGGCAAGGGCAGGAAGTTCAAGAGCAACGCCGAGGCGGTGGAGAGGGTCATCCGGATCGCAAGGGAGATGGGCCGGGAGATCGCCACCCCGCAGCAGGCGCGGGAGATGATCGGTATCTCGCAGACGCCTTCGAAATATTGATGAGGGGAAAGGTGAAAGGGCAAAGGCGAAAGGCCTCCCTCCTCACCGCCGGAATGCATTGACTGCCGAATTCCAGTGGGCCGGGGGGCTGCCGCGCTTCGCTCGCAGCCTCCACGAGTGTGGGATATTGCGAGGCCGCGACAGCGGCCGTGGCAATCCCCCGGCATCCTGACGATTCCTTCACCCAAGATGTCTAGGAGCCTGAAACAATGCCACTGCACGAACCGGAACTGGAGTTCATCGCCGATATGGAGGCACACGTGACCACGGACGCACCGATCGGGCCCGCGGCCTGGGGGACGAGGCTGATCTGTCCGGTTGTCCGGGGCACCGTGGAGGGGCCGAAGCTCAAGGGTGTCGTACGGCCCTTCGGCGCCGACTGGTCGCTCCTCCGGGCCGACGGCTGCATCGAGCTGGATGTTCGCCTCATCGTCGAGACGGATGACGGCGCTCCGATCCACGTGGAGTATCGCGGCGTCATCGACCTGACCCGGGAACAGGTCGATCGACTCCGGAGCGGAAGGGCTGTCGGGGACATGAAGATCCACACCGCACCAAGGTTCGAAACGGCCCACCCGGACTACGCATGGCTCAACCGTATCCAGGCGGTCGGATGCGGAAGCAACGAGGTCGTGGGCGAGGAAATCAAGGTCACATACTCCTGGTATGCCCTGCGGTCTTGAGTGTGAATACGGCTGAAACGCAGCAGAAGTCGAGGGTCAACTCCCGACAACCCCAGTACGAGAGGAGGACATACGATGCCACGCCACGAACCGAAACTGGAGTTCGTCGCCGACATGGAAGGATACGTAACGATGCCCGTGCCGATCGGGCCTGCGGCCTGGGGCACGAGGCTGGTCTTCCCGGTTGTCCGGGGCACCGTGGAGGGGCCGAAGCTCAAGGGGACGGTCAGGCCTTTCGGCGCTGACTGGGCCATCATCCGGGCCGACAACTGTCTCGAGCTGGATGTCCGACTCATCGTCGATACCGATGACGGCGCGCTGATCCATGTCGAATATCGCGGCCTCATCGACCTGACCAAGGAACAGGTCGACCAGCTCCTGAGCGGACAGGCGGTGGAGGGCATGAAGATCCACACGGCTCCCAGGGTCGAAACGGCTCACCCGGACTACGTCTGGATGAACCGCGTCCAACTCGTCGGATGCGGAAGCGGGGAACTCGTGGGCGAGGAGCTCAAGGTCATGTATTCCTGGTATGCCTTGGGATCTTAAACCGGCTCGGCGCGGATCGCGTTGCCCTTGCACTGAACGATGCAGGCCCTGCAGGCGGTGCAGTCCTCCCTGCGAGCGAGGACCGCCCGCTTGTTCTCCCCGAAGGTCCACACCCCCTGGGGGCAGACCTCCACACAGCACTTGCAGGCCACGCAGTTGTCCGGGTAGTAGGTGAGCACCCGGAACCCGTTGAGGAGCTCGGTGCGGATCGTTCCGGCGAATTCCACGTTTCCAAGGTTCCCTATGCCCAGGCGGGCCAGGAAGGCATCCAGGTCACTCGCCATGGTGGAGGACAGGCCGCCCAGCTCCGTTCCGTAGACCGCGATCAGGACCATGGCGATGATCAGGTCGGCACGCAGGGAAGAGGCTGGAGCGACACCCAGGACTTCCGTTACGACCAGAACCGTCCCCAAAATGGCATCCAGGAAGACCACCTTGGCAAGGCCTGTCTTTCCCGGCAGGTAGGGGCAGGCAAGCATGAAGAAGACGAAGGCAAGCGCGCCCACCACGATGTAGTCGACCAGCAGGTGGTGCCCGAAGAGGGCGAACCCCACGGCCCCGAGAAAGAAGAAGGGAAACATGCTGCCCAGGCCCGTGTCCAGCCTCTCCAGCCAATCGTATCGGGCCCGTTTCATCTCTTCGTCGCGCCGCTCCCCCCCGGCCACATAACGGGGGATGTCTCTCTCCTGCACGGGACCCCACCGGACGGACCAGCCGGTCTGCTCTTCAACGTCCCGGGCACGAATTCCCGGGGCCCCCAGGGGCGGAAGGGTCAGCCTGCGATGATCGACCCGTGCGGCAATGCCGCTCGTCTTGACGGCCGAGACCACCGAGCGGGTGTTGAACTCCTCGGCGCCGGCCGCACACCAGACGTTGACGCCCTTGGAGTCGGCCACGAGCAGCCACAGATCCAGCCCGCGCAGCCGCCGCACCATCCTTCTCACGGTGATGTAGAAGTTGCAGGTCACCAGCACGGGGCTGTCCCGGTCCGGATTGCCGATGCGAACCAGGCCCACGGGCGTCGGGCAGGGAAAAAGCCTGAAGAGCATGCCCCAGAGGAACTTGAAAGGATTCATGTCTCACCTCTCCGGGAGAGTGGCTCTGACCAGGGAAAAGGCATCCCCGTGGCTCCGGACCTCCTTGTCGATGTGAAACCCGGCTTCGGCCACTTCGCCCGCGAGGTCCGTGATCGGGCGCGTCGAAGCGCGGGAGACAAGGTAGGTGGCGGCGAGCATCGGGACTCTGACCACCGTTTGAAGGATCCTTGCGGCCGCCTTGCGCGGCACCACTTCGTCGGCGATCACGAGGTGCCCCCCAGGCTTGAGAACGCGCGCCGCGTGCTTCAGGGCATAGCCTCTTTCGTCCGCCGTGAGCTCGCTGAATACCAGCGTGGAGACAGCTGCGTCGTAGTGGGAGGAGGGCAGGCCGTCCATGCCGTCAACGCCCATGTGCCGCACGGCCAGTCTTGTGTCGAGCCCTTCCTCTTCGATCCTTTCGCGCACGACCTCGACCATGGCCGGACTTGTGTCAAAGGCATCCACCACCGCGCCGCGACCGATCAGCATGGCGGCAAGCTCACCGGTCCCGCAACCGATCTCCAGGACCCGGGCATCTCGCGGGACCTCCTGCGCGACCGACTCCTTGATCTGCCTCACCCGGCCGCGGCTCGCCTTGTCCATCCGCCGGTCATAGGATCGAGGCCGGCCCTCCAGGATCTTCATGAAGACGTAACTGAACACGTCCGTCTCCCCGGGTCTCAGTGAATATATATAAGTATACATAAAAGCGAAAATCGCGAAGAACCGGCTGAGTGTCTCTTCACGGAACACGGGACTTGAAGTACTCCCCGATCCGTGCAATCCCGTCACGCCCCTCTTTCAGCATTTGAAAGAACACGTGCCAGACGTGGATCATGTCTTCCCAGACCTCGAGGGTCGAATCCACGCCCGCCTCCCGGGCTCGCGCGTCGAGCCCGACCGCGTCGTCGAGCAAGACCTCTTCGCTCCCTACCTGGATCAGCAACGGCGGCAGTCCCTCGAGGTCAGCGAACAGGGGCGAGGCAAGGGGCGTCTTCGGGTCCCGGCCGTCGAGATACAGGGACGCAAGCCAGTGGATATCTCCGAGTACGATCACCGGGTCCGCTTCGGACTTGGTCCTGTATGACTCCGATGAACAGGTCAGATCGACCCAGGGCGAAATGCAGACGCCCCCCGCGGGCATCGGGTCCCCTGCATCGCGCAGGGCCACCAGGGTCGCCACGGTCAGGCCTCCCCCTGCCGAGTCCCCGCCGATCAGGACCTTCTCGGGCAGGGTGCCACCCTCCACGAGCCAGCGAAACCCTGCGACCCCATCGTCGACCGCGGCCGGGAAGGGATGTTCCGGGGCGAGCCGGTAGTCGAGCGACAAGACCCGGGACGCGGCCGCCTCCGAGATGGCGGCCGCCAGGTGTCGACCCGTTGCCGACGAGCCGAGCGCGTATCCCCCTCCATGCACGTACAGGAAAACGGTATCGTCCCGCGCCCCGGGCGCTCTTACCCATTCGGCCGGAACGCCGCCCGCATCCACGGCCTCCACCGACACCCCCTCGGGTAAGGGGAAACTGCCCACCCACCCCTCCATCTGCTCGCGTAGCTGTTGAATCGACTGGTCCTTCATGACCGGAAAGGCCGCCAGCATCTCCCGCACTGTCTTGATTCCTTCACTCGCCATCGCTCTGTCCCTCTCCGCACAATGAGTCAATCCAACGTGCATAGCACATCCGCATCCCTTCCCACAACAGGACGCGGGCCCACCCGTCACCAGGTTTCAGGTGGAAGGAACCCACCGGAGAAAGACAACCCTGGATCTGGTATAGTGTCGAGTAACTTCGACAGGTGCAGGTTCGAATACAGGAAAACAGGATGAAGGAAGAACCGAATCATACGGGGGTAGGCAGAAATGAAGAAGAAGGCCACTTTCAGGTCGATGGTTCTCTGTGTTGGGCTCGGGGCCGTCCTCTTCGGGGGAACGGCAGGTTCTCTGCCGGCTTCTGACTTCGATCACTCCCACGCCCTCTTCGGCAAGGTCCTGCGCGCCTTCGTCGAGGAAGGAGGGGTGGACTATGCGGGGCTGAAGCAGAACCCTGCGGACCTGAAAGCCTACCTGGGTCAGCTCGCCTCGGTCTCCAGGACTGCGTTCGGGAAGTGGTCGGACCCGGAGAAGATCGCGTTCCTCTCGAACTTGTACAATGCCGCCACCCTTCAACTGATCATCGACCACTACCCTGTGGAGAGCATAAAAGAGATCGGGGGCCGATGGAAGGGTCCGTGGAAGCAGGAGGTGGTCAGCCTGTTCGGCGAGGAGGTCAGCCTCGATCATGTCGAGCACGACCTGATCAGAAAGGATTACAGGGAACCCCGGGTGCACTTCGCCCTGGTGTGTGCGGCCCGCAGTTGCCCTCCCCTCCGACCGGAACCCTACACCCCCGAGAAACTGGACGAACAACTCGAAGACCAGGGACGTATCTTCATGAATACCCCGTCCAAGAACAGGGTGGATCTCGAGAAGCGAACTGCCTATCTGTCGAAGATATTCAAGTGGTTCAGCGGGGACTTTGAGGGGCATGCAGGCTCGATTCTCGCCTTTGTTCGCCCCTATTTCCCGGAAGAGACGAAAAGCAAGATCGAAGACGGAACATTCCGTGTCGAATACCTGGACTACGACTGGGCCTTGAACAACCGGAAGGCGAACAACCCGTCCTGAGGCAAGAAATGGAAAGCGACCCCCCCCTCGACACGGGCGGAGAAGAAAGACCCGTGAGAAGGGGCACGGCCTCGAGGGTGAAACTGTTCCTGAGCATCCTCCTGGTGGCGGGCCTGTTCGTTCTGGCCAGGCGGTTCAGTGTGCAGGATCTGTTGACGGATGCCCTGGAATGGATTCATGGGCTCGGTCCGACAGGCCTCTTGATCTTTCTCGGCATCTACGTCCTGGCAACGGTCTTCTTCCTTCCGGGATCGATCCTGACCCTGGGGGCAGGGGTGGTCTTTGGCCTGGTGAAGGGCGCCATCATCTGTTCGATATCCTCCACGCTCGGCGCCACCTGCGCCTTCCTCGTGGGACGCTACCTTGCCCGTGGGTGGGTCGAGACGAAGATCGATGAGAACATGCGGTTCAAGGCCATCGACGAGGCGGTGGCCCGGGAGGGCTGGAAGATCGTCGGCCTGACGCGCCTGTCGCCCGTCTTCCCCTTCAACCTCCTGAATTATGCGTACGGAATCACGAAGGTATCCCTCCGGGACTATTTCCTTGCCTCCTGGATCGGGATGATGCCCGGAACCATTATGTATGTCTATATGGGGCCCTGGCCGCAAAGGGTACGGGCGCTTGACTTACCCCGCCTTCTTCCGATAGAAGGGTCTCTCCGGGTCCTGAACCTCCAACCTCTTTCTATCTCGGTATAGGCTGCCTTGAATCTCCTGATATCACGTAGTCCCTGGATCGTCTGCCTGCTCCTGTTCGCGCTCGCCATGGGCGTGGCCGCGGCCCCTGCGGGCGCCGAAGCCGCAGCCCAGGATGCCTCCCAGGCAGAGATTTCCTCGAAAGACAATGCGACCTACAGGGAGAAGTTCGATACCGGGTTCCGGTACGGGCTCAGCGACCAGCGCAACGAGGAATATTTCAGGAAGTACGAGTTCTTCTTCAATTGGTATCTCCCTTGGGCCTGGCGCCCGAAGTCGGGCTGGATCCTCGCGTCTCGTCTGGACTTCACAGGTGCCGCCCTGAACGCCGCCGGCACCACGGGCTTTCTCGGTTCTGTCGGCCCGACTCTGGCCGTTCGAAGGGCTGGGTGGATCGTTGGAATCGATCTGGGAATCAGCCCTGCCTTCCTGAGTGAGGACTGGTACGGCAGGGAAGACCTGAGTGGCCACATTCAGTTCATGACCCACGGCGCGATCTCCCTGTTCCCGATCAAGAATCTCAGCATCGGCTACGAATTCCAGCACGTGTCCAACGCGGACATCGAGCAGCCGAACCCCGGCCTCAACATGCACAACATCCGGATCTCCTACCGCATCTGGTAATGCTTGCCTGCCGTACCTGATTCGTACTACCCTTGTGGAGTTCGGGGACAGAGTTCGGGGACAGGCACCGATCTCTGTTATCTCTGGTGGTTGTCTGAAGGAGATCGGTGCCTGTCCCCGAACTCCACAGTGCCTGTCCCCGAACTCCACAAGGAGGAGCCGTCATGAAGACCTTGCGTACCCCGGACGAGCGTTTCGAGGGCCTGGCCGACTTCCCCTTTGACCAACACTATGTCGAAGTGCCGGACGGCGAAGGCGGTAGTCTCCGGATACACTATGTGGACGAGAACCCGGAGGGCGCAGAAACGGTGCTGCTCATGCACGGAGAGCCCACCTGGTCCTACCTGTACCGCAAGATGATTCCGATCCTCGTGGGCGCCGGACACCGTGCCGTGGCCCCGGACCTGGCCGGTTTCGGCCGTTCGGACAAGCCGGCGGATCGGAACGACTACACCTACCAGCGTCATGTGGACTGGATGCAGGCCTGGCTCGACAAGACGGGACTGGAGCAGATCACCCTGGTGGGCCAGGACTGGGGGGGCCTGATCGGGTTGCGCCTGGTCGCCCAGAACACGGACCGCTTCGCCAGGGTGGTCGTCGCCAACACGGGAATGCCGACCGGGGACATGCCCATCACAGACGCCTTCCTGAACTGGCGCACCTTCTCCCGCGAGACCCCTGAATTCGATGTGGGGGCGATCGTCACCATGGGGTGCGTGACCCCTCCGACTGCCGAGGCCCTTCAAGGCTACAACGCGCCCTTTCCGGACGACACTTACAAGGAGGGCGCCCGGATCTTTCCTTCCCTCGTGCCGATCGACTCGGACGACCCGGCCACACCGGCAAACCAGAAGGCATGGGAGGTGCTTTCCCGGTTCGAGAAGCCCTTCCTCACCGCCTTCAGCGACGGCGACCCGATCACCGGCGGGGGGGACGCCATCTTCCAGGAACGGGTTCCCGGCACCAGGGGGCAGCCGCACACCACGATCAAGGGCGGCGGCCACTTCCTCCAGGAGGACTGCGGGCCTGCGTTCGCGCATGTGATCGTGGACTTCATCGCAAAGACCTCTTCCTGAGAAGCCCGGAGCATTCACTGTTGGGATCATTCGATTTCAGAATAGAGCTTCCACCCTGGGTTGCGGAATTCCTTGGGCGCGGTCCGCAGGTCTTCGCCACGGAGGAAGAGCGCATGCGTCTCGCAATCGCCCTTGCCCGGGAGAACGTGGAGAGGCAGACCGGAGGCCCTTTCGGTGCGGCCGTGTTCGACGAGAAGGGGCACCTCGTGGCTCCCGGGGTCAACGTCGTTGTGACGGGCAACTGCTCGATCCTGCACGCCGAAATGGTCGCGATCGCCCTCGCGCAGAAGAAGCTCGCCCGATACGACATCGGGGACGAAGGCAGGAGCCACTACACCCTGGCGGCTTCAACAGAGCCCTGTGCCATGTGTTTCGGGGCCATCCCCTGGTCAGGGGTGACGCGACTGGAGTGCGGGGCCCGCGATGAGGACGCACGGCGGATCGGATTCGATGAGGGACCGAAACTCCCCGACTGGCACGAGGCCTTGGAGAAGAGGGGGATCCGGGTAACACGCGACGTTCTGCGGGACGAAGCCGTCGCCGTGCTGGGCCTGTACGCAGACCTGGGGGGGCCGATCTACAATGCGGGCAGGCATGGGTGAACGAGCTCATCAGGGATGTAAAGGCCCTAGTCTAATATAACATTATTATTGACATCACATGCTTGCCTGTGTACTAATTTCAGGTAGACGTAAGAAGTACGTGGCATGTGAAGACCGGGCAAGGCGATAGGGGGTTGTCATGATCCGGAAAGATACGGTCCAGGAAGAGAACCGTGAACTGAGACAGGAGGTCAGCAAGGCACGAAGTCTGCTAAAGAAACTGTAGAGAGAAAGCGGATTCTCGGAGATGTTGATCAAGAACCTGCCGGGCATCTTCTACCTGGTGGACGGCAGCTTTCGGTTTCACAGATGGAACGGAGCCCTGGAACAAGTGACCGGCCTTTCGCCTGGAGAGCTAAAGGGAAAGAACGGGCTCGATCTGTTCGAAGGAGACGGGCTGAGCAAGATTCGTTGCGGACTCGAGAAGGCGCTCGCCAAGGGCGAAGCCACTGAAGAGGCGGAACTGGTTGCACGAACCGGAGCGCGGATTCCCTACCTTTTCACAGGCACGAGTGCGCGACTGAAGGGCGAACGCTACGTTTTGGGAACAGGCATAGACTTGAGGGCCCACATGTGCTTGGAGGACGCCCTCCAGGGGAGTCAGGTCTTGTGCCGCACACGGACGGACAGGAAGACTCCCGGGGCCGAGAGCGCTCTCCTGCCTTCTGCGGCAAGGGACGTGAGCCCTCTGGGCAATATGATCGGCGCGAGTCCGGCCATGAAACAAGTTCACCGCCTCGTATTGAGTGCGGCGGCGTCAAGCGCAAACGTGATCGTCTATGGCGAGTCCGGCACGGGCAAAGAACTCTTTGCGAGGGCAATACACAACCAAAGCAACCGGTCCGGAAGGGCATTCGTGCCGGTGAATTGCGCCGCAATCCCCGAAAACCTGCTGGAGAGTGAGTTCTTCGGATACAAGAAAGGGGCATTCACCGGGGCACATCTGGACACGCAAGGGTACCTCGACATGGCGAATGGAGGGACCCTGTTCCTTGATGAAATCGATGAGCTGGCTCCAACGCTCCAGGCGAAGTTGCTGCGGGCCATTGAATTGGGGGAATACTCTCCTGTTGGGAGTACCGAACTCAAGACTTCGGATTTTCGCATCATCAGCGCCACGAACAACGAACACCCAATCAAGAAGTCCAGGAGAGGGGCCCTGCGGAGGGACTTCTTCTATAGAATCCACGTCATTCCGGTACACCTGCCGCCCCTCCGACAGCGCCGGGAGGATATCCCTCTTCTGGCGGAACATTTCCTCCGGCTCTACTCCGAACAGGATGGAGAAATTCTCACCCTGCCGCGTCACCTGATGGACGTTTTCATGGCACACGACTGGCCGGGCAATGTTCGCGAATTGCAGAATGTCATCCAGCGCTACCTGGTGGGGGCGGAATTGGATCTTCCCATGGCCCTGATGCATGAATCAAAGGATTCCCAGCGACACACGTGGGGCAAAGCGAACAGGGTGGGCAAGAGCCCACTTCTGGGACAAAGACTGCGGAGCGCTGAGAAAAGCACAATCGCGGAAGCGCTCGATCGCTGCCAGGACAATCGGAGTCGCGCCGCATCCGTATTGGGCGTTTCTCGCATGACCTTGTACAGGAAGATGAGGAGACTCGGGATGATCTGATCCCTCCCCTCCTTTTCCTGTATCCGAATCGATACACAGTACCCTCCTTTGCCCCATACCGGGTCGAATTCACGCGATTCCGTTTCTTGTTCAATCTCTTACACCGGGACGGCACCGGCCGTTGTATCGGGAGTGATACACCCCCCTTCGGCCGGTCGCCCGTCGATCGTCCGTAACGTTCCTTGTCTTCCTCCAGGGAAAACAAAGAGTTACCGTCTCTCCCCGCTTTGTGGCACTGTTCTTGCGATTTCCCAATGAATCCAAGGAACATGCACAACCGAACTGGGGGGAGGGAACATTGAAAGAGATCTATGACATTGTCGTTATCGGCGGCGGGACGAACGGGCTCAGTATAGCCTGTTACCTGGCAAAGTGCGGGCTCTCTGTCTGCATCTGCGAAGACAGGGCCGAGACCGGGGGCGGCGTGGAAAACATCGAGCCCATGCCGGGATTCCGGATCGACCCTCACGCCACGTACCTGTACGGTGCGGCCGCGCCCGCCTTTGAACAGCTCGAGCTTCACAAGTTCGGATTCAGGATGATCCACTACAAGAACCACATCGGAGGCATCACCTCCGACGGCCGGGCGCTCATGTACGGCAGAGGCTGCACCGAGGCCTCTATCGAGTCGGTGGCCAGGTTCTCGAAAAAGGATGCGAAGATCCTGGATGAGTATTACACGGGTCTCCTGGAGAACCCGTCCAACATGGTCGAGTATCTTCGGTCCATTTACTGGACACCTCCGCCGCCGCCTCACATCACGCTCAGGCCGGAAGAGTTCCCCTGGTCCGTGGCCATGAAGAAGCAGGGGTCCCCGCTTTACGACCCTGAATGGAATCGTCTTTCCACCATGGAGCTTCTGGACATGCTGTACGAATCGGAGGCGGTCAAGCTGACCTCCGCCATGGCCACCTGGTACAACGGGCCTCATCCCTGCTGGAAGGGAACCGCCATACCCGGGATGGCCTGCAACGACCTCCTCTGGTACGGGGGCGGCAAGCCTCGCGGCGGCATGCATTCGCTCACGCACGCCCTCGTGAGATGCGCGCTGCACCACGGAGTGAAGATTCTCACGAACACCCGGGTGGAAGAAATCATCATGTACGAAGGGGAGGCCAGGGGCGTCATCCTCTCGGATCAGGCCCCTGTGAAGAACAAGAAGATCTACGCCAACCAGGCGGTGATCTCCAACGCCCATGTGAAACCGACCTTCCTGGACCTCGTTCCCGCCCACGAACTCAATGCCGACTTCATTGAAAGAGTCAAAGGCATCAATCTCAAGGGCGGCAGCCTCTATGTTCTCCACATCGTCACGACAGAGATGCCGAAGTTCATCGGTGAGGCGGATGAGGCGTTCTCCCACGGCGAATATCCCACAGCCGTGTTGATCGACCTCGATTCCAGGGAATCGATGTACAACATGGAGAGAGATGTGTACGCCCTGAATACCCATCCGATCAAACCGGAAAACATGTTGATCCCCTTCCTGAACCAGGACGTCTTCGATGAGACCTGTTGCCCTGAAGGGTACCATGTGTTCTCGCCCATCTACCTGCAGGTCCCTCCCCCGGAAGACCATAGAGACGGCCCTCGCGCCGTGAACGACGCAAAGGAGGAGATCAACCAGGTCGTGATCGAAAAGATACGACGGGCCGCTCCGAATCTGACGGATGACAAGATCGTTGCGACCTTCGCAAATACACCCTACGATTCCTCCCTCCGAAACTTGGGTTTTGTGGGCGGAAACTGGATGGGCATAAGCCAGGAAGAGGAGCAGTGGTACGAGAAGAAGCCTTTGCCCGAGCTTGCCAGGTACAGGACCCCGATTCCGAATCTCTATCTGTGCCATCAGACCTCGTACCCCGGCGGACTGGCACTGCAGGCCGTGTCCTACAATCTGATGCACATCCTCATCGAGGATCTGAAATTGCAGCCGGGTGAGTGGTGGTATCCGTCAGAGTACTTCATTCCATCTGATGCCTGATCGCTGCGAAAGACGTTTTCATCAGGAGGACTTACAGATGACTTCCAGCAATAATCCCGGAAATACGACGTTCACGCCATACCTGCCGACTGTCCCCAGGCTCCCGGATGAGATCACATGCGATGTTGCCGTGATCGGCGGCGGGCCGAACGGACTGATGACCGCAGCCTATCTTGCCAGGGCAGGCCTCCAGGTCGTCCTGCTGGAGAGGAGGTATGAGGTGGGAGGAGGACTCGCAACGGAGGAGATCCTGTTTCCCTCCTACTATGCCAACACCCACGCCACCTATCACCTGATGGTCGACTACATGCCTGCCTTATCCGACTTCGATCTCTCCGGATATTCGCTCCGGTTCGTAAAGCCGAACCTGCAAACCGGAATCGTATTCAAGGACGGCTCGTCCCTGATCCTTTCGAACAAGATACAGGAGACGGCGAACCAGCTTCTCAAGTTCTCCAGGGAGGATGCAGAGTCCTTCGAAAAGCACGCGAGACTGTTCACCGAGATGATCGATGAGATTCTCGCGCCCGCCACCTATTACAGGCCGATCCCGCCGGTCGAGCTGGCCGTCAATTCGGAACGGACCGCCATCGGCAAGGAGCTGATGCAGATCGCAGAGTGCAGCCCGGTGGAGATCATCGACGGGATGTTCAAGGATGACAGGATCAAGGCGCTCTTCCTGTACGTAACCTGCATGTGGGGACTGGCGCCGAAGGAGCCCGGACTCGGTTATCTGGTTCCGCTCCTGATGATGCGAAGCGGTATGAACAAGTGCATCTGCCTTGGAGGTTCACACAAGCTGGCGAGCAGCCTGGCCAAGGAGGTCGTGATCAACAAGGGGCTCATCCTGGAGAATGCGGAAGTCACCAAGGTCCTGCTCGAAAACGGCAGAGCGGCAGGTGTTGAACTCTTCGACGGCCAGATCGTCAAGGCGAAGACCGTCGTATCGAGCCTCGACCCTCAGTCGACCTTCATGGGACTCGTGGGAAAAGAGAACCTCCCGAAGAACCTGACCGCCTATGCGAAGAGATGGTCGTGGGAGCATTCGAGCTTCTTCACGACCCACATCGCCACAAAAGAGCCGCTGCAATACAACTCCGACGACCGTCGCATCAGCGACACGTTCATGAACATCCTGGGAGTCGAATCCACGGATGACGTCGTCGACCTGATCGAGGGAGTGCGAGCCGGACGGGTGGACAGGGTGGCCGGCCATTCTACGGTGGAGACCTTGTATGACAGAACCCTGGCCCAGGTGCCGGGGCATCATACAGGCTTCTTCCAGATGCTCGTCCCCGGCCAAATCGAGGGGGACTGGGAACAGAGGAAGCAGGAAATCGAAGACAGGGTGATGACCACCTGGGGCGGTTATGCGACGAATGCGAACGGAAACAACCTCATCATGAAGTCCTCCGAAACACCGGCCGACATCGAACGCCGGATTCCCTGCATGAAGCACGGCTCCATCAAGCACGGCGACTACAATCCGCTGCAAATGGGCTACTTCCGGCCGAACGACATGTGTTCCCGGACCAGCACACCGATCGAGGGCCTCTATGTGTGCGGCGCCTCTACCTATCCCGGCGGCCTGATCATCGGAGGTCCCGGCTATATCGCCGCCAACAAGATCGCCGAAGACATGGGTGTGCAGAAATGGTGGTCAACCCCGGAGAGCATCAAGAAATACGCGGCCGAGTACATTGAAGTGTGAAAAGGCCTGCAGAGGAGCAACAGGAATGAAGATGTGGTCAGAGGGGTTGGGGAGGATGGAGCTGGTTGTGGATTTCTCCCACTACAAGGTTGTGGGAGAAGAAGGCGATACGGTCATAAAGGGAATCACGGACGAGCCGATCAAGTGGGAGTTCACGGCAAGATTTCGTGACGACGATATCCCGGGCTTGCTGAACATTCTTTTCAAGCCGACGACGCTCCTTTTCGTCCTGAAGAACGTGAAAGTTCTCTTCCGTTTCGTGTTCGAAAAGATGTTCATGCGCGAGAAGTACCGGGAGGTGTCCGCAGAATGAAGATCTGGTCAAAGGGCCTGGGGACCATGGTTCTCCTCATGGACTTCAGGAACTACTACGTCGAAACGGACGAGGCAGGAGATTTGCTCATCAAAGGGCAAATCACGGATCCCGTCTTCTGGAATTTCGTGATTACCGTCAAGAGAGAGGATATCAAAGGACTCGCAAACATCGCCCTCAAGCCCAGATTTGTGCTCTACCTGTTGAAGAACCTCCATTGGGTGGTGAGGTTTCTCTTCGAGAAGCTGTTCAGCAGAAAGAAGTTCCTTTGTCCCGAGCAGAATATCGAGATCCTCAGAGACTGAACCGGGTTTCGCCCGAATCATCCTACCCGATGCATCCCTCTCAAGCGCCGGGCTGTTCATATTGACAGCCGGGCCCTGCTGTGAAAAACTCCGTCACGAGCCACCCGTCCCAGAAGAAATCTCCTGCATATTGGAACCATCATGATCTTCCCCCAAATACTTCTCTGAGCAAGCGAGACAACCGACCGGAGTGTTCGGCCGTTTCGTTGCCTCTCGAATCTTCGAACAGGGGAACGCCGACCTGAGGGGATCATCGAAGGCATTGATTTCTGTGAACACCATCTATTTCTGGAAGGATCCGGATGCAACCATCTCCAGAATATGTCGACTTCTAAAACCCGGGGGCAGATTACTTGTAGGCTTTCATGACGCGAGTGAAATGAAGAAGATGCGGCACACGACCGACGTTTTTCGGTACTATACCATAAGGGACGTCACCGAACTTCTACCTATTAACCGAAAACCTGCTATTGCGCAATCGGCACCAAGTGAAAGAATGTGAATCCCCATGCAGGTGAGCTATCTCGAAGATCATCCGGAATTCATTCCCGTACTTGCCCCGGCGATTGTCGCCCATTATAGGGACATCGTGCCCGAAGAGAACATGGAGAGCCGGATTGCGAAGCTTCGATCGCACATGAACAAGGACAAGATGCCCATTGCGTGGGTGGCCCATTCCGACGGCGAGGCACTTGGAATGGCGGCTCTCCGTGTGCATGATCTGGAGGGCAGAGAGGCCCTGACCCCCTGGCTTGCAGGTGTCTTTGTCCGGCCGGAACATCGACGATGCGGCGTAGCTTCCACTCTTTGTCCAGTTGTCGAGGAAAAGGCTTGGTCGCTAGGGTTTGAGACCCTCTTTTTGTTCACGACAGACCAGCAGTCGCTTTATTCAAGGCTCGGTTGGGAGTTCTGGGAGAAGGGAACCTGGCGAGCCAACCCGGTGGATATCATGGTGAAGACGAGATGAAGACAGAGCTGAGATTCGGGACGACCGTACTTGATTGGAAGGATATCTGCCGGGTCTTCGAGCTTGCCCCACTGGGCATGCGAAACCCGGACAAGCTGCGCCGGGCCTCCGAGAACAGCCATGCCGTGTGCACCGCATGGCAGCGGGATACCCTCGTCGGCTTCGGCAGGACGATTTCGGATGGGGAGTATCAGTCTGCTGTCTATGATGTAGTGGTATTGCCGGAGTGTCAGGGTCAAGGCGTCGGAAAATCTATCGTGCAAGCCCTTCTGGATCGGCTGCCTGAAGGGACGACCGTCCTGATGTATGTGGTCCCTGGCAAGCAGGAGTTCTACCGCAAGCTCGGTTTCGGTCTCCTCAAGACCGGAATGGGAATCTTCCCTGATCCCACACGGGCCAGGACCGCCGGGTATCTGGAATAGAGACTCATCAACCACGTTGCTTGCAGTTATTCCCCTGATTCAACAATCGAGTACAGAACAGGCAACACGATCAAGGTCAGCAGCATCGAAGAGACGAGTCCGCCCAGGACGACCGCTGCCAGGGGCCGCTGGATCTCGGACCCGCTTCCGCTCGCATACAGGAGGGGGGTGAGACCGAGCAGCGTGGTCAGCGCGGTCATCAGCAGAGGCCGGAATCGCAGGTCGCACCCCCTCTTCACCGCCTCCACCGCGTCCATGCCTTCGTTCCTGAGCTGGTTGAAGAAGGCGACCAGCACCGTTCCGTTCTCCACGGCGATGCCGAAGAGCGCAATGAACCCCACCACAGAAGAAACGCTGAGATTGATCCCGGCGAGTAAAATGGCCAGCACACCGCCGACCAGGGCAAAGGGAAGGTTCAGGAGCACGAGCAGGGCGCTCCGCGCGGAGTCGAAGGCGGAGAAGAGCATCAGGAAGATGAGCAGGATGGAAACGGGCACCACGATCGCCAGCCGCTGCATGGCGCGTTGCTGGTTCTCGAACTGGCCCCCGAAGTCCATGAAATAGCCGGAGGGCAGGCCTTCGACGACCGGTCCGATCGCTTCTCTTACCTCCGCCACAAAGCTCCCCATGTCCCGCCCCCGGACATTGCACTCCACCACGACGCGCCGCATTCCGTTTTCCCGGCTGATCTGTGCCGGGGCCTCCACCTCGCGGATCTCGGCCAGTTGTCCGAGGGGCACGCGCGGCCCCTCGGGAGAAGGCACGAGGATTCGCTCGATGGACGGTATGTCGCCGCGCTTCTCCTCCGGGAAGCGAACCAGCACGGCAAAGCGCATCTGTCCGTCCACCACCGTGGTGGCGACCTTGCCTCCCACGGCGGTCTCGATGATCTCGTTGATGTCCGACACGTTGATCTTGTGCCGCGCGATCGCCTTGCGGTCCACCACCACCTCCACCTGTGCGAATCCCGCGATCTGTTCGACCTTCACGTCCTCGGCCCCCTCCACCGCGCCGATCGCGGCCGCCATCCGGTTCGCGTTCTCCCGGAGGATCTCGAGGTCCGGCCCGAAGACCTTGACCGCGAGGTCGCTCTTGATGCCCGAGATCAGCTCGTTCACCCGCAGGGCGATGGGCTGTGAAAAGGAAAACCGCAGGCCCGGAATTTCGCTCAGTTCCTCCTGGATGGCCGCAGTCAGCTCCTTCTTGCTCCGCCCCGTTCCCCATTCCTTCCCGGGGCGGAGCATGATAAAGACGTCGCTCTGCTCCGGGCCCATCGGGTCCTCGGAAATCTCGGCCCTGCCGGTCTTGGTCACCACGGTCTCCACTTCCGGGAACTTCTCCAGGAGGCGACGTTCCATCTCGATGCCGACCGCGATCGAGCCCCCCAGTGAGGCGGACGGCAGCCGCACCACATTGACAGCGATCGCGCCTTCATCGAGGGGCGGGAGGAATTCCGTGCCCACGAAGGGAACGAGCAGCAGGGAAGCGGCCAGGATGCCGGCGGCCACGAGAAGGGTCGTCCAACGGCGGCGCAGCGCCAGGGCGAGCAACGGGAGGTATCCCCGCTTGAGGGTTCGGACAATCCTGTTGTCCCCGGCTTCCTTCTTTCCCCGCAGAAAGAGCGAGCAGAGCACCGGCACGATCGTGAAGGAGACGACCAGAGAGCCAAACATGGCAAAGCACATGGTGAGGGCCAGGGGCCGGAACATCTTGCCCTCCATCTGCTGGAGCGTGAACAGGGGCAGGAACACGATGACGATGGTCAGGATGGCAAACAGGACGGGCCGGGCGACCTCACGGACCGCCTCATAGGCAATCTCCACCCGGGAGACGTCTGTACCCGCCTTTTCGTTGAGGTGCCTCGCGATGTTCTCGGAGATGACGATGGAGGCGTCCACGATCATGCCGATCGCAATGGCCAGTCCTCCAAGGCTCATCAGGTTGGCCGTCACGCCCTGCCGGCCCATCAGGAGGAAGGCGACCACGGCGGTGAGCGGAAGCGAGAGGGCCACGATCAACGACGCCCGGAGATTTCCAAGGAAGAGAAAAAGGACCAGCACAACCAGGAAGCCGCCCTGCAGGAGAGCGTCGGACACGGTCTTGATACAGGCCTTGATCAGGGCCGTCCGGTCATAGAACGGATGGACCTTCACATCCTCCGGCAGCCCTGCCCGGATGTCCGGAATGGTCTTCTTGACCTGGTCCACCACGACCTTCGAGTTCTCGCCCTTCAGCATGATCACCATCCCTGCGACTGCCTCCCCCTTTCCGTCCCGCGTCACCGCTCCCTGGCGCGTTTCGGGCCCGGCCTTCACGACGGCCACGTCCTTCAGGTAGACGGGGGTGCCGTCCTCCGCCTCGAGAACGATATTCTCCATGTCGGAAATCGTTTGGATGAGCCCCAGGCTGCGGACATAGGCCTGTTCCCACCCCTTGACGATGAAATTGCCCCCTGCGTTGGCGTTGTTGTTTTCGAGCGCTTCCAGCACGTCCTGGAGAGTGACCCCGTATTTCAGGAGCCGGTTCGGATCGACGAGCACGTGGTACTGTTTCACGAACCCGCCGAAGCTGTTGACCTCATTGACGCCGGGAAGCGCCCTGAGCTGCGGCGCGATCATCCAGTCCTGAATCGTTCGCAGCTCCATGGGCGAGCGCTCCCGGCTTTCGAGCGTGTACTGGTAGATCTCCCCCAGGCCCGTGCTGATGGGGCCCATTTCCGGCTCCGCCCACTCGGGCAGGGCCTCCTTGGCGGACTGAAGACGCTCGAACACGAGCTGGCGGGCGAAATAGGTGTCCACCCGGTCCTCGAAGACAATCACCACTTGCGAGAGGGCGGCCTTTGACAGGGACCGTATCTGCCCCACGTCCGGCAACCCCTGCATGGCAAGCTCCAGGGGAAAGGAGATCTGCTGCTCCACATCCTTGGGTGCAAGTCCCGGCGCCTCGGTCAGGATCAT
>Ga0180434_10001633_pt1 | contig 31641 bp, 19 predicted proteins | sample SS_ome_7_FD_132453 | JGI IMG/M metagenome (GOLD analysis project Ga0180434, IMG submission 132453) | Hypersaline lake sediment archaeal communities from the Salton Sea, California, USA - SS_1_D_2 metaG | ecosystem: Environmental > Aquatic > Non-marine Saline and Alkaline > Hypersaline >... | reverse complement strand
TACTCGCGATAGGCAAAAGCTCGCTCTCCGTCCCAGGAATCGAACACCGCCTGGATCGAAAGCCGCAACTGCTTGTGCGGTTCCGTGGGGAATGGCTCTCCCAGGCGCTCTTGATAGAATGCCTTGTATCTCTCGGCCAGACCTTTAAGCCCCTCCAGGCTGACCTCGGCGTCGAGCTTGACCCCTTCCTGCTCCTTCAACTCTTTCAGCATCTCTTCGAAATGCTCCCGGCTCAGGCCCATCACAATATCGGAGAACATGGTGATAAAGCGTCGGTAAGCATCGTAAGCAAACCACTCGTTGTCGGTGAGGTGGGCCAGACCTATGAGTGTCTCTTCGTTGAGGCCCAGGTTGAGCACGGTGTCCATCATCCCCGGCATCGAGACCCGCGCGCCAGAGCGGACGGAGACGAGGAGCGGATTTTCGGGGTCGCCGAACTGCTTGCCGGTCTCTCGTTCGATCTCGGCGAGCGCTTCCAACGTCTGTTCCCACAGACCGGGAGGAAACTCGCCGGTCCTCATATACTCGACACAAGCCTCTGTGGTGATGGTGAACGTGGGAGGCACAGGAAGCCCGCTACCGGTCATCTCGGCCAGACCGGCCCCTTTGCCGCCCAGAATGACCTTCATTTCGGCCAGTTCAGGTTCGTGTCCCAGTGTCTCGGCCAGTTCCTCTCCAGCCGAGCGAGATAAATATACCCATTTTTTTGTCACAGTTTTTCCTCCTCAGAAATAAACTAACGTGATTGATCCACAGGCACATAAAAGCGAGCATCGAACACGCGGTCTCGCGAGATGCTCGCTGGAGTGCGTAGACGTTCAAATTAACAATTATACTCTGTGGCAAGGTAAAGTCAAATTCTGCGGGGGTATTTAGAACCCCTCCACCCTGCTCAAATCCACGATACCTTCGGCCAGTGCCGCGATGTGCTGGAGTTGCGCCAACCGGTTCTCCCGCAACTTTTGTTCCTTCGCCATCACCATCACGCCTGACTCTTTGGCAAAGTAGCCGTCGATCACGTCCACCATCGGCAGGAAGGCGGTGAGGAACTCGTCCACCGTTTGCTCCGTGATCTGCGCTCTCGCCTCCTGGTAGGCGGCGTAAAGCTCCTCCTCCGCGGGCTGGACGAAGCGCGCCGGGTCGAGGGTGAATCGCTCCTCCAGATCGCGGGTGATGCGCACGCAGCGGGCATAGTTGTCGAGGATGCGGCTCCAATCGTCGCGGGCGACCCAGCGGGAAAGCTCCTCAACGGATTGGCGGGCGCGGAAGGGATCGTCGCCTCGCGCCGCCAGCACCGCGTCCACCACGTCGTAGTTGAAACCCTGCTCGCGCAGATAGCCCCGCAGCCGCTCGACGACAAAATCGAGCGCCGCTGCAAGTGCATCCGCCGGGGCCTCGACCGGCAGCAGGCGGGCCGCCGCCGCCAGCCCCTCCCCCACCGAGAAAGGTAGCTGGTGCGCCAGTAGATTCTGCACCAGGCCGAGGGCGTCCCGCCGCAGGTGGTACGGATCCGCCGAGCCGGTGGGGACGAGTCCCACCGCAAAGAGACCCGCCAGACTGTCCAACCGGTTCGCCAGCCCCACCACCAGGCCCGGCCTATCCTGAGGCAACGCGTCGTCAGCGGAGCGGGGCAGGTAGTGTTCAAAGATGGCCCTGGCCACCTCGGTCGACTCGCCCGATTTGAGCGCGTATTCCCGCCCCATCACCCCCTGCAAGCTGGTGAACTCGACCACCATCTGCGTCGCCAGGTCGGCCTTGCAGAGATGGGCCGCCCGCCGGGCGGTCTCGGTCTCTTCATCGCTCAAGCCCAACATCTCGGCCAGTTGCAGGGTCAGTTGCTCCAGCCGCCGGGTTTTGTCGAGCATCGAGCCTAGCTGCTCCTGGAACGTGAGCGTCGCCAGGCGCGGGAGAAATTCCTCCAGCGATTTTCTGGTATCCTCACGATAGAAGTAGTACCCGTCGGCGAACCGGGCGCGGATGACCTCCTCGTTGCCCCGGCGCACGATGTCCAGGTGCTCTTCGCCCCCATTGCGCACGGCGACAAAGTATGGCAGCAGGCGACCAACCTCATCTACCACGGGAAAGTACCGCTGGTGTTTTTTCATCACCGCGACGAGCACGTCGGCGGGCAGGCTCAGGTATTTTTCCTCAAAGCGGCCCAGGAAGGCATGGGGTTGCTCGACCAGGTTTGTGACCTCGTTCAAGAGCGCCGGGTCGTCGGGGATTTTTCCTCCAACGCTCTCCGCCAATCGCGCTGCTTGCTCGGCGATGATGGCGCATCGTTCGTCAGGATCGGCGACGATGTGGTGCCGGGCCAGCAGTGCCAGATAATCCCCTGTCTGTCCGATCTCGAACTCGGGTGAACCTTCTGAGCGAGGGCCATAGCTGGCACGTCCACTGGATACGCCGGCATACTCAAAGGGGACGATGGCGTCGCCCAGCAGAGCCACCAGCCAACGAATGGGCCGCGAGAAGGAGACGTTGCTCTCATTCCAGCGCATATTCTTCTTGAAACGAAAACTGGCGATCAATTCGGGCAGGAGAGTGGCCAATACCTCGGTGGCGGGTTGCCCTTCCTCGCGTCGGGTCGCCACCATGTATTCACCGCCGTCTATTTCTTGTACCTCCAGCGCGTCCACACTCACGCCCTGCTTGCGGGCGAATCCTTCGGCGGCCCTCGTCGGTTGGCCCTCAGCATCAAAGGCCACGCGGACCGGCGGCCCCTTTACTACTTCCTCGATCGGCCGTTGGCGCGGGGCCAATCCGTCGACGAGTACCACCAGTCGCCGAGGGGTGCCCAGCACGCGCAGACTGTCATAGTCGAGCCGCGCCTCCGCCAGACGAGCTGGCGCTATTTCGCGCAGTTGGGTCAGGGCATCATCCAGGTCGCCAGCAGGCAGCTCCTCCGTTCCAATCTCCATTACAAAGAAGGTGGGTGATTGGATGTCGGATGTGGGAGCTTTTTGTTTCTTTATTCCTGCTTCCTGCTCTTCTTTCAGCCAGGGATATTCCAACTGCTGTCGCTGCTCCACAAAAGCCTCCGCCACCTGCTGCGAGAGATCGCGCATGCGGTGGAAGTAGGTCGCTCGCTCGGTCACGCCGATAGCGCCTCGCGTGTCGAGCAGGTTAAACGTGTGGGAACATCGCAAGACATAGTCGTGGGCAGGGGTGACCAGTCCGGCATCCAGGCAATTGCGCGCCTCGGCCTCGTAGAGATCGTACATCTGCGTCAACCGCTCCACGTTGGCCAATTCGAAACCGTAGCGACAGTTCTCGATCTCCGGCTGGAGGAGAACCTCGCCGTAGGTGCGAGCGCCATCCCAGTCAATCTCCCAGACCGAACGTACCTCCTGGAGCACCATCGCGATCCGCTCCAGACCATAGGTCAGTTCCACCGAGACTGGATCGAGCGCAAAACCGCCCGCCTGCTGAAAATACGTGTACTGGGTGATCTCCTGACCATCCAGCCAGACCTCCCATCCCAGTCCCCAGGCTCCCAGTGCCGGGCTTTCCCAATTGTCCTCGACGAAGCGGATGTCGTGCTCCTCGGGGTGGATACCCAGCGCGTACAAACTCTCCAGGTAGATTTCCTGCGGGTTACCCGGGTCGGGCTTGAGGATGACCTGGTACTGGTAAAAGAGTTGCATGCGGTTGGGATTGTCTCCATAGCGGCCGTCGTCGGGCCGGTACGAAGGCTCGACGTAGGCCACGTTCCAGGGTTCTGGCCCCAGCACGCGCAACACAGTGGCGGGGTTATATGTCCCCGCGCCGACCTTTTCGCTGTAGGGCTGCCAGATCAGACAACCACGCTCGGCCCAGTAATCTTGCAGGCGGAGGATGACTTGTTGGAATGTCAGTGGTCTAGTTTTTTGGTTCTGCATCAATATACCCTTCCTGTATCCATATTTTTATTTGCCCCTACCCTGTTTCAACTGCTGCAGGAACACGCCTGCTCTCACATCTTGTTCCAGGTGATAAGCGATGTACCGCTGCATCACGCGCTCCACTTCCTCGTGCAACGCGGGCGCGATCGATTGCGCGCGCAACCGGGTATATGGACCTCGCTGGCACTCTTGCAAGAGCCACAGGCCAGCGGGTGAAAGCGACACGACTTGGCGTTGCTCGTTTTCGGCATAGCAGTTGCGACACAGTCCCCCGCCGCGCTCCGGATCAAAGCCATAAGGCCGCGCGTCCTCTGTCGGCTCGCGTGGCCGAAGCAGAACGTGTTGCTCGTGCTGGTCCACGCAAGCGTTCAACTCTGGGCGGAACCCCGCCAGCCCCAGTAGATGCTGCTCGTAGAAGCGAGCGATCAGGTCAAGGTCATCGTCCTCGCACAGCCAGGCGAGCGTGTGGTTGAGCAGATCAAACAGCGCTGGGCTGCCTTCCCCCTCGGTAAAGAACCGGTCGAGCAGTTCAACGGCATAGCGCGCATACGTCCCGCGGAGCAAGTCGCCTCGCAGCAAGGTGTAAGGTTCGATGGTCTCGGCCTGGCTGATGATATCCCAATAATTCTGCACCCGCGAGAGCACGAAATTGGAACGGCTGAACAGTTCGATGTGCCCCGCCTTCCGGCTGCGCACTTTGCGCGCTCCCTTGGCGAGGACGGCGACCTTGCCCGACGGCGTGCACAAGGTCAAGACGCGATCCGCGTCCCCCTGATCGCGCCGGTGTATCACCACGCCCTCGGTCTGGTACAGCCGTCCAGTGCTCACGTTCGATCTCCTGACCCGTCATTATACCATCCCGATGATGAAGCGCAAACGAGGGAGCGCCAACGTGGCGCTCCCTCGCTGGTTATCTTGAGTGACGTCCTCAAGGGTTCAGGTTCAGGAGCGTACAGCCTGGGCGATGGCAGCGATGTGCGCCGGGGTCGAGCCGCAGCAGCCTCCAACGATCCGCGCACCCAGCGCGACGAACCGGCGGGCATAATCCGCCATATCCTCCGGCGAGGCGTCGTATACCGTCTCCCGGTTCACCATGCGCGGCAACCCCGCGTTTGGTTTGGCGATGAGGATCGCCTGGGGTGCGACCTCGTGCATCCTGGCGACGGCTCCCTCGGTCATCTCCAGAGTCGCGCCGCAGTTAGCACCAAGCGCGTCCACACCCATCTCCAGCAATGCCTCCGCCGCCTGCTCTGGGCGCACGCCCATGTTCGTCCGCCCGCCGCGTTCGAAGGAGAGGGTCGCGGTGACGGGAATACCAGACGCGACCCGCTGCGCTCCCTCGACGGCGGCCCGCGCCTCGTTCAAATCGGACATGGTCTCGATGTAGAGCACGTCCACCCCGGCCTCGGCCAGCGGCGCGGCCTGCTCGGCAAAGATCTCCACTGCCTGCTCGTAGGCGATCGTGCCCAGCGGAGCCAAAAGCTCCCCCAACGGGCCGATGTCGCCGCCCACGTACGCCTTGCCATCGGCGGCCTCGCGGGCGATCTCGACTGCCCGGCGGTTGATCTCGGCTACGCGATCCGCCAGTCCCGCCCGCTCCAGCCGCGTCCGCGTCCCGCCGAAGGTGCAGGTCAGGATCAGATCGGATCCGGCCTCAACATAGGCGCTCTGCACGTCGCGCACCGCGTCGGGATTCTCCAGCAGCCAGCCTTCGGGGGATGCGCCGATGGGCAGCCCCGCCGCCTGCAACATCGTGCCCATCGCGCCGTCGGCGACGATGACACGTTCACTCTTTAATCTCGAAAGGATGTCCTCCATTGCTACACCTCCAAAAAGACTCGACTTGTTTTACCAGTGGAAGCAAGCCAAGCACACTATGCCACAAACTGTATAGCCGCCAACTCCCCTGCGGCCTCGCTGGCAATCTCGTCGATCGTTTGCTGCACGTCCTTTGGCAGTGGCTCGGCTCGATACGTTGCGAGAATGTCGAGAGCCTTTTGAACCACGATCTCTTCGTAGCTCTTGCCCCCCTTTTCCATCCACGCCTTGGGCGTGTCGCGGTTCAGGAATTTTGGTCGCCAGAGTTCCTGTCGAAAGTGATCGGCGGTGTGCCGCTGGGTCATAAAATCGCCGCCCGGCCCGACCTTTCGGATCACGTCCAGGCCGATCTTTTCTCGCGTGATGTCGAAACCCCGGATGACGCGCTTCACGTAGCTGATGATCTCGTCGCTCATGACGATCGCGGCGGGGTTGCCGAGCAATCCCTGCCCCATGTAGCCGATGTCGTGGATCAGATTGGCCCCATCCAGCGCGGCCATCAGCGTGCCAAAGGCGTGTTCCATGGCGGCCTGCGCGTCGAGCCGGAAAGCATCCGTGCCGACGGTCGACCACATCGGAATCTCGTAATAGTGAAAGATGTCGGCAAAGGCCGAGTTGGTCAGGCGCAGGTCGGGCGCGCCATACGAAAAGATGCCGGTCTTCATATCCAGGGGCACGACGCCAAAGCCGGAGATGATCGGCGCGCCCTTCGCTTTGAGCTGGTGCAGAACGATGCCGCTCAGCGCCTCGGCAGTGGCCTGCACGATGCCGCCGGCCAGCGTCACCGGGGTGGTCGCTCCGAGCATATCGCCGGGAGTGTAGCAGATGGGGATTCCCTTTTCGGCGCAGAAAAAGACCTTGCGCACCGCGCCGTGCGAGTGGGTCAGCGGGGCAGTAGGCTCGGAATAGTGGATGAGGAAAGGCTTTTCTCTCAACACGTCCTCCCCCTGGGGGCGTCGGCCCCCACGGGACGATGCCCCGCCAGCCACGACCGCCGCCATCTCGGCGATGACGGCCAGATCCTCCTGCCCGGCTGCGGTGAAAAAGATCGGCTTGACCGAGTGCTCCATCATCGCCTTGACGCACTCGACGTACATCGAGTTGGTCGGGACGTCGCTCGGCAGGGCAAACGAGGCGATAAAGTCGACCTCCTCGCAATAGTCCGCGACCGTGGCGGCGTTGGCCACGTCCTGCAAACGCGAGGGGCGTATCTCGCCGGTTTCCAGATCGTATGTGCTGATCAAATCCGTCCCCAAACCAAAGTAGATGTTGCGCCCCTCCAACCGCATGGCCTCTTGCCCCTGCTGGTTGTACATCGTGATGCGAGAGGGGGCGCTGCGGATACTCTCTTCCACCAGCCAGTTGGGGATCTGGACGACGTTCCCTTTCACCCGGCACCCGGCCTCTTGCAAAAGTTGAACGCCTCCCTCGTGCAGTACTCGCACGCCGACGGTTTCCAGGACCTCCAGGCTCGCCCGGTGGATCTCTTTGATCTGCTCCTCCGTCAGGATCCGGTAGCTGGGTTTGCATTGAGTCTTGACGCCACTGTTCACGATATCCACTCCTTGCAGGGTGTAGACTTATACTCCGATCAATTGCCTGACGACGCCGACCGCCTCATTTGCGTTCTCGGCATACGCGTCGGCGCCGATGGTCGTTGCCCAGTCGGGGCCGGTCGGCGCGCCGCCGATGACGACCTTGACCTGTTCGCGCAGCCCGGCTTCTTTCAACGCCTCAATGACCGCCTCCTGGTTGCGCATCGTCGTCGTCAGCAGCGCCGACAGGCCGACGACGTTCGCGCCGGTCTCTTGCACCTGCTCGACGAACGTGGCCACGGGCACGTCTACCCCCAGGTCGTGTACCTGGAAGCCGGCCGCCGAGAGCATCGTCGCCACCAGGCTCTTGCCAATCTCGTGGATGTCTCCTTCGACGGTGCCGATGACGACGGTGCCGAGCACCTGGCGCTGTTCCTGGCGCGCCAACAGCGCCGGCTCAAAGATCTTCATTGAGGCCTTCATCGCCTCGGTCGCCATCATCAGGTCGGGGATAAAGTATTCCTCGCTCTCAAACTTGTCGCCGACGATCTGCATACCGACGTTTAGCGCCTCTTCGATGGCCGTCAACGGCGCGATATCCGCCTCCAACGCCTGCGTCGCCAGTTCATGCGCCTGCTCAGGTTCTCCGACGACGACAGCATCTTTCAATTGGTTCAAAATCTCACTCATTTTTGTCTCCTTGTTTCTTACTACTGGCTACAACGAAATTTCACTTGTAGGCGTCATTCCGAGCGACCGAAGGGAGTCGAGGAACCTCTGTGGCGTGTCTGCGAATTGGAGATTCCTCGACTCCACTCCGCTATTGCTTCGTTTCGCTCGGAATGACGGGCGTTTCCAAGCCTTGTTGTAGGATCACTCACGATCTGGCAAGCGATCCATTCCAGCAGCCTGCGCTGCGCGCAATGTGATAGCCTCTAGTTCACGTATGGTTTCGCCGGACAGGGGCTGGGGTTCGTGGGCGGCGATGAGCTTTTCGACGCGCCGGTGGGCGCGTTCGGCGGCGTCCAGGCTGCCCTTCGCCTCCCAGTTGCGGCGGAAATCGCGGTCCACCACCGGGCTGGGGATGAACAGTTCCTCGCGGAACCAGTGGCGCGTGTGGGGTGTGATCAAAAAGTTGCCCGCGTGCCCCACCTGGCGGATGACGTCCAATCCCATCGGCGTCTCTCGCTCGGCCACCCCGGCCACGAGCCGCTTCGCCATTCCCACGATATCGGCGTCGATCACCAGTTTCTCCAGGCTGAAGCAGCTCTCGAAATCGAGCATGCCGGGGCCAGAGATCATGTTGATGCCCGCCAGCGCCCCCAACACCGCGCCGATGCCTGACTCGAACCCGCACTGGCCGTCCACGATCTTGGCGTCGGACATTCCCAGGTAGGCGTGGGTGGGCAGCCCAAGGGATTTGCCCACCTCGGCGTAGGCGCAGTCGATCATCATCGTCTCGATGGCGCCCATCGGGGTGGTGCCGGCGCGCATGTCGAAAGCCGCCGGAGAGCCGCCCCAGACGATGGGCGCGCCCGGGTTGACCAGTTGGTGGATCGTGACGCCGCTCAAATTCTCGGCGGCGTGCTGGACGACCGCGCCCAGAAGCGTCGCGGGCGCGGTGGCTCCCGCCAGCGGCATGCTCACCAGCTCCGCCGGCGCCCGGTACTGAGCGCAATCCATCAGGTTCTCGCAGGTGATCTCGGACCAGAGGAGCGGCGGCGAGGGACAGACGTCGAACACGGTCCGGGGCTTTTCCGCCAATGCCTCCTCGCTGCCAGCCACCGCCACGAGCAAGTCTTTCATCGTGCTCCAGGTCTCGACGGCGAACGCGCCGGTGACGATCGGTTTGCCGGTGTAGAGCAGCACCAGGTAGAGCCGGTAGAGATCCGAGATCTCTTGCGGGACGTCGGCGCAGACGAGAGAGGTGGCGACTCCGTCCAGCGTGTCCAGGCCATCGGCCAGTTGGACGAAGCGCACGCAGTCGGCGGTGTTCGGCGGGCGCGATTGCTTGGTGCCGTGATCGAGAATCTCGATGGCGGCAGATCCGGAGTCATAGTGGACGTCGTCGCCGCCATAGTGCACTGTGGGCTGGCCGTCGGCGTCGTAGAGGTGAAACGACGACGGAGCCGTCTCAACCGCCTGGCGGGCCAGCGCGGGCGGGATGAGCGCCACCTGCGCCTCGAAATCCACCTCCGCGCCGTGCTCGGCCAGGAGATGCAGCGCGCGCTCCGAGTGAACGCGCACGCCGGGGTCGGCCAACAAGTCGTAGGCCTCGGCGACGACGCGCTCGATTGTTTCGGGAGAAAGAAAGCGTAGAGAGGGTCGTACAGTCATGTTGACTCCTTTATCGGGTTCGCAGCTCCATCTAGTGGAGCCATTTGACTTGACCCGGCGGCCAGTAGACGAGCCAGGCTCGCCCGAGGACCTGGTCCGCCGGTACAGGGCCAAAGTAACGGGAATCTCGAGAACAGGGCCGGTTATCGCCCAGGACAAAGATGTGCAGCGGTGGCACAAGCGTCGGCGGATAGTGCGGCCCGCCCAATTGGGTGGCCCAGGGTTCATCCAATAGTTCATCATCGATAAAGACCTGGCCGTCTCGCACCTCCACCGTCTCGCCGGGCAGCGCCACCACTCGCTTGATCAGCGGGGTTTCCTCGCCTTCTACCTCGAAGGTGAGCACGTCTCCTCGGCGCGGGCCGTGAGCAAAGCGGTAGGTGATTTTCTCCACCATCACCCGATAGTCATAGTACAGGTTGGGCTGCATGCTCGGCCCGTCCACCGTGATCGCCTGAACTACAAAGACGTTGACGAGCAAGGCGATGAGCACAGCCGGTACGACCGTGCTCGCCACCTCCCACAAGACCCGCAAGAGGAAACGTCCAGCACCAAGTGCTGAGCCGTGCTCTCCAGCCTCTGGCTCTGGGTCAATGTTCGTTTCGTCCATTCGTTATTTTCCTTTCTCAGCGTTGAACTCTTTGCCTTCTTTGTATCCTGTCCCGATAGGCTCTCCAATACAATAGTACCGATTGTCCAGGGCGTAGATGATCGGAGCCAGCCTGGTCATATCCGCGATCACCTGGCGTCCCTCTCTCTCGACGACAAACTTCTCGTCAACGTGGGTCTGGGTCACCTCTCCCACAAAGATCTGCCGGTGCTGGATCGAGAACTCCTTGACCACTCGACATTCCAGGTTCACGGGACATTCCCGGATCATCGGGGCTGTGCCCAGCTCTCCATAGAACGTCTCGAATAACGCCGACTTGTCGACCTCACTACCGGACACGATCCCGCAGTAATCCGTCACCGCCAACATGTCGGTGGAGGGAAAATTGACGCTATACGTTCCATTCTCGAGAATCCCCCGGTTGGTGTAGTGTGTCTGCCCCGAAGAGATGTACACCAGGGGCGGGTTGATGCCCATGACCCCGCAATCTCCCAACGTGGCATAGTTTGGCTTGCCATTGACGTTCGCGCCCGCGAGGATGATGGGGATTGGATACACGAGCGGAACCGCGCCGAACTTTACTTTCATAGTTCTACCTCCTCTGGGATGCAGGGCCAAGTATAACCGGGAACAGAACAAGTGGCAAGTTCATCATACCCATGATATAATCCGAACGCATACGAACCTTTACCCCAGGAAACGTGCCTGGAATTTCTATTCCGTGTGAGGAGGTGTTTGATGTCTGTGCAACAAGCGTCACGCCAACTTGAGATTACGATATCCGAGACACTCTATCAATGGCTGTCCCGCGAAGCAGAACGACGCGCTCAGAACGTGTCCCACGTGGTTCAAACCATGCTAGAGCGGTATGCGCAGCAATTTGATCTGACCCGCACTCGTACCTGGGAGCTATGTGGTGCGTTCACTGTCACCGAACCTGAGCCAGAGCATTTCGTTGACCTGGACGAAACGGGGACGCCGATTACAAACTATGCCGAGCACGTGGACGATGTTTTGTACAAAGGGGCCTGATGTCAGAGAGCATTGTTGATACCTCAGCATTGGTCGCGTTTTTCGTCCAATCTGAAAAACATCATTCCGCAGCCCGACGTTACGCTACACAACACCCATCTACACGCTGGATTATCCTCGAAACCGTCTTTGACGAGTTTGTGACCTGGGTGCGGGCCAAAGTGTCTATTTCAAGCTCTATCCAGGTTGGGCGTATTCTGCGTGAAGAGCATCTGTACGTCAATATTTCGGATGCCGCCGACGCCGCTACGTGGGAGGCTTTTTGTCGCTACGATGACAAGAACTGGAGTTACACAGATTGCTCCATTCTGGTGATGGCACTCAAGCTGGGCGTCTTTGATGTTTTTACCTTCGATGAACACATCCAGCAGATGACTGGCCTAGGGATTCGTTGCATCCCATAACACTCTGAGCAGTGACATGTCCTCCAAGAAAATGAGCGGAGCTGCCAGCTCCGCTCTATGTTCGTAGGGCTGGAGAAAGCACATTGCGTGTTCATCATTGCTTTCTACATTTCGAGTATCACGCAGCGGGCTGGCCCAAACTCCGCGTGCAACCAACCATCTTCCAGCAAGAACTCGTCGCCGCTCAACAAATCCGCGAGGCGTGACCGCGCAGTGGGTAGCCGGACGTGGAAGGGCTGCGCGGCCCTCCAGTCCAGATTGATGATGATGCCGATTGCTTGCTCGCCTCGTCGACGCACCACGGCTCGAACGTGCGGGTTCTCCGGCCACAACAGCTCAAAAGTCGCCGGGTCCGGGTCGGCGATCAGGTCGGCGTAGCGGGCGCGGATGGCGAGGGTGCGCCGGATCCACGCCACCAAATTCGGCTCGCGCTCCCATCCATAGGCAGCCTGGCTGAAGAGCGGCAGTCGCTCGGCGGGATAGTCGGGCAGCTCGTCGGATTCAAAATCGAGGCCAGTGTTGACCGGCCAGGTCTCGGCGATATCGAACCCCGCGTGGCAGAACGGGAGCGTGGGCAGCAGACAGCCCAGCGCCCAGATCAGCCGCGCGTAGGGCAGGCCGCCGGGACGGGCAGCGGCGCGAGGCGTGTTGTGGCTTTCGGGCGCAGTGAAGAAAGGGATCGGGTAGCCCCTCTGGTCAAAGGTGTGCAACATCTCGTCCACCAACTTGTGCGGACGGTACGCCATCCACCAGTAGTTGCCGATGACGGCGTTGTAGCCCTCGTCGCGGCTCTCGCGGCTGATGGCAAAGTTCTCGTCCCAAAACGCAAAATCCGGGTTGATCTGGCGGGCCGCGTCCACCATGCGCTGCTTCAGCGCCATCGGCAGCGCGTGGCCCATGTCGATCATCACGCCGTCAATGCCAAAGCTGCGCTGGTAGTGAGGCAGGATGCCGACGATGCGCTCCCAAAGCGGCTCGACCCGGTTCTCGGGCTGGGCCAGGCGGCGGTCGTACATGCGCAGCGTGTTGTAGGCGATATAGTTAAAGTCGGGATGATCGTACAGGCGCAGATAGGTGACGTCGCTCCAGGGAGGCTGGGTGTCGTCGGGCGGCCAGTCGGCGAACGCGCCCGGGATGCGGGCGCGCGTCCCATCGTCGAGCACGCCGATCCAGCGCCCATCGATCAGACGAACATTTTCTGTTCTAGGCGGTGGCGTGAACATCTCACGGTAGACGGGATGAGGTGGAATGAGATCGCTGAAATCCCTCCGCTCAACCTGCTCCTTGATCTGCGCCAGTTCCTCTGGCGTAAAGATGGGCGGGCCGTAGGCGTCCTCCCCAAGTTCGCCCGCCTGCCGGTCGGGGACGTCGGCGCGGATCCAGTAGAACCACTCCGGATGCTCGGCCACCCAGTCGGCGTCTCTGGACGCGGTGCGAAAGGCGAACTCGACGACGACGCGCAGCCCCAGGTGATGGGCAGCCTCGACAAAGGCGGTAAACTCGGTCTCGGCGTCGAGCCCCAGCGCGGGTTCGGTCAGGCGGGGATCGAGCCGGTAGGGATTCTGGATGGCATAGACGGAGCCGAGCGTGCCTTTGTGCCCGTCCTCACCGATGGCCGTGATGGGCAGCAGGTGGATCGTGTTGAACCCCAGACTCTTGACATAGGGCAGCGTGGCGATAGCCTTGAGAAACGTGCCCGTCTCCATCCAACCGTCGCCGATGGGATCGAGGCCAACCTCGCCGTCGCCGTCGTGGTCAAAGCCGGTGGCCGCGCGGACCAGCGTGTTGTAGATCACGGCGTGTCTCGACCACTCGCCCCCGCCCACGCCGGTGACGAGCGGCTCCTGAGGCTGAGCCTCAATCCACCCGATGCGGTCGAGAAAAAAGTGGTAGGGGTTGACCAGCCTTTGGGTGGGCGAGCCGGTCGGGTCGAGCCACAGTCCCGGCACGGCGTAGGTGATGTCCTCGCCTTTGCCCATCTCCAACGCCTGCGCGAGTTTTTGCTTGACAAGATCGAGTGCTGCTGCCATATTTCTCCCTTTACTCCACGCTTCTCATCACCAGGGGTAGATAGATGTAATTCCAGCCGACGCCAGGCGGGTACACCGGCTCCGTTTCCCGCGCGTTCTGGTCATCGCTCGCCACTGTAGCGACATTCCCGCCGATAGAGGATATCTCATCGTTCACCAATGCTCGGAAGGTGAGGGTGAGCACGCCGCCAGGAGCGAGGCGGCCAACAGTAGCCGTGACCACACCATCGGATTCACCGCAGATCGCCCCGGTCGCACAGGCCACGCTCCCTGCTGCCGGCGTCGTGTTCGCTGGCGCCGGGTCGCTGACAGCGACGTTGGTTTGAGTATAAACTGCATTGGTGTTCGTGACGGCGATGCGATACTCGACGCCTGTCCCACTATTCATCTCCGCCGCCTTCTTGATGATGTGCAGACCCGGCGCCACGAGACCGCCGCCCGGGGGATAGACCGGCGCCGTCTCCCGCGCGCTCTGGTTGTCGCTCCTCACCACCGCGATATTCCCACCGATGAAAGAGACCTCATCGTTCACCGTCACCCGGAAGGTGAGCGTGAGCACGCCGCCAGGGTCGAGAGCATCCGCCTCGATCACAGCCATGCCGCCAAAATCACTCGGTCCAAAGCCACCGCTCGTACCCCGGGTGCCAACGGTATCACAGCGCGCCCCAGGTGTGCAGATCACACTTCCCGCCACCAGCGTGGTGTTCGCCGGCGCTGCGTCGGCCAGCTCGACGTTGGTTTGCGTGTAGGTTCTGGTATTCGTGATCCCCAACCGGTACTCGATCACATCGCCCAGGTAGAGCGGCGCGCCGTTCAAGTCGACGACCTTCTCAGTGACGGCCAGCGCGTAGTTGACCATCGTTGGTTCTTGCTCGACGTTGTTGCTCGCGTCAGGGTCATATGTGGCGCCGATGATGACGACGCTGTTAGTCAGGACACCGCTCGCCTCGCCCGCCACCGTCGCGGTAAAGACAACGCGCTCCGATGTGCCCGTCGCCAGCGTCGGTGCGCGCCAGATGAGATATTGCCCCGTTTGAGTCGGCCCCAGGGCCGACGGCTGCACCCCGACCATCCCACCGTAGGTGATACTGACCGGCAACGTGTCGGTTATGATGATGCCTTGCGCATCCGACGGCCCCTCGTTGGCATAGACCAGCGTGTAGGTCAACGTCTGGCCCGCGTTGATCACCCCAGGCTCGCCGCGTTTGGAGATCGTCAGATCCGCCTCGGTGACGACGAGCGTCTGTTTCTCTTGAGCGTTGTTGCCAAAGTCCGGGTCGTACGTGGCGCTGGCGATGCCCGCGCTGTTGGTCAATATATCGCCAGCGTCGGCCCACGAAGCGACTGTCACGGTAAAGACGACGCGCTCCGACGCACCCGCTGCCAGCACGGGCGCCTCCCAGGTAAGCTCCTGACCCATCTCGTCCGGATCGGGAAACGGCGAACTGACAATCCCTCCGTAAGTGACGCTGACCGGCAGCGTGTCCGTGATGCGGATCCCTCGCCCGTCCGATGGCCCATCGTTGGCGCAGCTCAACGTGTAGGTCAACACCGCCCCCGCCGCCACCGGGTCGGGCGAACCGGATTTGGCGATCGTCAGGTCCGCTTCGGTCGTGACGAGCGTTGGTTCCTCCTCAACATTGTTGTTGAGATATGGGTCGTAGGCGTCACTGGCGATGACCACGCTGTTGACGATAGCGTCAATCACATCGGCGCCCACCGTTACGGTAAAGACGATGCTCCCCGATGCGCCCACCGCCAGTGTGGGAGCTTTCCAGGCCACCTCTCGCCCCGATACACCGCTCAACTCGAAAAGCGGCGAGCGCACCAGACCACCAAAGGCGACGCTTATGGGCAGTGTGTCGGTGATGATGACGTTCTGTGCGTCCGACGGCCCCTCGTTGGCATAGACCAGCGTATAGGTCAACACCGTTCCCGCCACCACCGAGCCGGGCGAGCCGGACTTTGCGACCGCCAGGTCCGCCTCGGCAATAATGATCGTCGCCTCTTCCTGAGCATTGTTATCGGGAACGGGATCGTGGGTGGCGCTGGCGATGAGGGCGCTGTTGGTGATGGAGTCCCTGGCGTCGGCCCCCACCGTCACGGTGAAAACGACGCTCCCAGACGCGCCCGCCGCCAGGTCTGCTATGTACCAGGTCAACTCCCGACCCGACTCGGTCGGCTCAGAAAGCGACGCACTGTGCGTCACCACTCCGCCATACGTGACGTCCGCGGGCAAGGTATCCGTAATCACGACCCCCTGCACGTTCGAGGGCCCCTCGTTAGTATAGACCAGCGTGTAGGTCAGGGTCTCGCCCGCAATGACCGAGGCAGGCTCGCCGCTCTTGGAGATCGTCAGATCGGCCTCGGTGGTGATCGTCACCGTCGCCGGGATGCTTGTCTCCACCTCGCGCCCGCCGCTGATGATGGCCGTGTTGGTGATGACGTCGCCGGGCGCAAGATCACCGTCTAGCATGACGGCGTATCCGACCTGCCGGCTGTCGCCAGCGGCCAACATTCCCACATCCCACGACAGCTCAGGCGCTTTGCTGTCATCCGCCCCTATGCCCCAGATACTGCCCACACTGTAGGCGGCGCTGACAGGAATGGTATCCCATATCTGTGCCCCGGACCAATCCGCGCTGCCCCGGTTGCCATAAGAGATCGTGTACGAGACCACGTCACTGGCCAGGGCAGATGACTGATTGGCGCTCTTTTCTATCCACAGATCCACCGTCGCTACCTCGACCCGGTTCGACGGGATCCACTCTTCAAAGTCCACAGCGGCCTGCGCGCTGGTGATGTAGGCGGTGTTCCAGATCGTCGTGTTCTCCGGCAAGACGTCATCTACCCGCACCACAAAACCGACCGTTACCTGCGTGGTGGTAGGCACGTGGGCGTCGTACCAGCGGATGTGTGTGACCGGCTGCACTGGGAAGGTGGGCAGTGTAGTAGTCCAGGTCGCGCCATCGTCCCAGGAATACGCGATCTCCTGTCCACCACCGGATTCCGTGGCTGTGACGAACGTGGTCTGCTCCGGGATCGCTTCGAGCAGGTAGACGTCCGTTTGGGCAGTCGTCTCTGAGGCGTTCTCATACGTCACCGTGTACGAGATCACGTCACCAGAGAACGCCACCGGACGCTCTGTCGCTTTGCTGATCAATAGATCTGAGAGACGGGTGGCCACTATATTCGATTCGCGTGGAACGTCCAGATCCCGGTCAAGCGTGGCCGAGTTCAGCACCAGCGAGCCGGGCGGTAGAACATCCTTGAACTGCACGCTGAAGCGAACCTGGCCCGCTTTACCGGCGGCGACGATACCGGGAGTGATCACGAGGGTTGGCGAGATGTAAGCGCCCCGGTCGCCATCGTCGGCATCGGTCAGTGGCTGCCATCCATTGCCCTCATTAAAGACCAGGCTACCGGCCACATAAGCGACAGAATCGGGCAGGGCATCCCAGATCGCGACCCCGGTGGCCTGCGCCCCACCGACATTCTCGTACGAGAGGGTGTAGGTGACCACCTGTCCCTGCACGGCGGCGGTAGGTCCCGCCTTGAAAAACTCGACCTCCGGCGCAAGCACGATAGTCTGCACCGTGTCGCTGCCTGCGCTCACCATCTGCTCGCTGTCAATCATCCCCACGTTCTCAATGATGACACCGTCTTTGATCAGATCGCTTACCGTCACGGTGAAAACGACGGCGCCCGACGCGCCTGCCGCCAGCGTCGGCGTGTACCAGCCGAGCGCCTGCCCCGTCCGCGTCGGCCCCAGGAGGGACGGCGTCACATACACCACCCCGCCGAAGGTGACGCTTAGCGGCAGCGTATCCGTGATGACGACGCCTCGTGCATCCGATGGTCCGTGGTTGGTGTAAACCAGTGTGTAAGTCAGCACCCTCCCCACTGCCACCGAATCTGGTGAGCTGGACTTGTCTACGTCCAGATCAACTTTGGCAGTGACGCTCGTCAGATCCTGGGCTACGTTGTTGTCAGGGTCCGGGTCATGGACGATGCTGGTGATGACCGCGCTGTTGGTCAGCGTGCCTTCGGCGTCGGCCCCCACGGTCACGGTGAAGACAACGCTCTCTGTCTCGCCCGCAGCCAAGATCGGTACGTACCAGGTTAACAAATGGCCTTCCCCCGTCGGGTCAGAAAGCGACGCACTGTGCGTCACCACTCCGCCATACGTGACGCCTGCAGGCAGCGTGTCGGTGACGACAATGTCCTGCGCGCTCGATGGACCATCGTTGGTATAGACGAGCGTGTAGGTCAACGCCTCCCCCGCCACCACCGGGTTGGGCGAACCGGACTTTTGCGCGCCCAGATCTGCTTCGGCAGTGATGCCCGTCTGCTCACCTCCAGCGTTGTTTTCGAGGTCTGGATCGTAAGTAGCACTGCTGATGGCCACGTTATTGATCAGCGTAACGTCGACAGCGGCCTGCGGGGCGACTGTCACAGTAAAGATGATTCGCTCCGACACGCCAGCCGCCAGCAGCGGCGCATGCCAGGCGAGTGATTGGCCTGTTTGCGTCGGGCCAGAGAAGGATGGCTCCACACCCACCGACGCGACGCCACCATAAGTAACGCTGACTGGCAGGGTATCAATGATGGTAACGTCCTGCGCATCCGACGGCCCGTAGTTGGTGTAGCTCAGGGTGTAGGTCAACACCGCCCCAGCCGCTATCGGGTCAGACGAGGCGGATTTACCCACGCTCAGATCTGCTTTGGTGGTGACGAGGGTCGGCTCCTCCGCGGTATCGTTAGCAGGATCCGGATCGTAGGTGGGGCTGGCGATGGTCACACTGTTGGTGATAGTGTCGAGGGAACCACTCCCCACCGTCGCGGTAAAAACGATGGTCCCTGAAACATTTGTCGCCATCGTCGGCGTATACCAGGTGAGGAGTTGCCCCATCTGAGTGGGATCAGAGAACGCTGTTATTACCCCCCCGTAGGTCATTCCAGGGGGCAGCGTATCCACGATGGTGACGTCCCGCGCATCCGATGGCCCGGTGTTGGAATAGACGAGCGTGTAGGTCAGCACTTCGCCAGCAAGGACTAGGGCAGGCTCGTCACTCTTGGCAACCGTCAGGTCGGCCTCGGTAGTGATGACCGTCGTCACTATATCGCTTGACTTTACTTCATAGGCACTGCTGATGATCGCTGTGTTGGTGATGACAGTACCGGGGGCGAGGCCACTGCTCCGAACCGTATAACCGACCTGCTGTGCGCTGGCCCCGGCGACCACCGTTCCCACATTCCACAACAGGTCGGGCGCCTGGCTATCGTCCGCTCCCGCGCCCCATATGCTTCCCTCGCTATATGTGATGGGGATGGTATCCAGAATCTGCACGCCGACAGCGTCGGCACTGCCGTGGTTGCCATAGGAGATCGTGTACGAGATCAATTCGCTGGCCTGTCCGGCAGGTTGGTAGGCGCTTTTCTCTATCCACAGATCTACGGTCGCTACCTCGACCTGGTTCGACGGGATCCACCCGCCGATGTACTCGGCAGTCTGCGTGCTGGAGATGTAGGCGATATTGCGAACGATGGCACCCTCTGGCAGCGGATCGTTCACCTGTACTGCAAAACCGACCGTCGCTTGCGTGCCGATGGGCACCTCTGCATCATACCAACGGATGTGTGTGGCTGGTGTGATGGGGAGTGTATCGACCCATGTAGCGCCGTTGTCCCAGGAATACGCGACCTCCTGGCCGCCGCCCAGCTCCGCGACGGATAAGAGGCTGGTATGATCTGGTATTGGCTCGCGTAGATAGACATTTGTCTGTGTGATCGTCTCCGACGTATTCTCGTAAGTCAACGTGTACGAGATCACGTCGCCCGGAGACACCGCCGCTTGCTCCGCTGCCTTGCTGATCGCCAGATCTGAGATCCGGGTGACCACCAAGTTAGAATCACGAGGGATGTCCAGGTCTCGATCGAGCGTGGCCGAGTTCAGCACCAGCGAGCCAGACGGCAGATCATCCCGGAACTGCGCAGCAAAACGGATCTGGTGTATTTCACCAGCGGCAATCGTGCCCGGAGTGATCACGAGAGTAGGTGAAATGTACGCGCCCCGATCGCCGTCAGAGCCATCCGTCAGTGATTGCCACCCCGTGCCAGTATGGATAGCCAGACTGCCGTCCACATAGTTCATAGAAGCGGGAAGGTCATCCCGGATCGCAACTCCCGTGGCTTCCACTCCGCCAACGTTCTCGCATGAGAGGGTGTAGGTGACGATCTGTCCGCGCTCGGCGACAGTAGGCCCTTCTTTGGTGAATTCGATACTGGGCGCCATAACCACGGTCTGTGCCATATTGCTGCCGGCTTCCACCGTCTGATCACTGTTTATGTATCCTACGTTCTCGATAACTGTAACATCCTTCACAAAATCGTTGACCGTCACGGTGAACGTCACCGCGTCGCTCGCGCCCGGCGCCAGCACACCCGGCGCCCAGGTGACAGCCCCGCTGACAGGGTCATACACGCCCCCGTCGGAGGCGGATTGGAAAGTGACGTATTGGATGGCCACTACGTCGCGCAGCAGAACGCCCGTGATAGGAACGTTATCCCGATTAGCGTACGAGAGTGTGTAGACCAGTGTGTCTCCGATCCCGGCCTGGGCGCTGTCGACCGATTTGACCAGACCAAGAGGACTGATATAGACCGTGGCCTCATCGCGGGGAATAAAGAGCGCATCCGAATACTCGTGTTTGCCGACCGCTGCACCCCGATTGATGCTGATAGTTGCATCACCCGTATCGGTGATCTGAGCCTGGAACGTGAGGGCCAGGTCCTGGTCGAGATCCAGATTGGTCGAGAGGTTCCAGAACAGCGTCGAGTTGTCCACCGCGGGTTCCGAGCTTCTTGTACTGCCATCGGGATAAGTGACGCGGGCGCTGTCCGGTACATACGTCCACTCGAGTGGGAGCGTATCGGTAATACTCACGTTGACCAGGGGGGCGCCGTAGGACTGAGCCAGCAGGGTAAACGTAACGATACCGCCAGCGGGCGGCAGGATAGTGGGCTGAGCCGTTTTTTCCAACGTCAGCATCGGAGCCAACCAGCGCTTTTGCAGGGGCAGCGTAGTAAAACCCAGGTCCAGGTAAGGAGCGCCGGATTTAGCCACACGCGGGTCTGCCCCCCAGGCAACAGCGAATTCTCCCGTGGCCCAGACGTGCATGCCCGTATTATCATTGTCGGGATCAAAGATACGCCGCTGCTCCAGCACATCGAGCGTGAAATTCTGATCCACGACGCCATCCAGGGGGCTAAAGTCTACGGAAAAGACCGTGTCGTCGGCCAGCGGCGTCACCCACACGGGTGAGCCGTTATCCGACAGATCGGTCGTGCCAGGCGACCAGGGAATGTAATAATCTCGGGTGAGATACCTGGCCGGGATGCCAGAAAAGCCCCAGTCATAGGTATTACCCGAGGTATCGGCGCAGACGACGACGCCAAAGACCCCATCGGGAGAGGTAAAGCGCGCCGCCGAGTCCTGGGGCACGTGTGAGTCTCCCCGCTTCTGGGAATAGGGCGTCGTCGCACTGATGCGATCGGTAGGAGCGATGACGAAAGCGGTGTGCATCTCGGCATCGTAGGCGTTGACTGTGACGGGAAAATCGTTGGGATTCGAGAGATAGATCTCGGCCGGGGCGTCGCGACCTTCGTCTGTATCGTTTCCCCTGGGAACGGGCACGACGTAATCGCCCCCCCACTGCTGGTCGGGCAACACGATCAGAAAGCGACCCTGGAAACTGCCATCCGCGCCGGTCATCAGTCCTACCTGGGTCGGTTTGTTGGAACGAATAGTGGTGCCTGCGTTGATGGTGATCGTGGGGGCTGTGCTGGAGTTGACATAGCCCATACTCGAATAGGTCTGTCCCCGGTCGAGGGTCAGGTTGACGACGTCGATGCCGTTGTTGACCGAGACAGTGGTATTGTCCTCAAAGGCGCCCAGTTGGAGATAGACATCGCGTAGGTCGCCATAAGCGCCGGTATCGCCGCCGCCAAAATCGTACAGATCCTCGCCAACGGGCAGACGATAGGAATAGGTGGCCGCGTAAGTCTGCCGGGGGTAGACCTCCCACGCGCCGCCGACCCACGAGGCATTGAGAGGCCACAGAGCGTGGGTCAAACCTACAGGGCCGCCACTCGTGATGATGCGGTCGCCGCCATCGTAGCGGATGTAGGCCGGGTCGCGAGCGGGATTGACAGGCACATAGCCGGCGATGTCTGACTGTCCCGTGAGATCTTGGTCACTGGTCAGCTTGAGGGCGTCGCCGGCATACAGGATGTCGCTCCCTGTCCCGCCATTGCCCGTGTCGCCGTCGCCATAGATCTCGGTAGTATTCTGGGTGGGATTGAATAGATCCGCCTCGTAGCCGTCCTCCCAATGGTCATAGTAAACGACCTGGTAGTCGGCCGTGGCCACCAGGCTGACCGTCGAACAGATCTGACCGGGCTGTATACCGCTATCGTCGCCGTCGTTGATCTCGAGAAACGCCCGCCAGACGTGCTCCTCGTAGCCCAAAACATAGTATTCCTGATAGCCGGTGGGCTGGGCATGGGCCGGGACAGGGATCAAGAAAGACAGCAGTGCCGCTATGCACACCAGTGGAAAAACGAATTTCAATCCTCGACCGAGGAAGTACATGCGCTGTTTGTACCGGAACATTGCTCACCTACCTTCCCCCCTCGAAGTTAAGCATTCGAGGATCTATGGCGCAGGTATATTTTATGTTATCGGAGCGCTAATGGCAAGTCTGCTGCCGGGTAATTCCAGATGTGCTAACCTTCGGGAACCGCCGTAGGGGCCATGGTGGGAAGAGGAGTGGGCGTGGGAAGATCAGTATAGTACCAATAGGCACGAGCTGCGACGCAAGGATCATAATCGGAACCCAATATAACTCGGAAATCCATCGCTCTGTCCTCGGTCGGCTGATAGACGACATCGCCAGAGCCGCGCTGGTAGAGGCGCATCAGCCGGGAAAGCGGCGATCCTTTGGCCGTGGTGGTAAAATCGACGATCTGTGTGCGGGGATAAGGCCCTTGAGCTGGAGCGACGCCCACGACATCAAATCCCTCCCAGCGCAATCTCTCCGCCGCCACGTGGCCTAATCCGTCAGAAGATGTGGCGTTCCACACCTCGACGCGAAAGGCGCGCTGCTGTGCGCGAGCGCCGGCCGGTGGCGCCAGCGCCTCGCTGACCAGGGGAGCAAGCGCCTCGTAATAGGGAACCAGCACGTAGGTCTTGTCCGGCGCGGTCCACGACTGCAAGACGCTCCGGTCTACAAAGGTGCTCCTCACGTTCACCATATCCAGCCGCGATCCGATGGTCCCCAAATAGACCACCTCGCCTAATCCCAGATCCGTGGAGACGTTCTCCTGCAACACCCCCCACAGCTCGGGGATTTTGGGGATGATGTCCAGAGTCAACGCCTGACGATACAACCCCCGCAACACCTGCTGTTGACGACGGTGGCGGTCAAAGTCGTGGGTACTCCAACGGGAGCGGGCGTACCACAGCGCGTGCTTGCCATCAAAGTGGTGGATGCCCGGCTCCCAATCCAGCTCTACCTGACCTTCAGGCGAATCGGGGTCGGGGAAGGTATCGGATAGGGGACATTCCACGGCCACATCTACGCCGCCCAGCGTGTCCACGATCTTGATAAAGCTGTCGAATCCGATCCGCGCATAGTAGTGAATGCGTATCCCAAAGTTGTACTCGATGACGGCCTTGATCAGCTCCGAGCCGCCGCCGGGATATTCGTAGCGCCAGGCGCGACCAAAGGCGGTGTTGATCTTGGCAAACTCGTGACCGGGGATCCAGGCATAAAAGTCGCGTGGGATGGAGAGGAGCGAGACCGAAGGAAGGTCGGGGTTGATGCTGGCGACGATGATGGTGTCCGTGTTCCCCACTTTATCGATGGAGGCCTGATCGGAACCTAACAGAAGGATATTGATCACGTTGCTGGGTTGCTCCAGCAGTGGCATCGGCGCCGGGATGGACAGGATGTGGGTAATTGGATTGGTTCCGGTCAATATGACCGGCGGACCGGGTAACGCGCCCGGTGGGGGAGGGGTCGGCGTCGCAGTGGGAGTGAGAGTGGGTGTAGGGGTCGCAGTGGGCGTCGGAGTAGCGGTCGGCGTGGCGGTAGCGGTCGCAGTAGGCGTGGGGGTATATGTAGCCGTCGGCTCTACAGAGGTAGGTGTCGCAGTAAAAGTCGCCGTCACGGCGAGCATCTGTTCAATCCCCGGCGTCGTGGCGAGCGCCCAACGACTGATCACCGCCACCAAAGCCAGGATGACGAGCAGAGTCAGCCCCTCCAGTGAACGACTCAGGGGATGCTGCATATGGCCCGTGTTTTTTCTCTCCTTACTCAACGACGCGATTATACCACAAACAGTCAGCGCTGCCAGCACAAAACCAATACAACTCGAACGCCAGATCTCCCATACCCATCAGGAACTAGCTGGGGTAGAGGTTGGTGTTGGCGTCGCGGTAGCAGTGGGTGGCTCTGTCGGCGTTGCAGTATCGGTGGGCAGCTCCGTTGGCGTCGCCGTAACGGCAGGTAATTCCGTTGGCGTCGAGGTGGCTGTGGGTAATTCTGTTGGCGTCGCAGTGCCGACAGGCGGTTCCGTTGGCGTCACGGTGTCGGCAGGTGGTTCCGTTGGTGTTGCAGTAGCGGTCGGTGTGTGCACAACAGTACCCGTCGGAGTAGGAGTGGCCGTAAAAGTCGGAGTCATCGTCGGAGATGCTGTCGGTGTCGGGGTGGGAGTCGGTGTCGACGTCGAGGTTGGCGTGAACGTGGGCGGCAGCGCCGGTAGATAGAGCGCCTGCCCGGCATAGATCTGTGGACTGTTCAGACAATTCGCGTTCCGTATGGCCTCGACGCTTACGTTCACGCGGCGCGCGAGAGAGTACAGTGTATCGCCCGGCTGTACGATGTACACGACCCAGCTCGCGGGCGGCCCGCAGGCAGTCGGCTCTGCGGTGGGAGAGGCGGACGGCTCGGACGTCGCGGGAGCACTCGTTTCGGTAGCGAGCAGCGTGGGAGAAGCAGTCGGCGCGACGGTCGCAGTGCCGCCTGTTTCTGTGACCGGTGTCGTAGGTAAGGCAGGTGTTGTTGGAGAAGGCGTGAAAGTGAACACGCGCACAACCACCGGGGTGGGAGATGGCGACACATCCGCCGTGTCGAGTTGACTCAGCAGAAAAGCACCCACCAACATCCCCATACTGATGAGCGTGATGATCAAGCCTCTCAACAGTGGCCCTATGCCGCCTGCTTGCCCCGCACCAGGATGTTGTTCGCTCATTGCTCCCCCTCGATCATAATTCCGCCTTGTCAAGTTCCTTCACTAAAGAGATCTGCTCATCCTCGGGCGAAAGCGGCAGGATGAAGCTAAATGTGCTGCCCGTCCCCATCTCGCTTTCCACCCACAAGCGCCCTTTCATCGCCTCGACCAGAGCTTTGGCGACAGGTAAACCATCCCCTGTCTTGCCCAATCCTGCGATAGGAGGCGCGTCGTCACGCTGGAGTTGCTGAAAGATCCGCCAGCGATCCTCCGGGACTATGCCGCCGCCTGTATCGGTCACAGAGACGAGCAGGTGGGGTGGCGTGTCCTCGACCTTGCTTTCCCCTACCTCTGAACGGACGTAAACGAGGATCTCGGTGTTCGGCTCCGAGCATTGAATGGCGTTGGACAGGAGATTGCGCGCGATCTGGGAGAGTGCGTCTCGATCCGCCTGCGCTGGTGGCAGATCGGGCAACGCGTCAATCCGCACGCCCAATTGGCGCTCGTCGAGTTGAGCGGTCAGTGACTTGATTGCGTCCTCCAGGACACTGACGACAGCGACAGGCTCGAGCAAAACCGACGAACGCGAGACCAACCCGGTATCATCGGCGGCTTTGACGGCCAGATCGTTGAGCAATCTCTCCATACGCTCGACGTTGGCTTCGATCCGCAGTAGGAACTGGCGCTCTCTGTCATCGAGATCGCTTTTTTCATCCCGGAGCATCTGATCCGTGCAATCGGTGATCGAGTTCATTGGAGTGCGTAACTCGTGAATCAATGAGACGACCATCTCTTTTTGGGCTGCGACATCGTCCGGTTGCGCGATCCTCGCGCGGGCGAGGCGCGCCGCCTTGTTTTTCCACTCGACCAATTCCGTCTCCAACGCGGCGCGAGCCTGGGTCAGCTTGCTCATCTCTTCCTGCCAAATGGCGGCGTCGGCAGCCGTCTGATCCGCTTCGGTGGCCGTCTGCTCTCGCAGGCGCAACCGGGTGGCCAACTCTTCGGCTCGCTGGCGCTGCTGCCCCAATTCGGCTTCCAACTCCCCCGCCCGTTGAGCCAACCGGCCCGCCTCATCGCGGGTTTTCTGCAACTCGGCGCTGTAGTCCTCTGGAGGATGTCCCTTCCGGTGGCGAGCGTTAATCAGCGATGTCGTGATCGCCGCGCCCATCGCCTGGGCGATCCGTTCATCGCGCGCCGTCCACTGCTGCTGAGAAGTCAGATTCCCGATCAGCATCGCCCCCAGCAGGTTCTCTCTGTCGGCCAGGGGCTGTATCAGCAAGGGACCAGACCGCTCAAAACCCAGGCTGCGATACAAAGAAGCCGAGAGCGAGATCTTGCGCGGCGTATAGGCGTGCTGCGGACGGCCGGTCTGCACCGTCGTGGCCAGCAATGGATGATCGGATACCATCAGGGTCAAATTTTGCTTCTCCAACATCACGCTGGTCGAGGGATGGAGCGCGAAAATGCGTATCCCCTTGGCCGGGCCGGGGAGCATCAGGCCGATGGCGGCCACATCGGCTCCCATCGCGCGGGCGACGGATGAGGCGGCCAGTTCCAGCGCAGCGTCTACCTCCTGGCCACCCTCGATGCGCCGGCTGGCCTGGAGAATGCCGACGACACCCAACGTCGTATCCTCCCCCTCGCCGGGAGACCAGACCCGGGGCGCGTTCAACGCATAGCGATAGACGAGGCTGGCCAGCAGCGGCAGCGCGGCCAGGTTAGCCAGACGCACCCACCCGGCGGTTTGAGAGTCGGTGATGGGAAAGGCAAACTGGGCGGCATGGCCAACGATCCACAGACTAAACAGACAGGTCAACAGTCCCCAGTCGGCCCCGCGCCAGATCATGCCCGCTATAAAGGCTACGACGAGGAGCGCCAGGGTGGAAAACTCCCACACGCTCTCCTGCCAGTACCCGTTGTAAAAGACGTCCTGCCCCACGGTCTGACGCCAGAGCACGGCAAAGGCCGCGTAAACGCCCGCTGCGATCAAAAACAGGATCAGCAAAAGCGCCACACCCAGGCGCGCCTGTCGCTCCAGGATCGGCAGGAACGCCCAGGCGACGAGCAGCACGGCGGTGAAATCGAGAAAGCGTTCCAGAGGGGGCATGATACCATCGGCCCACACCATGCCGACGCGGTCGAGCGCGGCGACGAGCATCAGCAGCGCGCGCGCCAGAAATAGACCGATCCCGACTACCAGCAATCGTCTCGCAGTCGGATCTTGCCGATTCCGGTTCCAGTGCCCAACTGCCACCACCAGGATGATCTGGATGGCGAACAATGTCACCAGGTGATAGACGAGATCACCCGGTGAGACGGTGATCAGTTCGATAAATCCTCGCAGAAGAGACATAGTCACCTCCAGACCGCCGGTTACAATGGCATTATACCACAGTGAGGGGGAAAAGGGCAACTGGGCGTTTGACAGAGTTCGAGGCAAAGCTATAATACCTTGCCGAGTCAATGGGCTTGTGAAATATGAGACGCGCAAGATAATAGATAGTGAACAAGCAAACATCCTACTCGATCGGTCGTCTTTTATTGATTATTGGTTATTTGTCTTTCGTCATCGGCCTTGCTGCGTGCGCACCTCGTGACGACGTCTGGGAGCGCGTGCGCGAGACCGGCACCCTGCACGTGGGGATGGACGCCGGCTTTCCTCCCTTCGAGAGCATCGCCGCCGATGGAACGCTGATCGGATTCGACGTGGATTTGGCGCGGGAGTTGAGCAGGCAAATAGAAGTGGAAGCGCAATTCGTCGCCAACCTGCCCTACGACGGCCTCTACGACGCGCTGACGGTGGGCCGCGTGGACGTTGTCATCTCCGCCCTCGTCGTCAACTCCGAAAGGATGGAGGATTTTGCTTATTCGACTTCTTACTTTGACGCCGGGCAGGTTCTGGTGACACGTTCTCCCGCGAGTGGGGAGGATAGTATCGAGGAGATGGCCGATCTGAGCGGTCGCACGCTGGCGGTAGAGTTCGGCACGCAGGGCGACCTGGAGGCGCGCAAGTGGGCGCGGCAATTAACGAATCTCACCACCGTGCCCTATCAAACCGCAGCCGAGGCGCTGACTGCGGTCATGGCAGGCGAAACGGACGCGGCGCTAGTGGATCGCGTCTCGGCGTTGGCGGCGATCGAACCAGAAGATGAATTGGTCATTGTAGAGAAGGCAATCGTCGCCGAACCTTACGCCGTGGGCATGCGTCGAGACAGCACACAACTGCTACGCGCGATCAACGAGGCGCTGGCAGAAATGGAAGTGGATGGGACACTGGAAGCGCTGGTAGACAAATGGCTGAAGTAGGTCGGATTGCGTGCAACCTTTGGTTGCCTACCGCCCTACTGCTCCCGGCACAGAATCCCCGTCATGCAAGCCATTCCCCCAGCAGCCTTGACTAGCTCGCCGATCTCCACCTCGACGCACTCGATCCCCGCCGCCCGATACACCGTCACGGTGCGCGGGTTGCCCGCCGGCATCAGTACCCGCCGGGGGGCCAGGGCGACAAAGTTGAGCGCCATTCCCTGCCGGGCCTCTTTCTCGTCGGGCAGCCACAGCATCTCTAGCCCCCGCGCGCGCAGGGCGTTCACCACCCGGTGGGGCGTCCGTCCCGGCCAGCCCACCGCCAGATCGCGGTCGGCAAAGTTGATCACGCCTTGCAGGTGCATGGTCCCAAAGGCGAGATCCACCCGCACTACCTCCACTCCCATCTCCTCCAATATGCTTTGGACCTGCGCCGCGCCTTCGTCGTTCGTGCGCAGGCCGGTGGTCACCAGCGCCATCCCCTCGTCCACCCACATGGCGTCGGCTCCCTCGAAGGTGCCTGTGCCCCGCACGCTGCGCAGGATGGGCACGCGCAGATCGGCCAGCCGTCGGGCGACGCGCACTTCCTCACCGGCGCGCACGGTGGACGCGGGTCGGGCGAGGATCGCGCCCTCCGGCGTCATGAAGAACAGGTCGCGGAGAAAGAAATTGTTGGGGGACGGCGTATCGACCGGTTCCAGGTAGTGAACGGTGACGTCCTCGCTGCGGTAGGCGTCGGCCAGCGCGTCGTGCTCGCGCCGTATCCGCTCCGGGTCTATGGGAGCCAACATCTGCACGTCGTTCGGTTCGGCCAGCGCGTCGATCTCGGGACCGGGCCGGTGCAGCAGTACCGCCCGGAGGGGCATGCATTCGGAGGCCGCGCCCCAAGGACCCCAGAGTTGGTGCATCTCCTCGCGCGACGTAGCGGTGCGCGGCGACCACCCAGGGCCGCCATACGTGGCGGCTACAGGGGTTAGATTAGTCACGAGGTCTGCCCTCATTCGTGATACAGGATCTGGCTCAGGAACAGTTTGGTCCGCTCCTCTTTGGGCGCGGTGAACAACCCATCCGGCGTAGTCTCCTCGACGATGGAACCTTCGTCGAGGAAAATGATCCGGTCAGCAGCCGCCCTGACGAACCCCATCTCGTGGGAGACGACCACCATCGTCATGCCTTCCTGTGCCAGGTCAAGCATCACGTCCAGCACTCCCTTGATCATCTCGGGATCGAGGGCCGAAGTCGGCTCGTCAAAGAGCATGATCTTGGGATTCATCGCCAGGGCGCGGGCAATGGCTACTCGCTGTTGCTGGCCGCCGGAAAGCTGTGAGGGATAGGAATCCCACTTCTCGGCGATGCCTACCTTGGCCAATTCCTCGTGGGCGATGGCTTCTGCCTCTTCCCGTTTGCGCTTGCGCACCACGCGCTGGGCCAAAATGATATTTTCCAGCGCCGTCAGGTGCGGGAAGAGGTTAAAGAGCTGAAAGACCATCCCAATCTCGGCCCGCACTCGATTGATGTTCGGCGTCTCGGTGATAGAGACGCCATCAACCCAGATCCGCCCGCTGTCAATCTGTTCCAGATTGTTGATGCAGCGCAGGAGGGTAGATTTACCTCCGCCGGAGGGGCCGATGATGACGACGACCTCTCCCGGATCGACCGTCGTACTGACGTCGACGACGGCGTTCACATGACCAAAACTCTTGGAGACATTTTCTATGACAATGATTGGCTCACTCAATGGCTGTTCTCCTTTCGACGATCCGCACCAGGAGAGACAGGAACAACGTCAACACCAGGTAAAGCAGCGCGACGGTGTTATATCCCTCAAAGGCGCGGAAGGTGCGAGAAACGTACAAGCGCCCCATCTGCAAAAGGTCCGGCAAGGCGATGACGGCGATCAGCGAGGAATCCTTGAGCATGGAGATAAAATCGTTGCCCAAGGGGGGTAGAATGCGACGGATGGCCTGGGGCAGGATGACGTAGCGCATGGCCTCGATGTAGCTCATACCCAGGGAGCGCGCGGCCTCCATCTGGCCGCGTTCGATAGACTCGATGCCGCTCCGGTAGACCTCGGCCAGATAGGCGCCGTAGCAGATCGCCATGGCAATCACCGCAGCCGGGACGCCCTGCAGGTCTATGTTCCCATCGGTAGCATTGCGTATCATGGGAACCAGGACATACCCGATGTAGAGAATGGTCACCAGGAGGGGCACTCCCCGCATGACCTCTACGTACAGGGTGGACAGAGCGTACAAGATGGGATTTTTGTTCACCCGCATCAGGCCAAAGATCAGGCCCACCACCAGGGCACAGGCATAAGCGATCAAGGTGACCCGCAAGGTAAGCTTCAACCCCTCCCATACAAATGCCATAACTTTGAGATAAGTCTCTGAGGTCAGCACCGACCATCCAACGGTGATACCCACGATCGCCAGGATAATTGCCCACCAGGGAACGCTCTCCCAGGGAATCGGCAATGCCTTGCCTCTTTTCACTTTTTCAGCTTCAGTGGTCATATCTACTCCTCAAGTGATAAATCTACCTACTCAAGCCCGCCGCTGCCCGACGGGTCAAGGAAGGGCATCGGTGGGGGTCAAGAAACCCCCACCGATGTAAGAACCCCGGCTCTTGTCAAGTCCTGGCAAGAGCGAGGGACGTTTTATCCCTAGTCGGTGCCAAAGTACTTGTCATAGATCTCTTCGTACTTGCTGCTGGCCTTGACCGCCGCCAGGCCCCGGTTGATGGCCTCGAGAAGCTCTGGAAAGTCCTTGCGCACCGCGATGCCATAGTTCTCCTCGGTGTAGACGCCTTCCAGTACCTTGAGATTCAGCTCCGGGTTCGCCTTGACGATGTCGATGAGCGTCGGCCCATCGGCCACCGCCGCGTCCACGTCGCCGTTACCCAATGCCTGGAACGCCAGCGTGTTCTCGTCGAAGCGGACCACCTCGGCCTCCGTCTCGTCCGTCAGCCAGATGTCGCCGGTGGTGCCCAACTGCACGCCGACCCTCTTGCCCGCCAGGTCGTCGGCCCCGGTGATGTCGGTATTGTCGGCCTGCACCGCGATCATCTGCCCGGCCTCAAAGTAGGGGTCGCTAAAGTCGACGGTCTCCATCCGCTCCTCGGTGATCGTGGCGGCGGAGATGACGGCGTCGAACTCGCCCGAAGCGAGCGCCACAAAGATGCCGTCCCAGCGGGTGTTGACGAACTCGAACTCAAAGCCGGCCGCCTCGGCGATGGCCGTCATCAGCTCCGGGTCAAAGCCCACGATGTTCCCCGATTCGTCCACCATCTCGAAGGGCGGGTACTCGGCGTTGATGCCAACGACAACCTGGCCAAGATCCGCGGATATGCCAAAGTACATGTCATAGATCTCTTCGTACTTGCTGCTGGCCT
>Ga0180434_10001632_pt1 | contig 31649 bp, 21 predicted proteins | sample SS_ome_7_FD_132453 | JGI IMG/M metagenome (GOLD analysis project Ga0180434, IMG submission 132453) | Hypersaline lake sediment archaeal communities from the Salton Sea, California, USA - SS_1_D_2 metaG | ecosystem: Environmental > Aquatic > Non-marine Saline and Alkaline > Hypersaline >... | reverse complement strand
TCAGACCCGCCTCGTTCATGGCCTTGGTGATGGTCTTTCCGCCGCCGTGCACGATGATCGGCTGCATGCCGACCGTGGCCATGAAAGCGATGTCCGTGAGCAGGTTTTTTTGCAGGCCGGGGTCCTCCAGCACGCTTCCGCCGAGCTTGACCACTACGATGCGGCCGCGGAAGCTGCGGATGTATCCCATCGCTTCAATAAGTGCACGAGCTTTGGCAATTGCTTCTTCCAAGACCGTGACTCCGAAAATACCGATAAAACGAAAACCGCGAGTGTATTACGGACAATCCCCTTCGTCAAGCATTTTAGCCCCCGGCATTGGCGGGGGTTCCGTTCTCCCCAGCATTTGCTGGGGGTCGTGTTCGCACGCGCCTGGGCTGCTGAACACCCACGAACACCAACCGCCGCTTTGCGTATCCTGTCATAGAAGCATGAGGTGACAAGATGAAACGAGCAGACAATCGAACGAGATTTCTGGGCGCGGGACTACTGCTGTTCTTTGGCCCTTTCTGGCTTTATCAGTATGCCAGAGACCACGGAGTGCACGAAATGCGTAATCAAGACAAACAAACGGATCTCTCACAGCCGGGCGAGCAAGCCGATGCATCCGCCCGCCATGAAAAGGCCACTTTCGCCGCCGGGTGTTTCTGGGGAGTCGAGGCGGCGTTTCGCCAGGTCGGTGGAGTCGTTTCCGCGCAGGTCGGCTACACCGGCGGCCACACGGAAAATCCGACATACAAACAGGTGTGCACCGACCGCACGGGCCACGCCGAGGCTGTGGAGGTGACGTACGATCCTTCCAAACTGAGATACGAACAGCTTCTTAAGGTTTTCTGGAGCATACACGACCCGACCACGCCGAACCGCCAGGGCCCCGATGTGGGCAGCCAATATCGCTCCGCGATTTTCTACCACAACGAGCGGCAGAAGATCGCAGCCGAGGCTTCGAAAGAGAATCTGCGGCGGTCCGGCCGATTCGCCAAACCCATCGTAACAGAAATCACGCCCGCTTCGACATTCTATCGGGCCGAGGAATACCACCAGCGCTACTACGAGAAGCACCGCATACGTTCGTGTCACGTGCCGTTCAAATAGCCTTGCCGACCCCTGTCACCGGCCTATCCAGCCAGCACGGCCATAAGAAAACCCATGCCGGCCACGGCTGCCGTTGGCAACAAGAGCTTGACGATGATTTTGAGCAGTGACGTCTGAAAATAGCTCGCCGACAGGCTCAGGCAAAGGTGAATCGGCGTCAGCCACAGCCCGAACAGCACACCGGAAAACGCCAGCACTTCCCGCCCCATGTTCAATTCATCCCCGCTGCCCATAAAGCCCAGCAGAAACGGATACGTGATCGCCACCGTGCCCATCGTCAGGCCGGTGCTGTAGCTGACCAGCATCGGCAGCACAAACAGCAGCACCAGCGGCGGCACGTGCAGGCTGGTGAGGAACTCCACCACGCTGCCGATAGCGCCGCTCGTCTCAATGTTCAGCTTGAACAGTAGTGCGCTGAAAACAAGTAGGACCATGTCCGGCTCCCAGGCGGCCTTGAACAGATGTCCCCACCGAGAAAGCGGAACCTTGTGCAGGGTCAGCAATCCAATGATAGCCAGGAAGATACCAACCGCAGGCGGCACATCCAAAGCAACGTATAGGACGCCGGTGAACAGAATCGGCCAGAAGGCGTGCAACAAATCACTGAGATGATGCCCGACATGACGGTGGATACGCTCTCGGCCGGGCCGTCTTGGCGGGATGCCGAACAGCAGAAGAACAACGATTCCGCCCACAGTGCCCGTAGCGGTCAATGCGATGTGGTGAGAGAATAGCGTAAAGGCGGATATGCCCAGCATGTTTTGGATAAACGGCACGGCTGGAAAGAGCGGCCAGACCGGCTCCCACTGGTGGCGAAAAAGGAAGTTGATCGCAGCGGCTCGGCTGCGCTCGACACCGATCTTGTCGGCCGCGTCACGAACCATCGGCGCCGACAGCATGATGCCGCCGGGCGTCGGCAGCATCCCCATCATCATCGGTATCAGTGCCAGCGCAAAGCGGCGGCTTCTCAGCAAGCCCTGCATGGCCGGCACCAGCCGCTGCGATAGCCCGATATCTTCCATCGCCGCGCCCACGACATTGACCAGGAGTACGAGCGCGGTCAGCGATAGGAAAAGATAGCCGGTCGTTTGGCTTAGCGGCTTGCTTTGCCACTCTTCTGCGAGTCTTCGCGCGACGTCACCCGGCCAGACGCCTAAAAGCAGCGCCAGCAGGCAGGCCGAGATCAGCATGGCCAGGCCGATCCTAACCCTCAGCCGCAGCAGCGTTACCAACGCCGCTAAGGATATGATGATGACGAAAAAGGCATACACGCGGCGTATATTAACAGCCGGAGTTCAAAAAGGTAGGCTTTTGTGGAGGAGCTCTTTTGATAAGGCTGGAGGTGCTCCATGAACAATCTTGCCAGTTAGCCCATTTTTGCTATTTTGAAGCAGCCTGACTTTGACCAGATCGTTCTTCTGCAGCCCTTGGGCTGGACCGTCCAGGTAGACCATGAAGTATCGTTCGCATCGGCCAGAGGGTTGCCTGCCGCCGCTTTCCAGAAGAACCGTGACGGTTTCGCCGATGAATTGCTGCTGGAAGTCTCGCTGCAATTTCGGATCCAGTTCCCGCAGGATTTTGGAGCGCTGTTTTATGACCCTGCTATGGACGGCATTGCCCATCTTTGCTGCGGCGGTGCCTTTGCGCGGCGAAAAACAGAAGATGTGCATCTTGGCAAAGCCGACTTGCTTGGCTACATCCACGGTCTGCTGGAAGTCGGCATCGGTTTCGCCGGGAAAGCCAACGATGATTTCGGTAGTGATAGCGGGCCTGTCGAGGTTGCGCTTGATTTGCTCGACCTTCTGCAAGAAGTCTTCGGCTGTATAGCCCCTGCACATTCTTCGCAAGATGGCGGTTGAGCCTGATTGCAGGGACAAGTGCAGGTGCGGCATGATGTTAGGGTGCCTGGCGAAGGTCTCCAGCAGCCGGGGGGTGACATCTGCCGGGTCCAGTGAGCTTAGCCTTATCCTTTCGAGGTTGGGTATGTTTGCCATTTCATCGAGCAGATCGGCGAGTTTGTCGTTATGCTGATTGGGCCAGTCGACACGTCGGACGGTGTCCTGGCCGTAAGCACCAAGGCAAACGCCGGTTAGGACGATTTCCTTGTGGCCGGCAGCGACCAAAGCTCGTGCTTCTTGCAGAGCCGCGTCAAGCGGTTTGCTGTGAACATTCGGTCGCGCGTGGGGTATAATACAATAGGTACAATGTCCATCGCAGCCATCTTGGACCTTTAGGAAAGCCCGCGTATGGCCTTGAAAGGAGCGAATCTGTTCGAGGGCGGGGCGGAACGGCAACCTATTTTTGCACTTGACTTTACGGCCATTTTCTGATTTAATCGTGTTGTTTGGGTAGTTTCGAGAGCTTTGGTGGTTCAGGATGGTGGAGCGGCTGGCAATGATTCGGCATAGTCTTGCAGCAAGGTCCTCTCGCTGTCTTATCAAATGGATGTTTTCGTCAAAACCATTGAGCTCGCACGCGTGGGCGATTGGGAGGCAGCCACAGACTATGATGACGCCGGCGGGGTTTGTTCTCTGGGCTTTTCGGATGTGTTGCCGGCTCTTTGCAGAAGCAGTGTGGGTAACGCAACAGGTATTGACGACCACCAAATCGGGCCGGTCAGCAGCTTTGACCTGTTGTAGTCCCAAACGCTCCAGCAGTTCGCGAATCTGCTGGCTTTCGTACTGATTGACTTTGCAGCCGAGCGTCTCGATAGAGAAGTTTTGCATAGGATACAATGTAAGCCGTTGAATTAGGTTTTGCAAGCCTATCTGCGGCATGGCAAAAGGTAGAGCAGGAGCTTACTATGGCACCAGCAACCGATGCGGTCTGGGCAATCGATTTGGGCAATAACTCTTTGAAGGCACTGCACTTGACGGCTTCCGGAGGGGTCGCCCAAGTAATCGGATTCGATAACATTCAGCATGGCAAAATCCTCACTGGCAGTGGTATCAAGCCTGCCGAGCGAGAGGAGCTGATTGCGCTGAGCTTGCGCCAATTCGTGCAGCGAAATGACATCGGCGAAGATGAGATCATTATCTCCGTGCCCAGTCAAAACAGTTTTGCCCGCTTCGTGGATCTGCCTCCTGTCGAGCAAAAGCGGATCCCGGAGATCGTCAGATTCGAGGCCGTCCAGCAGATCCCGTTTGACATCGACGATGTGCAGTGGGATTGGCAAATGATGAGCGAAACGGACAGTGCGGAGAAGAAGGTGGGCATCTTCGCCATCAAGAACGAGGTGGTCGATTCGGCGTTGGAACATTTCGGCCATGAGGATTTACAGGTCAGCTATGTGCAGATGACCCCGATGGCGCTGTACAACTATCTGCTGTACGACCGCCCGGATTTAGTGAGTTCCGATAATAAGGCGACTGTCATTATCAATATAGGGGCTGAGAACACGGATCTGGTTGTCTGCACGGAGTCGATGGTGTGGCAGAGATGTATTCTCATCGGCGGCAATGCGTTTACGCGGGCGATAGCGGACGCGTTCAAGCTGAATTTTACAAAGGCGGAAAAGCTAAAGCGCACCGCGCCGGTGAGCAAGTACGCACGGCAGATATTTCAGGCGATGCGACCCGTCTTCACAGATATCGCGTCTGAACTGCAGCGGTCTCTGGGATTCTATACGAGCGCGCACCCCAACACGAAATTCGCCAGGGTCATTGCTTTGGGCGGCGGGACAAAACTCCGCGGTCTACTGAAATACCTGCAGCAGACACTTCAAGTGCCGGTCCAAAGGCCTGATTCTTTCAAGAGGCTGGCGATGAGCCCGGCCATATCAGCGGCGAAATTCCACGAGAACGTCTCTGATTTTGGAGTTGTCTATGGCCTGGGCTTGCAGGCCTTGGGCCTGGCCAGGATTGAAAGCAATCTGTTGCCTCGCAACATTGCGCGGTCGATGGCATGGGCGCAGAAAAGCAGATATTTCACGGCCGCAGCGTGCTTGTTGCTTCTGGTTTCGGCTCTGTGCCTGGCGCGGACCTTCGTGGATAAGTTCAGCTACGCGAGGAACAAACCGGTGCGAGCGAAAACCACCAACGTGCTCAATCAGGCGTCGCAGGTAAAGAGCAAGCTGCAAAACCTCAAGACTCAACGTTCAACGTATGAGGCAAAAATCGAGAAAGCCCAGAAGCCGTTCGAGTATCGAGAGGTGCTTCCAGAGTTGTATGAAACGCTTCTCTGGGTTCTGCCCAACGCCGAAAACACGCCCCAACAGGCCGACCTGTACAAGGCTTTCGAGCAGGGAGACGTCGAGAAAGTAATCGAATATGACCGCCACGAGCGCAGACAGTTGTTTGTGACGAGTGTGTCGGCTTACTTTTCACAGGACCTTGCCAATGCCCAATTCGGCTCCACGGCGATGACGAGAAGAGGCGCTCGGATCAGAACAGAGGGAGAGGGATTCGGGGAAGACTACATGATGGAAGAGTATATGATGATGGAGGAAATGGGGATGGGAAGGGGGTCTTCGTACCAGTACCAGCCGCCGTCTTTCATGTTGGGGGGCCAGGAACAGGTGGAAAAACATGCCGGGTTTGTGGTGACACTTGTCGGCTACAGTCCGTATGCGAATATAAGTGCACTGCTGGATCCTCCACGGGTCGAGGGTGACCGTGATCAATGGGGCGTTGTCACTCGCTTAATGCGCCTCGATGGGATTGTCGACGGAAATAGCCCATTTGCGCTCTATGAGAAAACGGATCCCAATCAGTTTAAGCTCGACTATGGCGTGGTGGACTTGCAGACAGATATGCCGCCGGGCATCGGCGTTCCGGATGTCAGATTTGAAAAAGTGGACGGAACCGGTGGTCAGCAAGTTTTGATCGATCCGATGACCAAGGAGATCATCAGCAAGGTTCCGGTCTTTGACGAATATGGACAGCAGAAACTGGATGACCAGGGTGAGCCGCGTTACAAGATCAATGACCGTTGGTTCGTACTGAATGTCAAGCTAAAGTGGAAAGAGGCTCCCGCTGCCCCTGAGGCATCGGCGGGACCGGGACTGCCCGGGGCGCCGAGGCTGCCCGGCGGTACGGCAAGACCGGCACCCGCGAGACAGCCTGCGAGGCCCAGCAGTACGGGAGGAACAAGGAAGCCATTGGGTATCGACGACTTTTAGCACAGGCGGATGGTCGAGTACGGATAAAAAGTGGTAGCAAAGACAAAAAGGTTGGTGAGCTAAGATGAATGTACCGAATGTGAAAGATGTCTTGCAGAAGCTGCGTTTTCTCAAGAGCAACACAGCCTTGCTGGTGCCGATCGTTATCGCTCTGGTCGCGATCGTCCTGTTTATCCCGAATCAGTTGGTCAGCAGCAAACTCGAGCGGCAAATCGAGCAGCAAAGCATCGCCACCGCCAGGAGGTTGCGGAGCGAGAGCAACAACGTTGCATCGCCCAAGCAATTGCAGCAAGAGACCCAGCAGTTGGAAGAATTGGCTCGGGATGCCAACCAGATCGCAGAGCTGGCAAGGCAAACTACGCAACGCGAGTTACTCAGCTATGAGATATTTCCTGAGCCCAACGAGACGTCTGCATTTATTTTCGACGAATTCGGCCGTGCGTTCCGTGCGTCGATTGATAACTTGTTGTCTGGGATAAACTCGCGAGATTGCCCCACGGAAGCTGAGCTGGAGCGGAGTCTGCAACGCTCACCTTTGAGCTCGCGTCGCGGTAGGAGTTCTATTTCGATGCGATCGATGCGGTCATTTCTGGCCGGAGGCACTCTGGGGGGATATGGCCGTGCGGGTCGACTTACCTCTACCATCGTAGATGAAGTGTGCAGAGAAAGGGCGAAGTCCGCCGGCATCTACGCGGATCCATCCGAGATAAGTGGATACGATTTCTGGGGTGCGTATGAGTACACAGGTGTAAAGAAGGCGGTTGAAGATTGTTGGTACTGGCAGTTAGGTTACTGGGTTACCGCGGATGTCATCGATACAATTGCTCAGGTGAACTCCGGCTCGCGTAGTGTTTTTACATCGCCGATTAAGCGTCTCGTGAATCTGGGTTTCAGCCTGACCGCAGGAACCGCCCGCAGGCCAGCGAGATTCGGGCGGAGAGTCAGAAAAAAGACGGAGGCCGACACGCCGGCCTATGTCCTTTCGGTTACCGAGGGCCTTGCGGAGCCTTGCACGGGCAGGTATTGTGACGAGAATCTTGATGTTATTCATTTTCGTTTTGCCGTTGTAATTAATTCCGATGGGGTTATGCCTTTTATACAGGAGCTTTGCAGCGCTAAAGATCATACCTTCAAGGGGTATCTGCGAGAGCAGCCGGCGCGGACCTTCAAGCATAATCAGATAACGGTTTTGGAGATGGATGTACGCTCAGTCGACCGTGAGACTCCTGCTCATTATCTTTACCGATATGGTGAGGAAGCGGCAGTCGAATTAGACTTGATTTGTGAATACGCGTTCAACAGGGCCGGTTATGAAGAAATCAAGCCGGAAGCGATAAAGACAAAACTAAAAGGGGAAGCGCAGACAGGCACGCGATAGGCGGCATACTGCAAGTCACGAAAGCCAGATTGCGCAGAGCATGTGAGAGAAGCAAGACATGAAAGACAAGATCATCAATTTGCTTGAAAACCACATCGAGAAGATCGTATTTGCGATTATTGGGATTGTGTGTATTTGGCTGTTCATGACTCGTGTTCTTTTTAGTCCCAATGTGGTCAGCTATGAGGACAAGAACTTCAGTCCTTCCGGCATTGACGCATACGTTCGCGAACAAGCCAAGGATTTGGAGGTGATGTTGAAGGCCGAACAGGCGCCGCAGCCGTTGAGCCCTGCCTCCAGCAAGGTTGAGCAGTTTGTTGCTATGCTGAACTCTCCGATCAAAAAAGACCTTGATACAAGCCTTCGTTTGCCGCTGCCGTATCATACAGCCGAAGGGGCAGTAGCGCGGGGCACCTACCGGTTGCCCGAGATCGGCGAAGTCAGCGGTGTGGAGGCGGAGCATATCCGGGCCGTGGCCTATGTGCCTATTCAAGAAGTGACTCCAGAGAATCCGTACGATGGAAGTCGTAGTGAGCCGAACGACATTGATTTAGTGACGGTCGAAGCAAAGTTTAACGCGGCGGAGCTATATGACAGGTTCTATCGGTGTTTTGCGGGGCAGGATGTTCCGGTGGAAGCACGGGACCCATGTCTCGCCGCGCCGGTATTTGCCGCGGTTCACCTGCAGAGACAGGAGTTGCTTGACGATGGCGGCTGGAGCGATTGGCAAGATGTGCCCCGGCCGAAAACCGATCCTTACAAGAAAATGTTCCGGATTATCGAGGACCCAGAGAATCTGCCTCCTGGTGGGGTTAGGGTACGCTTGTTGCAGTTTGATGATCCAATGATGCAAATGGAGTTGCTGCAGCCGATGGCCTACCAGATCGCATCTCCAGACGAGGAGTGGTTTCCTCCGTCACTGCGCAGGAAATTCGTGCAGCTTAGAGCAAAGGAAGAGTTGGAGGAGAGACGCGAGGCCAGGGAACAGGAGAGGGAAAAACGGGAGCAGGAAAACAGACGTGGTGGGGGCCGCGCCACGGGGTACGATTCACGAAGAAGCAGCGGATCCTACGATACTTCACGTGGTAGGGAAGACTATGGGCGTGGAGGAACTCGACCCGGCGGCAGAGACCGAGGTCGGCCCGGCACCGATAGGTCTCGCACGTATGATGGGACCGGCCGGTCTGCTCGGGGACGACCAGGGGGCAGAGGTCGGGGTGAAGCCGCAACGGAAATGGACTATTACTTGACGGATAGGGAAGCTGCCCGCCAGCCTTCATCGGATGATGTCTACTATGAGTTGCATGACCTGCTGATTACGCCCAGAACCGATCTGTCCAAACTTAAAGAGCCATTGACTTTCTGGGCTCACGATGACAGCGTGGAGCCTGGCAAAACCTATCGCTACAAAATACGGTTAGGGGTTTTCAATCCTGTTGCAGGGACGAGGCGGCTCAGCAAGGAAGTCAGCACAGAGAAGGACAAGGTTATTTTGTGGAGTGATTTCTCTGAAATGACAGAGTCGGTGGATATCTTGCAGAGACTGTACTTCTTTGCCAATGACATTCAGGAAGCTGCCAAGCGAGTCACTGTGCAGGTCTGCAAATATGTGCTGGGTTATTGGTACAGCCATGATTTCCTGGTCAAGCCGGGTGAGGCGATAGGCAAAATCATGGAAAACGAAGCTGCTGAGACGGAGGAACGACCGCGAAGCCCGATGCTCGGGTTGAGTAGGCTTGAATATGCCCCACCGTTACCCCAAGACCGGGCCGCTGTACCTGAAGAGATTGACTACAGCACCGGCGCCGTATTGGTGGACGCTGTGCGTGTGGATGATTGGTCGGGACCGAGGACTCTGGAGCCGAGACAGTACTATGATATGCTGTACAGCTATGATGGAGCGACCGTAGAACGTATGCCGATTGAGTCAAGGAATTGGTCGCGAGAGCTCCAGACTGCGTTCTATGAAATCAAGACGGCCCAACGAGAGTCTCCGGAGCCGTTGAGAGCATGGGACAGCAGTGTAGGTGGCGGCAAGCGTCGCCGTATGGGAGCGGGGTATGAAGGCATGGAGGACTATGGGGATTACATGATGATGGAGGAGATGATGATGGGCCCGGGTCGTCGGTAGCAGCCTTTGCTGAGCAGGGGTTTGGTTTGCGCGGGTACGAAAAGGTGCAGGGGTGGCTCCGCACACTGCTGTTCAGATACCTTGTTGGCTTGCGCTACGTGTCAGTCATACAGCTACATCGTGTCGTTTTGCTCAAATCTTGCTTGTCCGCATCGGACTGATCTGAGTAGTTTGTAGAAAGGCCTCTTGCCGGATGCTCAAGGTTCTTCCGTTCATTTGTGCGATGACCGGATATTGTGGCTGGGATGAGCTTGCGTGTAGGTTCGGCAAATATGTCTTTGCTGGATGGGTCCACTGATTCGCGCACTGGACGAAGGGCGATAAGATTGTGTGGAACTGCATTCGGTGTACGGGGATTGAGAACCGCACAGCCGAGCCGAAGCCGCTTCATAATTATTTCTTATCGGAACCAAACGTGTGTCCCAATGGGCGCGTGGCCCGTTTGAGGCTGTATTTGCCTGGACAAAACAGTTGCAATTTTCATCACCTGACCGTACAATTCCGCTCTTGTTGACATTTTGAAAGGGCAAATAGATGCAGTACGATGTGGCAGATCTATCTTTGGCGGGAGGAGGAAAGAGGCGAATTCTCTGGGCGGACAACGACATGCCGGTCTTGGCGGCGATACGAAAAAGATTTGCCAAGAGCAAGCCTCTAAAGGGCATGAACGTCTCTGCTTGTTTGCACATCACGGCCGAGACAGCCAATTTGGCCCGAACACTTAAGGCAGGCGGCGCAAGCGTCGTATTGTGCGCCTCGAATCCGCTCAGCACACAGGATGATGTGGCTGCTTCGCTGGTCAAAGACTACAAAATACCGGTTTTTGCTGTCTGTGGTGAAGGTCGCAGCCGGTATTATAAGCATATCAATGCGGCAATCGACCATACGCCCGTTGTTACGTTTGACGATGGTGCGGATCTGGTTAACGAACTGCACACCCGCAGAGCTAAAGATGCTCATCGGATTATCGCCAGCATGGAAGAGACCACCACCGGGGTCATCCGTCTGCGGGCGTTAGCGAATGAAGGGAAGTTGAAATTCCCGGTGATTGCCGTGAACGATGCCGCCACGAAGCATTTGTTCGACAATCGCTACGGGACGGGCCAGTCAACGGTGGATGGCATCATTCGAGCCACCGATTTCCTGATGGCCGGCAAAAAAGTCGTCGTGGCGGGCTATGGCTGGTGTGGTCGGGGCTTTGCTATGCGGGCCAGAGGAATGGGTGCTATTGTGATCGTCACGGAGGTCGACGCCATCAGAGCCCTTGAAGCAGCCATGGATGGTTTTGAGGTGATGCCTATGGCACAGGCTGCGAAGGTGGGAGGCTTGTTCGTGACACTGACCGGCAACAAAAACGTTATCCGTGCGGAACACTTTCGCGCCATGAAAGACAGAGCCGTAGTGGCGAACAGCGGCCATTTCAACGTGGAGATAGATATACCGGCTTTGAAAAAACTCAGCAGAAAGGTGAACCGCAACGTGCGCCGATGTGTGGATGAGCATGTCTTGAAGAACAATAAACGCATTTATCTTCTGGGTGAAGGTCGACTCATCAATCTGGCGGCGGCGGAGGGCCATCCCGCAAGTGTAATGGATATGAGCTTTTCAACGCAAGCTTTAGAAGCGGAATACGTTATCAAAAACCAAGGCAAACTGACAGTTTCTGTGCATGATGTCCCTATAGAGATCGAGCGGCAGGTCAGTACATTGAAACTGAAGTCGATGTTTATTGCCATCGATAAGCTCACTCCGGAGCAGATTGCTTATCTGGCTACAAGCGGCGAAGGGACATAGCCGTTTTCGAGTCATTGCCCTGGCACACAATCTGGAATGCGAGACAGTGCGCGTGCGCAACACGTTCGACTATTAGCGAAGGTCATGGCGAACAATCAGAAAGAAAACGCTCCGAAGGTCACTTCCAAATCGTTTATGGCAGTGGGACCAACGCTGCACTACAGTCACAGAAACGTGCAGAGATGTTGGCTGCTCGCCGTCGTAGCGTTTGGACTAAGTTGTTTGTTCTGGTCGCGCATCGTGACGGGCTCTTTCTGGTCTTTTGACCTGGAGGCACCTCTTTCGGCTTTGAATTGGCGTTTGGGTCAGTCCATCGTTACGGGCGTCAGTATATTTGAATATCCCTGGCAGATTCTCGTTCTGGGCTTATTGATGGGCATTATGGCGGTAGTGCCCCTCTTGGTGTCGCAGCTCCTCAGTTTTCGCTACAGCCTTCTTTTGATTGTCGAGGTGCTGCTTCTGGCCAACCTGCCCGGTTTTGCGCTATGCCTTTTGATAAGCTGCATTGCTGTTGCCTGCCGGCCGCTGCGTTTTCGATCTCGCTTTGTTGCTATCGCATTATGCACGGCTCCACAGCTTCTTTATTGGGGATTTCTGGGTAGCGCAAGGGATGTGGAGCCCGTCAAATGGGGGTTTTCCTTTGCCCCTTGGATTTGCGCCTGGCTTGTCGGGTTGATCATAGCGGCGCTGGTACTGGGTGTGGGGCATTATACTCGTTATCGACCAGGTCTGGTTTGGGTATTCACTTCACTTGTCCTGGTAGTCGCGATTGCGGTCTTTGAAACAAAAATAGGATTTAATGAGTTGGATTATCAGCTTTATGTTGCGGAGAATATCCCGGAGGACGTCGCCGAATTTCATGATCACCGGATCACCGAAGCCCTTGACAGGACCCTGAGTGAGCCCACTGTCAGAAGATACTTGGAAGGCTTCTTTTATCCCTCCGAACCTATAGCGTTGCGGCAGGAGCTGAAGGAAGAAATTCAGATTCAATTGAGTTATGACCGCTGGCCAAGCTGGTTCATTGTACCGAGCGAATTACAGTACCGCCAGAAGAAGCAATGGCTTGATCAGCAGTATGACCTGTTCATCGATCCGTCCAGACCGTGGTGGATGCCGATATTCCTGTACGAGAAGTTCGTCCAAAGGCGTTCCACAAGCAAGCGAATGGCCCTTGCACTGTATTGCAAGGCCCTTCTCAGTGAATACAGTCCCGACCTGAAGATATTAAAAGAAAAGGAAATTCTACACTTCTACAGTGACTATCCCCATGAGAAATCCCGCGAGACGTGGCACATTCTGTATCGTGACTTTGGAGCAAGCCCCGAGTCGGCGGAGGCCCGCTGGCGTATCGCTAAGCACTGGGCTGGGCTTGGCAGATTTGAGCAGGCGGGCAGCCTCTTGGCTGAAGCAGAACCGATGATCACCGAGCGACTGCAAGTCCTTCGCGAAAAACAAGACCCAGATGGGACCTTTTTCAGCCCATTTCGCCCGCCCCCGGACTCAGTCATGACCGAGTCCAAACTCACTGATCTACGAAGAAGAATGAACCAGTTGCGTCTTCTTATAAGCTCAGAAAACAGGACGGGTAAGCCTGCGGTGGAAAAACGCTTGGCCGAATTTGTGATGCTGAATCCGCATAGCTTGGATTATTCTTGGCATCTGGACAAACTACTGCAGAAGACCGACGATGAGGACCCGCTTCGGGACAACATCTTATTAGCCAAAACGAAGCTCATCGCTGATGAGCAACTGCGTGCCGAGAGGCTCAGAGCCCTGCATCAAGAGCTTCAGGGGACGGATGGAGCGATGCAGGCACTATACGAATTGGGGCTTTTGAGAAGGCGGCAGTGGAGCCAGCAAGATGACGCCAATCTGGAGCTCAAGAAAAAACTCCTGGCCGAGACACGGGCGATCCTGACGAGCTTTGTTAGCTTATATCCCCAAAGCATTTACGCCGAGCAAGTTCAAAACAACCTGAATAGCCTGCCTACAGTCGAATGAAAGCGATAGTGTTCACTGTAACTTCTATCTGGTGGCAGGTACTACGATTCGGTCGTTTCCGTGGCTGATATTGGCATTCTCAGGTCGGCATTTTTTGGGTCTTGTTATCTGCAATTACAAAGTGTAGTGATATTGATTTTTTTGTCTGATTTTGTTATCTTGTAGGTATTTGCGGAACGGTGCAATCTGAGGAATTGTTGAACGCCGTGAGGAGGTGGCGCACCGAATGGCTTAGAATGACTGCGGTTGTGCAGCACCGATCACGGTCGTCGCAGTCTCTTGATCGTGAACCGCTTTTATCAGCATCGCTGCTGGACCGCCGGCGTGGACGGATGCACATGAGAGAGGAAAGAGAATCAATTTCTGGGCAAGGGGCTCGCGGGAAAATCTTACTCGTGGGTAGCCTCGACAAAGCTTTTTTGGATGCTGGCTCTATCGGGTCTGAGTATTTTGTAGCATGTGGCGACGTACGGCATGGTATCCGTGCTGCGTCAGAGAACGAGTTCGCAGCAATTGCGGTGGTTATGACGGAAGTATCGGGCCAATTGATTTCGGCTCTAAAGGCGTTAAGAAATGCTAAATCAGGTACTAGAATTATCCTCCTAGCGCAGGTTTACGAGGAGCCAATTGCGCGGCAACTTGTTGGAGCCGGTTGTGACGGCAGTACTGTTGCTGACAATTATGTGATATGCCCGCTTCGGTCGGAAAGGCTCTTGAAGTTGACGGGCTTGTCTCGTGACAGTAGTAAGCCGGAGCTCGTGTCGTCGGCGACGACTGACATCGATTTGGAGAGGAAAATAAGGCATCTTGAAGAATTGGCAACGCAGGATGACCTGACCGGCCTGAAAAACCGTAGGTACATGTGGGAGTTTTCAAGACAGGTCTTAGAGCACGCAAAGACAGAGAAGGGCCAGGTGACACTTCTCATTTTTGATATCGACAACTTCAAGCATTACAATGACGTCTACGGTCATTCCACGGGGGATCAAATCCTAAAACAGGCTGCCATGTTGATGCAGCGATGTTGCCGGGCCCATGATGTGGTGGGCAGAATCGGCGGAGATGAATTCGCCGTTGTTTTTTGGGATGTGGGCCGGCGAGCGGGCTATGACGTGCAGACAGATAGACGCTCTGCTGCGACGGGCCATCCGAGGGACGCCATTTTCGTAGCAAAACGCTTCATGGAAGAGTTGGAAAAAGCGGAGTTTCACCTGCTGGGGTCCAGCGGCAAAGGTATCCTGACCATCAGTGGCGGCTTGGCAACGTTTCCGCGTGATGCTGCAACCGTGCGGGACCTTTTTCAGCAGGCAGACGAGGCGTTGCTGGAGGCTAAACGGAGCGGCAAGAACAGAGTCTATCTGGTCGGCAAGCCCCAGAGTGACATTTCGACCATTCAGTGAGCCAAGTCTTGCTTGCGGCAGGCCGGCTCGCTGTGCAAAAATCTTAGCCGCGCACGGCGATTTTTTCGTACAATCTACTAACGTATCGGGAAAACCGTGCATCCATAAATAGCGGAGAGACAGTTGCGAATGAAAGCTCAGCAACTGGGCCAAAGCGATGTGGTCAGGCTCGTCAGGGCAAGTCAAGCGGGAGAAAAGGCCGCGTTTGACAAGCTTGTTCGGCTGTATCAGCGACAGGCGATGCGTGTGGCTCTGGGGATTCTTGGTGAGGCGAACGATGCGGCCGAAGCCGTTCAGGAAGGCTTTGTGAAGGCTTACCTGAACATCAGACAATTGAAGTATCCGAGGCGGTTCAGGCTCTGGCTGCTCAAGATTGTGACTAACGCAGCAGTGGGTCAGCAAAGGGCAGCCAGACGTAGGGCAGAAATACTGAAGGCGGTTCGTAGCAGCCGAGCTCGCAGAGAAGTGCTTCGACCCATTGATACGGAAGCTGTGAAGGATTTGAAGCGTGCCGTGCAACAGGCAATGGTGCAGCTTACTGAAAAAGAGGCAAAGGCAATAACGCTATTTGGGCTGGAGGATTTAGGACAAGACGAGGTGGCTGAGATTATGGGCTGTTCTGCCGAAGCTGTTAGGTGGCATGTGTATCGCGCCCGGCAGAAACTGAAGGTCTGGTTGAAGGAATATCTGCAATGATCAATAGGGATAATGAAATTGACGACCTGTTAAAGCGCAACGTCGAGCAGCAATTGGCGGACTTCAATTGGGGGAGGCTGACCAAAGGCATACACCGCCGTCTCGCTTCAGCCGAAGTCCTTGGGTCGTCCGGTGGCAAATACGCCAGCTTGCTCAAGGTCGCCGCGGTAATTGCTGTGTCGACAACGGTTGTGTTCACAGCATTGGTGGTCAGAATGAGCAGGCCGCCCGTCACCCGGTTTGCTGAAACAACAGGGTCAGCCCGGGTTGAAATCAAAACTGTGTCTGCCGGGCCGCATGTGACGGTCGATATTGGCGGGCGGAATAGAAAGCCGGCAAAGTGCGATATCAAGATAATTGATGCCAATGGAAGCCGCAGGCACCAGGACACACGAGCGGCCTGGATGATTGTGAGCAGGACAGAACGCATATACGCCGACAACGGCTTCAACGATGATATGAAAGATTTGATTTGTTTGTTCTGATGGACGTGTGGATTGAAGGGAAAGAAAATGGGCGTGAAAGGCCAAAGAAGAATCAGCGTTCTTGCGGTGCTGTTACTTTCGCTGTCGGTTGCTTGTGTTTATGCCGACAAATCGCAATTGCAGGAGAGGCTCGGCAAGCCGATGACCATCAAGCTGACTGACGTGACTATCGCCGAGGCGCTGGAGAAGATCGGGCAGGAGGCTAACTTGGAGATTGTCCTGTCGGACGAGGCGATCTGGAAGCTGCCGCAAGGCCGGGCAACGAAACTCTCGGTAGCTCTGGATGGGCCGCTGGCCGAGAGTCTCACCGAAATGCTGAATGCGTTTTTTATGCGGTATGCGCTCGGTGAGGAGGAAATTACTGTATATTCCCGGCCGGAGTTGCAACATATTCTGGGCAGACCAAGCCACAAGCAACTGGAGCTGCTCAGAAGGATGTACACAATGGTGTTGGTCGCCAGTGCTCGAGATTCAGTAGAGATCAAAAGGCTGGTAAGTGAGTCTTTTAATGCTCTGGTTATGCCGGTTGATCGCTACCGGCTGCTGACCACCGCTATGAGTACGCTTGTGGAAGGATTGCCTGATGGTACGTCATCTCCAGGGATGACATTAGCTCAGCTATTGGAGTCAGTTGGGCCGGCGTGGTATGTTTCGGGACCGGATTCTCCCAACCAGCCTTGCGAGATTTGGATTGTGAGCGAGTCTGATTTCCGCGAGGCGAAGCTCAACCAGATAGTCGATATCTCTTTTAAGGACGAAACGGCTGAGGCAATTATTCAACGACTTGCGGATTGGACAGGTATGGAACTGCTTGTATACAAGGAGGAGCTTTCGTGGCTAAATGAGAAGATATCTGTCGATATGCAGAACGTGACGCTCAAGCAGGCCTTGCGCAACGTGGTAAGTACAGTGGATGGAGACGTCGATATTGACGCCACGACAAATAGTATCCAGGTAAAGGGACCACTACATACAAGACAATCGGCTGCTCCGAAGGCCAGCAAGAGCGGTGATTATGTGGGCAAGATAAGTATTCCGATGGATGGGGGCAAGTATTATATTGAGTTCATGCTGCGTGAGAGTGATTTGACGGAGGAATTGAAGAAACTGCGGGCGGACAAGATCAAAGAGGTTCTCGGAGAACCGGCAGAAGAGCCAGATGGAGATTGAAAGCTGCGACTCGGAATCACTTGTCGGCTATGATTGATCGCCGACAATGACTGTTTTCATTGGGCCGAGCAGCTTGTAGCGTACACCGCGCCAGCGGATAGTCCTGCCGAAGGTCGACGAGATAATCAATAGCAGCAATAAGAGCGACCACAGCCAGAAGCCCAGTATATCTGCCGCCACAGCCGGCCTCATTTGTTGCAGGTATTCGCGGAGCAGTTTGCTTATCATTCTCTGCCGTAGTATCGCCTGGCCCAATTGAGTGATGAAGAATGCCGCAGGTACGGCAGCAAAAAGGGATAGGTGTTCATGTGCAGTGTTCGCAGTGTAAATCGCCAAGCCAGCTCCGCCCCATAACCCCAGTATGGAGTAGAGACTGCTTAGCAAGCCGAACCACCATGTGCCCGGCGCGTTGACCCGCGTGATGAGAAATTGCCGCCTGCCAAACTCAAGAAGTCCTCGCCATGTTGTCGCGGTGTGCGAAGCTGCCAAGCAAGCCGGGACGAATGCCACTTTCATACCGGCCTTTTTCACCGCGCGACTTAGTGACAAATCATCGCTCAAGACGTTCGGCCAGATTTTGTCCAGACCGAGACGGCGGAAGTCCTCTGCTCGGATGGCCATCGAACCGCCCCACGCTTGATTGAAACGGGTGTTGCCAAGGAGCTGTGCCACCTTGGCGTTGATGGCGGATAGAGCTAAGCTGGCCGGATTGTTTTGCTTCGGCACGAACCAACGATAGCCGCTGGCCACTCCATTCTTCGCTTGGCGGAGCGGATAGACCAGATGGCGTAACCAATCGCTGCGGACGCAAATATCTGAGTCGGCAAAGGCCAGTATGTCAACATCCTTACCTACTCGTTCATAGCAGTACAACAGATTATGGATCTTCTGACTGCAGCATTGTGCTTGGCCTGCTGCGAGGATCCGGATATCGCGCGCCTTTGAGCCTTCGGATAACTGGTCTTTCAATTTGTGCAATTCGGCGTCAGCGGGATCGGACCCATCGGCAACGACAAAATAGATCACAAAATTGTCGTAGTCCTGGTTAAAAAAAGAGGCTATGTTTTCGTGGAATTCTGCGTCTAAGCCCTTGCAAGGTATTATGAGTACGGTTTTTGGTTGGTACCATTCGCGTTTCTTTTTGTATTCTCGTAGTGCATAGCGATAGTTTCTGCATACGTAGAAGAGGAATAGAACCTGTGATATGATTGCCGCCCAGGCTATATAGTAGTACCAATCCATTTGCGCCTTTGAAATTGTGCTGCTCGGTGACGCACGATTCCGTGCGCCTCGAAGGAGGTTTGGCTCATCGTATAGAAGTCAGCGGAACTGTCAAGTTGATTAGCTGCTCGATCGTGTATGATTCCGCCAGGTCGATAGGCAGTAGGCCCCCATGATTGTGGTCCGAGGCAATAATGAGCAGGTTTTCGCCGGCTTGACACCATCCTCCTTGCTGTGGCTGATGGCCGAGAATGAATATGTCTACATCCAGGAGCTCGGCCATCTTATCCAGCAACGCCTGGCTGTGCTTTCTGCCCCAGGTCAGAAGGTACGCCGAGCCCGGTTTTTCGCAGTCGTTGATTTTCAGTTGCCTGTCCATGATAGCGGGGTCGAATTTCTCGACGAAACGGTCGCTGGGCAGTGAATGAGAAAGCCATATCCTGTTGTCCAATCGCACCGCCAGCGGTTGCGAAAACAGAAATTGTCTAATGGCCAGTATGATATCCGGGTAAGCCTGCTGAAATTCGCGCTGCAGAGCCTGACACAATGCCCGGTTCATTTCTTTGCCGTCTTTCATCACTTCGGTGTTGTTGATAACCGCGGTGTCGTGATTTCCCATCATCAGGTGAACGCGGTCGGGGAACTGCAGCTTGTATCGGACCGCATCGAATAGCAGTTTGTATGATAGACAGCCTCCTCTGAGGTCCTGCGGCCCACCATGAATGATTTCCTGCAGCACGACATGTCGACCGGGATTGTTCGCCGCGTCGGCATAGGTGACGATCCTCTCGAAATTGCGACGATGTCCGTGAATGTCGCCGGTGACGACCAAAGAGCCCTCGGCAGGCAAGCGGATCAAATTCCCCTGTCGGAATCTATCAGCGTGGTTGGCTTCGACCCCTTCGTTCAGTAAATCAATGATTGTCTGAGGCATGCTTGTTGATTCTTATTTTGCCGCCAAAAATACCATGTATCATCAGATCCAGCCGTGACACCACCGTCATCATGTTCCGCGGTCTTTCCGCTGGATCATTTTGAATGCAATCCATAACGAGTCTTGAGATAGTCATCGGTATACGTCTCTTGATTTCGTGCGGCGCCCGAAGCGGTTTGGTCACCGGCAGACCGTAACTGTTCTTCTTGGGGATCAGTGTAGGTACGTTCTTGCCCGTCAAGGCCCAGTACATGGTTGCGCCCAGGTTGAAAATGTCTGTTTTCGGGCCAAGCGGCTTACGTCTGACCTGCTCGGGAGCGATATAATCAGGTGTTCCCTGGATGCGAGGCTTGGTTGTGCCAATCTTGCAGCTTTGTCCCAGGTCGATGACCTTGATCGAGCCGGACTTGCTCAAGAGAATATTGTTCGGCTTTATGTCGCAGTGGACAAACCCTTGTTGATGCATCGCGTTCAGACCGCTTGCAACCATCCGAAATACAAGGAGCACATCACCTAAGCTCAACGTAGACCCCTCTTCGAGGGTTTTTCCCTCAAAGAATTCCATAGATAGCAGCAACTCTTTCAGTCTGAGCATACTACGTATTTTCGTCAGCTTGTAGCACTTGCGAACGTACGGATGGTCGATTCTGCGGGCCACTTCATATTCGGTTTGAGTCTGCTCAAAGACCCTTTTGTCCTCCATTCTCTCAAATATGACCCTTTTGAGGGCAACATTCGTGCCATCCTGCTCGTCCGTGGCCAAATAGATTGTGCTACGCGCCCCGCTGCCGAGCCGTCGTAATAGGGTATAGCCCCCCACACTAAGTATATCTCTGGCCATGTTCGCGATTGAGACCTATGTCTATTCGGCAAGAAGTTGAGAATCTGTAGCCTTGTTCCTACTCATAGATACGTCTTCTCAGGTTTCTGTTCCCTTACTTTTGCCGTCTCGCACACCGGCTAAAAACATGCGAGAGAGCAAATCTTCTCGTAAAACGCCATAGGCTGCTTAACTAAGTTGGTAGAAGGAAATAACTTACAATAGAATTCTGTACTTGTCCAGCGCCTGGTGGCTTTCCATACTATCGGCAAAAACAAATGAACCTTGATAAAGTTGTTGAAATATGGTAAATGTTTTCACGTTGTTCGCCCGAAAAGGAATGGCAAACGTAATATCTTGATTGGTTCTGATGTATCACAGGTTCCCCGATAGCTCAATTGGTAGAGCGAGCGGCTGTTAACCGCTAGGTTGTAGGTTCGAGCCCTACTCGGGGAGTTGTGCTCCGATTCTGGCGATACGGGGGTCAATCTTCAAAGCGTCCGCTGGCACCTGCCCAGATGAGCACCCTCCTGCCTCTTCTTGGGCTTGATTAACCACCGCCCTTGCTTGCAAGCAAGAAAAACGGGCTATTCATCCCGGAAACCTACCTCATCGGGCGAATCCAGATTGTAGTGTGGCAGAAAGTGAAAAATTGGCTGGACAAGGCCCGAGGAAAGCGATTTCGTGGCGAAACCATAGGTTTGGACACATGAGCGGACGTGTGCGTCGGACGCGTTTTTTCAATGTTGCCCAGTGGCACCGAGTGGTCTTTTTTGATCGGTCAACCGGCGGCAGTGAGAATATGTGTCATCTGCCGCATCTCCTTATAACGAAAGACCTTATGTGAACTCGCCTGCCTTCTATCTTGTCAACCTGGAGCGGGCGAAGATGCTTCGGCAGAACTTTACGGGACCAGATTAGTCAATTTCATTGACATTCTGCTTTCAAGAAGTTAAAATACACGAAGTGGGGAATAAGGGCTAAATAGCTAAGATTTTGGCCTTTTGAGCATTGATTGACTGTTGCGGGCCAGGAGAATAGTGGGCATAGATTAGTTAACGGGTCACTACGTTATCATATATGGACAAATCGAGTGAATCTAAGAGCTTCTGGAAATCTAAAAAAAATCGACATTGAGGTCATTTAGCACTTGACACAGAATAGGCAAACTGGTAAATTTGAAACATTGCTAAGAAGGTTAGATTACAGCATCGCCGTTCAGATTATTCGCGCGGCGGCAGTTGTTGGGTAGAGAATTGACGGAGGAGGGTCAAAGCGAGGAGAGGTGAAAAGGAAGAGGTCCTTTCCGTTATCTGCTTTTGCCCTCACGTTTGATTGAGCTTTGTGGCCAACAGGCCACAGGGGCTTTCAGCATGTGCCTCACAGGAGGAGGCAGCGTTTCGGTAGTTTCGAGAGGAAAAGGGATTGCCGAATGCTCAACGGACTGAGGGAAATCCAAGGCGATGGTTGCAGGCGTTCTGCAGCACAAGGAGAAATGCGGAGTAGTGATTTGGGGGGATTTAGTTATGAGAAACATAGCAACTATATGTATGATTGCAGTGGTGAGTCTGAGCGGGATTCCGACCGCGCAGGCGGTTCGACGCGTCGTGCCGCAAAGCGGGTATGGACGGACCAGACGAAACCCGTTTCCGACCGCCCAGGCGGCTCAACGGTCGCTGTCGAGGGAGCCATTTGTGAGCGTGTCGTTCAAGCCGGACGAAATCGACCTGGGCAGTCTGAAGCCTACAGTTGATGGTCTGCCGGCTCAGTTGAAGGCACACATCATCGCAAATTGCCCTCACCAAATTGAGGTCTCTTTCACTCCGTTCAAGGGCAAGCGCGGGCATACGATACCGGCGAACGAGACCATTGTCACAATAAACAAAGTGAGGGTACCCGTCGGGCGGGACAGGGTGCCAATCATAACCTCAGACATTCCTACGCCGCGTAATGGTGTGGAAATTCCACTGGAACTTCGCTTCCACGTCGACGCGGCAAGGCTGTATCCGATGGGACAATATGAAGGAACTCTGGCATTCACTGTTACGGCAGCGTCGCCGTAACGAGAAGTTTTTTGAAAGGAGGATTCTGCAGCGGGATTGCCGTTTTAAGTGTTTGTAGCGGAAAAGTGTGAAAGAGGAGCGGCGCGAGACGCCAAGAATCCCTTTCGAGGGACGGGGAAGAAAGGAGGTGCGGTATACAACCACTGATGACTGGTAAGGCAAAGAGACACATACAGGCCGCCTAAGGAAGCTGGCCCGTTCTAAAGGTGGCTAACCAGTTACCATCATGGAGTGACAATCGCAGATTCGAAATCGTAGATCTCCGGGCTGCGGCTCAGCGGGCACGTAGCGGGCGCCCGGCAAGAGTCGCGCAGTAGTGTTGGCCCGCTATTGTGGCCAAGCACAGACGTGTGTGTTTGGCCGGAACAATGGGAATGGCTCCAGAGGCCAATATCGGCCGTTGAGGAGCGAGAGTTGAGAAGGGGAAGTAGAAAATGCTAAAGAAAACATTACTCGCAATTGCTGTAGTATCTCTTCTGGCAGTCACAGCCCAAGCAGGAGAAATCAAAACGGAAAACTGGGACGGTACGCAGACGATTGTCTTCGACTGGGTTCCCGTCGGCCCTGTGATTCCGGTAAAGATGGACATCGAGATGTTTATCGAGATCTTGGACCAGGACGAACTGGCGAAAGGCTTCAAGATTACGCAGATCGGTGCTTCCGATGACTGGCAAGGCTGTATAGAGGTTAAAGTAAAATCCAACTTCGATTACAAGATCAAAGCGAACTTTGACCCCAACTGGGATGTGCTTGACAAGATGTGGAACAAGCAGGGCAAGAAGTCGAAGAAGAGTGTGTGGATCGATCCGAACAAAGGCGATGCGACCTTCTGCGAGACGATAAACAGCCATCAACTGTGCGTGAAGCTGGAGAACCTCGCGATTGTCCATCTGGATCCGAAGCAGACGGTTCATGTAGGCGATTGTACCTTGGAGGTTGCCCCGCAGGATATCGTGCAGCGCGTGAGCATCGATCCGTAGTACCGGCTGTAAGGCTGATGGCAGTTCAAGACTGCTAATCGGCAAATTCACAACTTCCTGCTGGATTTTAGACTGCTAACAGAAGGAAAATCGACAGGGAGGGGCAAAAAGTTGCCCCTCCCTGTGTTTTTGTCAGCAGGCCTGACAATATAGTAAATTTAGGCAATTTAGCTCTTGACATTCCCGTACCTCACTGCTACAATATCTAAGGGCTGACAAGGGAGGGATAATTGTGCCCAGAAGCCTCTCGATATTAGGATGCCGTAGATGAGCTTGGAGGAATTTGTGAGAATTTGGCGAAGTGGGGATGCTGGATTGCCGAAAGGGTAAGAAAACTCCGAAATCCGAAGGAAATGAGCGAATAGGCGAGCAGAAGGCTGGATGTCTTGTGCTTCGGCCGGCGATGATGTAGGACTCATAGGGCAATGTCAGAGGAGGATTTCAAAGAGAGGCCGTAATCTGTATGGCGTGATAATTCGTTCGCTTTTTGGGGGCGTGTTGAATGCGAAGCGCAAGTTGTAGAATGGACTCCTGTGGGGACCCAAATAAGAGACCTCAGTTTGGTGCCGGTGGCAACGGAGTTCTCATTTGGGTGGTGGTATTTGCTTTATTGTTGCTTTTTTCTGCGGGTCCGGCCTTTGGTCAGTTCATGGTCCGGCCGATGCGACTGCACCTTCAGGCACCGCCGGGACGGTTTTATAGGACGGGATTCGCCCTTCAGAACTATGATGCTAACAGCACCAATATAATCGACGTGCAGGTAGTGGAGCTTAGCCAGAACGAAGATGGCACGTGGCGAAGCATTGAGGATCCCAATTTCGATACTTCTCACTTGGCTTCTTGCAAGGACTGGATGACCCTGAGCCAGGAGACCGTCGAGGTTGGGCCGCTACGAAGCGTTCCGGTTGGTGTAACTTTCGAGGTGCCGGCCGGCATTCAAGGCACTTATGCCGCGGGCATTATTGCAAGCCTCAGACCTTATACGACGGTGGAAGGAGTGGGGTCAGGCCTGCGGTTGCGGTTTTTGATTCCGGTTACTCTCGAGATCCTGGGCAGAGCGGTGCGACACAGGATCGAGGCAACGGACGTGGATATAGAGTTCCGTGAACCGACTGTGCGTGCACCGGCCACGACACTTGTCACCATGAATGTGGAGAACAATGGGGCTACATACTCGCAGCTCAGTCCGGTGGCGAGAGTCTGGGGCTTTGTCGACGATCATTGGCGGGAAATCTCGACGCTGCCGTTGCGAGCCACAGGTATCCTGCCCAGTCTGAAACTAAAGCTGGCCGGCGACATCGGACGGTCCTTGCCTTCGGGCAAGTACAGAGTGGAGGCGGTGTTGTACGTAGACGGTCGGCGCGCGACACGGCTCCAAAAGGAAATTGATTTTGCCGGAGACCCTACGGTCACGAAGGTTGTGACCGATGCAGCTCTGGACTTGGAACCGCGTGCTTTGGTCATCGAGGCGCTGCCCGGTGCGGTCCGTATGGGTTCTTTCAGGATCTATAATGCTTCAGACGACACGGTGAACGTGGCCGCGATCACCTTACTTCCTCCGAATTTAGAGGGCGTCAAAGTCCGGGATGTGGTGGGTGAAGAGCTGGGCTGCTCCGAATGGCTGGAAATCGCGCCCCAGACCTTTCAACTCCGTCCGCGCGGCCGGCAAACGATGCGCATCGTTGCGAAAATGCCCAATCCAGCGCCGGAACATCCCTGTTATTATGCGATGCTTGCGCTTCAGTCTCGTTACACCGATGGGCAAGATGCCGGTATAACGACCGGCTATATTTGTCTGGACAACCAAAAGGTCCAGGCTACTCCCTTTGTGCATCCGTTACGGCTATCATTGCAGTTACAAGAGAATGAGAAGTACATTGTGGTTGCCCGATTTGGAAATTTCGGAGCGGTCCACTTCACGCCGCGGTGCAGAGCGATGGCGGTGACGCCGGATGCAACACCGATGGCGCACACGGTGCTCAGCGGTGAAGCCGGGTTGATGCTGCCGCTGCAGGTACGGGATTTCTCCGGGGTCATGGACTTTTCGGGCTTTCCGGAGGGTGTGTTCCGTCTTCGGGGAATTCTGGAGTACGGACCCGGTTCGGGGCAGAGCACGTTCACAGAAAGGCCTATCCAGGTCGCTGTGGAGAATGAGACGAGGGTCGTACGAATCATACAACCGGAGGAGTACGAAGATACGATAGGGGTGGAATGGTAGTTGTTGGTGATGAGAATTTTGCTAAAGAAAGGTGCTCAATTGCCGATAGATGGTACAAGAGCCGTGTGATTGCCTGCTATCGGCTGCAGAAAGGGATGTTGATTTATGGCCACTAAAAACATTCGCAGGGTATTATCGGGCCGTGCTATAGCATTCTGCATTCTGATGTTATGCATGTCGGGCATTGGCATCCAGGCAGAGGTTTTCAAGGTAGAACCGATAACCTATACGATATCGGGCAAGGCCGGCGTCGGCGGCGTAACCATGCGGGGTCTGCCAGACGGGCCCATTGTTACCGATCAGGACGGTTACTATAATGTCAAGGTGCCGTATGGCTGGAGCGGAGAAGTCACTCCAACGAAAGAGGGTTACACATTCGAGCCGGCAACCAGAACATATAGTAAGGTGCAAGGTGACCAGATCTCTCAGGATTACATTGCCAAAGTCCTTACGTTCACGATCTCCGGCACCACGGGTGTGCAGGGTGTTTTGCTAAAGGGCCTACCCGAAAATCCTATCAGCGACGCGAAGGGTGCGTACAGCGCCACGGTCAGATTCGGTTTTAGTGGCACGGTTCAGCCCACAAAGGAAGGCTATACGTTCAAACCGGAGAGCAGGACCTATGAGAATGTCACGCAGGATTTGACGGACCAGAGTTTTACCGCTTTGGCCATTACCTATGTGATTTCCGGATCAACAGGTGTCGGGGGTGTCGAGCTACGGGGCTTACCGGGAAATCCTGTGAGTAATGAGGCAGGTGCGTACTCTGTAGAGGTTCCCTATGCCTGGAGTGGGACCGTGACGCCGACGAAGGAAGGGTATGTCTTCACGCCGTCCAGTCGAAAATACGATGATCTTGCCAGCGGTGAGATGGATCAGAACTATAGAGCGGCGCTGCAGACGTTTATCATTTCCGGGAACGTTGGTGTCGGCGGGGTGGTGATGGAAGGTCTTCCCAGGAGACCGGTAAGCAATACGGACGGCTCCTATACAGACACGGTTGACTACGGTTGGAGTGGTACGGTCAAGCCGATTAAAGAGGGCTACACGTTTGAGCCCGCCACGAGAAGCTACGACCATGTTATCGCCGATGAAACAAATCAGGGCTACACCGCAAACCCGATTACGTTCACGATTTCCGGTAGAACAGGGCTTGCCGGTGTTGTGCTGCAAGGTTTGCCGAATGATCCTGTCAGTGGTAGCGGCGGCGTGTACAATGCGACGGTTCCATACGGCTGGGACGGTACGGTTACGCCCACAAAAGAAGGCTATAAATTCGAACCGGCGAGCAGGACCTATAGTAAAGTGACATCCGACCGAGAGAATCAGGATTATACGGCGGAGCTGATTAAGTTGATTATTTCCGGTAGGACGGGTGTCGCCGGAGTGGTGTTGGATGGCTTGCCGGGCAATCCGGTTTCGGACAAGGACGGCGCATATAGCGTCCGCGTAGACTACCACTGGAGCGGCACAGTCATGCCCATGAAGGAGGGGTACACCTTTACGCCGCAGAGCAGGCAATACTCGCAAGTCACGGCTGATGAGACTAACCAGGATTATACGGCCACTTTGCAGAAGCGGATGATCTCCGGTGTGGTGAGCTCCAAGGAAGGACCTCTACAAGACGTTACACTCTCGGCCGTAGGCACTGAGGCTACTGCCACGACGAACGGCAACGGTGAGTACAAGCTCGAGGTGGACTACGGATGGAGCGGCAACGTCACGCCGAGCAAGAAAGGTTACACGTTTGATCCGGCGCAGAGAGAGTACGAACTCATTGCGCACGACCGAACGAATCAAGGCTATACTGCCGAGCGGATCAAGGTTGTCATAGCCGATACCATCGTGATGAACGGCATTCCGCTGGAAGGCGTGCTGGTCACTGCGGACAACGGTGGCGGCTCAGCAGTAACCGACGCCGACGGCAAATTCAGCGTCAAAGTGCCCTACGGTTGGAGCGGACAGGTCACGCCGACAAAGGAGGGCTTCAACTTCAATCCACCCCATAAATCATTCTCCAATGTCACTGAGGATGTTAATTTAGAGGGTAAACCTCTTCGGCCCAAAGTGACTACGCCGCCCGCGCCGAAGGTTACTACACCGCCCACACCGAAGGTGACCAGACCGCCCGCGCCCACAACGCCTTCGCAAGAGCCGGTGCCGCCGGCGCCCGAATCACCACCGGGGGCGGAGCAATACACAACAGAAAAGCAGCGTTTGCAGCAGGAGGTAGACAAGCTACGCGGCAAGCTGGATCAGCTCCTGGCGCAAATGGACGAAGCAAGACCCTCGCCGCAAGCACCTACGGTGCAGCCGTTTGACCCCAACGCACTAAGGCAGGTACCGGAGGCTCCGAGTCCCAAACCACAGATTCCGCAAGAGCCTCCAACCTATGTTGGTCCGACAGTCTATCAAGAACCTTCTGCTGTAGGTCCTCTCATCAATGCCGTATTCGTAGAGACCGATCTGAGAGAGGCGCTGCGGCAGCTTGCCTCGCAAGCCAAGGTCGATATCTACACGGATGGTACCGTCAAGGGCAAGGTGACATGCAGGCTGCGGAATATGCCGCTGGACAAGGCGCTGCAGATTGTCCTGAAGGACACCGGCTATGCGTTCAAGGAGATACCGAATTCCTATTTAGTCTACACACCTATTAGTAACGTCTTTTTGGACACGCCGTTGCGAGAGGCATTGCAGACCATAGCCACACAGGCCGGCGTGACGATTATTCCGGACGCGACTGTGACAGGAACGGTGACTGCCGACTTGCAGAAGATGCCGCTGGAGACGGCGCTGGAGATGGTATTGGCGGGAACCGGCTACGTGGTCAGTAAGAAAGATGACTACTATCTGGTTTCTTCGGCGAACCCGGAGGATCCTCAATTCCGTCAGGCGAGCATAACGCGCCATGTGAAGCTGAATTATATGGCGGCCGATACTGCGATAAGTCTCCTGTCAACTGCCTTTCAGCAGTACGTCCAGGCGGAGACGACCACGCATACTGTCGTTATTACTGCGCCGCCATCTATTGTCGAACGTATTATGAATGATTTAAAGGCGATGGATATCCCCGCTCGTCACGTCATGTTGGACGCACGATTGGTGGTGATGGAGCGTGGAAACCTGATCAACTTGGGCATCGAGTGGGGCTGGCCTACCATGCGACTGGGGACCTTCTCCGACTATACGCGTCACGGGCTGGGTACCGATGATAGGGACCCGCCGGCGTCACAAGCTTCGTGGCCCTGGGGCGTGCAAATCGGTTACACACCGGATAGCGTGTTTACCGACTCATTGATGCTGACCCTCAACCTGTTGGAAGAGAACGGCGAGGCGGATATCATCGCGAATCCTCAAGTGTTGGCTCAGGACGGAAGACAGGCGCTGATTCAGGTAATGAATGAAGAATACTACATGATGACCGTGCCTGAAGCTTTTACGGGCTTCTATTCCCGTGCTGAGCTGGAGAGGATCGAATCAGGTACGCGGCTCACGATTACGCCGCGAATCACAGACAATGATGAAATCACACTGGACGTGGCCGTGGAGGTCAGCGATAGCATACCACGCGGAAGGGGGAGCGATCTTCCCGTGGTGACGCGGCGGACGGCCAGCAACACGGTGACGGTCAAGGACGGGGGAACGGTTGCATTGGCCGGACTCACGGAGAACCGCTCACGTAAGAAAGAAAAGAGGGTTCCGGGCCTTTCGTCTATCCCGGTATTGGGCAATCTCTTCAAGAATAGCGAAGACGATAAGTCCATCCGCGAAGTGGCGGTCTTTATCACGGCGCATCTGATACCCGAGTCTCAGCAACTTATCGAGTTGGGCAAGCCATCGGCGCAGATGCAGCAGCGCACTATGCCGACGAGGCCGCAGGCGCAACAACTGCCAGGCCGCGAGTTCGAAAGAAACGTCCGAGAAAGTCTGTCTTATTCGATGCCCTCCTCCCGTGTGCAGCAGCCTTCTGAGGACCAGTTCGAAGGGAGGCTTCGTGAAAGCTTGTCTCATTCAATAGGCCCGTCCCGTGTGCAGCAACCTGCTGACGACCAGTTCGAAAGAAGGCTTCGAGAGAGCTTGGCTGCCAGTCAGCAATCGACACGCTAACAGGGAGTAGGGGGGCAAGGCGATAATGAAAAGGTTCAAGTTGCAGGTCCGAAACATTACGATTCGACCCGTCTTGCTGGCTTGCGTGCTGATCGCCGGTCCGGTGTCGGGATTGGCCGGCTGTTCCCATTTGTCTTCCTTCTCGTCTCGGGATGCAGACTACGAGCAGCCGAATAAGCTGAAAATCGTAGCTCTGGGTAATCAAGACGTCATTAAACTCAGCGCAGACGATGTGGTCCGCGTCATGCGTCGAGCCGGGTTTTCCGATGAACAGATACTGGAGCTTGGCCCCGAGCTACGTGATGGACTGGCCGAGTCAGGAGCAGCGCAGGTCAGGCTCAGGGACAAGGTGGAGGTCGTATTTGCTGTTCATGGAAACTACGTGTTTATCACGAGCCGTCTGCGAGGCAGCTTCATCTACGACGTCGGAAAGGGGTGGGTCCAGTTGGAACGATCGGCTCAGGGTTCATAGCGAGTTGGTTTTTCGCTCCCGGTGCCGCTCTGGCCCGCGTTTGTCTGACGCAGCACAAACATCGTACCCAAAACCACGCTTAACTCATCTAACTGTGGGCTATTAGCAATGGCCTACACGCCCTGGGCGGCCCACAAGAAGTCACCATATACTATCCCCCACGTTTTCGGTGCGCAGGGAAGGCATACGGTGCGCCCAATTGTATCAACCTGAGCACTTTTGCTGATTTCATCGGTTGTGCGAACAGAGACTGTGGTCTCGCGTAGCAAACAGTAGAGGGCAAGTGATGTTCTACTTCCCATCCTCCTCCTCTGCCCGGTTCGGCCGGTAGGAGTGCCGGACCGGGTTTTTTTGCGCGCTGCAGGTCTCACGGCCGAAGCACGATTTTATTGCCCCGCGGGTGCAATTCTCAGTGTGGGCGATCAGCGACGAGAAATCTTGAAGGCCTCTTCTCCACCGCTGATTAGGTGTATCAACGGTTGCGGCCGGTCCACACCCTCGATGAATTTCGGCCTGGCCGCCCACGGCGTTACGCTTAGAACGCCCGTCAAGTCCATCCAATGTTGCAGCCGCGCCACCGGTAGATTCCAGGTCATGTGGAAGTGATTGGCCGGCGGATATTGCTTGTATTCCAGCATGCTCGCATACTTGGGCACGACAAACGTATGCGGCCAGGTCGGTGTGGTCAGATTGCACATTGTCTGGGCCAGCTTCGCCGGCACTTCAGTGGTGTGGGCCTCGTCCCAGACCATGCTGAAAAGCCCGCTTGCGCTGCCATACGCCACGCGCGCGGCGATGCCGGTGATACCGGCGGGCGTCATAAACGCGACCGAGTTGCCACCGCCTGGAAAGTAGAACTCATCCGCCAGCGGCATAGAAACACCTGCCATGACGGCCTTGACAGATGCCCCGGGTTCGGCCGCCCAGTCGAAAGAAGCGCTTCCGGAATTGTCGCCGTCCACCAGACCCTTATTGTACCAGTCGGCCTTCTTGTCCAGGCCTTTGACGCCGACCTTCTCCGCAAGTTGTCTGATTTCCCACGCTTCCCAGACCTTTCTAAAGTCCATAAACAAAGGTGGATTCCCGCCGGAAAGGTGAGTCATAAATAGCATGGTCAAAAGCCCTTGTACATCGGCTTCCGTGGCGTATGGCAGGGGGGGCTTTCGGCCAGTGTGGTCGAACGTGCTGTTGAAAAACGACTCCATCACGTCTGCCACGGGAAGCGGAATGCCGCGCAAATCTGAGCCCCACTCCAGTTGGCTCATGAATCCGCCGCCGACGGCATTTAGTTCTGCCATGATGTCGCGAACGATCAGGTACATGGCCAGCTCCTGGTTGAATCGCTCGCTATCGGCTTCATCACGGAGCTCCAGGCGCTTGCCGACGTATCTGCTGATCCAGCCTCGCAGAGCCTTAAGCGCTCTCTCCTGGTAGGCCTTCTTGGTGAGCATATCGGCCAAGAGTTTCATATCCAGGCGGGTGATTTCCAGGCCGAACGTGTTCCTTGTCGGGATGATGTGTGCCAGAGCGGTTTCCATGCCCATGGAATCGTGCCCCAAGAT
>Ga0180434_10001631_pt1 | contig 31652 bp, 43 predicted proteins | sample SS_ome_7_FD_132453 | JGI IMG/M metagenome (GOLD analysis project Ga0180434, IMG submission 132453) | Hypersaline lake sediment archaeal communities from the Salton Sea, California, USA - SS_1_D_2 metaG | ecosystem: Environmental > Aquatic > Non-marine Saline and Alkaline > Hypersaline >... | reverse complement strand
CTTTTTCCCTAGCTAAATCCTTAATCTTAGCTTGAACTACCCCAAGATGGATAGGAATGAAATCTATAGCATCAGCTGTAGTTGCTTCAACCAACCGCTGGCTTTGAGCTTCTAAATCCTTATCCCTTAGTATAGTAGACAATTCATATAATGACATTTATCTTTTCCTTAGTTTCTATGTTGAACCCACCCTCTATCTTACTGCTTAACCCGGCTATCAGTAGCTAGAATCAATTTTCTTTTCTTTTAAGTATAAATTTTACTCTTGCCAAAATAAGTGCCCCATTATGACGCCTATCATCACCGGGACGAACATCTTCTCTCCCCCAAACAACCACCAGGTACATACAAGAAGCCCAATCATTACTAGAATGTCTGCCCACTTTGGAAGAAGACGATGAATTCGTTGTGAGAAGGTTTTCTGGCCCGTCAGGCAAAGATACAAATCAAATAGACCAATCATAATTAAGACAATCAGAATTAACCAATAAACCATTAGAGTTCTCCTTCTTCCTCCTCTTCTTTAGGAGGTGCTTCTTTTTTCTTGGGTTTTTCCTCCTCCTCTGGAGGAACTTCTTTCTTATGAACAACTTTTTTCTTAGGCTCTTCTTCCTTTCTTTTTGCTAATCCAACTGCAACTTTCTTAATCCACCCAAATTCCCTTCTAGCTGCTTCCTCATAAGCCTTGATAACCGCACCATAATGCTCATTAAGATATCTTGCCATGGTGCTATCATAGAAAGGTAGAACCTTCATTATTGCTTCCAAATGTTTACAATAAGCCCCATATTGTTTTGGATTGCGAATTCTAGGTGGCCTATTCTCTGGATCTGTGTATTTAGCATCATATCTGCCTAAACTTAAGATATAAGCAGGGCCCCAATATTGGAAGGCAGGGCAAGAGCATTTCACCTGTAGGTCCGCCTTATACAAAAATTCATGAGCTAATTTTCTTAAATCAACTCCACTTTTGTCTTCCTTCCACAACTTCCTATTCTTAACAAGTTTTTCGAGCAAACTCTCTACATCTTTGAATTTAACATAATCATCATACCAAACACCCGCTTTAGTTCCCGAATGGACTTTAAAATGCCACAATCCAAGCCTTTGGTCTACTAATCTAACTCCCCCTCTACCTCCTACATCCTTGACCCTATCCGGAAAAGTCGGAAACAATCTAGTAATAGATCCTTGTTTTCGTTTCAATCCTGAATAGTTAAGTTCTTGAATCTTTTCTAGCAAACTAATTATCATCTCTCTAGAATTTTTCCTATTCTTCGATGAAGTAAGAAGCTAGTTAGTAAATCAATTCCATACTTCAAATCTCTCAAATTCACAATCTCCACAGGCGTGTGCATATTTCTTAACGGAATACCCATGATGAGTGTTTTTATTCCCTCTTCTTGATAAGAAACATATTGTACAGTATATCCTATATCACCTGTTGAAGCTTGCCATTGTGTCCTAATTTTATTCCTTCTTGCAGTGGAATTAAGCAATTTAAAACATTCTCCATCAATACCCACTCCTCGATATAGAACAATTCCTTTACTAAGTTCACATTTACCGACTTCCCTCTCCAAATCACCATCATCTTCCCAATCAGTAGCAAAGGTTACATCCACTTCTATAAACAAATCCGGCTTATATTTCTTAACTAATGGTCTACATTTACCTCCACCAGTTTCTTCTTGAGAAGAAAAAGTGAAAATCAAGGTAGGAATTGGTCTCTTCTTAGATCTTACTATCTCCTTTATTGCTTCCATCAAAACAAAACAACCAGATTTATCATCAAAACCATATCCAGAATAGTAACCCTCTCTCAAATGACTGAAGAATGATTTGTAAATTACAGGATCCCCTATTTTTACCGCCGATTGAACCTTCTTTCTACCCCTCGTACCAATATCAACTACTGCTTCATGCATTTTGTTGATGGTTATATCACTCTCATCTTCCACCAAATGAGTATGTTTTCTATTTACTACAGCATTAACTTTTCCCTTATCCGTTAGAATAATTAAATCCCTTGCACTCAATATAGATTTATCCCCTCCTCCAATGTAGTTCAAGGAAATGAATCCCTTCCTGTCAATATTCGTAACAACAAATCCTATTTGATCAAGATGGGCATCTATCATCACCTTCTTATTTGAAGATCCCTTAATCACCGCTGTTACATTATTCTGAAAATCTATTGTAACTCTTGTTTTAGGCAAATATTGCAACAATCCCTGCCTAATGAATTTTGCTATCTTCTCTTCAAATCCAGAAGGAGAGGGAGTAGCAATTAAATTCTCTAAGAGTTTTATTTGGCTGCTTCTCATTTCTCTTACAAACTTCTTTACAGAAAATTGGAATAATAGAAACTATCTACATAATATTACATATTATTTAGCCCAGAAGGCTTTTCATCTCATCAATATCGTTTTGCCATCACAACCCACCTTGAATCCCTAGCAAGGCTTTCCTGTAAGTCCTTCATCTCCTCCCTTCCTTCACTATATAGCTCCTGACCATCATTCTTCAAATCTATAATGTTAGATTTTCTTAGTGTATTTCCTTCTGTCTGCTTTAGAAGAGCTTTTGAATAACTCAGAATCCAATCATTTACATATTCTGTCTTAGGAGGACTTAAAGTCTTTACTCTCATCGTACCAATTACATACAAACCTTCACTGCCAGCAGGAACATTAATCGCATACAGATATCCACCTACGGTAGGATCATCAGACTTTTCATACACCCATCTAAAGTCTGTACCAACATATATCCGATAATTTCTAAATGCCTCAGACATCAAAATCAAATCAGTAGTGACACTATCAAGAACTGTAATCCCAAGTAACGTCCAAAGAGGGTGGTCATTCCAAATCCACGTGGTTGTTTTAGCCGGATAAACTGTTACAGCCATTTTAAAATCAGCTGGAAGCTGAACTCTCTTTGTTCCTGGAGCATAAGCTGCCATTGTTGAAATTTTGTAAGCTGAATGGTTATTCCAATATCTAAAAGCATTCTCTATCACTTGCTGTATAGTAGAATCAGGAGTTATAAGAGTCAGAGGCTTGAACTCTGTCTTTAACCATGTAACATAATCAGCTATCGTTGTAGGAGTAAATAAACTCATTCTATCCTACCTTCTTAGAAAATAGGTAGAGGTCTATTGCTTTATTATATATATGTTATATCAACAAACCCCTACCCCCAACTTACACTATTATTCCTTAGATTGTGAACTCAATAGCTCCATACTCAGATACGTAAGTCCCTTTATCTTGCTTATCTGCAACATTGGCACTAATACCTGCGGAGTTTGCTTTAGCAGCAGAAGCCGCTGCTGAGGCAGCATTACTGTTAGTTTGAATATCCACAACATTAGCACTAATACCTGCGGAGTTTGCTTTAGCAGCAGAAGTCACTGCTGAAACAGCGCCACTTACAGCATCTAACTCAACTTTATGAGCACTAATAGTATCGCTGTTAGTTTGGATATTTCCACTATTAGCCTCGGCAGTAGAAAGAGCTTGACTGGCAGCTTGACTTATAGCTCCAATCTCACTAATTTCCTGCAAGACCCAACCGTGACTTTCTCCCTTGTAAACATAGAAAGCATCCTCATCCTTCACCCAAAGTTGACACCCTTCATTTGGAGTATCAAATTGCCAATCAGCACCATCATAGTAAGTTATGTCATCATCATGACCACTCCAATCGCCACCAGCACCGGTACCCACAATATACCTATCACCTTTAGTTTTGATAGCAGGAGGAGTGGTAAGATCCTTATCTATGACAGGTGGTTGCCATACAAAATCTTCTAAAACTGGAATTCTATACGTCGCCATAATCTTTATACCCTCTACTAATTAATTATCATTACTTTTACTTACAATCAAAGGATCAATTTCTGAATCCTTATACCTATACCAATGATAAATATATAACCCCTTCATTAATCCTATCTCCACACCAACCGATGAAAGTCTAGTATGAAAATCATTATCAACGCCTAGAAATCCTTCCTTGAATCCTCCTCCTTTCTCCCATGCAGATTTCTTTACCAACATAACTACACCACTCATACAGTGTTTATTAGTTATGTTCTCTATCTCAGTGGAATGCTGGGACTGTAGCTTCTTACCTATCTCCCTATGATATACAATATCATGATTATCTTGATCAACTCCTTTTACTAATTGCTCAGGATTGCCTATTCTATTAGTCATACAAGTAAAACACCCGTATCTTGGATTTCTTTCAATTATTTCCTCAAGTTGCTTATACCAATCAGGGGTCATCCACATAGCATCATGATCCAGAAAACAAGCCCAAGCATCATCAGGAAGTAATTTCATATAATCGTTGTAGGTATTTCCCAAATCTTTATCCATACCCTCAGGAGCGTAAGCTGTAAAATTGAATATCTTAAGTTTCCTATGTTTACTAACCAGCTCTTCTCCGAGAACTTTCTCATATATTTTCAAAGCAGCTTGCCCTGCCTGCTCGAAATTGAACTCTTCTTCTGCTACTCGCCTAGCTTCCTTACGTATACTTCTTCCTTTATCTTGAGAATCTTTCCAACATTTCCCTATTGCCTTTACATATGCATCCATATCATCAGGACTAGCATTATATTTCGTATATTCACATCCAGAACCTGCAACGATAGGGCATCCCGATGCTAATGCTTCCCTAATAACTCTCGTAGCTATCCGATGTGGGGTTACCAGTAAATCAGCAGACCGATAGATTTTTTCTATGCCCACTGAAGCAATCGTAAAGGCTCTTCCTATAATCCCTTTCTTCTGAAGTGAACCAATTACATTTGCTACAGCTGTATCTTTTCCCGGATTAGGAAGACCAAAACAATGAAGCTTTCCTGTAGGGCATTTATTCTCAATGAATTTTGCTGCGGCTATTATTACTTTCAAGGGATTAATATCTTCTCGCCATAAATCCATAACTAGTATATTTGGATGACCATCTCCTTGTTTGAAATCTGTCTCTTCCCCATCAGGAGTATATTGCTCGAGATCAACTACCGGAGGAATGTAACCAAAATCCACAACACCCTCATCCAAAACTAATTTCCAAAATGGAAAAAACTCTTTCCAAAATGTTGTAATCATTCTGTAACTAGGTTTTCGAGACATCACGATTATCTCGTTCAACACTGAAGTTTTTCCTTGGTGCTCCAATTCAAAGGTGTAAGCAGGGCGACCATGCAGCATGAAAACAATTGGTTTTCCACTATTCTCCAACTCTGGGGGTATTGCTGAATGCCTAACTAATACATCTGCTTTCTTTGCCCAACTAGGTGAAACAGTTTCAACACCATTATCCACAAAACCTACTCTACTAAAATTCTGATTGAATTCTTTCTTACAAGCCCAATCTATGAATTGAGCATCTATACCAACTTGACGCTCAGCAAGTATCAAATCGTGGATAGTATGATACATCCCAGCTCCATGAGGAACAAATTCACCAAAATGGGCAATCTTCATAATTACAACAAACCTTTTACTACAAGAGCTTTGTAAGAAGCATCATAATCACCTACCAACATTTGAGCATTAGCATCAGCAGCTGAAATTTCTCTAATGATGTCATGTGTAAGGTTATTCAGATTAAACTTTATCTTCCTAGTATCATCATCCTCATCAAAGATGGCAAAGTTTTCATCACTGAATTCCTCAAACTTATTTACTAGCATATTCCTTAATCCCTTCTTCAATAAAAATATCTAAACAAGATATTTCTCCACCTTCATCCAACATAGAATCAATTACATCATTTCGGACGTTCTTATGTCTTTCACTCTTTAGTAAGATTAGTTTTCTACTAAGCTCGGTTAGAGCTTCTCGAGCTACGAAGGTCTTCATTTGTTCTACTCTCTAGAAATTTCATCTACCCTTCCCATTAAATCTTCCTTAGGAATTCCCTCATTCCTTATAACAGGTATATCTAATCCACTATAATCAAATCCTGTCATACTTACTTCTTCAAAGTTTCCAAATTCTAGAAGAGCTTTGAACTCCCCTTCATTTTTGAAAGCCACTAATTCAACCTGACCTTCTACAAGAAATACAGATTGAACAGAAGTAGATAAATCTATATCTGTCAGTGCTTTAATCCTTTTTACAACCACCACTGTACTCCTCCCACTCTACTTTCAATTTGAAAAGAATATATGGAGGAGGTTTAATACTCCTCCATATATCCATACTGCTAACTATGCAGCAGTACCCAAATTCTCAATCTCACCTTCACAGAACAAACCAGCATTGATAACCTTGAAACCTGCGGAACTCAAGAAGCCTTTCTGAGCCATCAAGTCGCTAGTAACCAATGTTGGGGTCGTGAACAGTGGGATGTACGGACAGTAAATGAACCCAGCATAAAGATAATGGTCACCTTTATAACCAAGAGTGTAGGAATTCTTTTTCTTGAACGGGTTCTGCACAACAGTACGACCACTCAACTCACCAATTTTCATTGGGCCAGTAGGTGGTGTCTTACCAAGACCACTAACAGGCTTGAAATCTGGAAGCTGACGAATTACTCGAGCAATATTGTTTCCTCCATGAATAAACGTTGCAACACCTCTTTTGGTTTTCTCAAAGATGTTATTACTACCTTCCTCGAAACGGTCCATAATTTCGTGCTTCTTCCAAAGCCACTCTTGACCTGAATTAATCTTAGCATTCCAGGTAGTGCATTTTGCAGCACCTCCATTAGCCTCCACAGCAGCGTCATCAATCATAGTAAGACCATTTTGGTCAATAGTAAACTTCACTTCAGTACCAAGATACTTGACAAGTTCCGATTCAAGGTCAATACCATGAGCCTTCTTCAAGTCAATATGTGCACCGATAGAATACTTTGCCCTCAATGGGAAGTCAATTGCTTCAACCGTACTTTGAGTAACAGCAACATCTACTTCTGGCACGCCCTTCCTATCATTATCAGCATCTTTAGGAAGATCATACTGATAATCATACTGAATATAAACGGTATCACCACTAGTAACATTCTTGATAGTAATATCATAGACACCAGCAGCAGTAATAGAACCAGTACCAACAATGCCATCACCTGTGATGTTACCACTTGAATCAGTAGTGCCCAGAACAGTTTCAACTCTATTAACCGTCCCAATACCGGTAACAGTGTAAACCTTAACATTCTCAAGATTAATCAAACCAGGAGCATATGCCACTGTACCAAATTTATGAGATGCTCCAACAACACCTATACTCTCATCGACAACACGAGCCATTGCATATCGACGTGCTGACTTGCCAATAGCATGGCCTGTCTTCGCACCAATCATTGTATCACCACTAGACACATAACCTTTATCTGAACCATACTTTACATCCAGATAAAATACAGCCCCAATTCGACGATCAAGAGCCTGCACCACAGCTAACTCATTCAAAGCCAACGAAGGAAGTAAGGCAGCAATCACAGGAAGCTGAATACCTAAGAAGCTAATAGCATCCTCAGTAGTAGCTTCAAATAACTTCGTGCCACCTTTCAGCCCAGTATCAATAATTGCATTATGGAGTACCTGGGCAATATTTCTCTTCTCATGAATAGTCAGTTCACGATCCTGATTCTTCTGTGACCACTCACTTACAGCTTTGAGATACCTGGAGATGCGAGGGTTTTTCATCAAACGATCTTGCTGTGCCTGAAGTGACTGAATTTCTGCTTTTACCAAATCTAAATCAGTCATTTCTATTCACCTCACTATCTAATAACCAAAACCTTCAAATATCAACTGAACACTTTTATCAACCTTAGATTGCTCTGGATCAGTATGTTTTACAACAGCTAATCCCTCGATAGGTTCTGAGTGAAGTGCACCCCTTCTCTTGATATCTCTAATTTCATCAAGAGTTTCATCTACCTCTCCGAGTGTTTTGCAGCCCTCAAGAAGTGCTTGAGAATTAGTATCAATCTTCAACCCGGATTCCGCAACTCTAAGTTTAACAAACTGGCTAATAAATTCTTTTTTGATATTCTTTACTGCTTCCTCAACAGCTTTCTTCTTAGTAACTTCTATATCTTTCTGATGTTTCTTCTCTGTAGAAGTTATAGATTCCTTTAACTCACCAACATCCTTACTAAGTTTTTCTTGCAAATTCTTTGCTAACAAAGCTTTCTCTTCAAGCTTACCCCGAAGAGCCAAAATCAACTGATCATTCTTTTCCGCTACCTTCTTCAATCTACTAACAAGAACCTTAACTTCCAATACCCTACTAGAATTTTGCTTATTCAGTTGACTCTCTTCATTCTCAAGCTCTTCAAGTAGTTCTATAGCCTTATCTCTTTCAGCTCTAACACTGGCTTCCTGAATTCTTAAATCTGTCATCTCCTTAGCTGTAGAAGAAATAGATTCCTTCTGATGAGCTTTCTTCACAGCCCCCTCTTTACCTAATTGTTTCATCGCAGTAGGATAAGCCTTATCAAGTGCTTCTTTTCCAGTATCTCCTGCCTTAACATATCCTTTAGCTATATCTATTGCAAGTTTATGAAAAGCTCTAGTATGAATACCTTTACCATCAGGAGCAGGAAGATTAGCAGCTTTATACATTGCATGAATATCTTCTGTTTCAGTTATCTTAGATTCCTCAAGCTCAAAATTTCTTTGTAGTTCCTCGAAAGTTATTACTGATTCTCCTTCTCCACCTACCTGTCTAACAGTATAATCTGCTACTTCTTCAGGAGAAAAGCTGAAAATATCAGTAATCTCCCATTTAGAACCATCTGATTTATGATAAACAATAGTCCCTTCACCTACATCATCTTCACTCTTAATTGATACATTCTCTACCTTAACAGCTTTCTTCTCAGAAACTTTTGTAAGACCTAACTTATCTGCTTCTTCCCAAGATACAATCTTTGGTACTCCCACTCCTCCACCAGGGGGTTCAAGATGTAAACCTGTTTGATCCATATTTCGTATCACATAATAATTACCATCTCTATCCGCTATTAAAGCTCCATCATGAAAATTAGCTCTACTACCTGTAGGTATATGGTGATCCTCATCTACTTTAGATTCACCCAAATCAAAATCATTAGGGTTCTCAAACATATTCTCCAAAGCCGCCCTACTCCAAGTGGTTCTCGTCTCTTCAGGAAGATCAGAACGGACAGTTGTAACCATATCAGCATCAAAATCTACAATCTTATGATGAGCACCAGCATAAATAAATTCTTGGTTTTTCCTTACCTCATAAGTCTCAGCAGTTTCATCCTCATCTTCAACCTTTGCAGTATTTTCACGCTTCATATTCTTAGCAGCATCTTTCATTGTCCTTACTTCAGATGTGGACTTTGCTTCTTTACTTTCAGGAATTTCTTCCTCAGTCTCAAGATCTTCTAGTCCTTCCTCTGAAGGAACCTCAACAGGTTCAACTGCTTCTGGGGCTTCAGATGTTACTGGATCTGTCGTAGGCAATATAACCATCATTCCATCAGGAGCAACTTGAACTTCCTTACATCCTTCAATACCCACAGCACCTTCTTGTCCAGGAATAGTTATGAATAATTTACTTTCTTCTATCTTAGTAACTTTACATTTCTTCTTTCTATATTCAACAATAGCTCCTACCTTGATAAGTTCTTGTTTCATAAGATCTTCTAATGTAGTATTCTTGTTTTCTTCTGCCACTCCTTCATCAACAATAGAATGAAGAATCTCTAATGCTTTAGGTTCAAACCCATACTTAAAACTCCCTGGATCTTTATGATACATTTCTAACATCTGTTTAATATAATTTTTTATTTCAGGTCTGATATCAACAGACTTGCTATCTTTTGATTTATTAATAGCATCAAAAAGAGTATCATTACCAAGCAAACCATGAAGTATTTTATCAGCTTCTGCAGGAGTAAAAGATTCCTTCATCAAATCTGCAACTTTCTTAGCTCTCTCTTCTGTATGAGGATAAGGCCAAGCACCTTCTTTAATAGCTTTTTCTACCTTTTCAATCACACATTTACTATCTTTACATTGCATGGATTCTAATATTACATTAACAAACCTCTTTTCACCTTCTTTGAGTTCTTTACCATCAAGTACTTTCTTAACTTCAGCCAGTACATTTCTTTTAACATCCATAGGTATCACACCAAATGTACTTGGATCAGCAGTAAAGTCTGTAGTTTCATACTTGTACCTTCCAGGAACTATTTTACTGTAAGATCCCTCATCATCCTCCCCTTCCTCGACGTCTCCCTCAGCTCGAGTGCTACAACCAACTTGACACTCAGCTCGGAGTAAAGTATCCACAATTCGACCGGTTGGAGTATCCAATATGTCAAACTTTTGAAATACCTGATTCTTTTCTTCATCTATCCACATCTCATGAATTACATGAGAAGTAAGTTGTAGATCAGATTGAGTTTGTGCAGGATGCTCCGCATGCCCAAAGAGGGCACGATTCTGAAGTTTCTCCTGAAGGGATTGGTCTTCCAGCACTTTCGTCCAGACAGATTTTTCATAAACTCTGTTATTAGCATTCTTCTTACCAATATTGCAAATGGGATATGTTACACGACAAAGAACACCTTCTGGAAGTTTCTCTTTTGATATTTCTTCAAGAATAGGTTTTTGTAAGAAAGTTTCAACAAGTTTCATCATTCTTATTTCCTCTTATGTATATTCTTCTATTTTTAGTTCTAACTCTCTCGTTAGATAATTCCTATCTAGCCAACAAATATTTTAAGCCAGTTAGTACCATCAAATGCAAATATACCTCGTTCATTCTGAGCTACTGCTTGTCCCAGCCCACCAGTATCAAATGTAATTGTTTCAGCATCATTAGCAGTATTAATTAAAAACAACATCATAGGTACTGGGAATGTGCCTACAGGATCAAATTTCCTAGAAGCTCCCCCGGGATCCTTAATGAATAAGTTGCCATCAAATGCAGTAAACGTTTCATCACCAGTCATTGTTCCTACTTCAGCATTTCCTACCAAAGTATTGTTAAGTAATCCTGATACCTTACCACCAAACGGATAAGAACCAGCTAATGCCCAACCTGATGGATACTCACAATCAAAGAAGTGTAACTCTGAATTTGTTGTTGTGTTATCATCATAGAATTGGTCCGGACCAAAATTACAAGAGATAAAATCTAACTTACAAGAAAGGGGCAATCTAAATGTATAAGCCATTGCAGAACCTTCATAGTTTTTAGCTACAAATGTACAAGCAATGAAAATTCCTCTTTGACTTTCTCCATAAATATGATGACCAGTCCCATTCTGTTCAAACCAACAATCGTCAAATAAGACAACTGTAGTGGATGCCCCGGTCATCCTACCCGCCCTCAAATAATTAGCTTCAAATATGCAATCTCTAAATCTTACATCTTGACCACCAAGGACAGAAAATCCATTATCACAGTACCTAATACGACCCTGTGAAAATCGAACATTTGTACAGGGGTATCCTCCGGAAGATTCCATCTTTATGCCATTACATAAAGCCTTATCTGGATCTTCAGATTCATTATCGTTAAGACCACATATCAAGAACTCTTCTACATGAACATTCACACTTCTAAGACAATGAATTCCTACATTGGCATTTCCCTTAGCTTCATCATACATTCTTATTGAAATACCTTTGAAATGACTATTATTTATCCTTTGAAGTTTCAATGCAGCGGTAGCCGTTCCTCCAGCATCAATGTATATATTCTCTATTTTTATGTTAGTAAGAGTATCCCCATCTTTGTAAACAAGAATAGCCTCAGCATTACCATCATACTTAATAATTGGGGCATTAGTTTCAAAAGGATATCGAGTATTTGGCATTGCTCCTACAATAAGTACATTGCTAGCATCAATAGCAAGCGTAGTGCTACCAATGTAATAAGTACCGGGCGGAAAATATATAGGAATACACGCAGTTCTACCTGCGGTTATTGCATTAGTAATAGCAGTATGATCGTTTGTTGTACCATCTCCAACTGCACCGAAGAGTTTAACATCAACACAAGAAGGTAATTTTATCCAGTAACCACCAGTATATATATAAATCGAATTCTCATCCTCTACCCAAAGTTGGCACCCTTCATTTGGGGTGGAGAATGTCCAGGATGATCCATTATAGGTAGCAATATCATTTTCCTTTCCAAACCAATCACCAGTATCCGCTGGAGTTGCAACGATATAGCGATCACCCTTGGATTCACCCCCTGGAGGACCTGTAAGGTCTTTATCCTTTACAGGAGGTTGCCATACAAAATCTTCTAAAACTGGAACATTATAATTAGCCATTCTTTACTAGCCTTCATGAATATTCGCTATTACAAACCAAGAAGTTTGTTCAATCTATCCACATGCTTCTTTTCATCCAAAGATTCCCCTATTCCATCCTTCTTTGATTCCTTACCAGGTTTCTTAGCAGCCTTACTAACATCAATGCTTGGATACTTCTTACTAACCACACTGGCTACTTTCTTCACCAATGATTCCAAACTACCTTTGTACCACTTAGGAGCTAAACTATATTGGTTAGCACGAGCTAAAGCATTACGGGCCTGATTTGCATTATTAATAGGAAAATGATCCTTATCATCTGTTACCTTAGAACTCCCCGCCGGGAAAACACAATCACCTCTTTGACGAGCTTTCACTGCAGGTTTCTTCTTATCAGATTCATTAGTTTTAGATTCCACCACCAATCTATTCCAACCCCTACCAAATATCTTCTCTAACTCTTCAGAGGTAACTGATGACATAACGACCTTTTCTTTATCCCCAATTGAAGCAACAACTTCATATCTATCTGCTCCTTTACTTTTAATTACAAACTTTGGTGGAGTATTATTCTCTTCATCATTTTCTTTAGATTCCTTTACCTTTGTAACACCATGTCCCTTAATATCAAACGTATCAGACAAAAGGCCTCCAGGGCCGGAACCATACTCAATATCCACACACCCATCATCCCATACAGCAGTAACTATACCTTGAACAGGTGCAGCATCAGAAGTGATAACCTCATCACCTTTAGTAATGAGACGTCCATGAATATCTTTTGTCTGAGATATTTCTCTCTGTTCCTGCACATCCTTTGTTGCATCAGTTTGTTTTAGTAGCTTCACATTAAGTACTCTTTTCTCTCTACTCGTCTCCTTAGCCTTCTCCATAGCATCCACTGCTGATTCAGCTGTAATAGTCTCCTTAGTTCCATCATAGAATACCACCTCATATTCTCCAGGCTTTATTTGACGATAATCTTCATTAGTTTTCTCTGTAGAACGTGAAGAAAGTTCATCCTTGATTTCTTCTACTCTATCTATTACATTAAAACCAATACGGGTAACCTTCTCCAGATGATCTAATATCTTCTGAAGCTCCTCATCCGACATATCCTTAACATCTTTCTCAGTTATCTTAGATTCAACTGCTTTGTCTGCATCTTCAGTTTCAAGAGGAGAAACTTCAATCTCTTTCCTCCTAGTAACCAATTCATTATATTCATCTTCCTCAAGATTGCTCAAGGCATCAAGAGTCAGCTCCTCAAGCCCTTCTTCAGTCAACTCACCCTCTGGATATCTCCAATACTTAGCAAACTCAGGACTAAATCTAAACTCTTGTCCATTGATTTCAATAACAGTATCTATTGTTCCATCATCAACTAAATCAACATCAAAACTATTATTCTCATCATCTGTGACGATTATCTCAGTGAGTTTCTTTATTTTAACCTCTTCTGAATCCTTATCTGCAGGAACCTTACCCTCCTCCTTCTTTGCTTTCTTCTTACCAGTTGGGCAGGGCTCAAAAGGCCAATGTTTTGTGCCGCACTTCTTACAGACAGGAGGTTTCTTTTTTTCGTTTGTTTTAGATTCTTTTGGAACCCCTGCCTCCATCCCCTCCTCTTCCTCAGCCCCCACCTCAGGAACTTTTTCTGCCTCAGGTTCCTCCTCTAACACCATAGGCAGAATGTACTTCACGAATATGCTTCTCTCTATTGCATCTATCTCAACATCCTGGATAGCTTGAATAATAAATCCCGGCACATCTGTAAGTTCAAGATTATTATCCTTAGCAGAATACTTCATAACACCTTCTTGGTCCACTATTTGAAGGTCTACAGGTTCCTCAGTTGAGACAATATAGAAATGAGCATCCTCTGTCTTGCCAAGATATTCCTTAGTAATCTCAAGGGCTGCCTCATCTGCATCTGGTTCTAACTTAACATCCTCAGGAGCAGGAACCTCTTCTTCCTCATCCTGTTCATTTACTTTAGATTCAAAAAAAGCAGCAGGATCTTGTTCTCTCAATTCGTCCTCCTCAATTACCTCTACGTCGTCAATATCAGAGAAGTAAACATCATAACACCCCCTATCATATCTTACAACCTTACCTGTTCTTCCATGATAACCAACTTCCACACCTATTCGAATTCTTCGTCCCTCATCCTGTTCATTATCCTCAGGATCAGGAACCTCTTCTTCCTCATCCTGTTCATTTACTTTAGATTCACCAATCTCCAACCTACGCTTCTCAATCTCTCTCCGCATTTTAACGAGTAGCTCTGCTATTCCTGAACCAGGTTCGATGCTAGCAGAATCAAAAGCGGCCTGAGCCTCTTCGTATTTAGCAACCAACTCATCATCTTCTATCTTAGATATATCCATTCCTTCGAGTCCTTCGATGAGTTTCTTTATCTTAGTCTCTTCTGAATCCTTATCTGCAGGAACCTTACCTTCTTTAGTTATCTCTCTACACTCATCAATTAAGTTCTCATATAGTCCAGCCATTTTTTCACCTACCATAATGTAAGAATATTACTTGTTTAGAATCCAAAGATATTTCCTTTTTTCAAATCATACTGATTCTCAATATTATCAGAATTTGCTGGATTGACACCAGCCTGCTTATAAACTACCATATCATAATTATCCGTAGGAAGATTTGCAGGAACATTGAAAGGATACTGACCTGTTGTGCCCCTTTCAGTAAGGGTGACAACGGAATCTACCCAAGCAGGATCCGTAGCCATTTCCTCATTTGTATTGTCCCAAATCTTTCCAGTTAACTTACTTATGAGTCTAGCATAGTAAATATTACCAGTATGTCCTTGAGCATCATATATTGTAGCATCAAGATATGAATATGTAATAGCCATTTCTATACAACTCCTGCTTTAATTAATAACAATATTAGTCCAACAAGAAAACTTCCAGTACCAACAAATGCAGCACTAAGAGCTGTAATAGTTACCATCCAGTGATGTCTAAGATGATTACTGAATTGTTTTATCTGTTCTTCTTGGCGTGTATAAACAACTACTAACAAATCATGATCAGATAACTCAAGTCTTTCCTTTTCCATTCTTTATCCTATAATAGGTGTTGAACCAGCTTGTTTAATCTCATCAGATAATTTATCCAAGGCAGTATCTTTTTCACCTAGTATTCTAATTATCCTACCTACCTTCAACCAATACACTCTTGGCTCTGAATGTATGCACATTCCAATCCCCACGGTTCAGTTAGAAAAAAGGGAGCAATAACAGAGAAAGTCTTTACTGTCCTACCAGTCCCATCTGATTTTTCAACCTGAACTGACCATTCACCGGGTGCATCAGGAATGAACTCCCCATAATATCTACCAGAGTTACCAAGTTCTGTTAACGCAATCGGGCTATCAGAAACTAGCTTCTTATTTTCATAATAGATTTCCATATTGACAGTGATGTCAGATGGTGCCCACGCCGCCTGATATAATATTTCAATTGTTTCACCAACTTTAAACTTTCTTTCTGTCACTCTATAACCCTCTTATAGATTAACTAATCTACTACCAGCCCTTATTATTCTAACTGCTCCATCTGTAGAAGAAGGTTCATCTTCAATCTTGAAATTCTGTGAGGTAACCTTTACCCCATCCTCATAGAAAATTCCTGTGTAAATTCCTTTCTTCACAAACTTATGCTCAAAGTAGTAAAGCCCTTCTCTTATCTCAGTTAAAGCAATGCCAGATTCTTCCGTTAAATCAGGGTGAAATAAATTCACTACCACATTAAGGCCCTCTTGAAAACTTGTAGATCTATAGATAATCCTATTTGATCCAAGAAAATATCGTTCTGCCATTTCTTTTGAATACTAGCATCCATTAACTTACCATTGGGGGTGAAGTAGTACTATCTAATTGGTCTGATATTGATTTTAAGGTATCACCATTTTCACCACGAATGTTATTCTCACACGTTTCAATCTTTGTCCCTATGGAAGCAATGTTATATGAACCTACAGAGTAATGTTTTACAACTTCACCCTCCCCGGGTGCACTTTCTATAGTAATAGTCCATTCGCCCTCTTCATCAGGAGTGAACTCCCCTTGATATCTACCAGAGTTGCCCATTTCTGTTAAGGTGACATCAGGAAAATCAGAATCTTTGACACCAAGTTCATTATAAATCTCCATTGTGACATCAACTAGACCCGATGCTGCATTTGGAGCCTGATACACGACCTTGATAGATTCATTTACTTTATATGGTTTGTCGGCCATAATCATTTCTCCTTTAAAATATCTTTACTTAACTTACTCTACTTATCCACCACCGTGTATTATTTTCAACAAAAAGTCCTTCTCACGATTACTTGCTTCGGTATCCAATTTCAAATACTTCAAACCTATTTGTAGATAATCTAATCCATTCAGAACACCATTAAGATTTTTGGCACCAATCTTGCTTCTACAAAAAGAAACTGCATCAAAGCCTGGGTCCATAACACCAATCAGATGTATCAATCTAGACCAAATTTCTTCAATTTGTTTCTTTTCAACTTTAGTCATTTCACGAAACCCTTCTTCACATCGTATAGTTTTTGAAATGTAATTTTAGAATATTCCCTCTACCTATATCATCTGCTACTCTTCTTCCTCAGGAACTGCCTCTTCCTCTGGTTTCGAAACAACAGCAATGGGGTTGTACTCTAAATTCCCTTCTTCAGGAGAGGACACACCTAACCACTTCAATAATTGCTGCTTTATATGAGGTTGAAGATCCTCATAGAAGATATCAAAAGTCTCTTCCTGCTCTGTTAGTTTCCTTTCCTCAATAGCAGGTTCTGCTGTTATATCAGGTTGTTCATTAGGATCAGTCTCCCATTCCTCAACTTCTTCATTGTAATACTTCTCAATCGCATCCTCCTCGTTCTCTGCATCTACGATTGCTATACAATCCTCTGAATGAACGCGCACACGATATTTCTTTTCAAGTAATCCTTTCTTAAAATGGGTTTCAGCCTGAATATCAGCAGCAACTTTATTTGTATCTTTTAATATTTCTTCGTAGACTGGATCTGGCATTTCATTTTCCTTTCCTCTTTTCATACTTGGTTTCATCCCAACAATGCTCAAAACTGCAGCTACATTTACTTTTTGGTGGATAGAATATAATGAGGTTGCTTGGGAACCCTTGCCGAAAGACCAAAACCTTGTAATATCTCAGACCTTCGCCTAAAAACCTTTTGAACCCTCTTTTCTATTCGGGCTGATTTCGAAGAAGATTTTCTTTTATTTTTCATATACTAAATCATTCCTCTTTTCATACTTGGTTTCATCCCAACAATATTCAAAACTGCAGCCACATTTGCATCCTTGAGAACCTGTAGTAACGCTTCTTTAGCATTCTTTGATAATGTTTCAATCTTATCCTTAAGAGCTTCCTCTTCAATACTCGCTACACCCTGAGCTAGAAATAGCTTATTTATCTTCTTAACAATAGCCTCAGTAGAACTCAAACTGAAATCCCTAATCCTTATTTCATCAACTAAAGCTAGGAACTGACCATTATTCATAGCAGCCCATAACTCATTTCATTTATCTTCTCTAGCACCAATGGAATAAGTATCTTGAATTTGGTTCCACCTTGTTCGGCTTCTATTAAAATATGTGTTAAAAGAGATGTCAAGCCCTTAAGAGTAGTATAGCTTTTCTCAGGGCACCCTTCCTGAATTTTCTTCAATGTCTTATAGACACTTTTACCTTTGAGCTTCTCCACTAAATCTCCTAACAACTGTTCTCTAGTAGGGAGATTTCTAAGTGTTTCTTCGCATTTATGGAGATTCATATAGTATTGTGAAGAAGCTAATTCAACAATAGATTGGTATTCGGTATCTTTGAAATACTTTTCAGCTTCTAATAGCTTTTCCAGTATTTCCTTCTTATTCATACTAACTACTCCAATGTCCGTTCATATTTATATAAATATTGACCTCTGAATCCCCTGTATTATTGTATGGATTGAAAGTATTTCCATAGACAAATGTCCTTAGACAGAAATCCCTGATGGAGTCATACAATATTGAATAGTTAGTAAAAAACTTTCTAGCAAGATCCATTTGATTTCTCCTTACTTCTAGTATTAGAATTTTTAATTTTATTTACGTGAAATATACCTTATACTTTATATATAGGAAACAATTAACTATAACCAAAGATGAAAAGGAGCAAAATGTTAAACGCCTTACTACAACAACATCTCAAAGATACTGAACAGAACAGTTGGATACCCGAAGATATCACCACCTATGAAATATGTTTTCCGCGTAATGGACAATGGTTCAGGAGTATTTTTAGGGAACAAAGCGACCAATGGCCTCGTGGTATGACACGAGAAAGAGCCAAAGGAATCGCTGGTAAGACAGGTAGAGTCTATAAAACAGTCATCCATCGTGAAAGAATACAATAACCCAAAACGATCCTAGGTGGATAAAACAAACCCCTCTTCCTATAACCCTTGTTCTACCCACCTCTATCTTCCTGCTTAACCTAGCTATCAGTAGCTAGAATCAATTATCTAAAGATCCTCGATAGATAATCACTCTATTTCTCCTTTCTTCTTAAGATCCGCCTTTGTCTTTAGTACTATCTCCTTTGTGGAAGGATGCTGAGCTTCGGCCATTACCGTATTAGCATCCGTTCTGCCATCCACTAATCCCTCCTTAACATTCTGAAATCCTTTAATCAAATCCCTCAATGCTTGGTTCTTTATTAGAATACTGTACCCAACAGCTATTATAGAACCAGTAAATCCTATGATAGCCAACCAAGTTGGGAATCTGTGAATAGCCAATCCCAGACAAAGAGTGGCTATAGCTGCGATTATCACCGCCCCACCTATTTTACGTTGGTCCAAACCAATAGCTACCACACCTCCAAAGAAGCTTAGCAAACAAAAAGTACCAAACCAATCTGTCTTAGCAAGTGCTTTCGCTGTAGATTCCCATCCTGAACTGGGAAGAGAATTACCATTAGTTGGATCACCCGAGGGAGTTTGAAAAGCAGCACAAGAAGTACACAAAGTAATTACCATAATAAGCAGAAAAATCAACATAATGTGAACTAAGACTTTTTTCATTCTTCATCTCCTACTTCATCTCATACCAAGTCTCCAAATGATGTAAATTAAAGTTAGCATATCCACCACTAACTTTCCGACTAACCATCCTATAATCAAATAATCACACTTTAGCATTCTACGGCCCACAAGTAGTATTCTTGTTTTCAAGAGCTTTGATAGCTTCATACTTTTCTATAACTAGTTTACATACATCCATGGGAATACAATAACCAATACCATCTGATCCATATATTCCACCAACACAGATAGCCACGAGCTCCCCTTCCAAATTGAACAGTGGACCACCAGAATTGCCAGGATTCAAAGGAGTATCAGTTTGAAATAGATTCATCTCTCCAAAATAATCATCTTCTAGATCAACATTAAGGGCTGACACTATTCCGCTAGTAACACTAGGAAACAATCCAAATGGTTCACCTATAGCAAACACTGTCTCTCCTACAACAGCAGTTCCAAAGGTAATCTCAGGTCTAGAAACATTGCTATCCGGTATTTCTATTCTTAACAAACCTATATCAGTAATCTCTGGATCTTCTCGATAGATATCCACAACCACAGCCTTAACTCCATCTATGAACTCTACAGTAATAGGTTGGCCCAACTTGTATATCATCTCAGGATCTTCATAAAGTTCAACATCCTCTACCACATGCCCAGCTGTTAGCACTAAATCATCTGATATAAGAATGCCACTCCCTGACCAACTATCCCACTCTGACACTCCTTTAACTTCTATCTTCACCACAGTATCCCATACTAGATTAATAGCAGATGGAAGAGATCTTACAGCAGGTTGTATAGCAGCTTTCTCTAATGTATTGACAGTTGAATCCCTTCTTAAACTTCCTAAACAAATTAGAATTAAAATTAGAATTAAACAAACCAATGGATACCAAATACGATGCTTCATAACTATTTCTCCTACTCGACTTTCATTTTATTTTCGTTCGTCCCACAAATACGTCATCTTTTCCGGGGAAGTTTCCGACAAAAGAAACATGACATCTTGACAATAAGCATCCGCCAATCTGCTTAACTCGTGAAACCATAAACCTTGTTTCCCGTTCTCAAAATGCATAATCAAAGTGGCATCCAAACCGCTCTTTTCGCTGGCTTCTTGCAAACTTAATCCGGCCGCTTCCCGGCTGTATTTTAATTTTTCGTGGAGATTCATTTTTCAAAACATCCCAAATCCAATTCGATTTTCATTTCTCTATCACCTCAACATCAAGAGGGTGAACAATCAAATTCCTATCCAACACTATAATGATACCAGTTTCCACATCCATACAGTAAGCCGCTTCTTCATTAATTACTGCCTTAAGAGCAGCTTCTGCTAAGAGACTAGCTACCACATAACACTTCTCTGAATCTACCATCTTGAAAGCTTGACCATACCTTATAGTACCAAGATTTACCTTCTCTCTTTTCCTAATTTGTAGTTCCATTATACCCCTTCTCTACTCAAAACCTCAACTACACTCCCACCTGTATCAAGAATATCCACTATCATATTACAACTTATTTTAGTTTTAACAATTTCATTACTTTCTAATTCCCATTAGAAAGTCTAGACTGAGGTGGCAAAATACTTCAGTTTCTACTGACGGATATCTCTTCCATCATAGGGTTCCTTAGTTAGAGGATCTACAAACGCTTATACTCTGAATGTTTTAGTTTTCACCAATGGTTTTGGCAATTGTTTATTCTTCTTCTCTTTATCTATTAAATAAAGAATATGATGAGCAAGATTTTTTGCTACCTCAGCTCTCATAGTAACCATATCCATCCATAATGATCTCTTCCGAAGGATGTGCCAACAGGTTCTCAGCACCTGTTTCCAGGATAACTTGTCACCTCCATGCCCATATTGCCAAAAACCTATCTCTAGAAAAGGAGCCCCCACACGTTCTTCAATTTCTTTTTCTACTTTAACAACTAAAGCCTCACCCATACACTCACAGGGGAAAACTTTTGTGGGATTGTTTATCATTCTTTCCTCTCCACTACTATTGCCTCAATAACAGTTAAATTAAGTGATGCAACTTTTGCTTCTAGACCAGGTTCCACTCTTAAGAAAAATACTGAATTCCCAAGTTTAATATTTTTACACTGTGATTTATGAACCCCAAAAGGTATAGCAAAGTCACCATAAACTTGTTCCTTATCCAAAGAAACATATGATTCTAAATTTTTAAACTCTTCTATTGTAATGGTTTCCATTTGTCTTTTCTTCTTACACTTCATCCAACTACCAAAACACTTAGGACATCTTCTCAGCTCTGCTACAACATCTTTATTGGCATTACTCACTACCATAGAACTTCTTAACTCAGTATATCCACACTTAAGACATTTCCATAAGATTTCTATCTTGGGCATCCTGCTTTCTCACCTAAACCATCTATCTAACCAACATTCCTTGACCCTGAAAGCAATACATAGACCTATAAGCACTATTGCTGCACCAACTATTATTGATTTCATACTTCTATCCGCCTCACGAATCAATCTCCTAATGTTGTGCCTATAACAATTAAACATCAAGCAAAGTTTCTAACTTAGTCCCAGTTCACTAATTTGTCTTTATCATCTATCTATTCTCATGTACAATTCCGTGTATTCGTTTGCACTCTAGCACCAAATCCTTAACCTTATCCATTGGAAAGATAGTAGAAGCATCTGATCTTGCCGTTGATGGGTCTAGATGAACCTCAAGAAACAAACCATTTGCTCCAGCAGCTATTCCAGCTCTGGCAAGAGTAGGAACCATCTCACTTCGTCCACCAGTTTCAAACCCTGAAGCTCCCGGACACTGAGTACTATGAGTAGCATCAAATATAACTGGGCACCATTGCTGCATGACAGGAATGCCGGTCATATCATTTACTAATTGAGTGTATCCAAAGGTTGTACCACGTTCAGTAACCATTGCCTTCAAATTACCTTGATGCCAAATCTTGTCAAGTATGTTCTTCACCGCCTGAGGAGAAACAAATTGGCCTTTCTTTATATTGATGGGTTTATGAGTAAGAGCACAGGCCACAACTAGATCTGTTTGTCTACATAAAAAAGCAGGAATCTGAATACAATCCACCACATTCCCAAACTGAGGAGAAGTAGCTAATCTAGAAGCTTGAGCTACCTCATGAACATCTGTTAGAATAGGTAGATTGGTTTTTGATTTAACAGCAAACAGAATTTCTATTCCCTTTTCAAATCCGGGACCTCTATAACTATAGATACTAGTGCGATTTGCTTTATCAAAACTGGCCTTGTAAATAGTCCTTACACCTGTTTGCTTTTCTATTTCTACAAGCCTCTCTGCTATTTCTAAACAAATCTCTAGACTCTCTATCACACAAGGGCCTGCTATTAGAAACAACGGAGCATCTAAACCTATCTCTACATCTTTTATCTTGAAATTAGATTGGCTCATCATCTACCCTAAAACTATTCAACGAAATGTGGAGCACCCCCTTAACTTCCCATTGAAGACTAATCCATCCATAAGGAATGAAATAGCTTCTTTCAACTCTGAATATCATAAGAAATGAAAGCCTTATCCTGAGAATACTTTTTGAATACCAACTGATAATTTCCATTTGAAAATACAATTCCTGAAACATTAGAACCGGTAATTGTACCCATTCCATCAGAATGGCCCGTTCCTAATATCTGACCTAAATCATCTACAATGCAAATTGTTCTACGATTAACAATACCCTGATGAGGTAGCTGACCCTGAGCTGAGCCCAAGTCTAGATTATCTATAGGAATAATCACCCTTTCTATCCTAGTTGTGGCTGGTGGTGGAGGCGGAGTAGCTGGGTTTTTAATATTGACCCCTTCCTTAATAATTCGTTTTGGTGGGGGTGGAGGTGATAAAGAACAAAAAGTAGATGACTCACCAGATGGGGGTAGAGGTGGAAGTGGTAAAGAACGAACAAATGTCTTTCTCGTCTCACTCAACCTCTCCTTAAACTCCTCATAAGTAATATCGGGTTGCACGTAGGTGTCTCCTCCATGAAGAATTATTTCCACCCCCTTTCCATCAGGGTTTCCCAACGCTCGAATGGCTCTAATATTACCAAAAGGAACAAGAATTTTACCACATTCTACTAAGCTATCAATAAACTCAGCAAGATTATTATTTCTCATTTCTTCTCTTCCTCTATTTCAGTAAGATAATACTTGCAATTGTTCTGTCTCACCACAACCATGCCGCTAACCATTATTATACTTATTCTTTAGGATTGCTCTTCACTTCTTTTTCATCTATATCCCGCACCTTGACCTCTGAAAATTTGTTCTCCCAAATCTTTTGACAACGTTCTTGTGACAACCAACTATTCAATTTCCGAGAAGTCTTGTCATCCAACTTCACAGGAAGATAAGATAAGTAATCAAGATTTGATACTGATTTTATTCTTCTAGACTCAATAGGGGCTTCCTTTTCCTCAGGTTCCCCCTCTACAAACACCCCTTCCTCGCCCTCCACAGCCGGCACCTTAATCTTCTCTTTGAAATCATTTAAATCAAAATCCTCAAGTTTTAACATCTTCTGATTGAAATAATTAACTAAAGCTATCTTATCTATGTTTCCAATATCGTCCGCCATACTCACTATCTTATCAAGTATGCCTATTCCTGTGTCCAAAGATGCTTTTAAGGATTCCTCTTCCGCCGTGGATGTCTCTGACATGTTGACTTCAAAAAGACTTGAATCAGGATCCATATTCATGTAAGCTAGATGTATCTGACACAACCTAGTAATTCCATTTATAAGAGCCCTCTGCAATCTTCTAGAACTTCTAGCAAATCTTATATCCAATTTCTCAATAGACTCTGAACCGAGTGCTCCAGTCGCTTCTGATACAAAACCACCTAACAAACTTAAAGGACATCTTAAAGCACAAGCTAACTGATTCCTCAGTTCCTCAACATCCACTATCCAACGAATATCCGTTTCACCACCTATCTTATCAAAAGTGAGATCTCCTGTATCTCCCCATACTGGAATGAATATATCTTCCATCGCCGACATAGGATTCGCCTTAGAATCATATCCAGGACTACCTTCGGATGTATCCATAGCTCTAGCCCTCTTCACCAAGGTGGCATACTGATCAACTAATTCTGCTACGGCTTCCATATTTGTAGAGTCAATTTTCAACTTCCAGATATAACGTAAAACGCCTCTTGTCAAACGAGCTAGTAATAGACTATCCTCTGCCAATCTTAATCTTCTATAAACAGGTAGAGCATTGATTAACAATGAAGTTCCATATCTAGTTGTAGCTTGTTTGGTTTCCATTCCGGTAAGTAGATACATTGAGCGAAAGTCAGAATACATTACATCACCATACTGAGATCTTTTCTTCTTCGCTCCTAGTAATCTAAAGTGTACATAATCCCAAGGTGGTAACAATTTCTGCTCTCCTGTATACTGCCCTATAGGAGTTGGATAGAAACCAATAAGTATTCCCTCATGGTCTACCCTACTCATACTAATAGGATGACTACTATCATCTATTGAAATTATACCACTTCCGGGAATACCATTCACCTTTACAAACAAATTGCCATATGCTCCAGTAGTATTAGCCCAATCAAATATTCTCTCTTCTATTCCAATGATCTCTTGTAGTAGCTTATTAAGAACTCTTTCATATGTAGGATTTTCTGATGTTACCCAGACGGATGCATTATGCATTTGAGAGAAGGTAGTGCTATAATCAGCATACAATTCCATTGCTGAAGCTACCATCCAATGGTCTAAAGCTCTACTAATTTGAAAGTAGAGATTCTGCCTATCCCACTGAACCTCAGTATCCGCCAAAATATCCGTCTTTAACTGACTAAAAGAAATACCTATTCTTTTAATCAGATCCTTATCCTGCTTGGATAATGGTCCACCCTTGAGCACTTCTTTGGAAACCATAGGAGGTTTCCTGCTAAGATCTTGCAGCAACTTAAATGGATTGGCCATACTATTCCCCTTACCGTATCCTCTTCAGATATTGTTTTCCTTCTCTCTTTATTTGTTTTCGAGCAAAATACACAAAAAAATTAGCAGCATTCTCATCATTAATTGAACAACCTTCAACTTTTCTTTAAAGATTGCCTTACTTTCTGCTCTCTTCTTTTCTTCGTCAATCTCACTCGCCTTTTATATCCAATCATGCCCATTATCCTATTCTCCTTTTTCTATCCTAGAATTAAAATTCTTTCTGATAATATATTCATAGGCATATATATATAAATTCTTATAGATAAAAACTTTAGAAAATAAAAAAATTACATCCAATAAGATAAATAATCATTCTGTTCCTAAGTCTTCTGTCAATTCCTTAGCTGATATTCCTTTTATCTTCCTCTCCATTATTTGATAGATAAACTTTAGAATAGTTATTGCAACTTCATCATCAAATTTCTCAAATTGAACAACAGGTATTTCCCTCTCCTTAGCTGTCTTAATCTCTCGAAGCATCCCCGCGGAGATAACACCTTTCGGGGCCCAAGCTATAAGTATATCTTTCTGAGCAACTATCTGACAATCACCCTCAAGAATATCCCAAACAGTTATCTTCTTGCCATACCAAAGAATTTGAATTAGGTCATCTTGATTATGAGGAACATACATATTCAACATAGAACCAAAGTAGTTTGATATTCTAGCCGCTATCTTCCTTCCAGCTTCAATGTTTCCATGAATATCTTTCTTAGAAGCACTACTACCTTTCACCCCTCTTATTGGAGCAGTAAAGTAAGCTAGCACCCTTGCTTTAGGAAATAACATTTTCATTTCCAACTCCCTCATTCGCCTTTCACAACATCATATTCAGCATTTTCATCCCTACTATTAGCCCTTTCATCCGTATAGCCGTTTGGATATCTTACTGTAAGTTTCCTTACATTTGCTTGAATAATCTCCTCAGCACATAATCCTGATTTTTCTACTACACCAGTCCAGTAGAAAAGTATATCACCAAGCTCATCTTTCAACTTCGTCATATCTAATGGCCTGCCATAGAAAAAATGTTTCTTAACCATATCCAAAACTTCAGCTGATTCAGTTACTAAACCCATTGCTCCATGCTCCAGCCAGTCTTTCCCTTCTACTTTACGCCTACATTGAAAAAGGCCAAGAACAAAATCAACATATCTTTCAATATCTTCTTCAAAACCCATACTAACCCTTTCGATTATCATAAATGAGTTGACAAATATCACATTTAGTTTTAGGAGGTTTAATTCCTTCATACCTAGGATGTCTTAAACATTTCTTTGGAATGTAATTAGGTCTATCATCAAGTTGTTTTGGAAGAAGACCTCTCCTTATCATTTGTTTGGTATGATCATATATATGAGCATTCCATTGAATAGCATTAGAATGATCTTCATCTGTCTTTCCTTCAAGCTCATCAAAAATATGTCTAAGAAGAGAATCCAGTATGCTACAAAGAGACAAACCTAGCTCCCAATTTCTAGGATCATATCCAGCTTCAACTCCTCCCTGCATATGTTGGGATAATCTACGAAGAGCTACCGGAGAACATAGCGTGGGTATTCCTTTACCTTCATCAGATTGTCTATTAGCTCCAGTAACAAATTGTCTCCTCTCCCCATCTAGAACCTTAATCTTGCTAGTTCTAGTCTTCTTAGATTTAGCTTTTCTAATTTTAAATTTAGTCGACATTCTTATCCTCCTTCTCTATCTTTTCCTTCTTTGAAGAAAGTTCATTAGTTTTCTTCATCAAATCTTCTAACAACTTTTGTCTAGCCCAATCAATAGACCGTTGTCTTTTCTTATCCCCCATCATTTACCTCCTTTCTTATATCCAGATCTAGTATCTCTAGTTAGACCCCTAAGTAATTTTCGTCTCGCGAGTTTTCTATCTCGTCTTGATCCTGAAGTTTTCTTACTCATTACCGCTCCTTACAACCCTTCCACTTCGTTTTATCTGACCTTCTTTCAACAATATCTTACGTCTACGTTCAAATTCAACAAATTTAATTTCACCAAGAGCTAATGCCCAGCGAAGATTCTCCTCAGCTCGTGTAATCTGACAAGGACGCCTCACTGAACCTTTGCCTGCTTCACCATGCATTATACATCTCCTTTGACGTTAACATTACACGTCCTCTAAGTTTCTTCGCCTGAGTTCAACACGAATTCTATTCAATGAATCCTCTATCTTTCTGCGAACCCAATCAGTATGGTGATGAAATTTCATAGCAATATCCTTAATCTTAGTTTCAAGTGCAAATCTCAGATACAATATATCAAACTCTGTTTGGGTGATGACTCCATCATCAATGAATTTCTGATATCTATCAGCTAAGAATTCCATCTCAAGATTATGGTAAACTGTCTCTCCTGAAATTACCATATCCTCTAAACCATCTATGGCACCAATTATGCTTGATTTCCCAGCAACTTTATTGCAAGCACTTAACATCTCACATTTCATATAAGCTATGAGTCGAGCCTGTATTTTCACCGGAGGTTCACTTTCTTTAGCGGAATCTATCCCCTTATAAAGACCCACGATAGCAGAATTGTAAAGATCCTGATAATCAATATTGCTATACTGTGGATGTTTGGCTGCCCACTTAACCACCACAGAAAGTACTAAATCATCTATTCTCTCAAGTATCTTACAAATTACATCCTGGCTTTGAGTTTTCTTAAATTCAAAAACCAAATCCTTAAGAACTCGATGTGACATCTCCTCTTTCATCATTGCTGTGCTTTCTTGAATATATCCTTAAAACTACTAGCCTGATCTTTAGCAAATCCTTTCCCATCTGGTTTCTTCTTATCTTCTTTTGTATATTTCTTATCCAGAAACCAAAACTCATCCATTTCTCCAACAGGTGCAGTCTTAGACTTTTGGAACATATCTTTCATTACTTCAATATCTGGAGGAGTTTCACAATTCTTAATCGCAGTATAGACACTTCCAACAACTGCATCTGAGATATCTTTTGACCCTCTCAATACAACTTCACGAGTACTCCCATCTTCAAGAAATTCAATATCCACTACCTCATCTGGATGGTCTATCTTATTAGTAACAGGATCATCCTCTAAGTTAACTAACTCGAAATGCAAATAATTATTTCTATGACAAACCCAACGTTGATTTACTACTAGACTTGCAAAACCACGATAAATTGAAGAATCTTTATCCAAAGAAAGATAATCACATTTAATCCCTGCTCTAGCAAGTATTTGCATAGAGTCCTCACTCATGGCCTTATGGTCAAATGTGCACAAAACTATATTAAACTTGTAAACGTTTTTCAAATCTAGAATTAGCTTCCGTACTTTATTAAGAGGAATTTTATCCCCAGGAGGAGCCTTGATTCTCATACCAAAATCTGTCTCCGCAACTGGCATCTTAACTCCCTTAAAAGATCCCTCTTCTTGTTCCCTATGCTCAGTTTGCCAACCTTTTACACAAGACATACCCAACCCTAACGCATCACCATCTCCCGAATAAGCTATATCTACATGAATATATCTTGGAACATTCCTTGAAATACGAATGAAAGATAAGTCCAGATATTTGGTAAGATCTATATCATCATCCAAACCTATCATAGCAGTTAATTTCTTAACCGGATCTTTCTTCTCAGGATCATAACAATCAACAAGAAATTTTTCAGAAGAAAACAACTTAGATTTTCTTATGTAGGAGACAGATATACCTGCTAAGTCCCGCAATGCTCCAACAATGTCTCGCTGAAAATCAATGTAATATTCCACTGGAACATCTATAACCTTGAATCCATTTCTAACAGTTTCGCCCACCTCTTCTTTGTTAAAACTAACTTCACCATCCTCATCTACATAACCTAACAACTTAGAAGGAGTATAAACATCACCTATCATTACAGGAAACTTCCTCCCACAATAATCTCTTGGAGATCTTGCCTCCCAGATAGGTATATCAACGATATGAATGTTGGGAGAACTTTTCATCTTTACAATGAAAGTATTGAGAAAAGATAGTTGCTCCTGCTTAGAAGCTAACAAGAAGAATCTCCCCATACTTTCTCCATCAAAAACAAACCGTGATTCAAATCTTCGTATTGTTGCTTCATAAGCCTTAAGAACCCTCATTCTTTGTTTGTCTGATTCAGTTGGATCATCTACCTCATCCATATCAGCGAAGAGAACATCGTGACCTATTGTCCCAAATCCTTTCGAATATGGAGATGCCAATCTATATTCAAAAAGAGGAAACTCAATTCTTGGATTAGCAGAAGAACCTGAAACGATTCCTCTCTCTTGAAACCAAGGAGATGTGGTTAGATAAGTTTGAAGCAGATTAAATCCTCTACTAGCGCCAAGTGATTTAGTTAGATTGAAAAAAACAATAGCCATCTTACCACCGGCTGATTTGTCAAAATGTTTCCAAGGATCACGGAGGCAGAGAGTTCGATACATTGTATAAGCACAAGCCCAAACTGTAGCCCTCGACTTCCCTGATCCTATTGCTCCAGTAAGAACAATCAGGTACTTTGAATCCTCCCTAGCAATCTGAGTCAACTCTCTCATCCAAATAGGATATACCGCCTGCCCTCTATCAGTCAACTTGCCAAGAAAATGTTCATTACAAAGAAATTCCTTAATAGAAACAGGGCGTTCCTTATACTGTAACTTATAAGCATATTCCAAATAAGTGTGTATTCTTTTATTTCCCTTACTTGCCATGAAATTTCTCACCCATCATTTTTCTCTTCTTCAAATTCAGCATCGGAGATTATCTCCTTCTCCAAATCTTTTATTAATTTCTCTCTTGATCTCGGATCCAATTTATCTATTGTCCCCAATAACTGCCTATCCTCATCAGGAGGAGCAGAATCAGAACGTTTGCCCTTGTCAACAAAAAGATTATAGTTGGTTATCTTATGAATAGTATCTGGCTCAGCAATCGTGAACCCCAGACTCTTAAGTGCTGATAGGAGATGTTCCTCATCCCTTCTCATCTCCTCCAGTATTCTCATTTGAAGATTATAGATATCCGGTTTAGTAAGAAATTTCACACTACATATTCTACCACAATTTGGGTCCAAACAAATGTATTGAACTTCCCCAGTTCCGATATGTTTCTCCCTCACGGGAACTTCATGGCAGACAGAAACTAACACTTCTTCAGCATTCTTAAGCCTATCCAACCACTCTTGATACCTACATAATCTTTCCTGTACCCCCATATGAAGATATTCTATGAAAGTATAACAAATATTAATGCCCCAATCTGCTTTTCTTCGTTTCTTAAACTTCCTAATAACCTTTTCCACATAAGCTGGATCTATAGTAGTATCACTATATCCAGGTAGTTTACCCAATCCTTCCACTATTTTAAAAAGATTTCCTCGATATCTGAAATAATAAAATAGTATACTATCGTCTAAAGAATGTTTCTTAATAGAATTTGACATGATTGTTCGTTCTTTTCATACTTTCTATTTTCTTAATAAATCACCCTGCTGTAAATCTCCTTTAGGTTTTTTGTATGTGAAATGCACCAACAATTTCTCATTGCCGATTACTTAGTTTATTAAGGCGCTCGTTTAGGCTTGCAATTTCTTCTTCCTCTCAATCCAATAATTCCTCAATCCGGTAACCAACAAAAAGATTCCCATGATAGATAATCCTGGTATCCTATTGTACACTGTTACTATAATACACAGCGCCGTAACAAAAGAATATAGTAACCAGACTTTGAAGTACTTTACAACAAGATTCAAACATACAATTGTCCCTATGCAAACTATTACATCCAATATCTTAATTAAATAATCCCAATTCATTCTTCTATAACTCCATAAACGTCACTAACACCGCAAAGCACCACAAAGTGTTCCTCCCCATCTATTCCCAAAACATGAAAACCCCAAGGAACCGTCTTATCATAATAAACTTCCACTCCAAGTGATAGTTGATCTGAGGTTGGATGCCACACCCCCTTCCCATCATGATATCCTGGCCCAACACTTAAAAGAGTCCCCTTCCCTTTCTCATAATACTTTCTAAACTGCGTCGGAATTTCAATTAGCTTCTCTTTACCTAACCTTTCTGGAGGTGGAGACGGAAATATAAAAACTCTATCCAATATTGCTCGATAGGGGAATTCCAAATTTCCACATTCATCATGCCAAGGGGTTTTCATCTTCATATCCTCACTGTGTCATCAATGTAGGTTGCAACATT
>Ga0180434_10001627_pt1 | contig 31691 bp, 30 predicted proteins | sample SS_ome_7_FD_132453 | JGI IMG/M metagenome (GOLD analysis project Ga0180434, IMG submission 132453) | Hypersaline lake sediment archaeal communities from the Salton Sea, California, USA - SS_1_D_2 metaG | ecosystem: Environmental > Aquatic > Non-marine Saline and Alkaline > Hypersaline >... | reverse complement strand
GTGGATGGTTACCCCGTGCGGACGCGGAAAAAAGCCAAATACGCCAAGCTGTTGAGTGTGATCAAGGACACCAAACCACTGGACGGGACGCAGGTGATCTACATGTACTACGACACCGAAGGGGGGTTTCCGGTGATCTGCAAGGATTCGTCGTACAGCGCGCGCATGAAAGCGATGTTGGGACCAAGCATTGTTTAAATTAATTATTTGATGATCTCATGAACAAAACCAAAGGCTCACAACAGTTGAATTTTAAACATGTAGCCAAGCTGTTGAGCGTGATCAAGAACAGGGGGATTGCCGGTGATCTGCAAAGATTCGACGTACAGCGCGCACATGAAAGCGATGTTGGGACCAAGCATTGTTTAAATCAATACTGGTCGTCGGAGCTGCACAATGCACATTCGGCATTTTGAAGTTTTGCTTTCACTTAAACATATAACTTTACACAAGTATCTGCTCACCGTGTGTGTGAAAAATCAAATTGAATGAACATATAATTTTATATACAATAAGTACCCGGATAATGTTTTTAGTGATAATAAATATATCATCATTTTTTAATTATTCAACTTTCAAAAGTATGGACGTCGGTAATAAGGTCAACAAGAAGTTTAAGCAACTCGCGCAAATTCTCGTCGAGTTGAGTGACGCTGTTGACGATGGTGAGGGCGTCACGTGGGCGCTGAAGTTGTGTCGTTTTCGGATGGGTCGTATCATCGAGTTTCTCTGTACCAACCTCTTTCCTGACCCTGAGTCTCCTCACTTCGACCCTGTTTATGGTAACTTCACGCGCGTCTTATTGGACGGTCTCGACTACCCGGTGTCCGCTTTCCAGAAGGCGTTCGTGAACCAGCTCCAGTTCCATTGCCAAGACTCCTCGCACACGCATTTCAAGCCAGTGACGTGGCTCTTGGCCCTACAAGAGAATGATGAGAAGGTGGGAAGAGACGACAGCCACGACGGGTGTCGGTCCGCATTGGTGTCTCGCTTCTTCAGTCATCCACCGTCTCACCAGTCGGTTCAAGACTTCCAAACCATGGCCGGCAAAACGATTTTGAACTTCATCTTCCACCAGACGAGCCTCACTAATGTCCACTGGATCCTGGCGGTGTTGCAGTCCTTGGTTGATGGGGCGCGCGCTCTCGGCAAACGCCTTTTGGAGACGCGGGTCATCGCCATGCTCCTCGTGTGGGCGGCCTGGGCTCGGAAGCGCGGCTGGGGTACTTGGCAAGAAGCCGGGAAGAACGTCGCCCTTATCGTGGGCAAGTGGCTCGATTTGGTGCACGTCCCAACCGGTCAGCGCGTCGCTTCTTTCGCGGACAACGTACAATTTGACCTTTACGCCTTGCTCGTGCGACTCGGTTGCCGTGACGACGTTCCCTCAGAAGCGAAACTCAACAAGGACTGCTTCAACACAAGGCTCGGCTCACTCTCGGTCTTTGGCACTCTCAACTGCTCCTTTGAGACCTCCATAAACACCTTGCGCGACCCGAGCTCAAAATTCTGCGCGAGTACATTGGGGAGGAAGAGGAAGAAGAGGAAGAAGAGGAAAAGAGAATGTGACGGAAAAGCGACTCGTGGCAAGAAGCAGAAGTAGAATTCCCACTAATCGGGAGGGCTCACAACAGTGCCTTTCTTAAGTCTAATCGGGAGGGCTCACAACAGTGCCTTTCTTAAGTCTTGAAATAAATTGATTGTTATTTTTTTATTTTATTAATACACATGCATTGATGCGATAAATTTCAAATAGCAGTGGTTAACATTTTTTTTCACACGGGAGTGTGCATTTTGAACGTTTAACTTTCACTTGAAAAAAGCATTGGTGTCCACGACAATGAACGTGCTTCGCCACCGTACCAGGTCTCGCGCGAGCGCGTATGTTGCATCGGATATGGCGACTGCATTCGCTTGGGGTGTGGTGATGGTGGAGACGGGGCTCAACGTTTTCGTACGTGGGTCATGGTGGTAGCAACGTTGGGGTGATGAGAACGCGGGAATTGTATAGCGCTGTTTGAGAAAAGCTGTTTTGAACCGGCGTAATGTTGCAGCTGATAAAACAGAAGACGCCTCGGTACTGGGAATGGACAATATGCACTCTCCGGGGCCACCAACATGCTTTGGGATGATGGGCACGCAGTGGGGAGCGGCATCTGGTTGCTGCTTGTCCATTTTACGTCTGGGTATTTTTTCTATCGGAGTTGAGATAGAATTTTAAATCGAGAAAAAAAACAAAAAAATTCTATCTCAACTTTGTTTTTTAAGGTTGTCAAAGTCACTGAAATAAAAAAAAGAACATGGCAAAGGATAACGCACGCTGGGAGGGGCTTGTGGGAGACGAGCTGAAATTTTCCTCTGCCATCGGAGGTATTGTTGATGAACAGTACGAACAGTTGGTCGGTAATTTTGAACACTGGATGGCGCTGATGGACAATCGCCAGGCGAGGCACAATTATTTGTCCGCCCGCTTCCCCAATGCGACAAAGCGCGCTCTGAAGCAGGGTAAAGGTATGTACACGGGGCTCGAGTTCACCTTGGATGCTTGCATGCACCTGCACGAAAAGCGGTGGGCGAAGCTTCAGCAGGAGCTCAGTAACGCGACCCGCGGAACGTTTGTTGAGTTTTCAAAGAAGTGCTTTACGCTCTCACAAGTGGTCATTGCGATGGTGGTCTTGAAATGTCGGGTGGTCTTTGGACACGTTCCTGATGATTTCAAGGCGCTTATCAATAAGCTCTCGATCGCTTCCATCAATCCCAAAATTAACTGGGATAACACGCTGGACAGCTTGTATCGGAATTCAATTGACGCTAAAATTCCCCTTGGCGCCTGTCTCCAAACCGTGTTTCGGCGGTACGCACGTGTCATCTTGACTGCCATGGACAAGAACGACAAGGTGTTTGAATTTCCGCAGCCCTTTTTGAAAGATCTCAACGCCACGGCTTCGCTCGAAGAAGCGAAAGCCCGACTCGAGTCGTACCCACCCAAGCAACTGCGGGCCATGTCATTGGGTTTGGTTGGTGGCAAAAGCTTGGTTGACACCGCCGCACTCCCCGACGATTCGTTAACGTTGACTTCGCTTGGTGTGATCCAGGATATCGAGGCTAACGTTTTGGATGATATCCAGGCGCTGTTGCTTCAAGTCCAGCTGACAGCCCGTTGTTGGATGAGTTGGGAAGAGTCTGGCGGCGGCGCCCTTTATCTCGACGAAGAGGAGCTGGTCACGCGATATGCCAATATGCAGCTGGTCTGCGTCAAGCAAGTCACGAGCCGGAGTGACCAAGTCGATTTGTTCCAGTATCCGCTTTCGCTGTACCCGGACGCCAAGTCCAATTCAGCGATTTATTTAACGTGTGAAGTCTTTTTTCCCGATGCGAAAACCTCTTACTTTCCTCAACTCGAACTTCCGGTCGCTTTTTACATGTTTGGTCACCAACACCAACGACTTCTCGCCGACGCGCTGTTCCGAACGATGGTGACCCATGAAATGCGCGGGTTCTTGCAAGCTCGAGAAACGGTGGAACTTCAGGACGGCTCTGTGATTCCCAAGCATTGGCTGGATCGTCCGGCATTTGCGGATGTTGTTTAAACGACGGTCAGAAAAAAAAGAATGTACAAATTAAAAAAACACAACCCTAGGTTGGACAAGGTGTTCTGAAAAAAAACTTAAACATGGCTCTCCTTGCAAAAACTGAAATATTTACGGCGAGTGATGGGCGGCATTATGTTTGTATCGCGTTAACCGACGTCGTCCCAAACGAAGTCAACATCAAACAATTTCACGAAATTCTCAACTATCTTCCGACACTAAACAAACACTTTATTATCATCGTCGATACTCGAGCCGCCAATGCGTGGCTGTACATGAAATTCATTCCCAATTTTTTGAAAGTTTTGAGTGAAACGTCCGGGGCTTGTGTCGTGAAAGCAGAAGTGTGGATCGCTTCTGGTATTGCCTCTTTAGTCACATCCATCATTCAACCTTTGATTGACACTATTTTATGTTCATCCAAAGTCTCGCTGAAAACTGTATAGTTAAAAAAAAACATGCCGTGCCTTGGGCGAGACATGGGGACGCATAAACATCGAGATTGTGTCACAAACCAAACTCTCGGTAAAAAAAACTATATGGGGGAATAAACGATATGACGATTGTTCTTCACTACACGTTCGCAAGCGGCAAAGTCACTCCGTGTGTTGTGAATTTACACACGGGGACACTTGGGGATGTATTTAAGCAGGTACTGACTTTTTGTTATTATGTTGAATTGGATGAAGAGACTGTGTTGACAGCCCTGAAACCAAAGAACGCGCCCGCCGACTTTTGTGTCTATGTTAAATTGGTGAGCGGGGAGCCTGTGGATTTGACCGAGAGTGAATTGAATGCATATTTGAGCGTGCATGATGAATTTATTCCCGATGACATTTGAATATGTTAGACTTCAGTAGTGTTAAAAAAAAATTCTTTCTCCAATTACAAAAAAAATAGGCACACGCACATACCTACCATGGAAGCGCCTTCCGCTGCTGTGTTGAAATTGCAACCCATAAATGAGATATTACAAACGGCTTCTCCGTCCACTTCGCCCTCCGCTCAAGTTACTCTTGTCAATAAGCTCAAAACCTTTTGCTTGTCAAAACTTGGAGTTGCACTGTTGTCCACAGTGGCTATTTTTCTGACACTAGTCGTACTTCAACCGAATTACGTCTTCAAAAAGCGCACTGACGACCAATCTGAAAAAAAACTCAATTGGTTACTTGTTGGTCTTGTTTCTCTCGTTGGTGGCTTGCTGGTGTTTTTCCTTCCCTCCTTGGTGGAACGCTCATGTGTTGGAAGCGAGTAGGATATATTGTTTTGGGGGGGATAAAAACACACGCACACACAAACACATGACAACGGGGGTTTTTGACCAAGAAGTGCCTTTTCAATTTTTACAAATCGTTGCTCGGGAAATGAAAAATACTTTGGACGATATTCAGCGTTTAGTGCGGGCCAAGATCCCCGTGCAGGACCCCAAGTTCATGGCAATTTATCAACAATGCCTGAACACCATTTTACGTTGGGATGCACCCACGAAAGAACAAGCGTTCGCGGAACTTCGGCAGAAGTTTCCCTATATGCAGTACTTGTACGAAAATACTTACTTTCAAGTTCTCCAAAACATAATCGGGGCTGAGACGATGCGAGTGTCGTACACGATTCCCACAATGGATGAGTTGGTGTATTTATTTTTTGTCCAAGTTGCCGAAAATGCCGCCATTCGAGATTTGTCCTGGGTAGCGTATTCGTGGGAACGTCTTTTATTTTTATTTTTATCTATTCTACGCAAGGTGTTTTTTGATTGCATTCAATGCTTAACTTTAGCTCGGGTGCCTTTAGAAGACAGCAATGTGCCGGCAGTGCCCGGTGGCTCTCCCGCGCCTTCCGTTATGTCACTTACTGCCGAGAATTTGCAGAAGTTGGAAGCAAAATATGCCGCCGAAAGGCCAAGTCCGGCCAAGTCCTTCAAATCAGTCGCCGCGGAACATCAGATGGCGAATCCGCCTGCTCCGGTTGTTGAAGACGTGTTGCCAGATCGCGTCCCACCCTCGCCTGCTTCGGTCGTTGAAGAGGAAAAACAAGAAGAAGGAAAAGTTTCGCCAAATAATGCTCCGCCCTCGGTCGCGCCTTCGGTGAGGTTAATCGAAGAATCCGACCGTGATGTGGAAAATGAACTGGCTGCCATTATCGTGAACCCTGACACGGATGTTGTGACTAAGCTGCACGACTTGCCGCTTTAGTTTTATTCTTCCGTTTATTATCTGTTTGCAGCACATGCGCGGTACAAAATTCGCCCAAAGTGATGCCGTGAAATCCAGGTAAAATATAATTCGTTCCCTTTAATGGATATGCTTTGCGCAGAATGGCAAACACTTTCCGCTTGTCTTTCACTGACATGCCACCGACGGCTGCAACAATCTGCAAATTTTTTTCGTGAACTAATTTCGTCATGGGGGCGCCAAATAAATCTCCCATTTGGTTTGTTTTTTTATTCATATAAGCAAAGATGAAAATATTGGTCGTTAAAACAAGAGAAGAGCGCGTGTGTTTTTATTTGATCCCCATCGTGTCCGAGAGTTTCTTTTCAACCCCGCAGAGCACGGGTGCACACGCGTAACGGCCCCGCAGTGGCACGGTGGATACGTAAATATCAACTGCTTGGGAAATGGGAAATGCCTTCGCAAGCAACGCTTGGGCGCCCCGGCGGGATATTGCGTAACAATGTAAGCCCCACGATTTTCCGGGTTTTACCAAGTGTGCACTTACCTTTTTCAGCGTTTGTGCAACTTTTGGCCCCCGGCTCAGCAGTAAGATGGTCCATTGGGGGTTTCCCCGTGTCATCTCGGTGATTGATGCGCGCGCTTGGTCTAAGAATTCCAAGGTGGGATACAACAAACAGTCGTCTTCCATGATCAACGCGTGGGGGAGGTTGGCGTCCACAATTCGTTGCCAGATTGCGCGGTGACTGAGAAAGCATCCTAGTTCTCCACGAGTAAGTTGGTTCCAGGCGTTCAGGGGTTTGTAGATCCGTTGTTTTTGTAATTGTTTTACGTCCAAGGACGTCCCGTGAACTCCCTCTACCACTGTCAAAAAAGCACACAATTTTTGTCCCAATCGTGCTTCGAATTCCCGCAAGCGGCTTGGGCGAATACTAATCACAAACATATTGCGGAGAATGGCGGGCCACTCGGCAAAAATTTTTTTTTCATCTTCCGGAGAAGCCTTCTGCGGTGGTGGAGGCGGGCGCAGACGTTTGTTAATTTTCCCACGCATGTGTTTAATACTATTCGCCGATTTTCCTTTTTTAAAATTAAACAAGCCTCCCTCCCTCCCCAGACATGATCGGCAGAAGCGTTCCCCGGCCTCAATCATCGGCTGCTCCTCTTCCGCCTTCTGCGACGAGACCATCCGAGGGAGTCAGCGAAATGCTAGCTCGTCGAAGTTTGCGCGACCAAAAAAGACCAGAGCAGAAACGACCCATGCCAATTCCCGCGCCTACCACGGGGGGTCCAGATGCCCCCACAAAACCGGATTTTGTTTTATACTTTCATCCCAACTGTCCCACCTGTCGGCTGCTTCTTCCAAAGCTTCAAGGTCAGGCGGTTCCCAACGTCTATGTTCAAAATGTGTTATTGCTCCAGAACCGCCCGCCTTGGTTGAATGGGGTCCCCATTCTTGCCGACACTCATTTGGGAATGATTTATCGGGGCACCGATGCCATGATTTTCTTGGAAAGTCTGGCCAAATCGAAAGAAGAGGAAAAAAAGAAGAAATTACTGCGTGACTCAAAACAGAAGAAACCACCGCTGTCTCCAACAACTCCGCCTACTCCCACTCACCCTCCTTCCGCTCCTCAAACCGCGAAATCCGGTATGGATTCTCTCTTTCAAATGGACGAGGAGCCAGAAATTCCTGCACAAAACCACGTCGGAAAGCAACAAAAATTATCCGAAGACAAAATCTCCGAACTGATCAAACGAAGAGAGCAACAAATGCCTAAATCGAAACGGATCATCGGCTGAACGACGAGGAAAAAAAACCCTTAGTATCAAATTAAAAAAAAAACAAGGTTTTGCCTCCATGGAATGCTCTCGGTACAATATTGAAAGATATTGCCAAACTGGACGAAGAATTAAAAAATCAACTAAAAAACTCAAGCAGTTGGCCAAATCTTGTCACGTGCGCTATGGTGGGACACTTCCGTTCCCGCCTTTTTCCATTTTTCGGAAAAAACAAGCAACGTGTGCTCGCATTTTGGCTCGCCAACCAGATAATGTGGACTATGTTAGTGCAGGCACCCAACTCGACGTGTTTCTGAAAGAAGTCGTGGATGTCAACAAACCCGTGCGGATGACAAAATACAGGGGCTACCCCGAGGCCGCGATTTATGGTTTGCTTTATTTGCTCGAACGGAACCAGAACGAGTGTTTGATTCTCAGCAACTTTGATCACCTTGTGACCAAGATTAAAACAAATCCGCAGCTTTCGTTGGCAGATTTGACCGATTTGGATTGGACAAGCGTGGGCATCGTCTGGAGTTGGAAAACAAACCGATTCGTGATGCAGTTACCCACGCTCAGTGAAGCCAACTACATCACCGCAGCGCGCGCCTGTATTGCCAACAAAAAATCGCGGTTCCTTATCAACATCGTCACGATCATTGGAAGAAATGGAGCTCACCATGCGAACCTCCTGTTGTACGATAAAATTACCCACATTGTTGAGCGCTTCGAACCTTATCAGGCGTTTCCGTCCAATCTGCAAATGGAAGAATTTGACCTGGAACTGGAGAAATTGTTTATAAAAATAGATCCCGAGTTGGATGAATTCGTGGGTCCGCCGAATATTGATTTTTTCCTGAAAGTGGGGTTGCAGCGGCAGCAAGAATCCGAAGGCGAGATGAAATACCTGGACCCGGTCGGGTTTTGCCAACCCTGGACTTTTTTGTATGCCGACACGCGGCTATCCTTTCCAGACCAGCGCCCGGAGTCCATCCCGGACTACTTCAAAACCTGGGTGAAGCAAAACAACATTAGCTTGACCCAGTTCATCCGCAACTATTCGCAACATTTGTATCAAACGTCGAGAGCAATTTTTCGAAATTTCGTGCAAGAAGAAACAAGTCCTCGTGTTGATCCAGAAGTGGCTTTGCTCGCCCTGGGGTTGCAGCAACTTAGTATTTACAAAACGGTTATGCCGGTGGTGTCGCCGTGATGGTGTTTTTAAGACGCGTTAACAAGTATTTTCGTCGCTCGCTTTTTGCCGCGCTTTTTAATTTATGCTTGAGGACTTTGATCCTCTCTGATTTTTTCACCTTCTCGACAATTTTAGAGCACAGTTGATTTTTGATTTGGGCCAATAACTTGCGCTTGTGGCGTTTGGATCTTCCATTGAGGTGGATGATGGAGGTATCCGTTGCGGTGACCAGATTGCGCACACGGCCATCGGGACCCACAGCCAAGGTTTGCTTAAAACTGCAGCCGGCTAAGCAGGAAAACATCTTTTGCTCGTGGTCTAGTACACAGACCTCTGGGTGTTGAAAAAAATAGGTCGTTAAGGCTCGCTGGTCGTCACAATACCCGTACCGCTTACCATTCGCAGCCGGGCAGTTGTAGTTGTACTTGCCACACCAAGTGATGAATTTCTTAATCTCCGCCAGGGTCCCGATGTAGGTCCCAGAGTTGAGGTACTTGAATTGAGACGGACTGTTGACCGCCCGATACACCCGCTGCATTGATCTCGAACTATCCGGATTCAAATACTTCTCCGCGCTGATAACAAAGGGCTTGTTAAACGACTCAAACTTGGCCAGAATGTTTGAGCGCGAATCGGCGAAAATCACGTCGTAGCCATCGACGAAGCAAATCACAACTTCTTCGGGTTGGAATTTCTTTTCGAGCTGTTGAATGAATTCTTTCACTGCCAGCAGCTTCATTTGGAAACCGGCCCAGGGTTGGTTAAATCCAAAAAAAATTACTTCCAGATCCATTAACTGCGCAGACCAATATAGTTCCTTACATTGTCGCACGTCGGTGCCAAACGAAACGAAAAATAACTGCTTCGTCTTTTTGTCGTCAGGCGCGGAATTCATTTCCTGGTGTTTTTTTTTGGTTTTAATTCTACTAAAACTACTATTTTGTCCCGAGGACAAACGCTCTCAGAAACTCGTGACTGCCGGAGGTTTGTTTCCATTCCTTTTAATTGACGCACAAAAGGTGTCATCGGGTCGGTCAATCTTTTTCGTGTACGGGTCGTTGTTTGGGGGCACGTATTGGCTCACAAGATTTTGTAACCCTTGGCGCCGATACCAGTTGGCATAAGGTTGTTCGCGGGCGCTGGAAATCAAAGACCGCTCGTACATTTTGGCGTTCAAATCTGCAACCCACAGTTTGGCGTCGTTGTTCGGCGCTACTTCGCACGGTTCGTGGGGCCGGTACTGGACATACTGGCCCTTCATTGCCGGAACCGCTGTGGTGGTAAATGGCTGCCAAGATTTGTACAAGTTGGGGCGCTCAAACGTAGTTGTGTACGGCAAGACATTATCGTTGTACAGGTTCGGTCGAGTGTTGAGGGGCCCGATGACGGTTTTCTCACAGGCTGGAGTTTTCATGTCGAAGTAGTAATCCTTGGGCGCCTGGCGGATGTCGCGCACGGCTCCCGGCAATTCGTTGCAGAAATAGCTTTTGTAATACCGCTGCTGTAGCGGTTGCTTTTGCAGATAATCGTATCCAAACAATTTGTTCCTTTCCTGCTCGGAAGAATACAAATTGTATTTGAAGGCATCTGCCGCGTAAGTGTTGGTGGTTTCGTACGTATTCATTTTTGTTCAAACTGAAACAAAAAAAAACGGGCAAACCGGCCACGAATAATTCCACTCCGATGCTGTGTGTCGCCTGGGGGATAATAAAAAAAATTCTCTAAGATTAAAAATAAAAAACAACCTAACGCCCAATTGACAAAAAAAACAATGAGTTGTACCAGATATGGAATGCCCCAACCGTATAGCAATTACCCTGAACATTCGAACGAATTCTACCAACAACAGGAGCCAAAACACTGGTACCAAGAGCCAAGCGCGGATCCATACAATAACTTCACTTCGCAATCGGTTCAGCAAAACCTCCAACTCAACCGCAACGCGCTGATGCCCGCGAGCTGGAACTCGGTCAGCGCCGCGCAGGCGGCCAGTTCACGCAACAAAGACGATTGGAGTAGATACTCGGTGACGGAAGAGGGCGTGGAGCGCTACATCAGCGCGTCGGGCGCCGTGCGATTCACGCAAATCGACCGGTCGTCCAGTGGACGTCGTCTCGGGGTTCAAAACTTGCTCCGCTCCCAACCGCCCGCTGCGTTGTCATTGGATGGCGTCGGACCGTGTGAAAATGGACCTTGGTTCAACGATTCTTCGGACCGACAAGTGTTGGTGAAGCCTCGCATGAAGCCTTGGGTTGGATGTGGCAATTAAACAAAAAAAAACCTTTGCTTGTTTGACAAAAAAAGACCACATGTTGCAAGAATTATTCTTTTGCTATTACTTTGGGTGCGTCTGCGGGTGTACTGGGTATGCACTGGCCAACCTCGATTTGTTTTTGTACGATCTCTCCGAATCTGCTCCAAAACCAACTGAAATTGAAATGACCGCACCGATTCCATTATTATCGGATTGGATCTTACTGTGAGCCCGGAACCGGACGTGAGCCTTTTTTTTTCTTTCTCAAAACTGATTGTGGAGATTCTTGCAGGATTGGCCCAAGTGTGTTTCAATGTATCACATCAGTTCCTTTCGTACTTAAATAAAAAAAATATTCAACGGCAACTTTCATGTCATTTGATGATACGCAATCAAGAATTTCAGAAACGGATTATGAGTTGTTCGCTGCGCTAGCTAATCGGACGGAACTCGGCAATGATGTGGAAAACGTTGACTCCGCATTTGCGGATTTGCGCGACATGATAGGAGCGCCTGCTCCCGCGACGACCATTGAAGAATTGCCTGATTCGGGTGACGAAAGTGATGGCGTGGGATCCGCCGATGATTCATACGATGGTACTGATAATGATGATGCAGCCCTTTCCCCAAGTGGGAGTTTGCATGATACGGTGCGCAATTTAAACGAAAACAAAGCACCCGAAACGGTGTTTTCTCAAGCCATGCGCCAGTTCCAAAACCCACCTCCGACTCCCACTCCCACTCCCGCCCAGGTTCCAGTTCGGCCCCCCTCGCCTGCTATTTCAGTGCCCCGGCCTGTCCATGCCCCGCCCCGACAGCCCACTTCCCGTCCCGGTGCTTCCACCTCCGCTGCTCCTCCGTCTGATGGCGCGGTGAATTGGCAAAGGTTATTTGCGGATACCGAGTACGTGCCCGAGGATTTCAGCGACATCAACGTGGATGTGGAAAATAAAAACCCCAAACTTAGGCGAGAAAAACAAGAAATTTTGTTCCAACTGCTCAAAATGTACCCGAGCGAATCCAAAGGCCAGTGGAACATGAAAATGCCCCTTTTTGAATTGAAGTACGAGCTCCTTCGCCGCGAGCAATTTCAAGAGGAGCAGGATCAACTCATGTTTATGAAGAATATGATGAAAATGATTTTGACAGGCATTGAAATGGCCAACGAAAAATTCGGGCCATTCTTGGAGCTGAAAGGGTGGTCCAAGGAAGTGACCAAAGACATGAACAAATACGATCGGTCTTTGAAAGCTTTGTACCATCGATACTTTCGAAAGAAGCAAATGAACCCCATTATGGAACTTCTTTGGTTGATAGTTGGCTCTGCCGCCATGTGGCACATCCAGGTTAAATTTCTGGGGGGACCCCCCGCTTCAACCGAGCCACCTGTAAATCGACGAGAAACCCAAGAGTTCTTCAACAACATGCACGATATTAAGCCACCACCTGGCGGTGGACGATTCCCGTTTGCTCAACCCGGGGCAGCCCAAGGGCTGGGTGGCGGTGGTGCTGGGGGGATTAACCTGGCGAATTTGCTCAAGTTATTCGTGCGCTAAAGGCTCACAACAGGAAAAATACCATCCAGTGACAATAAAATTTTCTTTTTAATTAAAAATAAAACCATCCCTTTACCGCAACGCGCCAAAAAAAACAAACGACAAATGACTTCATTGCGTGAAGCGTGGCAAGTTGGGGCTGCTGCTGATTCCCGACAAACCCGGGGGCCACCGCCTGCGTCAGCTCCGGTTGAAATGAACATTGGACCGCCGCCATCGAACCCCCAGCAGCCGGCGTTTCTAGTCGGAAGTCCCTCTTTCGCACCCGTAACTCGTCAAGAGTGGGTACCGGCCCCAGCCACTCCAGTCGAGACCTTGGAATCGATTAAAAAAGTGCAACAAGACCAGACTGGCGCGCTTTTGTACTCGATGCAAAATATCGTTTCCAACACCGAGGCCTACCTGCAGCAGCGTATTCACCAGGTAAAACGCAGCGTCGATCAAGTGCGAAGTGACGTGGCCACGGCTCCGGTCCCCGCGAGCAAGAAAGACGTGCAGTTGGTCATGATACTAAGTTGTCTTATCCTCGTGCTAATACTGATCCTGTTTGGCACAGGTTTATTCATGCAACGAAAATCCTTTCAAAATTTACAAAGTGGATTGAAAAATTTAACTCTGAGGCAAATTAAAGTGCAGGGTTTACACGACCTCTTGCAGACTGGGCGGCCATGACCATAAACAGCATAAATAACACCAACTCTTCACCCGCACACTTCTTTTTTTTCCAAAAATGGAAAAAAACGTGCATGGCGCCACTTAAAAGCTGTTTGGTGATGGGGAAGTCGTCACCAAAAGGAAGCGGAAAGGTACTCGTTTGCAGTTGGATAATCGTGTGTTCGTCACCCACCATGTGGTCCAGGAGTTCGTCCTGGGCAAAGAATAAACTTTTCATGACCTGGATCGCATACGTTTTCAGCGATTGCTTAATTTTTTTTGCTCGGCATTCGGTCCTGTGTGACACAATCCATAAGCCGAGCACCTCGCTTGTGTTCGGAAAAGCCATCAGGGGGAAATTTACCATGCAACCTCCGTCGACATAGGGTACCTCTTCGATAATAACCGCAGGGAACACAAATGGAATTGCCATCGAAGCGATGACTGCGGCAATCACATGCACGTGAGGTGTTGTGCGATGACGAAAAAATTTTAGTTTTGACGTGCACAGATTCGTTGCGGTAATAACGAGATCTTTGTTGGTTTTCTCGTACAACTCAGCAAATGTCAAGTGTGGGTCGCCATGTGCCTGAAATAAAAGCCTTTCCAGTATTTCCACAAACGGTTTTTGGTCTTGCAGCGCGTGGTGTTGGGACAAAAAACTGGTTGAAATACCAACTCTGGAAAAGTGCCCCAAATTATTTCTGAATACTTCCAACATTTGGTCGGGCGACATGTTCAGAACGCACAAGAGAGAGATGAGTGCGCCGATAGACGTGCCCGAAAATCCTTCAAAGTACGCGTAAATGGTACTGTCTTTTGTGCCCCGCAAGTGGAGGTCAATGAATTTTAAAGCCCCGATGTGCATAATGCCGTTGACGCCGCCTCCGGATAGGACCAAAAATTTACACTCGTCTAGCATTTTTTTAATATAGTTTCTAAAATCTCAAAGTCTAGTTCGCCCGTATCCGGATCGTATATCGAATCCAGTAGTTGGGGATCTTGGGTCACGGCATCGCTCGTGTCCAAAGCCGCCACGTGGGCTTTTCGACCCACGCAAACATCTGGGCTCGACGGGCGGTATAGCGCGTATTTCTTTTTGAGCCTCGGCGAAGAGGGCGTGTATTTGTTATAAGAAAACCCGATGTTATTGCGCGCCATGAACTGGAAAACCGTTTTGTGCATCGCCGAGTGGGGGTTCCGGAAGGACGCGACCGAATCCTGGAAATAGTCAATTTTCTTTTTTTCCTCAACCACCATGTCGTTGTCGATGTCGATGTCGTCTAGCATCAAAGGGCTGAATTCCGCATGAGGCGAGTTGCGGGGTAAGGAAAAGGGCGTCGCGGGAACTGCGGCTCTCGGGCTCGGGCTCACCGGGGCGTATGATGGGCTCGTGGCGGTGTAGGTCGGACTCACCGGAGCGTACGACGGGCTGGTCGGGACGTAGGTGGGGCTGGTCGGGGTGTACGACGGGCTGGTCGGGGTGTACGACGGGCTTGTCGGGGTGTAGGTGGGGCTCACCGGGGTGTAGGTGGGGCTGGTCGGGACGTAGGTGGGGCTTGCTGGAGCGCGGATGGGGACCACCTGCTGGGGCGGCGTGGCCAAATATTTAGAGTAGTACGTGCGCGTTACCTTGAAGCGTGGCAGTGCGGCTGTGGTTCGACTTCGGTCGGCTTGTTTGCGCACGTCGGCCAAGTAGGTCGGCGCGATCACCATTGCTGGTTTCCCAGTCCCTCCGGGAATGCGTTGTCCGCACATGATGTTGTCCGAAACGGAGGAGATGGGGTTGTGCTCGCCGAATGCCGCAGACTCAAAAAAAATATCCACAGTTTGTTCAAACGTGCTTTTTACCAAGGGACCGGTGCCGCTTAATTTGTTGAGTCCGTGGCGGTTCAGTCCCATCAAACTGCCGCTGCGCGTCATCGTGTTGACGATTAGCATGATGTGCCGGTCGTTCACGTACGAGCCGTCGGCCGAAAGCACTTTGCGGATTTCGTGGAACAGCATCACCGCGACTGTTTCGATCCCCAGCACGGCGGCGATTTCAAACAAGTCGTTGGAAACCGTCCGCTCCCAAGCGACGAGGGGCTGGCGCCATATGGCCCGCAAGTTTACCCCCCGGGTCATGATCATGTACTGCGCGTGGTGGGTGTGCTGCAGATCTTCCTCGTCCCAGCGCGTAAACGTCTCCTCGTCGTACACGGTGCCGCTAATGCCCTGGATCCCACACAGTCGAATCTCGCTGCACAGATGATCGAGGAAGAGGTGTGCAAGGTTCTTCTCAAAATCGACTTGGTCTCGGGGGGTCGTGAGTTTATCGCGCATCGCGCCGATGCCACACATCCGAATCCGCACCACCCACTGGGGCATGTTGACTTCCGAGACCTGCATGATGTAATGCGGGCCTGTTCCCAGGTGCCCCCGGATGACGTCCCGGATGTTCTCGATATTGAGTTCCTTCTGCAGCAGCTGCGTTTTGTCCAAGACGATCCGAATCACAAAGTGGGAGAAGCTCGGGTATTTCCTTGCGGGATAAAAATGCCGCGCCAGGGACACGACGAAGGCGTCCGCGGGGTTGGAGGTTTCCGTGAGAGAAGGTTCGTGGACGATTTCGGTCGATTCCACGACGTCTGCCAGGGTCGTGAACACCAGGCGTTCTTTGAGCACTTTGACCAGTTGCTTGTTGCTGGCGACCGAAGATTTGAGCTGTATGAAAGTGCACGGTCCCTTAATATTTTTTCGCGCGTCAATCAATTCCTTGATCCTTGGGACGCCGAGTGTCACGTTTTTCTCGGCGATCCCTGCAAAGTGAAACGTATTCAGGGTCAGTTGGGTACACGGCTCGCCGACCGACTCGGCCGCCAACACACCCACGCATTCGCCCGCGTCCACTGCTGTTTTCAGGTAGACGTGAGACAGGTTGTCGATGAACTTGGCAAACGTCTCGGGTGTGAAGCTGTACTGCTCCACGATGACGTTGGTCCGAAGATGGAACGCGATGCTGGAGCGGAGATAGAGGGTGTGGTAGTCTTCGTGGCCGGCCAGAAATTCTATCAGACCCGTGACGTGTTGGTACACAAACTCGGCAGATATCGGCTCGGCGGTGCCCGGGCTTTTCTTCTTGAATTGCGCCAAGTGCGAAGGGATGTTCAGAGGAAGGTAGGCCGTCGTGACCAGCCGCGGGGCCAGGAGCGTTAATTTTGCGTCCATGCACTTGGCGATCAGCGATTTCGTGCGGTCAAATTCGATGGCGCCGAGCAAGTCGTCGGAAAATTGGCGCCGCAGCTCGACCCCGGAGAGCTCAAGCCAGTGCAGCGTCACCTTTTCCAAGTTCTGCGCATCGCAGTTGTCGCCCCCATACACAAAATCCAAAATATTACCCGCGGTGTCTCGCACGGTTTGGTCGTAGTCCACCATGTACATTTCCAACGCCTTCATAATTCGCCGCTGCAAGTACCCCGTGTCGGCCGTTTTGACCGACGTGTCCACGATCCCTTCGCGCCCGCCCATCGTGTGGAAGAACATTTCTTGGGCGGTCAAGCCTTGAATGTACGAATTCCGCACAAACCCCCGGCTTTTTGCCGAATCCGCGAGCTTGGGAAAGCAGGACAGCGTGCGGTCTGTGGGATTGCGCACGTCGTAGATGCGATGTCCTTCGATGGACTGCTGTCCCACGCAACCCATGATTTGTGAAATGTTAATGGGGTTGCCTTTCGACCCAGCAACCACCATCGCGGTCAGGGCGTTCTGATCCGAATCGAGGTCGGTGCGAACCATCCCACCCGTCACGTCCAGCATCTTGGACAGCATACCGGACGCATGCATCTCGCGCTTCGTGAATGGAATATTTAAGTCCTTGCCGACCGCATTGACGTGGTCGACGTGGGCGACGCAGTCATCGACCGCGCGTTGGATTTTTTCAGCCACGTCGGCGCTCACCAAACAATCCGAAATCCCAATGCTGAAACCCACGCCTTCGAGCCACGTGTTGACCATGCGCTGGCAGTCGCTCATAAACTCCAGCGTCGTCCGATTGCCCACTAACTTGCAGCACACGTGAATCAGCCCACCCGACGACGCGCCCAGCATTTTCTTGGTCATTCGCCCGATCAGCAACTCCCCCTTGTCCACCAAAACGTCGCGTTCGTCGTCCACTGCTTCCCCGTCCCGGCCTTTGAAACTCCGCAGGCTCACGGGTGGGATCAAAAAAGAAAATACTTGTTTCCCCGTCCACAGAGGCCGAGGTTTTAGGATGGCCGGAACCGGTAACTCGAACGCCTGGCGCTTGGGGTACTTGATGGCCATGAGAAGTTGCATTACTTCCGCTTTGGAGAGAAATCGGTTTTTGCTGGTCAGCAAGTAGGACCCCAGCAACGTATCTTGCACGATCCCCATGACCGGTTTGTTGTTTTGCGCATTCAAGATTTGTTTTTCCACCGCCATCAACTCGCGTGCCTCCGCAATCGCCCCGTAGTCCTGGAGAAAGTGCACGTTCATCTCGTCCCCGTCAAAGTCACCGTTGTACGGCCCGGTGCACGACAGGTTTAGCCGAAAGGTTTTGCCGGGCATCAAGCGAACTTTGTGGGCCATGATGGATTTTTTTCTCAGACTCGGTTGGCGGTTGAAGAGGACGTAGTCACCATCGCGCATGTACCGCTCGACCTGCCAGCCCATTTGCAACCGAATGGCCTTGGGGTTTTTGGCAAACTCCAGCTGGGTTTGCTTGCCGTCGGCGTCGATGATGCTCCGGGCCCCGTTCAGTGGCAGGTGGCCGCGGTGCACTTTCCGCGTCAGTTCGTGGATGTTCAAACTGTTGACCGTTTCCCGGAACGTGAGTTTGTGCGCAATCGCAAACGGAATGCCAATCTCGTCCACGTCCATGATGCAGTCCGGCGAAATCACCGTGCGGGCAGAGAAGTCCACGCGCTTGCCCATTAAATTACCGCGAACGCGCCCCTTCTTCCCCCGCCACCGCTTCACCACGCATTTTTCCGGCAACCCGGACCGCTTCTTCAACGGAATCTTGATGCCCGAACACTCGTTGTTCATGTAGGTGGCGACCAGGAGTTGGAGGTCCACGATCAAAGACTGCCGCGTCGGCGCGTTCCGGGCCAGCTTGGTGATCTTGTTGGAGGTCTTCAAGATCTCTTGTAATTTGTGGGTCAAGTCATCTTGGCCTCGCGTCCGAGAACTCTCCGAAAAGGAAATCGAGGGGCGAATAATCGGAGGCGGGACGAGCAAGGTTTCGATGAGAAAATTTCGAGGATGCAGCGTGGCAGCGCTGAATCCGAGCATGTCATAGACCTCCGTGTCAATCATTTCCAACGTATGTTGCACAATCTCACAGGACAAGGGACGCAGGTACGCCTCTCGTTCTTCCTCCGTGAACTTCAACGGCGGCGGCTGTGTGCTACTGACGCCGCCTTCGCCTCCACCTCCACCTTTTCTTCGGCCACTCCCTCGACTGCGGGCTTTTTTCTTCGGGGGGCCTTCTTGAAACTGGGCCCGGGCCTTTTGTAACCATTCGCGTTTGATGCTCAGACTCGACTGCGAATACTTAGGTAAGTAAAACCCGCAATCGGCGTGGGAACATTGCTTTTTGTTTTTCAAGTGCGAGTAGATCGCGTGGAAGCGAGTTTTAGGGGACGTCTTGTGCTTCCGCAAAATCAAGCCCAGGGTCTTGTCCGTGGCGGGGAGGATGAGTCGGTAGCAATGCGAACACAGGCACCGAAGCAGCTTGAGCACGTAGGGAATGTACATGATGTGGTAGACCGGAACCGCCAATTCGATATGACCCGGGTGTCCGTTGCACGCGATGATGCCATTCATGCAGGTCCCGCAGCGGAGCTTGCGGTCCACGGTGCCCATGCGAATGTCGTTGATCCCGAATGGGCGCGGTAATGATTTTTCATAAAGCGTCGTGGCGGTCACGGGACACACGCTCATTTTTCGAATCGTGGTTTGGTCCAGTACTGTCAGTTGAATGTTTTTTATCTCTTTAAACGGCATGGTCGTTATTTTTTTCCCGCTCCAAAAAGTAGAGTCCGTGACGGACGCCTGAAGCATGCGTGCTTCCGCCATTGTTTTTCTTTTTCTCTGGTGAAATTTTTGTGCATATCTCTCTCTCTCTTCTGAATCCGAAAGATTAAAATAAAAAAAAACCCTGGAAAGTTTCTGAAAGGTTGCTGGAAAGTTTCGTTTCTTCAAGACGCGAGTCGGATATAACAAAGAATTTATTGTCTTTCCACTAAGGATAAAAAGATGAACCCGATCGACGTCGTGTACACTTGGGTGGAAAACACCCCCGAGCATGACAATTTGCGGCGCTACTTTATGCAAAAAGACGGGAAAAAAGAAGCCACGGACAACGGCGTCAATCGGTACACCGACAATGGCGAGTTGAAATACAGTATTCGGTCGGTCTACAACTTCGCGCCCTGGGTCCGGCAAATTTTTATCATCGCGGATGACTCGCAATCGCCGGCGTGGCTTCGTGCGGGTTCGGAAAATTGCAGCATCCCCGTGAAAGTCATTCCCCACTCTCTGTTATTTGGTCCCCAGTACAAAGCTCACCTCCCGACATTCAATTCCCAAGCAATCGAAGTTCACTTGCATCGCATTCCCGGATTATCCGAACACTTTATCTACCTCAACGACGACATGTTCTTCGGCAGCCCATGCCACCCCTCGGATTTCTTCACGAGCTCCGGACTGCCCAAGTATGATCTTTGCGGGGGATTCTTGCCAACGGGGAAAATTCGCCGCAGCATGAGCAAGCATGCGATGGCCTGGGTCAATAACGGGAAACTGCTGGACGCGCTCTTTCCGAAAAGACCACGGCGCCGCCGATATCCCGCCCACCAGGCGGTACCGCTGCTGAAATCAACATTTCAAGCGGCCTGGGACAATCCCAGGGTGCGCCAGCTCGCGGAACGCACTTCGGCGTCGCGCTTCCGGCGGACCTACAACATCTACTTCATCGGCTTTTTGTTGTACTGGGGGATTTACGCAAGAAAAGCGGCGAAGCAGAAGCATTTGGGCACTTACCACTCTCTTGCCGACCACACGAACTTTAAGGCGATCTTCAAAAACTTGCTCAGCTCGCGGCCAAAATTGTTTTGCGTCAACGACGTGCTCAAAAAGAACCGCGCCAAGGGCGAATTGTATCTCAAGGGGTTCCTGAAGGTGTATTTCCCCACTGCTTCAATCGCGGAACGTGATGTGCACGCCCCGGATCGCTCCCTCCTCGCCCCCCCGGCCGCTGGCACAAATATCGTAGCCGGGTTTGGGTAACACGAACGTGCCCCGACTCACGCGGTACCTGGAAATCGAAGTTGGGGTAAGGCGAGACGGGTTCAGGAGTGCTTGCACAAACTCTGCGAGGTGGCCGGGTGGGACGATCTCGAGAATGGCCTTGAACGTCCCCGCGGACACTTCGGGATAAATCGCCCGGGTGTCGGCGGTCCCGAGCGCGAACATGTAGTCAATCAAACTTTCTTCAATAAAAGGATACCGGCGCAGTAGCTTGCGTTTGGCGGCCTCGAACCCATAGGTACTCAGGTACCCCCGAATGACAATATTTCGTCGCACCATGGCGAGTGCGTCATCGGCACCAGCCTTGTCTGTTGGAGGAATGTTGTTTTTCAGCAAATTGAACAGGATGGCAAACAAGATTTTTTCTTTTAAACAGGGCACGCCCGCCATCGGCGCAAAGAGCAAACCGTGTAGCCAATCCGCGTACTGGCACAGACAGTCTTCGTCCCTACGGGATTTCTTCAATGGTGATTGCAGGGACATCACGTTGTTTTCGGGTGGGTTTGATTATACCATTCATTTTTAGAACGGGTCCGGATTGAACCAGCAAACCCCAGGCGGGGATTCTAATCCTGTCTTCAGTTCGGGGTGGGGCGTGCTCGGGAATTGGTTTCAGTCGGACCGGGTTGTACAAACACATGTTCTGGAGCTCTCGTAAACAATGGGTTCCCCGGTAGATGGTTTTTGTTTTGCGATCGAGCAAAGTTGGCACGCCCGTAAGCCAGGAGGGTTTGCTTTTCAACAAGTTAACGTCGCACTCGTGGATTCGACAATTAATCGCGGCGGCGTATTTGAGCGCTTTTAGACAAGCCGGGTTTAAAGGCAATACGTAAAGTAGAAATTCTACATCAGCCATCCTCGGAAGGTTTTTTTTTTAAATAAACCAACTTGAAAAATAAATGAATAGATTGAACACAAACAAAATTTCCATGATTTTGCCATGTCAAATCTATCTTGAAAACCAAATCTATCTTGAAAAAAAAGTTTCCGCTTCAAAAAGTTGCGTTCGAACCCAAAGTGGACAAAAAAAAATCATTTTATTATTTCTAAAAAAACAAAGTCGCGGAAGAACAACCAGAAGAAAATCATGCCGGTCGCTCATTACACGGAAGTCAAACTGCCGGAGATACACTACAAGTCGATGACTAAGACAAGGAAGGGCTCCAACGTGGTGTACATTCGCGCACGCCAAGGACACGAATCGAACCTGCGTATTCAACTCGCAACGCCGGATGAGGCAAAATGCAGACTGCCCTTTGGTATTTCCCAATACGACGAAGATTCCGGTGCGCGGCCTTCTGTTGAAATATCCCTGGAAAATCCAGAGTTGGTCAAGTTTTTTCAAGCACTTGACGAGCAGAACTTGAACACCGCCATCGCCAACAAGGACAAGTGGTTCAAGGGCGCCATTAGTGAGGAGAAAATCCGAATGATGTACTACCCGCTGCTCACCTTCGACCCGCAGGGCAAGTACCCGCCTCGTCTCCACACCAAAGCCAACATCGAAGCTGGCGACCGACAACTGCGCGTTGTTAATGTCAGAGAAAACAAGACGGGCCCCCCCACTTTGTCCCCCGGCACGCACGCTGACGTCGTCAAGTACGCCGATAGCATGCCCATTGTTGAAGTGCAGAGCCTCTGGTTCCAGAAAGTTCAATTTGGCATGACCATTCTGGTCACTGATCTCGCCATTTTCCCCAAACAGCCGCGAAAAGAGGCCATCGACGACTTTGGGTGGGGCTCCGGACCGAAGCCGGTGGTGGAATCGGAAACAGCAACAAGAACAACAACGACAACAACAGGTGGAGCAATTGCAGTCGTCGAGCGGAAGCAGAGTCCTCCCAAAGCCGCAACACAAGGCCAGGCGATGAGTATTTTGCTGACTGGAGCTGGTGGTGGTGCGAAGCGAAAGGCTGGGGAGTCTACCGTCACCTTGGTCAAGGAGGATAAAACCAACGACAAGCGGCAAAAGAAATAACTCGCACATTGAATTATTATTATTACCATTAATTTGTTTTCATAATTAAAAAAAAATTTTTATGAATTATTTGCATTTTTATATCTTGGTATCTCCTGTGGGGAAAAATAGTACAGTAGGATGGGCTTTGACGTAGTCGATAAATGGCGTAAAATGCGCAACCAGAGCCGTGCACTTGGCGTGGAGTGAAGACGGCACGTTGTTCATGATGTGCGGTGAAGCTTTGGACAAAGTAAATCCTTGCACAAACTTGAGTCTGTCCACCACCGCAGAATGGGGACAAACGCGTCGAGCTTTTTCTAGACACCGGCCGTTTACTGTATTGTTGAACACTTTCCACCCTCTCGTTCCGTCAACCAAGTGGCCGATCACGGGATCAAAACCCGGGGGACGTGACATCCCCCGTTGGAACGTCGCCAAGAAGTTGCCCTGGGCCCCGCCGCCGTTGATAAATTCTTGGCCCGAGCGCAGCGTGTGTTGTGACGGACCGAATTGTAAAATAGCGCGTGGGAGTTTTTGGAGCTGAAACGCCACGTTACGCTCGTACTCGGTCTGTGTCTTGTAGATACACGTCACGTCGTTGAAACCTTGGCGGTGCCATTTTCGGCGCCGTTGACTTTCTTCCAGACGAAGGTCCCCTCGCATCATTTGGAACAGGTGAATTGCGTCAGCGATAAAATGAGCACTTGTGTATAATCGACAATTGGCGCGGTTCAGGACAATCCACGTGAGATTACCGTACCGATAAAACACGCCCACGAGAATAATCGCATGCCACGAGCCAAAAATATTCGTCCGTCCTTCGATCGGCAAAATCTCAGACAGCGTATTCACCACACATTGTTGAAAGGTGAATAAACTCACCGGACACTGCCGAATCGCGGCCGAGGCGCCGATCGTTTTGAATGACACGCCGGGGAGTTTTCGGAGCCGGGTGACGCCTCGGGCGCGTCGGACCTTGCGGATTCGCCCGGTTTTTTCTTTTTTAATGGATTTGGACCCACGGAGCCCCAAAACATCGCGGGACCGACTGTGTTTGCGTTTTCCTTTTATCACAAATCCACGATTAAAAATAGGGTTCCGAGGACGGGCAAGGAGTCTGGTCCAGCTATTGGCACAGCTTGGTGGATCATGAGTTGGGATCAGGTCCAACCAGCTCATGTAGAGTGGCTTTTTGGATTTTTGATGTTCCAAGGTTGACGAATTTTTTTTTTAAAAAAATTGGTTGGTTAAGATAGATTTTTTTGTACACTTGTGCAAGATTTGTGATTTTTTTTTCAAAAAAAAAAATTGGTTGGTTAAAATAGATTTTTTTGTGCACTTGTGAGAATTTTTTTTTCTTCTTTTTTTTATCACTTGGGTGAATGCTCTGCATCATTGGTTCAGTGGCAGAATGCGTCGCTTCCACCGATGTGACCCGGGTTCGATTCCCGGATGATGCATACTTGTTTTTCCACTCACCGCAACACATTTTTCAAAAATACACATCAAAAAGCGATGGTGTGCGCACACTGCACTTTTGGTGTTCCACCGCTTGCCGAAAATCACACCATTGCTTTTTATCGGGATTGTTCAAGGTATATGTAAAATTACTCGGCCGGGTAATTCGGCGACGGCCGTGGGTGTCCATTGGGTAGTCTACGACCCTCGCGCGGTCCTGGTAGATGTAGTATTTGAAAAATAATTTCCGACGTTTGATGGTTTGCATGTGCAGAGGAACCATGTGATTAACAAAGTTCTCGTTCAACACAGCCACTGTCCGGTTGACGTCTGGGCTGTTTCCTGCCTGGTTGACCATCTTGCTGGCTTCGAGAAAAAACCAATCGTCTGTTACAACCTGTACGGCTTTTCCGGTACACTTGCTTAAAATTGCCTCGAGCTGTTGCACAACGTGTCTTAAATTGGACACGCTCCAAAATAGCCGACTCGCGGGGGTTTGGAGATTATCTTGTTGGTTATACAAATTTTCCATATCCTGCAACCGGATTACGGATGAAGAATTTTGCAAATAGGGTTCTTGGTTGATGGACATTGTTTTTGGGGGCCCTTTTACGCACAAGAGATGGGGGGGGGTATGGCTGTGGGTTGTGTTTGTTGTTGTTTAATAATTAAAACAAGCTTTTAATATTGTGCATACAACAACATGATGACTTGGCTCGGAATTGACATTGGTATTCGGAATTTAAGTTTTTGTCAATTGGTGAAACAAAACACTGGTGACTGGGCGATCGCACAGTGGCACCTAGTTGATATGTTGGAATTCTGCAACACACGGTTCAAATCTTGCACGGACATGCACTCCATCGACGTCCATGCCTTGGCGGAGTATTTGCTTCCGCTGATCTTTCCCGCCACGGCGCTGCCCACGTTTGTTTGCATCGAGCAGCAGCCGCATGGAAAATACGGAAACCAAAAATTGGTGTTGCTGTCTCATCTCATCTATGCGTACTTTCGCCAGTTCTTGGCAAGGGCCACGTTTGGACAAAAGTTGCTTGCGGTCAAATTCGTGTCGCCCAACTCCAAGTACTGCACGCCTTGGTTGCAGAAGTACGGACAGACGAGGGGGAAAACGCATTGCGCGAGAAAAAAACTTAGCATTGCGTTGTTTGAAAAATTGGTGGCAGAATACCAAGTGAGCAATCTTTCGACCGTCGTTTTTGCCGATCACAAGAAACAGGATGATTTGGCAGATTCTTTTCTACTCGCCTTTTATACCGCCATCTTTATTGCCCCGCGGCTGCCTGATCGATTAGTGCGCTGTAATCCGGAGAGCGGGGGGGAGGAGGAGAGGCTCGAGGCCCTGAGCTGATGATTTGAGGCGGTGTTGGGAACGACCCTTGGCCGTAGGGTTGGGTTGGCGGGCTCGTCAGCCGCGCTTCGGGAGAACCCAACGACTGGGTGGGTGAATACAAATTGCTTACCATTCCGGGGGGTGTCGTCATCAGATATTCTTCCCGCCCTTTTCCCCGACAGCTCCAAGGCAATAGTATGCCAGCGACGACGAGTCCGCAAATCGCGGCGATCCCCAGGATGGTCCAATCGAAGCAATCAAAACTCCATTTGTTCGTCGCGTCATCTTTGCGGTCGAAAAAACAGCGCCGGAGAATGTAAATGATCAGAAATACAAAGACAAAAATCACACACCCGAGAAGAATGGGTATCGCAATGTTCATGTTTATTTTTGTTTTTCGGGAATCAAGTTGTGGAACTTTGTTGGTTTTTTTTTCTTTAAAACATACATAAAAAAAACCTCCTCCTCAAACAATGGTGAATATGGGTAACGTGGTTTGATCGGGATTTGGGCTTGTTTCGGCGTAGAGAACTGGGAAATCCAAGAAATCTTGCATTTTCAGTAGCAAACTAGCAAACATCACAAATTTTTCTTTTTCTGTTAAAGTATTGTTGGGCGGAATGTTTACAATTTCACACTCCAAGCTCCACGTCGGGGCGGTCGTTCGCATGGCCTTCTCCGCTTCGGCCAAAGAGTTACCGGTCCAATACTGGATCACCTCAAACGTCCAACTAACATTATTGACATTGGTGGAAGCGACGGTGAACATTTTGCGGAGCGAAATTTTGACCGATTTGAACTCGACCAAGCCGTCTAAAGGCAATTCTTCTTCGAACTTCATATTCACCCGGGTCAAGTAATCGCGCAGACTCCACTTGCTGTCGGTGCCATAGGCGAAGTCGGTCTGGCTTAACCGATGCTTCCGGATACAGGTGACTGTTTGCGTTGAGTCGACGTATTTTACTCGCACTCGGTCCGTTTTGGAAGCATAGTAGTCGTACACAATAAACCAGTCGGTGATGGCATCCCATTCAGAAAAACTTTCCAGCATTGAAGTCAGTTGTCTCATAATGGGAAGAGTGAGGCTGTTGTCAAACCGAGGGTGGGTCGTGTTCGTGTAGTAATGCCGCCGCCCAAATAAAGATTCTATCTCAAGATTTCCCCTTGCGGTGGGAGGTATTTTTTGCAAAGCATTGTTGAAACAGGTCACCAAAGTTTCTGCCGCTCCAGTGATTTGTGGATGTGCGCGATGAAAATGAAAGCGGAAATTTTCATCATCACTCATGGTGCCCCTTTTTCTCTCTTCGTGGGGTTTGTTTTGGTTCAATACTTGACAGTATTCTTACCAGAAGGTGAACATGAGGTCGAATTTAAGTTTTTTTTTCCAAAAAAAAAAGTTTTTATTTCTATCTCAACAACCGGAATTTTTTTTTCGTAAATTGTTGCTCTCGTTTCTTTTTTTATTCTTTTGGATTTTACTTTTTCATATGAACAAAAAAAATAATCGTGTAGGGTGAGGAGATGAATTTCATCGATGACCGCGCGGTCGCCAGTGGGCCAGACTCTGGAGAAGAAGACGTCGAGGGATTCAATTCGGAAGACGCCGCTTTCATTGACGATGAGGATGACCTTTCCAACGACGACGACTTTTCTTATCATAAAGTCAATAGGTTACTGGAAGAGAAGAAGAAGCCACGCAAGGCACGCAAGTTGACGAGGCTGCACAAGAGAAAGGCCATTTTGTCGGAGTCGGAATCTGATGAAGGCACCCGACCGAAGCGAAGAAAGAGAAAGAAGCAGCGCAAGACAAAGAAGCGGATCCCTGAACTTTCTGAAGACGAAGAAGAGGAAGAAGAAGAAGAAGAAATGTTATCGGAGCTGCGTCTGCCGGGGGAAAGAAAAAAACAGCATGTGGTTTACCCGAGCTGGGGAGAAGTTCAAGACTCTGTCTTCACCGCGCAGGCCTTGGCAACCTTCCAGCCACACCCAGATGAAGAAGATGATGATGATGAAACACTCCAGCGGGGTCGCGCCGGCAGTTCCTTTGAGGACACGTTCATGGTCGCCGAAGTTGATTTGGAAATCCTCGCCGATTTACCAGACGCCACGCTTTACGCTTTCAAGGACGAATTGCACGAGAAAATTACGGCGACTTTGGCCGAGGCGGATCCTGTTGCTGCGTTCAAAAAATTTTACAACTTGGAGAACATGGCGGTTGAGCACGTGCTGCCCGAACAGGTGCGGGGGCCCATGACCGCCAAGTACCTCCACGCCGTGATGTTGCTAGTTCGCTTGCTTTCAATGCGCGGTTTGATGGGCAACAAAGACCAAACGACGCAGTTGAATCGCGCCACCATGACCCATATTCTTCGAAGTATGTCTGTGGGCAAGCAGATCATCATCAATCACGTGAAACAAACGAAATTGCGGACGATGGACCTGATGATGCACCTCGACGAAGACCTGCACTTGTTTGACTACAGCATGCCAGACCCAAGCAAGCAGACCGCGTGGCAGCGCCTGCTGCTCTTCACTCTGGGCAAGTTGTTCGAGAACAATTACCGGCGATACAACGGCGCCTGTTACCAGGAAATTCGGATCGCCTTGGTGCAGGATAGCGACGGAAATGAGAGTTTCCAGGACTATGACGACCTGCTGCGGATGTCCGACAAGGCCTTGAACGACCTCAGTTTCCCATTACTGCACAACACCCATGCGTGGCGGCGCGTGTCTTCGCTGGAGGCTTGTGTGATGAAGATGGTCGACAAGGACGTGGACTACGACATGTGGTTGGACATGACGTCTGGCCCGGGAAACGTGAAGGCGACGGTCAGCTACTTGGAGACCTGTTTCGACCACGAATTTCCTCCGCTTCAGCCGGATCGCCGCTCTCGGTCGTTTCAGAACGGGGTGCTCTCGCTCCACCCCTCTAACGAGACGTTTTACAGTTTTGCGAGCAAGGCGAAGGTGCCCAAAAAATTGGTGTGTTGCAAATTTTTTGCGCAGCAATTTGACCGAGATTTGTTCAACTACGGCAATTGGTACAATATTGCCACCCCCGCGTTTCAAAGAATCGTGGACTACCAACTCTTTACTCCGCTTGTCGCTTCCGTTATTTACGCGCAGCTGGGTCGGCTATTGTACGAAGTCAACGAGCACGACGGGTGGCAAGTTATTTTTTTCATCAAAGGGGTGGCGCAAAGTGGCAAGTCAACCATCGGCAAGTTGGTGCAGCAATTCTTCCAACCCGAAGACATCGCAATCATGTCCAGCAACATCGAGCAGAAATTTGGCCTCGACGCCATCGCCGGCAAGAAACTCTTCATTTGTTTCGAAGTGACCAAGAACTTTGGAGTCGCGCGCTCCGACTTCCAGTCTCTCATTTCGGGGGAAGAGCTTTCAGTGGCCGGCAAGTTTAAAACGGCGCGCACGGTCACTTGGACAACGCCCGGTATTCTCTTCGGCAATGAATTGGGTCCCTGGATCGACTCTGCCGGAAGCATCGTCCGCCGGCTGCTCGTGTGCGAGTTCAACCGGCGGGTTAAAGCGTCCGACCCGGATTTGGACAACAAGCTCAAATCAGAACTCCCCGCCATCCTCTTCAAGACACAGCAGGCGTACATGGCGACGGCAAAAGAATATGCGGGGCATGGCATTTGGGAGAAGGTTCCGCGCTATTTTAAGAAGATGCAAACTAAGATCGCCGTTTCCACCAATCCCATCAAGAAATTTCTGCACGACTCGTCCGTTCTCGTCCGCGGGGACGAGTTCAAAATGCCGCTTTTTGCATTCCAAGCACACTTGAGGGAATTTCTCCAAAGCCGGAAAATTTACGCGCAGTTCTCATTCGACCAAATTATCGACGTGTTTCAACAAGAAGGGCTCAAGGTGGAGAACACCACGTCGGCGTGGAAGGGCAAGCCAGTACGTGGCAGATTCGTCACTGGAGTGACTGTCATGGAATACGCCCCCATCGATCCCGACAACAACAACAACAACCAGCAACAACTTGAGCCAATTGATCCGGAAGAAGAAGAAAAACAACAGCGGGAGCGAGAAACTAAGGAGTTTTATGCAAAACTTCCGAAGGAACCAATTCACTTAATGGCACATTTGGTGGCGAACACGATTGACGACTGTCCAGACAATTTGTACCAAGATTCACCCGAGATACAATTTGTTCACGCTCGGCCAATGGAACTCGTATCTCCCGCCCCAGTCCCAGCAGCCCCGCCCTCCGATCCTCCCGCTTCTCCGCCCGCACCTGCACCTGCACCTGCACATGCACCGCTTTCTCATAATGCGCCCGCGCGGGGCATTGACGTACACTTAGCCTACGTGCGGCCGCAAGATATCGGTTTCCGGTCATCAGATATTTTGTCATGAAAATTAAAATTTGAAAAAAAATAAATAAATAATAGAGAATCCGCTGCTTTTCTTGCTGTCGAAAATGGCCACGTGGCGGTCGTGCGGGCGCTTGTCCATTGAGTAACACACCACCATGTGTTAAGATCTTGGAAATCAAGGAACTCAAGAAAGGTGCCGCCAAGGCCGCATCCGCCGTGGAGTGAAAAGAAATCTGATAGAGAATGTTTGCAGATTGTTCGTGCGTTTGTATAACGATTTGTTTCAAGCACATGGCGGTGGCGTAGTGGACATGGACTTTTTGTAAACAATATTACTTCTTACAATAAACTTTCAACCCAGATTTGGATAGGTAGAATTTCCCCCCGCGGGGGCCTGTGCAAATTTTATTTTTGTTCTTCCGACATGTCACAGTGGGCGACTTCGCGGTGCAAGTCGTTGTTTTGAAATATTTGGTTTTCTTTTTCTTGGAGCTAGTTTTCTTGTGTTTTGATTGTTGTTTTTTAAGTCGGTCTTTCCTGGAAGGCTTCTTAGAAGACTTTTTCTTCTTCTTTTTCTTGACGACCGGGTCAGTCCAGGGTAAGCGTTCAGCTAAATCGACAGTATCCTTGTGGACATATTCTTTGTCTTTGTTATCCCAAATATAATCTTCACGGGACGCCCCATACGGCAGGGCGCCCCCGCCGGTGATCGTGTAGCGTTTTTTGCTAAGGGATCTTTTGGGACGAGGCATGTGTTTGCTGTTTTTGGGTGTTGTTTTTTTATAAAAAAAAATAAAAAAAAGAAAGATGCCGAACCGATCGTGCCAGTGCAGCCAAGCCCGGACAGCTTGCGGGCGTTCGTGGCGGAGAGTCAGGCAATTTTGGGCAAGTACACCGACACGGGGCATTGACGTACACTTAGCCTACGTACGACCGCAAGATATCGGTTTCCGTTCATCAGATATTTTGTCATTAAATTAAAATTTGAAAAAAAAAATAAATAAATAATAGAGAATCCGCTGCTTTTCTTGCTGCCGAAAATGGCCACGTGGCGGTCGTGTGGGCGCTTGTCCATTGAGTAACACACCACCATGCGTTATGAGCCTGTTGTGAGCCTCTATTTGGAGACAATCACATCGGATTTGCTGTGAGCCCCGGCCAACTTTGGCAACCCAATTAAAAATACATATGTTTTTTAATATAAAAAACACCAACAACAACCCACATATGACAACCCCTAATTCATTACGATCAGATGCCAGTTTCTCACGATTGCAAAGTCGCAGTATTCACGCCAATAATGTCAGTGCAGCTACGGCTAGATTTAATACGCTAATTGTCGAAGGAAAATCAGTTTTCGGTGGCACTGGACCAACAGGAGCCACTGGAGTCACTGGAGTCACCGGTTTGACAGGAAACACTGGAAGCACGGGACTCGCAGGTCCCACTGGTCCCTCGGGAATTACCGGTGACACAGGGTCCACGGGTACCGCTGGTCCCTCAGGTGACACGGGTCCCACTGGAATCACAGGTTCCACAGGCCCGACGGGTTCCACGGGTTCCACTGGAATTACCGGTTCCACAGGCCCGACAGGTTCTACCGGGATTACAGGCGACACAGGTTCCACTGGAATTACCGGTTCCACAGGCCCGACGGGTTCTACCGGGATTACAGGCGACACAGGTTCCACAGGCCCGACGGGTTCTACCGGAATTACAGGCCCGACAGGTTCCACTGGAATTACCGGTTCCACAGGCCCGACGGGTTCTACCGGAATTACAGGTTCCACAGGCCCGACGGGTTCTACCGGAATTACAGGTTCCACAGGCCCGACGGGTTCTACCGGAATTACAGGTTCCACAGGCCCGACGGGTTCCACCGGTGACGCAGGCCCGACGGGTTCCACCGGGATTGCAGGTTCCACAGGTGCCACAGGCCTGACGGGGATTGCAGGTTCCACAGGTGCCACAGGCCCGACGGGGATTGCAGGTTCCACAGGTGCCACAGGCCCGACGGGTTCCACCGGGATTGCAGGTTCCACAGGTGACACGGGCCCGACGGG
>Ga0180434_10001626_pt1 | contig 31701 bp, 27 predicted proteins | sample SS_ome_7_FD_132453 | JGI IMG/M metagenome (GOLD analysis project Ga0180434, IMG submission 132453) | Hypersaline lake sediment archaeal communities from the Salton Sea, California, USA - SS_1_D_2 metaG | ecosystem: Environmental > Aquatic > Non-marine Saline and Alkaline > Hypersaline >... | reverse complement strand
CGAGCTTTCGCGCGCGGGCTATCTGATGACCCGAGAGTTTGGGTTGAGGCTGCGCCTGGCCATCGTCACCACCGATATGCCCCTGGCGCACGACAAACCGGTCGACCTCGGCATCCAATCCTTCTGCGAGACGTGCAAGATCTGCGCGGAGGAGTGTCCCAGCAAGTCGATCCCGCTGGGCGACAAGATCGAGTACAACGGCATCAAAAAGTGGAAGCTGAACGAAGAGACGTGCTATCGCTACTGGCACACGGTGGGTACGGATTGTAGTATCTGCATGACTTCTTGTCCCTGGTCGAAACAGAGAAACTGGTTCCACGAGACCATGTCTCTACCGGCCACCATCGCCGGCCCGCACCAGACGTTGATGACCTGGGCGGATAAACTATTTTACGGCAGGTTCAAGAGCGCGCCCCGTCCCGATTTCATCGATCCGTACAAGCGATATAGGCGTTGAAACCGGAATGGGATCATTGTACCTCGACACCGGGGAAAGAGCTGCTTTGGCACAGCGCATCCTGACCGCGCTCGAAAGCGGAGCGCCAGGCTCGACGGCGCAACTGCGAGGATCGCTGGCCGAAGGCCGGGCCGATCCCTACAGCGACATTGACCTGCTCTGGCAAGTCCCTGACGATCTCTTCCAGGCGTCGGTGGAGCATCTCAAAGCGATCCTTGACAGCGTGCAGCCGGTGGAATCCTTGCGCTCGGCTCCCGAGTTTCAGAGATCGGACAGGCGCCGCCTGATCTTTGTCCAGTTCGAGGGCGCGCCGCTTTTCTGGCGGGTTGACCTCGACGTCTTTGCCCATTCCATTCGCGGCGACTATGAATATGATCGGCGCAACGAGGCCGCCAGAGGAGACGACTGGTCGCTGACTCACAGTGCTTTGATGAATGCCATTGCTGCCGTGAAAGCGTTGCTCAGGAACAAGGGAGAGGAAGCGAAGCAACTCCTCATTCGGGGATTCGAGCGGGTTGACCTGGCCGTTCCTGAAGCAAGCGCTCAGGAACAGGTCGCGATGCTTGCCGAAAGCATCGCGGCGATGGATTCCACAAAAACTGGGCTGGCACGCAGAATTGTGGAGCTTCATCGGGAGGTATTTGGTCAAGGTTGACCATGTAAAAATTCTGATATACTTGGATCAGAAGGGAGATAATATGTTACCGGAATTCAATCTATTGATGCCCAAGACACTGGCGGAGGCCCTCGAAATGCTGATCGACCATGCGCCGGACGTCGCGCCGCTGGCCGGGGGCACGAATCTGATCCCCGACATGCGCGGCGGACGCCATCGTCCGGGCGTGCTGGTGAACGTGGCGGGGTTGGATGAACTGGGTGGCGTTCGGCGGGAAGACGGACACATGATCGTAGGCGGCGGTGTGACGATTGCCGAGCTGCTGGACGCCCCGTTGATCGCTCAGACCGCCCCGGTCTTGAGGGAGGCCGCGGCTGTCCTCGCCAGTCCGCTGGTGCGGAACCGCGCCACCGTGGGAGGAAATCTGGCGGACGCCTCGCCGGCCGCCGATACCGCCCCACCGCTGCTCGTGCTGGGCGCGGAGGTCGAACTGGCGAGCAAGGAGGGAACCCGTCGTGTACCGCTGGAAGAGTTCTTTGTCCACGTGCGCGAGACGCTCCGTCAGCCATCCGAGTTGCTGACGGCGATTCGTTGGCCGACGCCGTCGTCTCGAAGCGTGGGGCGGTTTCGCAAGCTGGCGCTGCGCAAGACGGATGCGGTCACTGTGGTGAGCGCCGCCGTGATGGTGGAGCCGGACGACGCCGGGCGCTGCGGAGAGGCGCGCATCGCGCTGGGAGCGGTCGCCCCGACGCCCCTTCGCGCCCACGCCGCCGAGAACGTGTTGTGCGGTCAGGCGTTGACGCCCGACGTCATCGCCGAGGCCGCTCAGCTTGTCGCCGGGGTGACTTGCTGCATTGACGACGTGCGAGGTTCGGCGGAGTATCGCGAACAAGTAGTAAAAGTGCTCGTGCGGCGTCTGTTGACCGAAATTGCCGAGGAGGTAAAATAGCATGATGCAACCAGGAATTGTGACACTCGACGTCAACGGGCGCAGACATCAGGTCGCGCTCAATCCCAACGTGACATTGCTCCAGGCGCTGCGCGACCTGGGCTACACCGACGTCAAGAACGGCTGCGAGAAGGGGGACTGCGGCGCGTGCGCCGTGCTCCTGGACGGTAAGGCGGTGAACAGTTGCCTCGTGCTGGCCTGGCAGGCCGATGGAGCCGAGATCGTCACCAACGCGGGCCTGGGGACGATGGACCGGCCCCATCTCTTGCAGGAAGCTTTTGCCGACAGCGGCGCCATTCAATGCGGATACTGCACGCCGGGCATGATCATATCGGCCAAGGCGTTGCTGGACCGAAACCCGCATCCGACCGAGGACGAGATTCGCGAGGCGCTTTCGGGCCACCTTTGTCGCTGTACTGGTTACGGGCAGATCGTTGAGGCGGTCCAGAGCGCGGCGGAAAAGATGGGAGGTGCGGAATGAAATACACAGCAAAACCATTACCCCCGGTTGATCTGCCCGAACTGCGCCAGGTGGGCAAGCCGCTGCGCCGGGTAGATGCTTTGGGCAAGGCGGTGGGCGCGACGGTCTACGGGGCCGACTATTCGATGCCGAACATGCTTCACGCCAAGGTGTTTCGCAGCAGTGAACCTTCAGCGCGCATCAAGCGGCTGGACGTGAGCAAGGCGCAAGCCTTGCCAGGTGTGGTCTGCGTGTTGACGTCCAAGGATGCGCCGGGCGCTAAACTGACCACAGACATGCCCGGCCAGACCGGGAGAGCGGCGCGCGCCGGTTCGGACGCGCCGGTGCTGGCCGGAGAGATGGTGCGCTTTGTGGGCGAGCCGATCGCCCTGGTCGCGGCCGAGACGCTGGCTATCGCGGAGCGCGCGCTGAAGCTGATCGAGATCGAGTACGAGCCACTGCCGGGCGTGTTCGACCCCGTGGAGGCGCTGGAGCCTGGCGCTCCCGTGATTTTCGAGCCGGACAACGTCGTGGCCCGCTGGAAGATCCGCAAGGGCGATGTGGAGGCGGGTATGGCCGCGGCCGACGTGGTCGTGGAGAATACCTTCCGCATGCCCTTCGTCGAGCACGCCTACCTCGAACTGGAATCCGGCGTGGGCTGGGTGGACGAACAGGGCGTGATCAACATCCGCGCCGGCACCCAGGTGATCGAACACTTTCGCAACATCGCCAGGGCCGTGGGCGTCCCACAGAACAAGATCCGCGTGCGGGGCACGCTGGTCGGCGGCGGCTTTGGAGGCAAGGAGGACATCACGGTCGAGATATTCCTGGCATTGCTCGCCAAGCACACCCAGCGGCCCGTGAAGTTGGTCTACACGCGTGAAGAGTCCTTCATCGCCCAATCGAAACGCCACCCCTTCATCATCACCCATCGCACCGGCGTCAAGAGGAGCGGCCGCATCACCGCCGCCGAGATCGAGATGGTCGCCGATTCGGGGGCTTATCCGTACCTGAGTCCCTACGTGCTGCTCTACGCCACGATCATGGCGAGCGGCCCCTACCGGATCGACAACCTCCACGTAGATAGCGCGGTGGCCGCCACCAACCAACCTTTCACCAGCGCCTTCCGGGGCTTTGGCGGCCCGCAGGCTGCTGTGGCCTACGAGCAGCAACTGGACGAGATCGCCAGGGCGCTCGACCTGGACCCGCTGGAAGTGCGGCGTGTCAACTATATCAAGACCGGCGAGCGGAACGCCACCGGGCAGGTCATCACGAGCGCCGCCTGGTTGGAGGAATCGGCCACGCGGGCACTGGAGGCGCTGGGCGAACAGACCCCCGATGACGGCCCGGTCAGGGTGGGCCAGGGCTTTGCCTCCTACTTTCAGAGCTATGGCCGCATCACCTGGTTTCACGATACCTCCCGCGCCTGGGTCGGCGTCGAGATGGACGGCACGGTGGTGATCCGGTGCGGGGCGCCCGACATCGGGGCCGGACAGGCCAACAGTCTGTGCCAGATCGCCTCGGAGGTCTTGGGGGTGCCGCTGGAGGACGTGACGATCTACAGCACCGACTCGGCGGTGACGCCGCTGGCGGGCACCTCGACGGCCACGCGCCAGCTCTACATGTCGGGCAGCGCCACGCTCCAGGCCGCCAACGCTGTGCGAGACGTGCTGCTCGACCGCGCGTCCAAGCACTTTGAGGAAAAGCCCGAGAACCTCGATCTGGCGGACAGAAAGGTGTTTGTCAGGAACGCTCCAGAACAATCGCTCCCCTTGAAGAAGCTGATCGCGATGTGCGCCGCCGAGGGCTTGCCGCTTTCTAACCTGGCCCTGTTCACGGCTCCCTTCACCGACGGTATCGACCCGGAGACCGGGCAGGGGGACGTCTTTCCCGATTTCACCTTCGGCGCGCAGGCGGTCGAGGTCGCCGTGGATACCGAGACGGGCGAGATCACGCTGCTCAAGAGCGTCGCCTGCCACGACGTTGGCCGTGCCATCAACCCCGCCGCCGTCGTCGGGCAGATCGCGGGCGGCAGCCATCAGGGATTGGGCTACGCGCTGACGGAGGATTACGTGATGGAGAACGGCGTCACCAAGACTCCGTCGCTGGCCGAGTATCTGCTCCCCACGACGCTCGACTTTCCCACTACGCAGGTGATCGTCCTCGAATCGGGATCGGGCGTGGGGCCGTTCGGCGCCAAGGGAATCGGCGAGCCGGCGCTGACGCCGGCCGCCCCGGCGGTCGCCAACGCCGTCGCCAACGCCATCGGCGTGCGCATCCACGAGTTGCCACTGACGCCCAAACGAGTGTTGGAGGCGTTGGGCAAACTGGGAAGCAGCGAGTAGAGATTAGGAGGGGAGATGTGTACCAACACTCATCGTTTGCCTGGATTGGTGCTCACCGATCACGAGTTCACCGTACCGCTGGAGCACGCCTCGCCGGATGGCGAACAGATCACTGTTTTCGCTCGCGAGGTGGTAGCGCCCGGCAAGGAGGACGACGATCTGCCCTGGCTGGTCTACTTTCAGGGCGGGCCGGGCTTTGGCGCTCCACGCCCGGAAGGAAACGAAGGCTGGCTGAAGCGGGCGCTGCAAGAGTACCGCGTGTTGCTACTCGACCAGCGCGGCGTGGGCCGCAGCACGCCGGTCAACTACCAGACCTTGGCCCGCTTTCCCACGCCCCAGGCCCAGGCGGATTACCTGAAGCACTTTCGCGCCGATTCCATCGTGCAGGACGCCGAATGGATCCGCCGCGCGCTGCTGGGGGAGGACGGCCAGTGGAGCGGTCTGGGACAAAGTTATGGCGGCTTTTGTTTGGTGTGCTATCTGTCGGCGGCGCCCGGCGGTTTGAAGGAAGCGATCTTTACCGGCGGACTGCCGCCGTTGACCCGTCCCCCGGATGACGTCTACCGCGCCACGTACCGGCGGGTGATCGAGCAGAACCGGCGTTACTACGAGCGCTACCCTGCCGACGTCGAACGCGCTCGAGAGATCGTGGATTATGTGACAAACCACGACGTGCGCCTGCCCGGAGGTGGTCCTCTTTCGCTGCGGCGGTTTCAACAGCTCGGCATGGCTTTTGGCAGCGGTGGCGGCTTTGAGCGAGTGCATTATCTGATCGAGGACGCTTTCGTGCGCGGCAAGGAAGGGCGAGAGCTGAGCTACGCCTTCTTGCGCGGCTTTGAGAACTTTTTCCACTTTCAGACCAATCCGATCTATGCCATTCTGCACGAGTCCATCTACTGCCAGGAGGAGGCGTCGAACTGGTCGGCGGAGCGCGTGCGGGCCGAGTATCCAGAGTTCGCACTCGCGCCGGACCGACCGTTTTTTTTCACCGGCGAGATGATCTATCCCTGGATGTTCGACGAGTACAAGTATCTGCGTCCGCTGAAAGAGGCGGCCGAGCTCCTGGCGGCCTACGACGGCTGGCCGCGCCTGTACGATGTCGAGACCTTGCGGGCGAACAGCGTGCCGTGCGTCGCCGCCGTCTATTACGACGATATGTACGTGGAGCGGACTTTGTCCGAGGAGACGATCCGGGATATTCGAGGGCTCCGGCCCTGGGTGACCAACGAGTACAAACACAGTGGACTGCGCCTCAGTGGCGAGAAGGTGCTCGACCGGCTGCTGGGCATGTTGCACGGAGAAATCTGAAAGGTATCCCGGTGGATCTAAAGGCAGCGCTTGGATTGCAGCCGGGTGAGCTGATCGCCCTCGTCGGCGCGGGTGGCAAGACGACGACCGCCTGGCGGCTGCTGCGCCAACTCACCGCCGCTGGCAAGCACGTCGTCTTTACGACGACCACGCACATATTCGAGCCGCGGGACATTCCGCTGCTCCTCGCTCCCCGCCCAGACGCGGCGGAGATTGCCCGGCGGCTGGCAGAATCGCCGGCTCTGGCGCTGGCTGCCGCGCGCGGGGAAAGAGGCGATCCAGCGCATGCTGCTCGCAGCCCTTACCTCGCTTCTCCCGTCAAGCTGGTGGGGCTGGAGCCGGAGGTGTTGGGCAACCTGGCGCGGCAATTGCCGGAGGTGACCTGGCTGGTGGAGGCGGACGGGGCAAGGGGGCGGCTGCTGAAAGCGCCCGCAGAGTACGAGCCAGTAATACCAGACGAGGCCGACCGCGTCATCGTCGTCGCCGGGCTGGACGCGATAGGTAAGCCGCTCGACGAGGGTGTGGTACATCGCCCCGAGATCGCGGCCCGCCTTCTCCGCGTTCCCCTGGGCGCAGCGATCACGCCGGACCTGTTCGCCAGCCTGGTCGGTCATGCGTCCGGGGGGCTCAAGGGAGTACCGTCCTGTGCCGAGGTGATTGCCCTGCTCACCCAATGGAGCGGAGATAGCGATCTTTTCCCTTACGCCGACAGTATTTCTCGCCAACTTTTATCCAATGACCGTATTGCTGAGGTTGTTCCGGTCAACTTTTACGTTCATCAAAAAAGATCTACTAATTCTACCGATCCGCGTTCTAAGGAGACAAATGTTTGAAGAAATAGAACAAGTATACCAGGCCGCCCTGGAGGCCATCCGCCAGGGAGAATCCGCGGCCATGGCCACCGTCGTCGAAGCCAGCGGCTCGACCCCCCGTGGCGCCTCCGCCAAAATGCTCATCTACGCCGACGGGCGGACGGTAGGCACCGTCGGCGGTGGCGGGGTGGAGGCGCGCGTGATCGAGGAGGCGCAGGCCGCCCTCGCCGAAGGCCAGTCCCGCGAGCTGGGTTACAATCTGGTGGACGACAAGCGCGGCGACCCGGGCATCTGTGGGGGAAGCATGCGCGTCTTTGTCGAGGTGCTCGCCTCCCGACCCACGCTCTTGATCCTCGGCGGCGGGCACGTGGGGCAGGCGGTGGCGGAACTGGCGGCCTTTTTGGGCTATCGCATCGCCGTGATGGACGAGCGACCTGAGATGGTCACGCCCGAACGCTTTCCCCAGGCGGAGACGCGGCTGACGGGAGACGTGGTCCAGCATGTCGCGGATTTCTCGCTCACCGGGCAGACCTACGTGGTGATGGTCACTCCCCACTACACGCTGGACGAAAAGGTGCTGGCGGTGCTGGCTGGCCGCTCTATGGCCTACGTGGGGATGATCGGCAGCCGCCGACGCACGGCGCTCACCTTCGAGCGGGCGCAGGAATCGGGAGTTTCCAAAGGCTTTCTTGAGAGCATCTATACCCCCATCGGCCTCGACATTGGAGCGGAGACGCCCCACGAGATCGCCTTCAGCATCCTCGCCGAGATCATCGCCGTGCAGCGGGGATGCGCGTAAAGTCGTGACAAATTCCAACAAGCTTGACATATTTGAGCGGCAAGAGTAAGATCGTCGAACACTGTTCAGGGATATTGGTATGCAGAAATCAAGCATCGATCTCTTACGTGCGCGCCGCGACACGCCAGGTTGCGGAAACGTCTTGCATTTCAACAATGCGGGCGCGGCGCTCATGCCGCAGCCCGTTCTCGACGCGGTGATCGATCATCTGAAGCTGGAGGCGATGATCGGGGGGTACGAGGCCGCGGCTCACGCGCGTGATGCAGTCGAGCGCGTGTACGACGCGGCGGCAGCGCTGATCCACGGCCACCGCGACGAGATCGCCTTCGTCGAGAACGCCACCCGGGCCTGGGACATGGCGTTCTACTCGATCCCCTTCGAGCCAGGCGACCGCATCCTGACGGCCATGGCCGAATACGCCAGCAATTATATCGCCTTCTTGCAGGTGGCCCGGCGGACGGGCGCGGTGGTTGACGTCATCCCCAACGATGAGCACGGCCAGATCTCCATCGCCGCCCTGCGAGAGATGATGGACGAGCGCGTCAAGCTCATCGCCATCACCCACATACCGACGAATGGCGGGCTGGTCAACCCGGCCGCCGAGGTGGGCCAGGTGGCGCGAGAGGCGGACGTGCTCTATTTGCTCGACGCCTGCCAGTCCGTGGGGCAGATGCCGATGGACGTGACCGAGATCGGCTGCGACATGTTATCGGCGACCGGGCGCAAATACCTGCGCGGCCCGCGAGGGACCGGTTTCCTCTACGTCCGGCGCGACATCGTTGAGACGCTCGAACCGCCCCTTCTCGACCTGCACGCTGCCCAATGGGTCGCTCGCGACCGCTACCAGGTACGCCCGGATGCGCGCCGATTCGAGAATTGGGAGCGGAATTACGCCGCCAAGATCGGGCTTGGCGTTGCCATTGATTATGCCCTCAGTTGGGGACTCGATGCGATCTGGGAACGGGTCTCGTCGCTCGCAGAGGAGCTTCGTGCCAGGCTAGACCAGATCCCAGGCGTCAAGGTGCAGGACCTGGGGGCCGTGCGTTGTGGGATCGTCACCTTTGCCGTCGCCGGGAGGGAGCCGCAAGAGATCCGCCAGGCCCTCGGCGAGCGGGGTATCAACGTCTCGGTTTCGGCGCTTGACTCGACCCGTCTCGACATGGAATCGCGGTCACTCGATGGGCTGATCCGGGCCTCGGTGCATTATTACAACAGCGAAGAGGAAGTAGGCCGATTCTATCGAGATCTCACTTCGCTTTTGTGACATTTTCCACGAAAACCTGATCTATTTGGCGGATCAGGACAAAGGATTTATTCTCCTGGAGTACCATGAAGACTCACAAGAGTAACCCTTTCGATAGCAACGTGGCGCAAAGCACCGTCGGCGTGGTGGTAAGGGGAGGGGGCGACCTGGGCACAGGAGTCGCCTGGCGGCTGCACCGTTGTGGCTTTCACGTGCTGGTGACGGAGGCGGTGCGCCCCACCGTTATCCGTCGAGCCGTCGCCTTTGCCTCCGCGGTCTATGAGGACGTGGTCACGGTGGATGAGATCGCTGCGCGGTTGGTCAACGGTGACCAAGAGATCGCCACCTGTTGGATGGCTGGCGAGGTGCCGTTGCTGGTGGACCCGGAGGGAGCGGTGATCAAGCGTCTGCGCCCCGATGTCGTGGTGGACGCGATCCTGGCCAAGCGAAACGTCGGCACGCGCATCACCGACGCCCCTACCGTCGTCGCCCTGGGGCCGGGCTTTATCGCCGGGCTAGATTGCCACGCCGTGGTCGAGACGAACCGCGGCCACAACCTGGGACGGGTGATCCTGGAGGGGAGCGCCGAGCCGAACACAGGCGTGCCGGGGACTGTGGGCGGCGAGAGCGCCCGGCGGGTCCTCCGCGCCCCTGCCGAGGGGATCTTTCGAACTATGCGCGCTATCGGCGACCTGGTTCAGGTTGGGGAGGTGGTGGCTTACGTGGGCGACACACCGCTTCGCTCCCGGTTGGATGGAGTGGTACGGGGGCTTCTCTACGACGGATTCCCGGTTACCATTGGAATGAAGGTGGGGGATGTGGACCCCAGAGGCGTGATCTCCCACTGCTTTACCATCTCCGACAAGGCGCTGGCCGTGGCGGGCGGGGTGTTGGAGGCGATCCTGCACCTGGGGTAGTTGAACAGATGGAGGGTTGATTCTTACAGAGGCTCGCCGATCAGGTCATACTCCATCGCGGCGACGATGCGCGCCGGGACGATCTGCCCGACCGGCAGCTCGGCCTGTATCAACACCAGCCCGTCGATCTCTGGCGCGTCGCGGTACGAACGGCCCACGCTCAGCTCCTCGTCCTGCCCTTCGATCAACACGTCCAGCGTCTCTCCCATCAGTATCTGGTTCTTTGCCAGGGAGATGGGCTGTTGTACGGTCATCAGCCGCTCACGTCGTTCCTCTTTCACCTTGGGCGGCACGTCGTCCTCCAGGGCCGCCGCCGGTGTGCCTTCCTCGTGGGAGTACACAAAGACCCCCACGCGGTCAAACGCCATCTCGGTCACAAAATTCAACAGTGTCCGGAACTCCCCCCCGGTCTCGCCGGGGTAGCCCACCAGGAAGGTGGTGCGAATAGCGATCTCTGGCATCGCGTCCCGCAGTTGCGCGATGGTGCGGCGCACCTGCTCGACGTTGGCCGGGCGGCGCATGCGGCGCAGTACGTCGGGGTGGGCGTGCTGGAGAGGGAGGTCGAGGTAGGACAAGATCTGCGGGTGGCGGGCCATCGTCTCGATCAGGTGCGGCGTGATGCGGCCAGGATAGGCGTACATCAGGCGGATCCACGGTACCTGCGGAACCTCTGCGACCAACCGTTCCAGCAAACTTGCCAATCCCTCTTCCATCCCCAGATCGCGTCCATAGTCGGTGGTGTCCTGGGCGATGAGGATGAGCTCCTGAATACCCTGCTCGGCCAGCCACGTGGCGTCGGCCAGGATCGCCTCGGGCGGGCGGCTCACGGCGGGTCCCTTGATGAGCGGGATAGCGCAAAAGGCACAGGAGCGGCGACAGCCATCGGCGAGCTTCAGATAGGCGCTGGTCCCCTGTACCGCCGCGCGAATGACCCCTGGCGTATCCTGTCCCACAATCGGCGTGTCCGGCAGATGGCAGAGGGGCCGCTCTGAGCCTGGCAGAGGGGGTGGGATTGGGGGAAAGAGTCGTTCGACGAGGGGCACAATATCCATCCAGCGGCGCGTGCCGATGATGCCATCCAGACCAGGCACTGCCTCGGTGAGTTCGTCGGGGGAACGTTGCGAGTAGCACCCGGCGGCGATGAGCTGTTGGCCAGGCTGCTTTGCCTGCGCCAGTTCTCGCAGCACGGCGAGCGATTCCTCTCGCGCTGGCGCGATAAAGCCGCAGGTGTTGACGATGATCAGATCGGCCTCTTCGGGAGCAGTAGCGGGAGTATAACCGGCTTGCTGGAGCAACAGTGACAGCCCGGCGCTGTCGACCAGGTTTTTGGGGCAACCGAGGGAGATGAGGGTAAAGCTGGGTGCTTCCAGCATCAGGGGCCTGTGGTGATCTCGCCGCTGGGTCCCCAGGCGCGGCTGCAAGCCTGGCCCTGCCCACACATGGTTCCTTGCGGCTGCCTGTTGACCTCCACTTGCAGGCCACCCCCGTTGCCGGTCTCGACAGCGATCTCTTCCCGGCCTGTCCATGTCTCGGTCTGCCCCGGGTCCATCATCTGCTCGAACACCGTCCGTGCGTCCCGCTTGACTCGCACCCAGACGTGCTCGGTGGCTGTGAGCGTCAGCACCACGTTTCCGGCGGGGTTGACCGGAAACGTGGGGGTGGGCGTGAACAAAATCGGCGTCGCTGTGGGCGGGGGCGCGGTCTCTGCCGGCACCGTCGCCGTTATCGACGCAGACGCCTGCTCGTTGAGATTCCGGCTCAGAATGTAGCTGGTCGCGGCCACGACTGCCAGCAGGACGATGAGGATAACGCCCACGACCAGTATCGTTTCCATGCTGATCCAGCGGGATGAGGCATAGGTGGAGAAATCTTGTTGAAATGACGCCGAGCTGCCGCTTGAACGATCGGGGGGCAGCTTTTGTGCGGATACGGCCTCGGGGCTTTCGGTCTTGTGCGTCTCGGCGTTGTAGCGGGCCAGGACCTCATCCAGGGGAAGGTCGAGGTAGCGGGCATAGATGCGCAAAAAGCCGCGCGCCTGCACCTCGCCGCCGGGGAGGGCGGCAAAGTTTCCCGCTTCCAGCGTTTCCAAAAAGTGGGCCAGAATACGGGTGGAGGCCTCGGCCTCCTCTAGCGTGCTTCCTTTCGCCTCACGTGTCTGGCGCAGCCATACACCGAGTTTTTCCACTGCCGGATCCTTCGGCACCGGGCGCCTGGTTACGCTTCTTCCGCCTGGGCCTGCTCGTCCTCTGGCGCTGGCTCTTCTTCGGGTTCGATGGCCTCGGGTAGCTCTCCGCCCTCCGGCTTGACCAGCACCCTGAATTGAGGCTCCACGCCTGCCATCAACCGGACAGAGACAAAGTGCTCGCCCACCTCGCGGATCGGTTCGGGGAGGGTGATCTCACGTTTGTCGAACGATTCCCCCAGCTCGCGTTCGAGCGCCTCGGTGACCTCGGCCTTGGTGACGGAGCCGTAGAGGCGTCCCGTCGGGCCGGCCTTGGCCTCGAACGTGAGCGTGGTGGCGCTCAACCGTTCCGTCAATCTCTCGGCGCGCTCTGCCTGCCGGTCCTGTTTTTTTGCCTGCGCGGCCTGGCGACGTTTGAACTCTTTCATAGCACCGCTGGTGGCTTTCACCGCCATCCCCTGGGGGATCAGATAGTTGCGGGCGTAACCGTCGGCTACTTTTTGGATCTCGCCAGCCTCGCCAACGTCGGGCACGTCACTGGTTAGAATAACTTTCACGCTCTTTTACCTCCAACGTAATCGTAATGCGTCGTAATGCCGTAATGCGTAAACTGTGAGGTGGGAAGGAGTATCTTACGCATCACGTTTTACGTTTTAGCATAAAATAGGGCGGGTGGGATTCGAACCCACACGTCCTTTCGGACAGAGGATTTTAAGTCCACGGCGTCTACCGTTTCGCCACCGCCCCGCACAAGCTACGGGCAGCTTTGGGCGCTGCCCGTCTCTGGATGCCATAGGACGAAAGGCGACGGCCGGACTCGAACCGGCGAATAAGGGTTTTGCAGACCCCTGCCTTACCACTTGGCTACGTCGCCTGACAAAAGGATTTTACCATGCATCCCTCTTATCTGCAAGCGTGTCTTGGGGGTTCTTCAATTGCCTGTTTGTGGTATTGGTGCTATACTGATACCATCTTAATCCTACTATTTTCCCATAGGAGGTCTGCCGTGAATCTCAAACTAGATTATAAAAAGACGTTCCTCATCGGCTTTGGTTTCTTTGGCATCAGTGTGCTGTGGACGCTCTACAATGCCTACGTGCCGATCTATTTGCAGGCAGGGAGCTTGGCCTTCGACGCGCCCGGCGAGGTAGGGTTTGGCCTGGGCGCCGGCCTGACTGGCGTGATCATGACGTTGGACAACATCGCTGCCTTCTTCCTCCTGCCACTGATCGGCGTTTGGTCCGACCGGGTCTGGACCCGCTTTGGCCGCCGCATGCCGTTCATCCTCGTGCTCGCTCCTATTTCGATCGTGGCTTTCGTTCTGATCCCCGTGACGGTGCAGATGATCCCGCCCGAACTCAGCGGGCAGGTGGAGCGTCTGGGGACGCCCCTGGCGCTTTTCATGATCGCCATAGGGGTCTTTTTGACGGCGATGGCCAGCTTTCGCACGCCGGTGATCGCCCTCATGCCCGATCTGACCCCCAGCCCATTCCGCTCCCAGGCGAACGGCGTGATCAACCTGATGGGAGGCGTGGGAACCTTGATCGCCACGCTGGGTAGCGGCATTCTGTATGGGATGGGGCGCATGGTGCCCTTCGTCTTTGGCGGCGTGCTGATGGCCGCCGCGGTGCTGATGCTGTACTTTTTCGTCAAAGAGCCGCGGGAGTTGGAGGCCGCCGCCCACGAGGACGAGGGGCTGGGCGCGTTGCGCGGCGTCAAGCGCGTATCGCCGGAGGCGCGCCGCAGTCTGGCGTTCCTAATGGGGGCGATATTCTGCTGGTTCGTCGGCTACAACGCCGTCGAGACCTTTCTCTCGTCGTAAGGCGTGAGTGTGCTGGGAATGTCCACCGGCCAGGCGCCGCTGCTGATGGGCGTGGCGTCGTTGGCTTTTCTGGCCTTTGCCGTGCCGGCGGGCTATATCGCCGCTCGCTTCGGGCGACGGCGGACGATCATCTCTGGCCTGACGATTTTTGGCCTGCTGCTGTTGGTGAACTTTTTCCTGCGCCACGCGACGCTGATCTGGCCGGTGATGGCGATCGGCGGGATGGGCTGGGCGCTGGTCAACATCAACTCGCTGCCCATGGTGGTGGACACCGCGGCCTCCGACGCCGACCTGGGGACCTACACGGGGCTGTACTATATCGCCTCCCAGTTGGCCGCCGTGGCCGGGCCGACGATCAACGGTTACATCGTGGAGTGGGGCGGCGGCGACTATAACCTGATCTTTGTGGCGACGCCGGCGTTCTTCCTTTTGGCTATCCTGTGCATGTTGAGGGTGACGAAGGGGGAGGCGAAGGAAGCGGCCAACAGTTAGCAGGCAGCCAGTGACGGAACACACTCCTTGCTAATACAAAAGGAGCGGGTTACTCTCTATCTACTCTCGACCCTGCATGTGCTCCCAATATCGCTTCACCGCGTGCTCGATCTCTGCGTAGGCTTCCTCGCGCCCTGCCCACCCTTTCGCCTCGACCTCGGCCATCTCCAGATCTTTGTAGACGCGGAAGAAATGCTCCACCTCGTCCATAAAGTGCGCCGGCACATCCTTCAGCGTGTGGTAGTCGTTGAAGAGAGGATCGGTGTGGGGCACGGCCAGGATCTTGTCATCGGGCTTTCCCTTGTCCACCAGGCGAAAGACTCCCAACGGGCGCGCCTCGATCACGCAACTGGCAAAGGTCGGCTCGTTCGTCATCACCAACACATCGAGCGGGTCGCCATCGGGATGCAGCGTGCGGGGAACAAAGCCATAGTCGCCGGGGTAGTGCAGCGAGGAAAAGAGCACCCGGTCGAGCTTGACGAAACCGCCTTTTTCGTCGTACTCGTACTTGTTGCGCGATTTCTTGGGGATTTCCACGACGACATAGATCACTTTGGGCCAATTAGGCCCCGACGGTAATTCATGCCATAGATTCATATCTCATTCTCCTTTACAAATGTTCTCCGAATTCCACGCAAGCTGAGCGAACCCCAGAATAATGCCAACAGAAGCAAGGTCAGCAGCAGGTCGCGAGGACGAGTCTGGCGGGCATAGTCGGAGGCGTCGAACAAAAAATGGTTGATCCAGACGTGTGTTTGGTAGAGTGTCACTGCCGCCAGGGCAGATCGTCGGCCCCAGACACGGAAGCATACCAGACCTATCGCGCAGACGACAAATACCACGAACCAGAAGCCACCCATCGCGGCTAGGTAGTTCAACGACGCCGTCAGCGGTAGGTCGGGCAGGCTGGCGGCGTAGCGCAGGGCCATCAATGCTCCCCCCAGGTTGCCCAGCCCCAACATCAGCGTCAACAAGCCCAAGGCGATCACCCATTTTTGGGCCAGGGTGAGTTTTCTGCGAATCTCGTCACGGCGTAAGCACAATCTGTACAAACTGCCCCTCCACGTTCCAATACCTCAAGGACCTGATGTAGTATACCTCAATGATTGAAACAAGCAACCCGACGCGCCTAGTTCAAGGAAGGAGTAAAAGGCCCCTGCTTCCTCACGAGGAGAAAACAGAGGCCAGGTCTTTGGGACGCCAGTGCCAGGATAGGCCATCCGTTACTGTCCTATAATCCGTTGTTCTAAAAGCCGCGCACCACCACTGGCAAATAGACGCGCACCTTGCCATCAAAGAAAGCCGCCTCCGGGACCATCACGTCCAGGACGACGCCGCCGATCAGCGTGTCGCTGATGTATCCCTCGAGCGCAACCCGGGGCCGGGCGCCCTGCACGGATCGGCCGGGGCGGATCGTCGCGGTGGCCGTCACCTGCTCGTCCGCTGCCAGCGTGACTGTCATCGGCGTGACCGTCACCGCCCAGTCCGCCGGCATGTCCAGCCGCCGGACGCGCAGCTCGACCGTGGCGGTCTGGGTGAGCGGGTTCCCCACCTGGAACGAGGATGCGGTCTCAAAGACCTGCGCGAGCTGGGTGTCGTCGGAGACCGCTGCGATGGCGAGCCTTGAGGGGTTCTGAGCGTCGGAGATCGCTTCGCCCCATCCGCGCAGGGACTCGGCCATGTCCGCCAGCGCGGCGATAATGTCCCCGACCCGCTCTTCTGGATCGGAGGCGATGCGCTCTTGCTTGCACGACTCGATGGCCTCGCTCGTTAACCCCAATAGCGATGCCGCTTCCAGCTCGGTGGCGTTAAAATCCTCGGCGCTCAGGCGATCCTGGTAAGCCTGGTACGTCTCCAGGGAGAGGATGCCTTGGCTAACTCCCTCGTTCTGCAACACCTGCAGAAATGCTTCCGTCAGGTCGGCCACCTCGAGCATGGTCGTGCCTGCTTCTTGTTTGTAATAGAGATAGGCTGCCGCCTGTTGCGAGACCCAGTGCTGATCCCCTGCCGCCGCTGCGCCGGCGTACCGCTCTGCCGAGATGATCGTGGCGTCGAGTTCCGAGAGCAGGTCGAGGGCGGCTTCCAGCCATGCATTCGCCGCAGCTACCCGCGCGGTAGAAAGCGATCCGCCTGACTCCAAAGGCGAAAACGTGAAGGTTTGCAGCGTGGCGTAGGTGGTATAGTCTTGCCGAGGGTAGCCCGACCACTCGATTCCTGGGCTTCCCGCGCGCTTTTTCATGCTACTGCGATGATTGAACTGTTGGTACGGCCCCTGGTTTGTGCCGGCGTATTTGATCGCCAGCCCCGCCTTTTTGTAGAGAAACAGCGTGTTGTCCAGAATGTAGCCGAACAGATCGCCCGAGTCGGGCGTGACGACTCCAAAGACCGTTTCGGCCGGCGATGTGGCAAGCCCCAGGGCCGTCTGACCGTAGCCGATAAGCTCCATATCCTCCTGGAATTCGTCGATGGAGGTGCGCTCGTCGTACGAGTTCAGCCAACCTGGGAGGACGTTGCTGTTCCTCTGCGACTGGCCAGAACCGAACCAGTCGATCTGTCTATGCTTGCGGACCTCGTCGACCTCGTTGGCCACGTACTGAACCTCGATGCAGACGTGCCCCGAAACGGTTGGCGTCCAGGGGACGCTGACGATTTGACTGCTGTTCGCCTCGATGCGGACGTCGTTCACCTCGCCGATCGGCCCAAAGGTCAGGCCGATGCCCGATTGCATGACGCCAAAGGAGACGTCCACCTCGATGGCAAAGTCGTTCGGGTTGACCAGCTCGACACTCACGTTAGCCGGTACGCCCGCCACGATCGGCATTGGCTCTATCTCGATGCTGCCGTCCATGTAGGGGGCCTCGGCGTCGGCGAGGAGCGAGTCGTCGTCAGCCTCGGTGAACGTGACCAGCGCTGTAGGGCTGGCGGCCATCTCGCAGTCCGTGGCATAGTCCAGCTCGGCGACCAGTTCGGCGTCGCCCGCCGTACCGGAGGTGACGTAGGCAAAGGTCTGCCCCTGTATGTCGGTGGTGTTGCCATCCACGACGTTTCCCAGTGTGCTGTTCAAGTAAACCGTGCGACCGGGCAGCGGTTGGCCGTCGCCGTCGCGCAAGGTGATCTCGACCCAGATGCGCGTGATACCATCGGCCGGGGCGAACCAGCGCAGCGGTTTCATCGTCAGGATGCGGGCGTCGCTCGGCGCCAACGGCCCCGGCTCCTCGCCCGCGCTGGTGAGGAAGGGGTGGAACGCGACGCCGTCGCTGACGCGATCGCCCGTGCCGCCGGAGTTACACGGGTCGTGAGCCGGGCCACTGGCGTCGCCCCACCAGTTGTGGGGTGCCAGGATCAGATCGTCAGGCGGGAAATTCTCGATGCCATACTCGGCGTTGCCCACGATCTGGCTGCGTTCGATCACGGTCCCGCCCGCGTGGGAGGCGCTGAGGCCATCGGTGCTGCTGTAACGCAAGACGCTGTGAGAGATGGCGGCCTTGGCATAGTTGAGGCCCAGGTTGCCGTCCCATCCCCCGTACTCGATCGTGACGTGATGAAAGACAGCGCCTTCGTTCGGATTTTCGGAGGTGCCATAGATGCGGATGCCGCCCCACGAGCCAGATACGGGACTCGTCGCGGTGAACGTGATCGGTTGGCTGGCCGTGCCGATGGCTTTCAGCGTCCCTCCCACGTCCAGCGGAGAGCCCTGGGAGCGGATCTCGACGCCCGGTTCCACCGTCAGGGTAGCGCCGGTCTCGACGTCGATCTGGCCCAGCGAAAAGTAGGGCAGGCCGCAGTTATCCCAGGTGTGGTCGCCCACGAGATCGCTGTTGATCAGGGCGATCCCATCGTAACCGTTGTCGCTGGCCGTCAGATTTTCCAGTTCCAGGTCACCCTGGATGTCGTGAAAGTAGGCGGCATAATCGTGGTTATCCACGAAACGAGTGTCCACGATGGTCGCCGTGCTGCTTTCGGCATAGATACCGTGTACCGGAAAGGAGCCAGCACTGACGCTGTGGCGCAGCGTGCTGTGAGTGATGGCCGCCTCCGCCCACTTGAGGGTGAGATTGGCGCTCTTGTACTGGCCGCCGTATTCGATGGTGACGTACTTGAGGACAGAACCCTGGTTGGGGTTCCCCTCGGTGCCGATGATGTGGAGGCCATCCCACGAGCCAGATACAGGGGTCGTGGCGGTGAACGTGATCGGTTGGCTGGCCGTACCGAGCGCCGTCAACGTCCCCTCCACGTACAACCCAATGCTCTCGGAGCGCACCTCCACGCCCGGCTCGACGGTCAGCACGCTGCCGACGGCTGTGTTCACGTTATGCACGCCGACGACGCCTGCCAACAGGTAGGGCACGCCGCTGTCCTCCCAGGTGTGAGCGCCCTCCAGGGTGGTGCTTTTCAACGCGAGCCCGTCTTGACCATTGCCGCTGGTCGTCAGGTTCTCCAGGCGCAGGTCGCCTTGGGCGTCGTCGAACAGCGCGGCGTATCCGGCGTTGTTGACAAAACTGGTGTTTGAGATCGTGGCTGTGCTGTGTATGGCATAGAGGCCATCACGGCTGCTCTGGCGCAGCGTGGTGTGGGAAAGGGTGACATCCGCCCAATCGAGATATAGATTGTAGCGCATGGAATCGCCACCGTACTCGACCGTTACGTGCTCGAGGATGGAGCCTGTGTTGGGCTCTCCCTCGGCACCGTAGATATGGACGCCTCCCCATGAGCCGGACACCGGAGTCGTGGCGGTGAACGTGATCGGTTGGCTGGCCGTGCCGATGGCCAGCAGCGTCCCCGCCACGTCCAGCCCGCCCCCTTCGGAGCGGACCTCGATGCCCGGTTCCACCGTCAAGGTGACGCCCTCGCCCACCTCGATGTTGGCGGTGAGGGTGTAGGGGCTGTTGGCCAGGGTCCAGGTCGTATCGACGGTGACGTTCGAGGTGATGACGGTTCCGGTCAGCGCCGACTCACTGGAGACGACGTCTCTCGTCGCCTGGTCCGCGTGGACGAGCGTCAGCCCGGCAAAGAGCGCCAATGTGCATACCGCCAGGCCAGCGAAAAAGCTGTTTCTTGAAGCTATTCTCATTTTGAAACCTTCCTTTGCAATGTGATCGGCGAGCTGTTTCTGTCTAACTTTCGGGATGAAAGGTGGGAACATTTTCGCGGTCCAGCAGTTTTCGCAACGCGGCTGGCAGATCATCCAACCCCTGGAAATACGTCTCTGTGTTTCCGGTGTCCAGAAGGCGGAGCTGACCGCGCCATCCTGCGTCTCCCTCTTGAGTGCCAGGCTCGCGCCACAGGCGCAGGACAAAGGCAACCGTCGGACGAATTGGATGCGTCATAGCGGATTCTCCTGTTCTGGTGATCAAGCTGCTTTACCGCTCACAGGGACGCAAGCGCCGTCCACAGGCTCTTCAGGCCGTGGAAATCGCTTGGTTTGACTGCGGCGACGCTTGCGCCCACGATAGCTTGGTTCTATTCCTCTGGCGGTTCGATGGTGATGGGTTTGTTGATGTCGGTGACGTCATACTCGATGTACACGACCGCCGATTCTCCCGAAGCGCCGCCGAGGGGTATGGGGAAGAATCCTCCCTCCATCCGCGACCGCCAGCGGACGGCGATGGATGGCAGGTCGGGCTGATCGGCTATCCAGACCTCTCCTTCCACCTTCATTTCGACCGTGCCTCCTTCTTCTGGGTTTGGAACGACGACGGTGGTGTCGCCGCCGGTGGTATAGTGCTTGCAGTGAACGCCGTTCACCGTCTCCTCGCCCGCCGGGGTCAAATTCTCCACGTCCTCCTCTTCTAACATTCCTTCCCAGACATTGGTTAGATCGTCTCCCATCATAGATTCGTCAGGGGCATCCATCCGCATCCAGGTCTCCCCCATCTTCATCCAGGAGCTGTCGCCGATGCGGATCATCTCCATCGCGATCGCGGGGGTTTCCCCCGTATCGCTGGACGTCGTGGACATGGTAAAATGCCTGGCCGGAGGATCTTTGACCCACGCCTCGGTGATGGTCATTTCGTAGGATTGGGAGCCGTCCTCGCTCTCTCCGCGCCACTTCATCTGAAGGCGGTAGCTGTTCACCGTGTCCAGGTCCGCGATCTCGGGAGCGCCGCCGCTGGGTTCGGGCGGGGATGTCGGTTGCTCTTCGCTGGACTCGGGGGGTGACGTCGGTTGTTCGCTGCTGGATTCAGGCGGGGACGTCGGCTGCTCGCCGCCGGATTCGGCTGGCGGTTGCGTGGCCTGGGGGGGCGTATCCTCCTCGCCGCCGCCGATGAGGCCGCCTATCGGGCCGCACGCCAGCGCGACCAGCGTGAGGATGCTCAGAATGATTAACAGGGTTTTGTGTTTCATCTAGGTTTCTCCTTACTCATCGTTTGTTTTTTTAACGCGCTTATCAACACGGCCTGCGCTTCAGCGCACTCGAATTGTGGCTGATTGAACACCGGAGCATGATACAACAGGGGTGTTAGGAGAGCGTTAGGAACGTGAGGATAGACCTTCCAATTCGGCGCGGAGGTAATCGCCCATGCGGTGCATCTGACTGGTTTCGGCCTGGCGCATACCCTCTTCGAGCGCAGCGCGGGCCTCTTCGGTGCGATCCAGGGCAGCCAGCGCCTGCCCCCGATGGAGAAACCCGATCAGAATGCGTTCCTGATCGCCGATAGACTGGGCCAGGGTCAGGCCGCGCTCAATGTTTGCCAGCCCGTCCAGCCCCTTACCCTGGGCGGCCAGGCAGGCGCCGATAAAGATGGCAGCGCCCGCTTCCAGGCTCTGGAATCCTTGCGCGGCAGCTTGCGCTTGACCCCCGGTGAGCAGCGGCAAGGCTTTGGCCCACCGGCCTTCCTCGTAGTGGACGACGCCCAGGTTTAGCGTCCAAAAGACGGTGCTCCGCTGGTCGCCGAGGGTCTTGGCGAGGGTGCGGGCGCTCTGGTAATGTTCCGCCGCTGTTTCGAAATCGCCCCGATCCTTGGCCAGTACGCCCAGATGCCCGACGAGATGTGCGGTCAGCCAGTGGGCGTCGGACCGGCGAGAGGCAGCCAGGGCTTCTTGCAACATGGCCTCTGCCGTCTCGGTCTCTTGTTGATTGATGAGCAGGATGCTCAGGTTGCCGCCGGCCATGGCGAGCAGAGCGGAATCCTCTTGGCTGCGGGCCAGGCGCACTGCTTCTTCCAGCGTTTGACGCGCTTCGACGAGCCGTCCCATGCGCCCCAGCAAACCGCCCAGGCTGCTCAGCACCCGCACCCGGGCCGCCGACTGGAGCTGAGGCAGGCGCAAAGCCCGGTCAAAGTAGGACTCGGCGGCTGGATAGTTGCTCAAGCCGGTCTCGGTGGTGGCCAGATCGGCCAGCAGGGTGGCTTGTAAGTCGGGGGCACTCGCCAGGGGCAGGGCAGCGGTCAGAGCGGCGCGGGCCTCGTTCAACTGTCCCAATCTCAGGTGAAAGAGACCTTGCCAGCGCCGCGCCGTCGCCTGGGCCAGGCCGTCGGCCTCGTTGGCCCAGATCGTCGCCTGTTCTAATCCCTGCCGGAACGCGCCCAACGTCTCTAACAGAGAGAGGTGGGCTACCTTGGCGGCGTTCGCCTCGTCGGCCGGCGGCAAAGCCTGATCGGGGTGAGTCTCGCCGCGCAGGATGCGCTGGTACAGGGCTGTGGTCTCGGGCAAGGGATCGGCGCCCAACTCGCGCTGTACCCGTTGCCGGTAGGCATCGTGACAGCGACGCGCGGGTTCGCGTCGTCCCAACGCCCAGTGGCAGGCCATCACCAGGCGGGCGGCTACCTCGTTCAAGGGATCGGCGGCCAGGAGGTTCTCGGCGTCGGTCAGAGCGTCCTCCCAGTGGCGGCTCTTGTAAAGTTGATGGGCGCGGGTCTCCAACCCTGTCAGATAGCGGAGATGCAGTCGCTCTCGCTCCAACAGTGCCCATTCGTCATAAGCGTCGGGCAACAGCGGGCCGGCGTAGAGTTCCAGGGCTGCGTCCAGGTCATCCGCGTCCAGGGCCGCTTCAAAGGCCAGGGCGTCTACCCACGGCGGTTTCGCCGGGTTCCACTGTAGGGTGTCTCCTTGCAGGCGCAGAGTCTCTGGCGGGAGCGCCTGGCGCAGGTGCCAGAGTGCCTGGCGCAGATTGTTGGCCGCCGGACGGGAGGATTTGTCTGGCCAGAACAGGGTCTGGAGCAGCTCTCGGCGGTGGAGTTGTTCCCAATTCAGGGCCAGGTAAGCCAGCAGGCGGAGCGGCTTGGGCTGGATGCGCAATGACCTACACTCGTCGTTCGTCTGCCAGGCGGCGTGTGTCTGTCCTAACAGATGGAGACGGACGAGGTCAATTTTCTCGTCGTTATTCATATTTGGGACAGAGGCGATCTTACCGCAATCCTGTCTCCATCCGCGCGATCACCATTCGCTGAATCTCGCTGGTGCCCTCATAGATCTCGGTGATCTTGGCATCGCGGAAATACCGTTCGACGGGCAACTCCTTGCTGTAGCCCATCCCACCGTGGATCTGGAGCGCCTGGGTGGTCACCCACATCGCCGTCTCGGAGGCAAAGAGTTTGGCCATCGAGGACTCCAGAGTGTAGCGGCCTCCGGTCTTTTTCGCTTCGTCCTTCGCCAGCGCCGCCTGGTAGATGAGCAACCGGCTGGCCTCGATGCGACATTTCATATCGGCCAGCTTTTGTTGGATCATTTGGAAATGGCCGATAGGTTGGCCGAAAGCCTCTCGCTCGCAGGCGTATTTCACCGATGCCTCGTAGGCCGCCTCAGCGATGCCCAGCGCCTGAGAAGCGATTCCGATGCGTCCCGCATCCAGCACCGCCATGGCGATCTTGAACCCCTCGCCCTCCTCGCCCAGCCGGGCCTCCGCCGGGCATTTGTAGTCCTCAAAGTGGATCTCGCAGGTGGCGGAGGCGCGGATGCCTAGCTTGGGTTCGATCTTGCCCAGGTTAAACCCTGGCAAGTCAGTATCAATGATAAAGGCGCTGACGCCCCGGTAGCGGGGTCTGGCGTCGGGGTCGGTCTGTACGAACAGCGTGATGTACTTGGACACCGGCCCGCTGGAGATCCACGACTTGGTGCCGTTGATGACATAGTGAGAGCCATCGGCGGAAAGGTCGGCCGTCATGCGGATGTTACCGGCGTCGGAGCCGGACTGAGGTTCGGTCAGCGCGTAAGCGCCGATGGCCTCTCCGCTGGCGACCGCCCGCAGATAGGTTTGCTTCTGTTCCTCGGTGCCGTAGCGCAGCAGGCCGTAGCAGAAGAGCGAGTTACAGACGGACATGACGGTACCGTGAGCGCCGTCTGCCTTGGAGATCTCTGCCAGAGCCAATACGTAGGCCAGGGTATCCATCCCTGCGCCTCCGTACTCCTCTGGCACGGCGATGCCCATAAAACCGTGCCCGCCCATTTTCTTGATCGTCTCGAGGGGGAATTCGCCTGTCTCGTCGTGGTGGGCTGCGATGGGCGCGATCTCGTTCTGGGCAAAGTCGCGCGCCATGTCGCGGATCATACGGTGTTCTTCGCTGAGTTGCAGGTCCATGAAATTTCTCCTTGAAGCATGGTCTAGTTTTGGAACAGATATCCCAAATTGGATTTTGGATAAATTTGGGATAAACGTGATTGGAAAATTATCCGGCGGTCCGTTCAGGGAAAAGCCCGCCGATTCCCGATTGTACACCAAATTCAGCCAGCGTCAAACCTGCATGTTGGCTACATTTTCGATCCCATCAGGAGTTACGCAGTTCGCCGGCTGAGTAGGAGCCCTTCGACCAGCTCAGGATAAATTCCGCGACGCATCGAAGCCAAGAACAGGCCTTACAGGCACCGCTCGCCCTGGTTTCGGTACGCTGGCGCTACTCAACCGACAGGCTCGCTATTGACTGTGTAACTCCTGCCCATATCCCAAATTGGATTTTGGATAAATTTGGGATAACTTTGGATAATGCATTCATCGGTTCCTTTTCTGAAATCGTGTACACTTGCAGACCCGGCGCGTCGGGTTAGAATCCCCAATCTCTCTGCATAATCAGTTTCCAAAGTTTTGGATAATTTGGGATATATTTGGAATAAATTTGGGATAATTCATAACCGTGCTTGATCCGTCACAGGCGAGCGCGCCAGCCTCCAATTATAATCCCCTCGTCCGAATGTGCAACTTGGCGATTGTGCGTTGTTCATTGTATAATAGATAGGCTATGCGCTCGCTGCGTCAGAATTTACTGGATACGGACCTGACTCGGTTGCAGGTCATCGCTCGCTTTTGGGATGTGGAATTGACGGCCGTCCGTCAGCGAGACGTGGCGGCCCAGTTGGCTGAGGCGATGACAGATCCGGAAGCGATTGCCCGTGTCTGGGAGACACTTCCCGAGGATCAGCGTCAGGCGCTCGAAACCGTGCTCGCTGCCGGGGGACGCAAACCGCGACGTGTCTTTGCCCGCCAGTGGGGAGAGATTCGTGCCATGGGGCCGGGCCGGGTGGAGCGAGAGCGGCCCTGGCGAGAACCGATCTCGCCCGCCGAGGGGCTTTGGTACAAGGGCTTGCTCTTTTATGTCTTTGAGCCAGGCCCCGATAAGGCTTACGAGGTCGTCCTGGTTCCTCCTGAACTCTGCGCCCATCTGCCAACGCCCGACGTGTCGCTGCCCTCCATTCTCCTCGAACCGGTCTCCGCTCCTACTGCTGTGCGCTCGGCGGGCGATGCGCTTTTGGACGATGCCTGCACGTTTCTCGCCTATCTCCAGAATGAGCGGCTGCGCCCTGGCCCTGATGGCGGTTGGCCCGAGCGGCAGCGTACCCGTCTCATCCGCCGTTTGCGCGACCCTGCTCCCGAACGGTTGAATTTTCTGCGTCACCTGGCCCGCCGCCTCACCTGGCTGCGCGTGACCGACGCTGGTCTTTTGCGCCCCGATCCAGAACCCGTGATCGCCTGGCTCAAATCTTCAACCGAGCGGCAGCGAGACGCGCTGGCCCAAGCGTGGCGGGACGACCCGACCTGGAACGAACTGTTCCACATTCCCTCGCTTGACCCGGAGGAGACCGGCGCTTGGCGCAACGACCCGCTCCTGGCGCGAAAAGCTATCCTGCGTCACCTGTCGGCGTGCGCGCCAGGTACCTGGTACAGGCTCGACGATTTCATTGCCGCCGTCAGGGAGGCGGATCCCGATTTCCAGCGGCCCGATGGGGATTACACGAGCTGGTACATCCGCGACGTGACCAGCGGCGCCTACCTCTCGGGTTTTGAAAGTTGGGACGCTGTCGAGGGCGCGCTCATTCGTCATCTGATCACCGGGCCATTGGCGTGGCTGAGTTTGACCGATTGGGGATCCGAGCTCTTTCGTATCACAGAGGGCGGTGCAGCATTCCTCGATCTGGCCAAAGCACCAACCGCGTCTGAACCCGCGCCGCTGACCCTGCGACCTGATTTCACCGTGCTCGCGCCTCCAGCCCGACGCTACGAGCGTTTCCAACTGGCGCGCGTCGCCAACTGGATCATCTCTCCCTCGATGGAGGGGAGCGAGCCTTTCGTCTACCGGATCACCCCCGGCTCGCTGGAGCACGCCCGACAGCAAGGCATCGGCGTGGCCCGCGTGCTCGAGTTTCTGGCGCAGATCAGTGGCGCGCCCGTACCCCATTCCGTCGAGGCGGCGCTGACCCGCTGGGATGCGCGCGGGACCGAGGCCCGGCTGGAACTGGCGGTGCTGCTGCGCCTTTCCGACGAGGAGTTGATGGCGCAGGTCGCGTCCTCTCCGCGCACTCGTCGACTCATTCACGAGCAGGTCGGACCGACCGCCGCGCTGGTGCGCGAGCGTGATTGGCCCCGCCTCGTCGTCGCGCTGGGCGAGATGGGTTTGTTGCCCGATATTGTCGCTTTGGAGGAAGATCATGCAAGCTAAAGTAATCGCCGCCTTCAAGGCCCGTTTTGGACATCCACCTCAGGTCGTGGTGCGCGCTCCTGGGCGGGTCAACCTCATTGGCGGGCACACGGACTATAACGAGGGGTACGTCCTGCCGGTGGCCGTGGACCGCGCGGCGTGGGTCGCCGCCGCTCCCATCACCGCGCGAGAGGCGTTCGTGCGCTCGCTGGATCTGGACATGGACGTGATCATTCCGCTCGACGCCACCCCCGCCTCCGATCGCGGCTGGGCCGATTACCCCCGGAGCGTCGCCTGGGCGCTGCGGGAGCACGGGCTGAAGCTCGCCGGGATGGAAGCCGTGTTGACCTCCGACGTGCCGGTCGGGGCGGGGTTATCCTCCTCGGCGGCGGTGGAGGTCGCTTTTGCCTACGCCTGGCAGCAACTTTCTGACTTTGAGCTTGACCGCCGCGACCTGGCCCTGACCTGCCAGCGGGCGGAGAACGATTACGTCGGCGTCAACTGCGGCGTGATGGATCAGATGGCGAGCGCGATGGGGGTGGAGGGACACGCCTTGCTGCTGGATTGCCGCACGCTGGAGGTGGAGCTTGTGCCGCTGCCGACGGATGTGGTCATGGTTGTGGCGGATACGGGAGTGCGGCGAGGCCTGGCCACCTCGGAGTACAATATCCGGCGCGCGCAATGCGAGCAAGCGGTGCATCTTCTGAGCGAGCACCTGCCCGACATCCACGCTCTGCGCGACGTGAGCCTCGACGACCTGAAACAGTTGCGCGTGCACTTGCCCGACGTGATCTATCGGCGCGCTCTCCACGTCGTCACCGGCAATATGCGGGTCACGCTCGCGGCCAAGGCATTGCGGCAGGGGGACGTGGCCACCCTGGGCATGCTGATGAAAGCGAGCCACGCCAGCCTGCGCGATTACTACGAGGTGAGTTCGCCCGAGTTGGACGCGCTGGCCGAGGCGGCCTGCCAGGCGCCAGGCTGCTACGGGGCGCGGCTCACCGGCGCGGGGTTCGGCGGGTGCATCGTCGCCCTCGTCGCGGCCAGGGCCTTGCCCGATTTTGAGGCGCGCGTCGCGGCGACCTACGAGGAGGCTTACGGTCGCCGGCCGGAGGTGTACGTCTGTCGCTCGGCGGATGGAGTGCAGGAGGTCACGTAGAAGCATGCGGGGGTCATTCCAGTCCCTCTCGCGTCTCCTCCACCAGGCGATCTACCACCGCCTGGAGGAATCCCGTCCGGCGGTACACGGCCAGTTGGCGATCGGCGCTGGCGCCCCGCCGCAGAATGGTATAGGCGTATTCGATCTCGGCGCGGCTTCCCAATTCGTCCACCACGTCGTCCACCCAGGCCAATATCTCTTCGATCAAAACCGGGAACGATATTTCTTTCACCTTGCCGAGATCGATCAACTTGCCCTCGATGCCATAGCGCACCGCGCGCCATTTATTCTCGTCGATAAAGTGTTTGCGATAAAGCCGCCAGGTCTGGTTCGCCCGTCGCAGTTGCACCAGCTTGGCCACGATCGCCTGCACCAGCGCGGCCAGGCAGAGCGTCTCTTCCAGCCGCGTGCACATATCGGGGATGCGCACCTCCAGGGTGGGGAATTTTTCGCTGGGGCGCACGTCCCACCAGATGTGGGTCGGATCGGCGATGCTGCCCGTCGCCAGCAGCGTGTCCATGTAGCTGCGGTAGCCGGCGTAGGAATCGAAGCGCGGAGGGATGCCGGTGCGGGGCAGGTTCTCAAAGAGGACGCTGCGGTAGGACTTTAAACCGGTGTCGCGACCGTGCCAGAAGGGAGAGCTGGTCGAGAGGGTCAGCAGGTGGGGCAGAAAATAGCGCAACTGGTTCATCACCTCGATGAGAAGTTCTTTGTCCTCGATGCCGACGTGGATGTGCATGCCAAAGATCAGCAACCGTCGCCCCACGTCTTGCAGAAAGCGGAGCAGTTCGGGGTAGCGACCGAAAGGGGAGACGTCCTGTCGCTCCCAGGAGGAGAAAGGGTGCGTGCCCGCCGCCGCCACCCATAATCCCTCCTCGTCGGCCATCTCCAGGATCGAGCGCCGCATGCGAACCAGCTCGCTGCGCGCTTCCTGGATGTTGTGGCAGATGCGCGTGCCCGCCTCTACCTGCGACTGGAGAAACTCGGGCCGCATTTGATCGGGCAGCACCGTCTGTCCCTGTTCGAGGAATCGCTGCACATAAGAGCGCAACTCCCGCGTGGCAGGTTCAATGATCTGATACTCTTCTTCGATGCCGATTGTGAGTGAAGGTGTCATCATGAGTGATGCGTGAAACGTGATGCGTAATCTTCTCACGTTTTACGCAATTATATCACATTCGCGGGGCGCTCCAAGATCGGAGCGAGCGCTGGTTGAGTAGCCGCCACGCTTTTTGTGGCGGCGTATCGAAACCAAGCGAGCAGTTTGACACATACAGCCCTTGATCCGGGTTCCTCTTGGGATCAAGGGTGTTACCTGATGCCGCTCACTTGGTCTCGATACGGCCTAAAGGCCTACTCGACCGGCGTTTGTTGTTGTTTGCTCTTCTCGCTGGAACGTAGTACAATGCCGCCATGTCCATTGTAAGTGTTGCTCAGTGTTCTACCTACGATCTATCTGAAGTCGAGGCTGCTTTGCGCCGGTTGCTGGAGCCGTTGGGCGGCATCGGCGCCTTTGTCGAGCCGGGCCAGCGGGTGTTGCTCAAGCCGAACCTGTTGATTCCGGTCCGGCCAGAGTGGGCGATCACGACGCACCCCGCCGTCGTCGAGGGAATGGTCCGGCTGGTGCAGGAGGCGGGGGGAGACCCCTTCATCATCGATAGCCCGGCCGGGCCGCTGCACAACCGGCCTGGGATGAACCGCATCTATCGGGATACCGGCTTGAGAGAGGTGGCCGAGCGGACCGGCGTCTCGCTGCGCTACGATTCCGATGCCGTCCGGGTCCCCACGCCCGACGGTGCGCTGCTCAAACAGCTCGATCTGCTCAAGGTGTGGCGCGAGGAGGCCGACGTCACCATCGCGCTGCCCAAATTCAAGACGCACGGGCTGACCACCATCACCGGCGCGCTAAAGATTCTCTTTGGACTGGTGCCCGGCATGACCAAGTCCGGCTATCACGCCAAGCTGGTCGACGTGGATCGTTTCTGCGACATGCTGATCGAGATCGTGGCCTGCGTCCGGCCGGCGCTCTTTGTGATGGATGGCGTCTTGGGGATGGAGGGGGATGGCCCCAGCCTCAAGGGACGTCCTCGCCACGTCGGTGCGTTGTTGGCCAGCGCGGATGGGACGGCGATGGACGCCGTCGTCTGCCAGATTATGGGCGTCGATCCCGACCAGTTGCCGTTGTTCCGCGCGGCGGAGCGGTATGGATGGTGGCCGGTCGAGATCACGGTGGCGGGCGCGTCGGTGGCCGACGTCGCCATGCCCGATTTCCGCCTGCCCGCCTCGACCCCGACGGTCACGAGGCGCGCCGATCGGAGCCTGCGTTCGCGACTGCTCACCCGCGCGCTCATCCCGCGCCTCGTCCCCCAGCGTGAGCGGTGCACGGCCTGCGGCACCTGTGTGAGCATGTGTCCCCAGCAGGCCATCACGATCGTAGCAGGCGACGGAGGCCGCAGATTGGCCGTGGTGGACGACGAGCGTTGCATCCGCTGCTATTGCTGCCAGGAGGTATGTCCTGAGGCGGCGATTGACCTGGAGTTTTCGTGGCTCGGGAGGCTGCTGCGCTGGAGCGGCGTGCTGGGGTAGAGCGGAGGTGAGAGAATGGGACAGACTATCCAAGTCGTGACCGACAGCAGTTGCGATCTGCCGCCGGAATTGTTGGAACGCCTGGAGATCGAGGTAGTGCCCCTCATCGTGCTCTTTGGAACGGAAGCCTACGTGGATGGGGAGTTGACGATGGAGGCGTTCTGGGAAAAAGCCGCCGGAACGTGTCTGCCGCAGACCTCCCAGCCCCCGGTCGGCGCGTTCGAGGAGTGCTTCGAGCGGCTGGCGGCGCAGGGGAAGCAGGTCTTGTGCCTGACCATCACCGGAAAGCACAGCGGCACGTTCAACGCGGCCTGCCTGGCCGCCCGACACTTCCCAGGAGCGGTAGAGGTCTTTGATTCCCTTTCTCTCTCTCTGGGATTGGGGCTGCAAGCCGTGGAGGCGGCGGAGGCGGCGGAGGCCGGGCGCTCCATGCACGAGATCCTCGTGCTGTTGGAGGATATGCGAGCGCGGATGCGTCTGACGATCCTGTTGAACACGCTCGAGAATCTGCGGCACGGGGGACGGGCGAGCGCGTTCATGGCCGTGCTGGACCGGATGACGCGGATGCTCAACATCAAGCCGGTAATCAACATGGTGGAGGGCCAACTGCGGCTGCTGAGCGCGGCCCGCTCGTCCCGGCGTGGGCTGCGGCGTATGTCAAGCCTGATCGAGGAGCTGGGGCCGTTGGAGCGCCTGGCCGTGGTTCACGCGCGCGCCCCGGAGCTGGCGGAAGAGATGGCCGACCGGTTGGCGGAGCGGACCGGTTTCTCCAGGGAGCGCATCTGGATGGAAGAGACGGGAGCGGTGCTCGCCTCTCACGCCGGCGCGGGCGTCATCGGTGTCATGGCGGCGCCGATCCGGTAGATCGGACTTGCCCGGCGGTTAACGAGACTTTTTGGTTGTCAACTATCCTCTACCGTTTTGCGCCACTTGACCCTGCGCTCTTCACCGGCCAGCAGCCGCTTGATGTTGGGGCGCAGCGCCCACAACGTCAGCGCGGGCACGGCTATTCCGTAAACCAGGTAGGCCCACGGCTCGCTCACTCGCCAGATCCGCAGCAGGATGAGGATCGGGAGCAGTAGCGCGGCGACGATGGAACCGAGCGAGGCGTAGCGTGTGACTACAATGACTATGGCTCCTACGACCAGCAGGAGTATGCCATATCCGGGCCACAAACCGAAGGCGCTGCCGAGAGTGGGGGCGGTTCCGGCGCCTCCGCGGAAGCCGATAAAGATCGAATAGTTGTGGCCGAGCACAGCCGCCACGCCGGCCAGCGCCTCGACGATGGGCGCTCCTCCATACGTGCGTGCTAACAGCACGGCCAAAAACCCCTTGGCGACGTCGCCCAATCCCGATGCCAGCGCGATCCAGGGGCCTGCGGCTCGCATGACGTTCGTGCCACCGATGCGGCCGCTGCCGATGTTGCGGACGTCTCGTCCCGTCGTGATGCGCACGGCGAGCAGCCCCATCGGGATCGACCCTAATAGATAGCCGACGATGACGATGATGATGTTTACAACGAGAGACATTTTGTTCTCCTTGGTTGCGATTAACGCAGATTAAAACACACGAACCGTTAACTGGTTACGGGGATTTCTGCCGGGATCGGACAACGGAGAGGGCTTGAAGCGTGGTTGAGACACGACAAGAGGCTCCCGAGCAGGGAGCCTCTTGCGTGCATCCAATCGTTACTTGGAAGAACCTTCTG
>Ga0180434_10001624_pt1 | contig 31724 bp, 37 predicted proteins | sample SS_ome_7_FD_132453 | JGI IMG/M metagenome (GOLD analysis project Ga0180434, IMG submission 132453) | Hypersaline lake sediment archaeal communities from the Salton Sea, California, USA - SS_1_D_2 metaG | ecosystem: Environmental > Aquatic > Non-marine Saline and Alkaline > Hypersaline >... | reverse complement strand
TCAGGGCGTAAAAAACCTGTCCGATTCGGAGTCTCCGATTCGACAGGTTAAAATCATTCAACTGAAGAGCGATTACCCAGGTTTCAAGGTACCTTAAAACCGGGCTGAACACCTATTACACCGGTTGAAAAATTGACTCTTAGAGCACTTTTTTCAACCGAAATTACTCACCAAAATCTCTTGCCGTGCCTTGTCTCTGCTCTCAGCCTTCCTGCCGGTGCTGTATTTCACCGACAGCGACTCAATATTAAACGAGGAAAAGAGTTTTCTCATAACAGGGTGATCACCCAGCGAGAGCAGAAATGTGCCCTTTATGGCGCCCAAAAAGGCCGCAAGGGCTCTATAATCTTTCTCCTCGAAGTTATAGTGGTAATCCTTGGTCCCGTAGTAGGGAGGGTCCAGGTAAAAGAACGTGTGCTCCCGGTCATACCTTCCTATACAGTCCTTCCAGTCAAGACATTCCACGGTCACCCTGGCCAGGCGCCAGTGCATCTCCAAAACCGTCTCCTCCAGGCTCAAGAGGTTCAGCCGCGGCGGATCGGTCGTGCCGTAACCGAAGCCGGGGTTTACCATCCGCGAGCTGAAGCTTGTCTTTAAAAGATAAAAATATTTGACCGCACGCTGGATGTCGGTCAAGGTGAAGCCGTCCTGGCGCTTCAGGATCTCGAAAATCTTCCTCGAGATCACCATGTATTTAAATTGCCGCACAAACTCCTCGAAATGATGCTGTACGATCCTGTATAAATTCACCAGCTCCTCATCCCTGTCGTTTAACACCTCCACGGCGGAGGGTTCCTTTCTGAAAAATACCCAGCCGGCCCCGGCGAACACCTCACAGTAGCAGGTGTGCTCCGGAAACCGCCCGATAATGGTCTTTGCAAGCCGTGACTTTCCTCCCACGTAACTCAACGGGCTTTTCATGGCACCTCCCTTCAAAAAAATATTGCCTTTTCCGGATCTGCCTGCTACCGTTTTGCTGTTTTTCATCACCAAGGCGGATGGCAGCAGGTAATCCTGTCCCGTGTTCTCCCACGGGGTCTGGGGAGGTGCCAACTCCCCGGACTGCTGTCCGTTATCTCTTTCTTATATCGCTGTACGAGCCTTCCATAAAAACCTCACAGTTTCCGGTTGACTCAACCTTATGGGCCTGTTATCCTTATAATTACCAGGGAGCATTCCCGGCAACAGGACGGGCAGAATCATGCCCTCCTTTCAGGTTGGCAGGGAGAGAACGCGGCTCTCCCTGCCTGCTCCTTTATATATCTTGAATCTCATCATAATAGCCTCCCATGAGAACCTTAATCCTCCCTGCTGCATCGCCAAGCTGGCTCCCGATCTTCTCCAGTGGATACGTCGCCTTAACATCCGGAAGAATCTGGCTCAGAAAATCCCTGGCCCCCTGATCGCCCGACATGACCACCATGATGAGTAGGTAGATCAGCTTGTAGGCGTCGGCGAGCTGGTCCTCCACATCGCCCACGTCTCGTTTAAATGCCTGACGGAGTCTGTTTTTGATCATAAGGGCCTGTTCGGCCTGCCGCTCCGCATCCAGCTCCTGGGCGGTCTTGACCCGGATGATCCCGTTTTCCATCGTGAGATTCTTGCGATCCCCGTACGTCATGGCCACCTTCTGGGAGCCGGGCACCGGGACTGCGTGAAGTTCGAAAAATCCCGCACCCAAGGGACTGACCCAGATCCCGGTGAGGTCGGCCAGGTCAACGATTGTTGTGCCGTCAAACCGGAGCCGCTCCAGGCCCACGTCTTTTTTATCCGCAGGAATCGTGCCGATTTCGGTATCGCCGGACTCGGTGATATGGCGGATGATGTCGTGCTCGAGTATAGCTCTCATCTCTTTTTTCGTAATTGCTTATGGATCGCGTAATCAGGCTTCGGGATTACCCTTTTCATTGGTGTGACTGGCTTTTGTTTTAACCATGCCTCATCCCATGCAGCAGGCAGGCCGATGGTGACCTCTTTTTTAGGCCATGCCGGCTCGGATTTCTCGTTAATTTCATACTCGTCTTCTACAACCTGGAGCAGATCCCGGTCCGGTCTTTCGATTTCGATTTCCATTAATTTACTGGGGCCGATGATCGAACTGACGCCTGTAACATCGCTGCACATTATGTCCCCATTGCCTGCCGTATAGATAACCGGCATATTGGGATCATAGCCGACCAGGTCCTCTTTTTTTACGGTTAAGACCTGATTGATGAGCTGTATTTTTCCACGCATTTCTGCTAACTCGTTATCTGCCGGATTAATAATAACGAGTTCATATTTCGATTGATCGAATCTCCCGAAGGGATGCGGTACCAACGACGGTTTTCCGCCGCTTCCAAAGCAGGGATGGTCAGGGGACTGCCACATTTGCCTGATCTTTTTGGTAATGATATCCCTCAAAATAAAAATCCAGAATACTTCCCCAGAGGACGTTATATACCGCTGTTGCACATAGCCGGTATCCCCTGACTCACTGACATAGATACTCACATAATTAGAGTAGGTTACCGATAAATAGCCGTGTCTTATCCAGCCATATGTGGAATGGTGGGTATTTCGTCCGAAGGTAAATCCAAAATAATTATTGCCCGAATCGGTTGTGCCTTTCACCCTCGGCCAGAAACCATATTCACCTCCAGGAAGAGAACTGACGCCAGAGCCAGGACCGGCTTGAGACGTGCTGCCGTAGCTGGTTTTAAGCTTGGCCTGGGCAACGGCACTGCTGGCAAGTTTGGCCTCGCTCACGGCCCCTGCGCTGATTTTGGTTTCGGTCACGGCCCCTGCGCCGATTTTGGTTTCGGTTACCGCACCTGCGGCGATCTTCCCCTCGGAGACGGACAGGGCAGCCAGGCATGCCTCGACAATACTTCCTGCAGGGGGACTGTCGTTTGCAAGATCCCACACCGAAAGCCAGGCATTGTTGGCCTCATTGCGGAGTTTTAGAATATGATTCGCTGTGTCATACCAGAACATGCCGGCAACGGGGTTTGACGGGGCGGATGCGCCCGAGAAGCAGGATTTCAGGCAGGCGAAGTTCTTTTCCATGTTTGCCAGATCTGTCTGGCCGGTGTGTCCGGCTGCGAAACAATCATCGGTCCAGTCTTGACTCATAGTCTTTCTCCTATTGACAGAATTTCAACGTAAAGTGCTCCACCAGAGCGTTCACCGCATCGCTGGGATCGGTAATGATGATTTTTACCTGAAAGTACCGCGCCGTGACGATGCAGGAGAGAATCTCAAGCTTTTCAACTTCATTGGCCGGCGGGCTGGTCTCGCCGTACAGGAGCTTTATCTGTACCGACGGCCCTGCAAGTAATTCAAAGATCTCGACCCATGACCGGGTGGCAATATTAAGCTCATTCCACGTATCCGGATCAGGGATCACATCATCCCAGGTGGTTCCCGTACCGGTGACCACGATATCGGCCAGCAGGTAGATCATGTACCGGCCGCTGGAGCCCCGGTCATAGATGGGCGATTTATAGGTACCGGTCAGCACCCCGCCGGTATGGGAGCATTTCAGGTAATCGTCCGAGTCATAGGTAGTGTGCTCGGTATTATCGTGGGTGCCCACGCCGTTATAGTCGCAGGTCTCGGTGGCCTGCACGGTCCAGCCGTCGGGCGGGTCCTTGAGCGCTGCGGCCGCTATCCGCGGTGTACCGCCATAGAGGGCATTATTGCTCAAGGTGTTGGCGATGAAGGTGTGATTGCCCGGCTTCACGCCGTAGAGCGAGAGGTTCGGGGATCTGAGGGCCGCCAGAAAGATCCCTCCGGACCAGGCGGAGCCCAGGCGGAACTCATAGAGCTCAACGTCAGGATCACTGACCTTCTGGGCATAGAGATTAATGGTATTGGCGTTGACAACGGCGTTGAGACTGCCCAGGGACGCAGGGGCCGATGTGTGGCCACCCACGGTATGGCTGATCTTGTAGTCGTTTTCGTCCTTTTGCTTGGTGCCCCAGATGGAGACAACCTTGAGCCGGATATAATACGTTTTGCCTTCTTCCACGTTATCGATATTAAAATCGGTATTCACATCGTAGAGATACGTCCAGTTCGAATCATCATAGCTCAGGTACACCTCTATGTGAGAGAGCCAGGCGTAGCTGGCCGGCGGGTCAAAGGTGATTTTCAGCCGGGTAAAGGTGCGGAGGCGGTAATCGTAGGTCTCCTCCGTCTTCTGGACGTTGCCCACTGAGGGCGGCTCGTCCGTGGGATCGGGGAGCGAGCACTGGTAGGTGCCTTCGGTATCCAGGTTATAGTCATCGTCATAGAGTAAGGTCTGCTCATAGAGCAGGGTCAGGTCGATCAGGCCGTTTTCCCGGATATTCGCCTCGATCACCCGCATGAGCTGGCTTGAGATGGAAAGGGCGGTTGTACTCAACGTGACGATATCGTGGGGCTCGAGCTTTACGGTGTCATCCCGGAAGGTGCCGGTTACCGTCCGGCCGAGCTGCTTCCGCTCCAGAAAATACACGCCCAGGTCCGCCGCCTGCTGCCGTGATGCCCCCAGGAGCTTGAGCTCCTGGATAAAACCGGTTGTCTCGCCGATCTGGAGGGTGTCGGTAACGTAATTCTTGTCAGGATCGACATAGAGCACGCTCAGGCCGTCCGGCACGTCAAAGGCCGAAGGCTCGCCGATGGAGATCAGGGCCTTGCCGGTCTCTTCATCCTGGGCGATGTGCTTATCGCTGAGGGTCATGCACGAGGATTCCTCGTTCAGGTCGGCAAATCTCAGATAGTATTTTCCGTCCCACCAGACCAGCTCGCCCCGGAAGTGGGCCAGGATGGTGTCCAGGATATCCTGGGCCTGCTGGCCGGTAATTGCCATGTTGAAGACCCAGCTCTTGGTGTCGCAGTAGTCCGCAGCGGCCCGCCATGAGCCGCCCGCGCCCGTGTCGAACTTGGCTGCGGCAATGCTCAGGCCGTAGCGGGAATTAGTTTGATAATCGTATTTTGTCAATACCGGATTATTGGAATATGCCGTGGATACATCCCGGAAGTCATACAGTTTTCTGCCTTTGAGCACGAGCTGGCGGCTGGGAACTGACTGAAAATAGTTTCTATCATAGGTGAGCTTCCACACGATGTACGTCGTGTATCGCATATTATCGGTCCATTCAGGTATTGCCGCGTGCAGATTCGTATCATACGTCTGGGTGGCGGAGCCTGAATGAAACCAGTACTCTACATTACCGCCAAATTCCGTATACAGTTTGTCGTTCAGAAACACCTGATCAACGTCGTCCACCTGTGCGATGCCCTCGCACTCACCTTCGCCCAATGCATCAACGATCCAGAGTATTTCGTTATTATCGCCCGATACCCCTCTGAATACTGTGTTTCCGCCCACCCGGCGCTGGCCGTAGACGACCTTTATGTCCTCCTGGGTGGAACAGGTGTTGGCCTTGATGCCTCTCTCAAGGGATGCGGCCGAAAGCTGCGGGCTCACGTCCTCGGTAAGCGCGGCGGAGAGCATGGACCCGGCAACCACAATGCCGGTAGTAATATACGGAGCAAGCCACGCCGCAGCCGCAGGTAACATCCCGGGCACCGCTAGGGCAGCGGCAAGCGTTACATAGGGTATGATGTTTCCGAATCCCATAATTTAGGTTCCCCGTTCTGGGTTCAAGGTTCAATGGTTTTAACTCTGAACCCGGAACCCTGAACCTTTCAACCTCACTTTCCTTGCACCCTTCCCCACCAGATTTCTTTGTCCACGATAGAGAACAGCCACCGGAAGCCTCCAAAATTGCCCGTGTTCCCCAGGGCCTGGCACCGGGCATAGGTGCGGTCGCACCAGGTGGCAGCTCCTGAGTAGCCGCACTCCGTACCCTTGAACACCTTCCACCGGCACGAGGGCGAATATTTCGAGAGGGTCTTTCTCGCCCACTGGGAAAAGGGCGTGACCAGGGTCACGGAGGCCCGCTCCTCGTCCAGATCCCAGTCGTCGATTGTGAGATCGAGCAGGGTGACGGAGCCATAGGCCAGGTTATAGAGCGCCTTGATTTCAGTGGCACTCAGCGCACGGTTATAAATGAGGACTTCGTCGATGAGACCATCGAAATATTTCGATGCCCAGTCACTGCAGCCTATCCGGACATCACTAATTGTTAGGTGATCGGTGCAATATGTTTCCGTTTCGTCTGTCAGTGTTGATAACTCGCCGTCTAAATAAAACTTCCAGCCGGAGCCGTTTTGAACAAACGCAACATGTATCCATTGGCCGGTGCTCAATGCCGGAGTGTCTGTATTTGCCTTAACAACATTGCCATCCTCTATTAGTAGCGTAAACCCGGAGTTGTTTCCTCGGATAACCAGATAGTCGGTAAAGTGAGTCTCTTTTATTGTAATCAGTCCCCTGTACGTAGCAAAGTTATCCGCCTTGATCCACGCCGCTATGGTTAATGTGGCCGAGGCAAAATCCTGTGTAGCAGGCAATGAAATGTATTCATCCACCCCGTCAAAGCTCAGCGCCTTCCCTGACACGCCGTCGACCCAGTCCCCCGCCTCCATGTTGACCAGGGTGCCGTTGTTGCCGTTGCCGCTCTTGTCATAGGCGATGTTTCCGGAGCCCTCATCGAGCGGCCAGTAGCCGACGAGGCCCTCATTGCTCACCGGCATGTAATAGGTTTCGCCGTCAGATTTCAGGACGACGAGCTTGAGGGAGACGTCGCTTCCCTGGGGCGTGCCTCCGACAAATGCGGCGGTCAGGGCTGCATCGAGGTTGTCCAGTTCTAATTGCACGGAATCCACGATGTTGCTCCGGGAGTAGCTGATGTCACCGATCCTGAACCCCCGGGGGCTGTAGGTATTGCCGTCCAGCACCAGAGGCACATCGCAGTCCGTGATCCGGTAGTGGGTGCTGTCGATCTCCATGTCCAGCAGAAAAAACGGTCGGAATTCCTCCTTTGCCAGCTCGGCCAAAATATTTGAGTCGATGTCACGCATTAAGCAATCCTTCCAACTCGATTCCCATGTTCACGAGCCTGCCGTAGAAGGTTTCGTAGTCCTGATAGTCCTCGGCGAACCGGCACCGGATCTTGAGGTTTCCGGTGAAATCATAGGTGATCCGGTCGCCCGAGGCAGGCGCCGCTACAAAGGTTATCTTGTCCGCCCCGTCCGTGCCCGCGCCCGCGGCGAAGGTATAATCCGTGCCTCCCCCCTCTTGGGCCACGCCGTTTTTATAGACCGTGTAGTCTGAAGAGTTCTTTGCCGGCAGATTAAACACCGTGGTGGAGCCGTCGCCGGTGCCCACGTACTCGCCCTGGTAGGTGTTGGCCTGGTTCAGGAAGAAATTGAACGCCTCGTATGCCCCTTTCCGTGAGAGGTAGAACTGCCACAGGGTGCGTGCATCGGCCTTGGACTTCCGCCTGTAGGTCAGCGGTACGGTTCGTTTCGGATAGAGCCACTTCTGCTTGCGCTGTTCCTCGCCCAGGTCGTCAAAATTTGAGATCAGGGTCTTGAACCGGATTCCGACTGCCTCCGGGTTGGTGTAGCTGATGCTCGATAGTTCCGGGAATTTGGCCATTATGTCGTACTCCGTATCGCCTGCCTGAGGGTCCTTCCCCTTCTCAGCTCGTTGACCACCACGTCAATAACCCACCTGCCCGATTCCTGGCGGGCGCCCCGCTGCTGGGCGCTCAACGGCTGCCCGGTCTGGTTGATCATGTTGATCTGTATGTTCGGGCTTGTGCCCTCTGTTTTTACGCCCAGATCCCCGCTCCTCGTCCGGGTAAGGGGCATGATTGCCTCATGGCGATCCCCCTCACCCATAAGCCCGATGCCATGCGCAAAAGGGAAAAACGTGGGGCGGTCGACGATTTTGTTTTCATACGCTGTAATACCGGGGCCTGAAAACACATTGCCCTGTGCACTCGCCTTCGGTGTAGCGAACACCGCGCCGAGCAGGGGTTCGACCACCTGCTTCTGGATCACCATCTGGGTGAGCATGCGGCCGAAGGATTCCAGGATATCGCCGAAGGTGGTATCGGCTGTCCAGAGCATATCGCTCAGCTGACGGCTGAAGGTATTGGCCCAGCCGGTCACCGCGTTTTCGAGCTCGCTGAAGGTTCTGGTGCCCTTGTCCTCGATTTCATCGTAGCCGGTGATCCACTGCTCGTAATCGAAGGGCTCCGCGTACTCAATGGCGGCCATTTCCTTGGCCTTTTTGACATACTCCTCCATCGAGGTGTCCACCTCTGCCGGCGGCAGCCATTGCTCCCAATCAAAAGGCGGCGCGTTCAGGATGGCGGCTGCTTCTTTGGCGTTTTTGATGTAGTTGTCCATAGAGTCGGCAAGCTGCGGCGGTGTCCACGTTTCATAGTCAAATGGGGATTGTATTTCGGGTACGTCCGGGAGCTCCGGCACCGGCGGGTGTTTTCGCTCTGTTTCCGGAGGCTGTGTCAAGAATTTAATCTTTGCCTCGATCCGGGCGAGTTCGGCATGGAGTGCCTTGGCCTGTTCATGGGCCTGCTCCAGACCGCCGTATTTATATTCGATCATGTCGGGGCTTTTAAGATCTTCCCTGATTTCAAGCAGCTCTTCCTTGATCGCTATGACCCGCCGCCGGTAGTCCTCCAGCATCTCCTCACCCAGGGCGGGGCCTTCTTGCGGTCCTCTAAACAGCTTCGTCCAGTACTCCGCAGCATCGGAGAGCCAGTGCGCCAGGTTTTTAGCTGCCGGGGCCAGGCCCTTTCCAATGGCAATGGTTACCTTGTCGATTGACGCCTTCAGGCTGTCGTATGCCGAGGCGGAGGTCTCTTTATAGTCCTTCCAGGCGTCCGCCGCCTTGCCGGTCTTCTCCTCCATGACCGTGACCTTGTCGCCCAGGTTCCGGAACTCGTTGGCCGCCAGGGCGGACATACCCTTGAGCCCTTCCACCCGGCCGAACATCTCTGCCATCGCCTCTGAGGAGCCGGCGGCCTGGGCCTTGAGCTGCCGCAAGGTCTCTGCGAAACCGAGCTGTTTGATCGCCGCCTCTGCACTCTCGAAGCCCATTGCCCTGATGGCTGCCTGCATGGCTTCCGTTGGTTTCAGGAGCGCCATGAGCACGCCCTGGTACTGGGTGGCCGCCTCGGCGGTAGAGCCTGCGGTCTGGGTAACCAGTGCGAGGGACGCCCCCATCTCATCCTGGCTCACGCCCAGGTCGTGGGATATCTTGGCCAGCCCGCCGATCACCGGGATCAACTCGGCCACGTTGGTCTGGCCCTCTTTCTCGATGGCGAACAGGAGATCCGCGGCCTCGGACACATTCTCAATCTCGCCCTCGTAGCCGGCCATGAGCTTGGTGAGGCCCTTGATTACCTCGGCCTGGTCCACGTGGGCCGCCTTGGCCGTTCTGGATGCCTGCACCAGGGTATCCAGTGCCCGCTTCGGATTCTTAACGCCTGCAGAGATTACCTGGTAGTATCCCTTGACCAGCTCAATGGATGTGCCCAGGGCCGGGGGCAGCTCCATGATCTTTGCCTTGATCGCGGAGAGCTTTTCAGAGGAGACCTTTTTCATATCGGTGAGGGAGACTTCCCACGTGGCGAATTTTACGAGGAACTGCGACGCAACATCATACATCTTTTTCAGCGCCAACAACGCTACACCAACACCAACACTAACCGCCACAAAATTGCTTTTGAGCTTCTGCAGGTGACCACCCATCTTACTGGTTGAAGTCTCTGCCTGCCGTTCCATTTTTTTGAAGCTCTTTTCCGTTTCCCCGGCAAACTGCTTGACGTGGACCGTGCCCTTATCGTCCACGTACAGCTCTATAGTGACTCTATTCCTGCTCGTCATGGTGCTTCCTGATCATCCGGTGAATGGTGACGATCTTGGTGCAATATTTCCTCTGCTCTTTCGGCCGTATCTGAAAATAGGCAAATGCCATTGTTAAGCCCTGGTAATCCAGGTCTCCCCAGGGGCAGGCCAGGTCGTACACGGCCAGCGCCCGGTCGTTTTCTTCGGTGATATCCCTGAACCCGCATGTTTCACAATCCGGCTCCAGTCCGTCCACCCTGAGATTTTCCCTGCACTGCCTGCAATTTTTCTGCGGATAATCCAGCCTGAAGTGAACGGACTCGATCAGTTTTTTAGTTCTTCCTCCTCCCGCTCCCGGTTGAACCGCTCGGTATCCCTGGTGACCCGGTTGACCCAGGCATTGAATACAGTGGAGTGCTTCAGGAGCAGGTCCCGGGCCGTATCGTCACACGCGATCTCCCCGGTGAGTCCCTTGAGCTTTTTGAAGCCCTTGAGGAGCACGAGCTTTTTGAGATCCTTCACGTGGAGCCCCTTCCAGCCCGCAATTACGTGGGCTCCGAAGAGCCTGGTATAGGTATCCTCGTTAAAGGTTACCTTCTGCTCCATCGTGGGCTCGTCCCACTTGACCTCGCGGCTCTTTTCCAGAAACTCCGGGTGCCGGTTTCCCAGGGGCCGGATCAGGACCTGGAAGGTCGTGGAGTCCGGATATGCCACCCAGATGGGCTTCTGGATCTCACCGGTATCGATGATGTCGATTAGCTGCATGAATGCCTCCTTTTAGTTGGCAGGTTGATAGGCTGAAGACTGAAGGCTGTTAAAAAAAACTAAACCCCTTCAGCCTAAGCCTTCCTTCAGCCTAAGCAAGCGGATCAGTGGTCCGCTTATTCTGCACGTCGATCTGAAACGGCTTGGTGATCCCGTCCATGCCCGTAGGCGCTGAATCGGTGCCCAGCAGCCTGAACTTCAACGTCGATGGGATCTTGGCCGGGCCTGATATGGCCGCTTCGGGATTCACAACCTTCATGTTGGGCATGGAGACCCTGAACTCGTAGTAGTAGGTATCCTCGATCAGGGCGCCCTTGAAATAGAGCTCACCCTTTTTCCGGGTATCGGCGATCCAGTTCTCGAAAAATGCATGGTTCGCATCGTTGTACCGCGGGAAATTCAGCGTGAGCATGGCCTCGGGATGCCCGTCGGCTGCCGGCTCATCAATATAGTCGCTCCCCGCCTTGTGATCGCCTGCCACGGGCCGGGTAAACGAGAGCTCTCCACCGGTCGGATACACCTTATCCCCGTCTGCCAGCGCAGCCCCGTCCTCATCATTGATTTTGAACGTGCTGTTCGCATTCATGATGATCCGGTTCCCTTTGTCCGGATAGGTGAGGTCGGCCAGGGTGGCCGTGGTATTGGTGACGGAATCCAGCTTGAGCTGATCGGGGATTGCATTGAGCGTGAGCTTTGACGGCCCGTTCATTGCAAACGCAATGGTGAACCCGTTGAGCTTCACGGACGGAAATTCCCATACCTTGTCGGATTTCTTCTTAATGGCAATGGTGGCAAAAAGGCCGGTGAGTGCGTCCGCCATGACATAGCTGTTGGTATAGGCCGCTGTTTCTCCCTGCACGCTCGGAGCACCCGCAGTTCCCATGATCAAGGCCAGGGTCACGTCAAGGCCCTCGTACCTGAGATATGCCTCGATGTTTCCCGCCACATCGATCTTGCCCTGGTCGGTGCGCTGGATGAACGCCAGGCCCGCGCTGTCGTCCAGAAGCTCTTCGATTGTCTGGCTGAGGGATTCCGCAGTGATCAGGATGCCGTCATTGGCGCCGCAGGCAATCGCGGTGCCCCAGGTAGCGGCCTTCTTTAATCCCACCAGGATCTCCCTGCCGGTGATTGGTGTGCCCATGTGTGCCTCCTTTCAGTCGGAAGGTTCAAAGGTTCTGGGTTCCGGGTTCCGAGTTTTGAACTTTCAACTCTGAACCCTGAACCGCTTTCTTTTTTTCAACTCGTTTCAATAGCCCCGATTCCAAGTACGGCCGGGCCGTTGCCCCATCCAGTTCAAAGGGCTCATTGGGGACCAGCTTGCCCAGCACAGGATGGTACGTTTCATGCCCGGGTCCCGGATAATAGACTTTCATGATAAAACCTCCGGTTTTAGGTTATAGCTCTCAGCTCATAGCTCCTAGTTTTCCTGGGAGCTATCAGCTATGAGCTATCAGCTTTCTACAACCCTTACGTATTTCATGGTGATGCTCTTCATCTGTATGGCCGTTTCCTCGTCGGCCAGGAGCTCGCTCTCGGACTCAGATACCGGGATCGCGGCCTCATAGGCGCCCGAAAATGTCTCATCGTTGAGCGACGCCTTGATGTCTGAGATAACATCCAGCACGCCCTTTTTCCCTGTTGCCGAATCGCCCATAATGGATGCCTCGGGCTTCTCGAGCTGTACGTAGGCGATGGCCTTCACAAAGAGCTCGTCGGTCTCCTGGTCGCCGGTCTCGATGGTGTAGATCACCTCCCCGTCTTTTAACCCCACCGCCGGAAACTTGACCGCCTCCGGGATCAACCGCTCGTCTTCGGTCACAAAGACGTCGCTGTCCCTAACATAGGTGAGGTCCGTCTGTAGTTTCGGTTGAACGTTGTTCAAAAGAGCTTTCATTTATCTGCGCTAGTCTGCGGTTAAATAATCCCCGAATATCTTACGAAATACCCTCCAGTCCGAATCCTGGAGCACCAGGAACTCCCGGGCCGGGATCTTTGTTTTCGGAATGTGTACTTTTTTGGCGAACCTGACCTTGCCGCTCTTATCCATCCACCGCAGGGCCTTGGCACGCCTGGGAAGCACCGTCCTGGCCGGGATTATGCCGCCCAGGTGCTGGATGGCGGCGTATTTTACATTGGTTCCCCAGGCAACAATTTTTGCCCCTACCTTCATGGTGATGGAGCGCATGAGCCGGGCCGTGTCGATCAGGGTCTTATCGCCCGTTGCCAGCGCCCGCTTGCTGGGCCTCCACCGCACCGGACGGCCACCCTCCTTGAAGGTCTTGCTGATCGATCTGAGTCCCACCAGGCCGCACTCCTTGAGCGCCTGCCGGGGCCGTGAGAGACGGTCGGTGAGCCCCTTCATGGCGGCCTTCATCTCCATATCCTTGATGGAGTACTTGATGCTGATCACCGTTTTGTGCCCCTTGCGATTTTCCACGCGAACCAGAGCCGCTGCCTGAACGGGAGTTTCCCGATAGCCTTGATCATGGAAATGAAGCGCTTATTCGCCGCCTTGCGTATTTTTTTATGCACCCGCCCGCTCATGGATCAGAACCCTTTCATCTTATCCCGCGTGAAGATCCGGTCCGACTGATCGATATCCGGCTTATGCGATTCCGCGGGGGTTGAATCAGGATCATCCTCTCCCAGGGTGGCCAGGCCTTTGGCAACATCTTTCAAAAAAGATATTGCCCTGTCGTAGCGCTTCTCCCTGCTCTCAGGAGCGCCTTTCCGCCGCGAGTAGAGATTATAGATCGCTATATCCACCGAGAGCTTCCGGACCCGCTCCGGCACCGTGGAAAACGGTACCTCATAGCGCTTTCCGCAGTACGAGTCGATCTCCGAGTCCGCATCCGCGATGGCGCGGGTGACCATGTCGTCATCAACCGCGCCCGCGTCCGCATCATCGGTGAGCTGGATCAGCACGTCCTCGTCCAGCTGCTCTAGAATGTCAGCTTTTGTGCTGTAGGCCATAGGCTCCTTTCAGTCGCAGCTTATAGCTCTCAGCTGTCAGCTGTCAGCTTTTCAAATGCTTCATCACGCTCAGCCTGGGTAATATTCCTGCCCAGGATCTCCTCTATCGCCTCGACCAGGGGCTTTCCGGCCTTGGTCACCTGGCCTGCCTCGATGGCGGCTCTGCCAGCTTCTACGATTGTTCTCTGGTTGAGCTCGGCCTCTACAGTTTCCGGTGTTGATTCCACGGGCTCTTGCTTCTCCTCAGCTGTGGTATCGTCTTCGATTCTCTTCTCAATCTCAGCTGCTCGGTCTTCCAGTTTCGAATCTTCCGTTTCAATCACCTCCACAGTGAGCATGGGCTCGGCCTTCAGAATCGCTAGCTCCTCCCCGGTGAACCGGTCATCAGGATACTCCCTCGGCTCCTTGGGATGGGCCATGCCACATCGGCGAAAATTATGGTGCTTGCTCCGTATCCGGATCATATTTGCCTCCTTTCAGTCGGCAGGTTGTTAGGCTGAAGGCGTTTAGTCTGAAGGTTTTAGCCTAACAGTCTTCAGCCTTCAGTCTATCTACCTCTTTTATCAACCCTCGCCCGTGCTGCCGTAGCTGAGCTGCCACAGACCGTAGCCACCGGCTGCCCTTGCCTCGGCCCCGAACAGGAACGTCTTTCTCATAAAGACTCTGTCGGAGTCCTCAGTGGTCTGCTGTACGAAATTCGGCTTTTCCCGCTCCTGATACACGAACGGCTTGATCGGCCGGCTGGTCACATGGAGCATCCACTGTGTCGTGCTGGTGATCCTCGGGTTTACCAGGAGCTTTGCCGTACCCTTATAGGGATTGGGCGTGTCATCGGCGAGTTTTTCATTGGTAAGCAGCAGCGTGGCCGTTGCCTCCAGAGCCGGACCGACTTCAAGGAGATCCGGAACCAGCCCCAGGGGCCTGCCGTCATCATCGGTGAAGCTCATGATGGCGATCCTGGCAGCGCCGTAGCTCGCAGCTGCCGCGGCTTGACTCGCAGCCGATAAGGCAGCCGTGCCTTTGTTGCTGACACTTGATCCCGCAGCTGGGTGATCCGTGTCGTAGAAGTACTGGCCGTCATAACAGACGTTGGCGAAGGCATTGTTTTTGAGATCCGCATCGATCTCGTCGGGCAGCTGCTTGGCGGAAAAACCCGCGTCCTGTGCCTGAGGCGCGTAAATGCCCAGGTTGTCGTCCTGGATATCGTTCCGGTTCACCCCCACGGTTGCCTCCCAATCATCATTCACAACGGTGTAGGTGAATGCCTTCAATGCTTTGATGACCTTGTCGCCCAGCCATTTCCGCATCTTGGGGAAGCGGGAGAGCCAGGAATAATCGTTCTGGCTCGAGCCGCTGGGCACCAGCATGGTGGTCTGCTCCCACAGGCTGGGTGCCGCCTCGAATGCCTTGTTGAACGTGGTCTTCAGGTTAATGAAAACCGCTTCAATATTTGCTTTGTTGACTAACATGGTTCAATCCTCCTTATTTAGGGTTCAGGGTTCTGTGTTCAAGGTTCACGGTTAAAAAACTATTGAACCGTGAACGGTGAACGAGGAACCTCTTCTTACGATGTCAACAGCTTCCTCGTGTACTCGATCCAGCAGATCAGCATGATGACGTCATCGGTGCCCAGGGTTCCGTCCTTGGGCTGGATTGTCAGCTCCATCGCCGCCGGGTAGGCCGCCAGGTTTGCCAGGGCCAGGGTGAGGGTCACGTGCTGCACGGTCTTTGCTGTCGCGTCCCCGGTCATCGCATCGGTGTCGCCGCCGAAATCCGCATCCGCGTCATAGAGCGCGGCAACCGCGTTGTTAAAAGCCTCGACGGTAAACTTGGTTGCGTCGGCCAGGGTGGCCCCGGTTTTGGCAGCAAGGATATGAAGCACCGCATTGGCGGTGACATCCATATCAGGCGGGACCATGACCTTGGTCCCCACCGGTGTCGGGGTGCCGTGGTTATTCCACCGGATGCCGAGCCCCTCGGCGGTCACGCAAAATCCTGGTGTGGCACTATCACCATCTGAGAAGGCTGCCAGGGCGACTCCCGCATTTGTAATTACCGGCATAGGGATGGGAATAATTCCCTTCGTAGTGATAATGTGCTGATAGATCTCCTGCAGGGCCGCCTCCGCCTCGGTCTGGCTTGTAAAGCCGCCGGCATCCGCGATGCTGATGGCCGATGCCGCATGCGCGCCGCTGTCATCCGCGATGTGGGTTGCCACGTCGGCCTGCCTGATAGCGGGCTCGATATCGATCCATGCGTGGGTGGTGTCGATGTATCCGGCGATAATCCCGCAGAAAATATTGTGCGTGACGTTAGCCACCAGATCCACGGTCTGGTCGTCCACCAGAAAGACGTTGTCGCCCACGTTGGCGATGGTGATGGCCGTATCCAGGATGGCCTTGACCAGGCCCCGCCTGCGCAGGACTACCTTCTTGTCGCCGTCTGCGCCGCTGGAGTTATCCACCTGCTCGATGGCAACGCCTTCAAAGATCAGGCCCGATGCGTCGTCGCCCGGCACAACGTAGCCGTCCGCGCGCGCACACACGAACGAGCCGCCGTAAATTTTGGTGCTCTGGTACATCTCAAAGGCCAGCTCCACGCCTTCGGTGTACTGGAGCGCTTTGTCTTCGGTTAATGCTGTCATGATAAAACCTCCGGTTTTTTTAGGTTGTTAGACTGAAGGGGCTTAGACTGAAGGTAAAAAGTTTTTGCTTCAGCCTTTAACCTTCAACCTTCTTTCGCCACTCCCCCATACTTCTTGAGGTCTTCCTCGGTGTTGCCCAGCTGCTTGGCAATGGTGAGGGCCGCATCGGAAATGTCCCCGTCGTTGTCCTTCGGGCCGGGCGGGATTACCTGCACCGGGATCACGCTGCCCGCGGGCCTGGAGAGCACGATCCTGGTGAACTGATCCGGGCTCTTGAGCGCCAGATCGTTGCCCCACTTCTCCAGCTCCTCGGGGGATGTCTTGCCCTCTTTGAGTGCGAGCGCGGTGAGATCGCCTTTTTTCATCTCCGCGATTTCGGCTGTGAGTGTTGCCACCTGCTGGCTCAGATCCGCTGCAGCAGTATCCGTGACCTTCAGGCCGGCAATGGCCGTGACTGCATCCTCCTTTTTGGCGTCCTCCTTGAGCCCGAGGGCCTCCAGGACCTCCTTGCAGGCCACCATGTCTTTGCCCCCAGCGGCCTCCTCGAGAGTTTTTGCCTTGGCCACGACCGTCTCCACGGCCTCGACCACCTTGTCCTCGCCGGCGTCATCGGCCAGCCCAAACAGTTTTTTGAGTTTTTCCAACATGATGTTCTCCTTTCGTTCCCGCTCCCTGTAAGCAGGATCTCCTTGACGGTTATTAAAATCGCTATTCATTTTCGCCGTAATCGGTTTCAGGTTGTTGATCTTCGGGAAGTTGGTGAGCGCGAGGTTATCAATAGCGATGATCTTCCGGTCCGCCTTACGAACCCAGAATACCGGCGAGAAATAGCGGTACTCCTTACTGGCAAGATATTCCCGTGCCTTCTCCGTCCACTCCACCACGGCCCACAGGCCTTCGGCGCCTTTCTTCACGAACGTTTTGAGCCAGCCCGCAGCCGGCGCCTCCTGACCGGTCAGGGTCTGGTGCTCGTAGTTGATGACCATGTCGTTGCCGCGCCGCGTGAACTCAGAGACGATGGCATCCATCGCCTCATCGTCTACGAACGCGTCCTCTTCGCCTTCGATCTCCACTGTGCCGTAGGGCAGCACCTGGAACTCGCCGGGCTTGCCATCCTCACCTATAGCGGCTGAGCCCTCGATTGCCTTTAGGATCAGATATGCCCTCATTGCCTGTTCCGTCCTCCTCCGCGGCCGCCTCCCTGACCCTTTCCGGGGCCTCCATCCGGGCAGGGATTCGGGTTCCGGCCGCCTCTCTGACTATTAGGCATGCCTTTGCCACCGCCCCTGCCGTCATGGGGTCTTGGGTTGCCGCGAGGGTTTTTATTGCTGTCTGTCATGATCTACCTCCCTGTTTTGAATGCTTCCCTCAATTCCTCTGGATATTTTCCCAGATCCGGCTGCCACCGCTCCTTTGCCGGGTTGTGGTCCCAGCCCGGGTCCGGGATCAGTTGCCGGGCCGGCATCTTCTCTCCGGTCACCGGGTCCACGGGCTCGATTAGACCATTAGTCGGGTCCTCGGTCTCTATTTCAAGCCCTTCCGCTTCGGCCACCGACCGGTGGACAGGGTTCACCCCGCAGCGTCAGTTGTACCCGTTGGGCGGATACCAGGTATCCCAGAAGGGATGGTCCGCCGGGAACACCTTGCCGTCCAGGGCCGCGTGCTCGGGCCTGGTACGGGCATCGTTTACCGCGTCGTATTCCCAGAAGGGAAAGTGCTCTTTCTGGTCCACCATCTGCTTGTACCTGCCCGTGGAGTACGCCGTCTGCACGTTGGTGCGGAAGATCGTCTCAATCCGCCAGGGCGTGAACTCGGGCGGGGCCGTCCAGCCCCTGGTCTCGAAAATCTCATCCATGCGGTTCCTGAAATCGGCCAGAGTCTCACCCTCCTTGATTGCCTTGTCCACCGCTCCGTGGATATCCACGAGCACGTCCATCTGCATTACCCGCGCCACGGTAAAGCCCAGTGCCCGCGCCTCATCGGCCAGGGCGTAGAACTCATCGGGTGTGAGCGGAACCTGGCCCTTAAATGCCTCAATGGCCTCGTCGAACGGCAGCGGTTTCAGCTCGATATTTTTCGGCAGTTTACCCGGCAACGGTCGACCTCCCGTACAGCTCCGCCACATACATGGCCCTGGCAACGAGCTCCTGAAGCTCTTTCGAATCCATCCCTCCGTAAAGCGCATACAGGCCGTCCCGGATCTCTTCAAGGCTGTGGGCTTCTCTAACGAGCCGTTTTACGGGCTCCTGGAGGCCATTCATGGCCCTGTCTGCCCGATTCACGCTCTCTGCGACCAAAGCCTCCACCTGCTCCTGTTCAGGCGAAAATTGAGCTTGTTTCGCTACAATCTGCTTCATGGCCATCTGCCGGGACGGTCCCTCCAGCACCGTCTCCCCCTTGCCGGGCAGGGGCACCTTGAACCGTTCGGACACGTGCTCTGCCGACAGGGGATAATTGATACCGTGGAGGTTCTTGTACACCTCGGAGAGCTCGTTGAGATCCTCCGGGATCTCGTGCCTGAACTTGAACCAGGGCAGCGGCTTGTCCCACCCGTAGTTGAAACCGACAAGCGGGCGGATTATCTGGGCACGGTAGGCCTTTCCCAGGGATTCGTGATCCGCCTTGAGCAGATCGAACCGCACGTTCTCCTGGGCCGTCTCGTTTCCCAGCTTTCCGGGTGTGCCTTCGGACGTAGCCGTCTGGCCCACAATGGCCTTGGACATCTGCTTGTCGCAGAAATCCGCGAGCTCGTTATAGATGTTTCCCTTCTGAGTGGACTTTATGGCCTCCACGAACTCGATCTCCGTGCTCTTTGAGATGATGCCCGCTGCATCGGAGCCCAGGCTCCGGATGGCCGCCACCAGTGCCTCCTTATCCTCCTTGCTGGCACCGGTATCGTATTTTCCCAGCCTGAGCGGCATGCCGAATACCTCGGCAACGGCAACCCAGTCCTTGATCGAATAGTTTTTGAAGAGATACATCCAGGCGCACACCCGGAGCACCCCGGCCCGGGTGTCGTAGCCCGAACGGGCCTTGTACCGGTGATAGACGAGCTTGAAAGGGGGCATCTCCTCTCCCCTGATCTGCTCGGCCTCGGTGATAACCCTGGGCATCTCGAATTCTTTGGCCCAGAAGCCCTTCTCATAGTCGGAGTAAAAGAGCGCCCGCTTCTGGTGAATCCAGTTGAGCCCGGTGATCACAGCCTGTTTTCCCTGCACGTCCCACATAATCTCCTCAAGGGCGAATCCCTTGCCGATGGCATCCAGCAGGTCCAGCTGGGCATCGTCAAAATTGCCGATGTTTGAAATCACGTCATCGACAAAATCCCGGATCTTGATATCCCCAGCGCTCTGGGAGTACGGGAGGATCTCATACTCGAGCCCCATAACCGCATTCTTCCTGGTTTGAAGCTGGCTGTAGAGATGCGTGTCTTTTTCCTCCATTTCCTCAAAGAGCTCCGCCTGGCGGTACACGCTGCCCGCATCGGCCTCCTTAAAAATCGTGGCCAGGGTTTCAGGGGTGAGCCCCTGGCTGGGATAGCCGGACCACCGGTCCCTGATCGTGGTCACCGCGATCTCCCGGGTCTCCGGTTTTTTCTCCACGATGATTTCCCGTCCGAACTGGTCAACAATCAGGCCCATCAAAAGGCTCCTTTCATGTTTGCGAACCTGCGGGATGTAATGGTTTCGTATTCCACCGGTCCCCCGCTCATATTGATCGATTTATAGTGCCCCAGGGCAAGCGCGATTGCCGCATCGCCGTGCCGCATGAAATCCGGGTTTTTGGTATCGCTTACCGTCAGCCGGGGCAGCTTGATCACGCCGTCGATCAGCTCAAGCGTGCGGAGGTCGTTTTTTATGTCCGCATCCCGCGGCAGATCGATGGTCTGATCAGCGAAGCTGTCCTGAAAGGGAACCATGTGTTCCCGGTACCAGGCATCATTCAAGGTTATCTCCTCGATCAGAGGCCGGCCGTACCGGTCAGCTGTGTATTCCGCAAGGGTCAGCCCCGGTCCGGTCGCATCCATCGCGCCTCCCCGGAATTTCGGGAAGCTGTCGATCATGTACCAAAGCACCTGCTCCTGCTGGCGGGACGGCACATTGTGCATTTCCACCAGGAAGGGGCATTTCCGCATCAGGTTTTTCACAATTTCCAGGGGAGCGATAACGGAAAAGTTGCCGTACCGGGCAAAGTCCTGCCCGAAAACATGCTCGAGCGTTTTTTCCAGCACCTTCATGAGCGGCGCCAGATGAATTCTGACCCACTCCTCACACCATGATTTCCGGTATTCCTCCCCTTTGAGGGCAAATTCATTGTCCAGGGCGAGCCGGATAATCGGCCGCTCCTCTTTCATGCATGCCTCGATCAAAATACCGGGGATGGCCACGCCCGAGCCCTCCCGGGGAATCGCGTCCAGCTCCTCTTTCATGGCCGCCTTGTTGGCCCCGTAGGCCCCGCGCACCCGCTGATACCATTCCTTTTTGCCTTCAGGCGTCGGGGTCCATCCCTTGACCATGCACACCCGCTCATAGAGCCCGTTAGCCACGGCATCGTCAAAGGTCACCCGGAATATCCGGAATGCGAACAGCCCCGCCCGGGTGTCGTGAATGAGCTGGTTGAACGGGTTCTTGTCGCCGTTATGCGTGCTGATGATCCTGATATCGCCGCCCCAGATAATCAGGGCCAGGGTGGAATCGATCACCGCCTGCACATTAAGGTGAAAGGCAGCCTCGTCGATATTGACCTTACCCTGGAGCCCCCGGATGCTCGCCGGCCGGGACGAGAGCGCCACGATCTGATAGCCCGATGCGAACCTGATTCGATAACTGGTGATATGCTTTGACGAGCCGTCCGGTTGCTGATCCTCGAACAGGAACACCTCTATTCCCTGCCATCCCTCGGCCATAGCCGCCGCCATAACCCTGGCCATGTGCGCACAGTAGCCGATGTATTCGAGCCCCTTTTCCTTGGTGTCGCCGATATAGTAGATATTGTCCCCGCCCGCGCTCTTCTTGCTCGATGCCGTGATCGTATCATCCAGGGCCGTGGCAAAGGTGATGCCCGTGCGCCTGCCCTTTTCAGCGATATTCAAGGGATACTCGTGGATCTGCCTGATCCACTCCGCCTGGTGGACCATGAGCACGCCCTCGGCCAGGGGGTCATAGCCATCCGGGATCTCCCGCACGCTGGACGGCAGTTCATCCCAGCTCAATATGCGCTCGATATCTCCGGGCCGTTCCATCATTACGCAACCCCCAATACTTTCTTGCGCCAGAATTCGGCCTGCTCGCTGCTCAGACCCTGCTCCGATGCGGCACTCTCAATGGCGTTTGCCGCATCCTCCAGGGCGCGCTTTCTCGCCGCTGTCTCCATGTCCGTTTGCCACCGCTTCTGTCTCACCGCGGCCTGTGCCAGCTTCGCAACCATCTGGCCGATCCTGGGCAGACTCTTGTTGTCCGTCTCCAACTCCACAAGCAGCTCGAAGGTCTTGGTCTGCACCAGCCGGATAATGGCGTCGTTCATAGCGCCTGCGTCATCCTCTGCTGCATCCGCGATAGCCTTGGCCTGGTCCGTTGCCACCTTGAGCGCCTTCAGCCTGTCCTCGAAGTTTTTTCCATACCGGTGCACGCTTGATTTTGAGATTTCGTATCCCTGCTCCTTAAGCCACTCAGCCAGTCCTTCGTACCCGGAAAACCCGCCCTGGATCAGTTTTTTTTCGAGCTCCTGGCGCACCTCCTCGGGCAACAACTCCACGCTTGATCGCTGCATGTTTCCCCCTACCAGTACTTCGCGGGACGGGCGATCCCGGGCAGGCACTCAACGGTATATTCCACCACGTCGACTCCGTGATGGGTCAGCTCCGCGCTCCAGCATGCCGTGTCCCTGCCGCTGATCACTACCAGCTTGCGGTCCTCCAGATAATCCATCTCCCGCCTCACCTCCCGGGGCGTGACAGGCATATCATCGCCGCCCACCGTGGCCATGATCACCTCTTCAGACACGGGATAGGGCCGTCCTACGTCCAGGGTCTGCAAAATCCTCCATCGCAATACCTCTATGCGTTTTTTCTCCAGGTCCATCACCTACCTCCTTGCCTGATTGATTCTATGTGCTCATGCACAAACTCCCATATCGCGTCTATTTTTTGCTCGATCTTGCCGAAACTCATGATCCAGTCCTCACGGCGGACGTACTCTTTCGGCAGCGCCTCCTTGAGCTCCGACAGCTCCTGACGCAGCTTATCGTGCCGGTTTCCCTGCCGGACAATGCTGTTTTTTATGTCCCGCAGATAGATCACCGCGAAGGTCAGCAGCGCCGAGAACACGCACCCTACGATTACCAGAGCGATCTGCGCAGTCATGGTGTACCTCCCTTCGCTAACAGCGCCTCTTTAGTCTTGCTTCCCTGGGAACTGCCGAAATAAAACCGCATCTGATCAATCCACACCGCACCTAACGACCCGAGCATGATGTTTAAGAGCGTTTTATTTCCGGAAGGGATCTCGTGGAATACGTGTACTGCCAGGATCGCGAAAAAGCCGATGGTCACGAGCACCGTAATCACATCGGGAAACCGATCTTTCATGGTTTCCCGCATCCGGCGCGCGCCCTGGACGTTTTCCAGGTTGATCCGTTCGAGGTCGATATCAAGTTTTTTCATATCGACTTTAAATTGATGGTCCGCCTGCTTCATGGCCAGCAGCGTTTCCGGTGATGGATTTATCAGGGCCTGCGAGATCTTTTCTTCCACGTCGTCATCATCCGGCTTCGCGTCAATGCCCAAAACTCCAAGCAATGCCGATATCCCCATCCCGCCGAGTGGCCCGCCGAGCGTCGATGCAATCGCCGGGGCTACTGTCTTGACAACCCCTTTCCAGTCAAAGCTCATGTTGCCCTCCCGTTAAACTCTTAGAGTAAGCGTTAATCCCCCTGCCGATGGCCCGCGCCAGGCCGAGCTGGTTGGCGGGTTCTTTTAAAAACCGTCTCGTTGAAGGATTCGAGATAAACTCGCACTCGACCAGCACCGCGGGCATCATGGTCTCTCTCAGCACGTGGAAATTGGATTTCTTAATGCCCCTGTTGGTGTGGCCGGGAAATCGCTTGATCAACTCGCTCTGGACCCATGTGGCTAGGAGTTTCGTGTCCGGGGAGCAGTGGGGGTAGATGTGGGTTGAGATGCCCTTGGCAGTTTCTTTGTGAAAGGCATCGGCATGGACCGATACGTATAGATCCGCGGCCCAGGCGTTTGCCATCCGGGTCCTGTCAGCGAGGCTCACGAAAACGTCCTCTTCCCTGGAGAGCCGCACCTCGAAGCCTGCCAGGAGCAGCTCGCAGCGGAGCAGAAAGGAGACGGCGAGGTTCAGGTCGTCCTCTTCGAGGTAGTCGTACTTCCCTCCCCAGGCCGCGCCGTTATCCTCTCCCCCGTGGCCTGCATCGATAAAAACCTTTTTCATGGTTCCCTCCCCAAAAACAAAAAACGCCCGACCCAGCCTCTTTTTGAGACTGAATCGGGCGCTCTGGCCGCTATATATACTTATTTATGGGCGCTCTGGCCGCTAGATGTTGCTATTTAAATTTATTTTTGTAACTTTCCCCTCACAATGTCAAGGTGTTTTCGTAAAACTGTCAATTAATCAAGTTCATTTCTTTGCATGCCTTAGGGTTCATACCGATTGAAGGGCCCTAAAGTGCATACAATTCCAACATCATTATTTTTAGAAATTACGACCCGTATAGGGTAAAAGAAAAATGAAATAGGCTTACTCGACTTATACTGAACAATTTTTTTAGAGTCATTATATTCAGCCAGAAGTGGCTTATCCATCAACCCAAAAAGCTTGACAGTTTTAGTTTCATCTTCCGAAATGAATTTTCCGAGACTGGATAGACGGTCACTTGTTGTGGTCTTTCTTAAATCTAGGACTCTAACAATATCAAAAAGGATGTCGTTTTTTTGCCAAACAGCTGGACTGCTAGCGAGCTTAATATTCTTTGAGAAAGAATAATCCTTCTTGAAAAATCCATAATTGCCCTTTAAGCTCGCAATTACATTGCGATACTCTGGGGCTTTACTAACTACAAAGGGATAGTCCTCTTTGAAATTTAATTTACAGTCAATTGCTATCGCAAAAACATCCCAAGCTTTCAGTTTCTCTAATTTTATCTCTAGAGTGGAATAATCCCTTACTTCAATCCTAAGCAAATTTTGATCAAAATCACATAATAAGATGTCATATGATATTATTGAAGCCGTAGTATTGAATATGACTTGTAGGTCGCCTACATTAATGCCATCTCTGTATCTACTGCCAACCACCAGAACATACTTATAGTAAAAAACGTCACCTTCCCTCAGGGCTGGGGGTAGTTCTTCACAGAAAATGAAAAGATTCCTCTCATCAAAATATTTTTTGTGTAGATAGTAGTTTGACTGCCGGAAACGGAAAAAGATCATTACAAGCAGTAGAATGACAGAGATGATGACTTTTGTGGGCAGCTTGATTTGCGGTACAAGCCAGGTGATTATCGCTATTGCGGCAGATAGAAATGTAATGAGCTTTTCCACACTAGCACCTAATTCTATTTAAGCGGGGGAAAGGCCATCAACAGAAATACAACGAAGTCAATGATAATAAAAAACCATCATGGATGCTATTTTATTCTGCCAAGAAACAATGCTAATATCCATCAAAGGCCCACCCATTAATTATCAAGGCGATTCGCCCTGCTAAATCATATCTGCTCCCCTGCGGCATTTCAAAGACTAAATTAGCTCTTTTTTATTATATATACCACCCTTTTACACTTCGGGCAATACTTCTTAATAGTTACCGATCCGTTGACCTCCTCCCACTCGCCGAACACCTTGCCGCAGACCGGGCACCGGATCGGGTCCTTATATTTTTTCTTTGACCTCTGCGCCATGCCCTATGCCACCTTCTCCAGCATCCCGCTCAGCTTTTTGGAAAGCTCCTGGATCTCGGCAAACGTCTCTTTTGGCATTAAGACCCTGCCGAATTTCTCCCTGAGCAGCCGTATCTCATTATCGAACTTCTCGGGCTCCCTGGTCATCTTATCCAGGAAGGCAGTCACCACTGCCACCGGGGCCGACTCGTAATCGTAAGGCTTTACCAGGGCCGGCCTCTCCGTGGTTTTGAGATCCTCAAATTCAAAGGCAAGCTGCTTGACAATGCTCACCATCACCGCCTTCTTGCCCCGAGCAGCCTTGGTGAGCCCGGTCATGGCCCGCTTTCTGAAGGTACCGTAGAACTCGTCCACCTCCTCCTTGCTGCCAGCGATCCAGTACCCTCCTCCGCACCCTGCCTTGCTCATGATCGCCTGGTCGTGATCGATGATCAGGTGATTGACCAGACACCTGATGTCCCGAGACTCCAGCAAGGGGCAAAAATCTCCCAACACCGCCCTGCTGGCCATAACCTCGTCATTGAATTTCACCATCAGATCATACGCCGGAATCTTGCTCTCCTTGCCGATATAGCCAGCCAGGATCTCCATGACAGTGGCCTCAGCCCAGGTAAACCCCGGATCGTGCCTGCCCGTTTCCGGGTTAATACCCATGTGTTCTGATTTCATGGTTACCTCCATAAATTAGGTAGTTAGACTGAAGGCTGAAGACTGTTAGTCTTTTCCTTCAGCCTTCAGTCTAAGCCCCTTCAACCTTTCCTAATCTTCTCCAATGCCGCTAAAAGCCTTTTGAGCCTGGCGACATCCCGGCACCATTCCACCCGGTCAACGCCGCAGAGCTTCTTGCACAGCCCCCTGAGCCGCCGCTCGCCGTCCTCGATGGCGCCTGCAATCTCCACCGCCCGCTCACGCAGCCTTTCAAGCTGATTTTCCCTTTTCTCTTCAACCCTGAACTCTGAACCTTGAACCTTGAACCCTTTGCTTTTGAAATAATCCACCAGGTACTGAAGCTCCAGAACGGACAGGGCCTTCGCACTCCGCGCCCCGAACTCCCGCGTGAGGATTGCACGGTAGTCCCCGTCCGGAACGCCCAGATCCTTGACCGCGATATGCACCTTGGCGAGCAGCCCGTTGCGCTGCCGCTGCAACGCATTCTGCGACTGTTTCCCGCGTCCGTTGATTGCTTTCATGCTTTTAGCCTTTCAGACTGAAGGCGTTTAGCCTGAAGGCAAGAGTCTTTTCCTTCAGCCTTCAGCCTTCTTCCCTTCAACCTTGCTAAGAAAAACTCGTCCCGGTGCCGTACCCGGAACCTGTTCTCTTTCCATCCTTTGGGGGTCGCCTCCGTGCCTGTCTTTTCAAGATCGCCGGCGGTTACAAGCCGCCGGACAATCGCCCGCACATAGCTGGTATCGGCATCTGCCAGGACTGCCACCTCCCTGGGCGCAAACGATCCTTTCACGTGCATGGCCCGGTAGATCCGGGATTCCACCTCCCTGCTCCGCCCCCTCGGCTCCTTCACAGCGTACCGGTATCTGCCTCTATCCACATTCGCGACCTCTCCGGTCTTCCTGAGCTCGCAGATGGCGTCCTGCACCCTCTTGGCGCCTGCACAGGTCTGAATAAAGAGGCGGTCCACCAGGTCATCGACGGTAAATTCTTGCAGCTCCCTGGCCGCCGCCCTGACCTTCGCCGTTAAACCTTTCCGGTACTTCCTCATTATCTCCCCGGTTCTTTATCCCTGGGCGGGCACACCTCCCTGACCACCGCGTCGGTCATCTCCTTGAGCCCGCTCGCCCTCATGATGCGCTCCGCCTTGAGTGCGTCCTTGATCACATTGCGGAAGTCCCCCTGGGAATGACGGTAAAGCTCTGATGCGTGCTCAGGCTTGATTGCCAGCTCCAGGGCCTTGCGGTAAAAAACGCTCACGTCCGCCTGGCTGACCGGCTCAAACCCGAGCATCTCCCGGACGCGGCTTACGAGCCTCCGCTCCCTGGAGAGCTTTGCACGGAGCGGCTCCTCCCCGATCATGATGACCGGCACGGTGCATACATCGTGAAAGTCCCTGAGGGTATTAAGATGCTTGAGGGTCATCCGGTCCGCCTCGTCAACTATGATGATCCTGCGGAGCCGCGCCAGCTCCTCCTGGATCATGTCGAAGCAGTCCTGCGTGGCCCGGGGCCTCGCCCCCGCGACCGCAAAGGCGATCTCCCTGATCAGGCCCACGTAGCTCAGCCGCTCCTCGAACCTGACGTAGACCGTTTTGGGATTCATGGTAACCGTGCGCTCCGCTGCCGTGGTCTTGCCCCGGCCTGCCCGGCCCAGCACCGCCGCCATCTCAATGCCCGCAGCGGAGGTAAGAAGCTCATCACAGAGCGATTGAAACCGCTGGTAGTTAGCCGTGGGAATAAAAACGTCTTTCATATCTGTCCTCCTTGTTATTGAAGGTATTTAGGTTGAAGGCTGAAGGAAAAATTTATCTAACAGTCTTCAGCCTAAACCCCTTCAGCCTGGCTTTGCTCCGCCAGTCCGATGCTTTCTTTATAGAGGCCCCAGTACTCCAGTGTGTCTCCTGTGAGTCCGGCCTCATAATCCACTATAAAGTTCCGGTCATGCCCTGAAAGGGATGCGCCCTGGGCCATCTGGTCCAGGCACCACCGGTACCGGTCGACCTCGCTGCTGAAAACCGGGCGGCGCTCTTCGTGCTCATAGCTCTCTATTCGAGCCACCTCAGCTGCCAGCTCCTCGGGGGTACGCACCCGGGAAAGCTCCTTTTCAGCCGTGCGCCGGCGCTGCTGGGCCTTGATGTCTTTGCCCATGAGGGCTGCGGGCTTCTCCGCTTCGGGAACCTGTGAGTATTCGCGGAAATCGGGAACGTGGCTGGTTAGCTCCCGGTACTGCGTAACCGATGCCTTCCTGAGCCTGCGTTTCTCTTCTATTTTTCGTTGTGCCAGTGTCATGTCTTTCATGGAGGAGTACTCCACCGGCTCAGCCCGGCAGATATACTCGCCATCATAAAAGACGATGAGCCACTCCGGGTCGAAGGGATCGAACCGGATCGATACCTCTTTCCGGTGTAAATCGGCCAGGCGCTCGTGCTCGTAAAGCTCGCCCCGGAAGGTAATCCGGCCCCGGTCGACAATCCTGGTGTCCTTGGCAAGAAAAATCAGGTCCACGGCCTCGTCGGTGAGCCGGACCGGGCGCCAGCCCTCTGCATGGCACGCCCTAAGGCAGTCCATCGGCGTGGCACTTTTCGGCTTCGGTTTCCAGGCCCACTCGCGGATCACGCCCCGGTGGGCCTTTCGCGCGTTGTAATAGTCCATCGCCTTGAGCACGGTGAGCACGAACTCCCTGAAGGTCAAAAGCTTGCCCGCCGCTGCCAGGCGCTCGATGTCTTTCTGGTCGATATCGTTCTCCTCCTGGTTCCCACCCAGTTTCTTTACATTTCCCGGTACCCGGAACTGGTTTTTAAGGATTGCCTCAATCGCGCTGTTGGTCTTTTCGATCATCTTGGCCTTGGCGTTCCGGACAATGGCCTTCCGGTGGGAGCCGGGGAGCGTTATGCAGGGATTGATCTCTTCCCCGTCTGCATCGGCCAGGTCAACGGGGATATCCTCGGTGCTGTGCACCATGAGCCCCAGGTCCCGCATCTCTTTCATGATGCCCATGATGTAGCGGCTCTCCTCTGGGCGGCCGTGATCTGTATAGATATGGTCAAAGGGGCCGAAGATCTTCATGCCCATGCGGAGGGCCAGCCCCATGAGATAGGCGTCGTATTTTTTGTCGACGGCGCCGCCGTAGAAGCACCGGGTGCGGAGGTCCTGCCAGAAGTAACCCTCCGGCCTGAAGACCTCGCCCGTGTCATCGTCCACCACCCAGAAGTCGAACCGATGCTGATCGCCCACCAGGATCTCAAAAGGCGCCAGGTCAGAGTAATCCCTGAGCACCGGGGGCAGGGTGTTATCCAGCGCCCGGACGCCTCCCCGCTGGAGTGCCAGGAGCTGGGGAGTCGCCTTTTTCTCGAACCACCACAGGGCCGAGCGGTACGAGCCGATCCGCCAGGTGCGTTTGGAGGCCTCGACAACCAGGAGCCGGTAGAGCTGATCCTTTGAGATTTTTCTGTGCTCTTTCTTGAGACAGAGCCCCAGCCAGAAGTCGATGGCCTCGGGCGTCCATGACTTGGGATTGTCCTTCTGGGTGGGCTTGGTATGCTTGAGCCCGGCAAGGCCCTTTTTCTTATACCTCTTTATATAGCGGTAGATGGTGGCTGCGGTTGTGTCGTGTTTCAGGGCCACGGCCTCGATCCACGCGCGCTTCTTCCACCCCCTGGGTGTCTTCATGGCCTCCTGCACGATCCTGACACACCGGGTGATTTTGGGGCTTCTGAGATCGTTCGGCGAGAGGGCCGTCTCGTCGGACCAGATATTGTCTCTATTTACAATGTCGAAATTCGGGGTTTTTATTAAGGAGAGCTTTTCTGCTGCGGCAAGTGCCGCCTCAGGTGCCAGTGCGGGGAGGATAGCCGGCGGGAGGGCCTCATTTTTTTCAATGTATGCTTTTTGTGCGTCGGGCGAGAGGCAGGAGAGGGCGATCTCCGTTTTCATGCCGCCGTTGCCCCCGCCTTTATCCGATTTTACATTTCTGATGGATTTGTAGTGTCCGGCCTTGATTCGACGTTGAATTGCTCTTTTTGTCATTTTTTCGAGTTCGCCACCCTCTTCCGCAGTCAACCAGATCTCTTCCATAATCAACCCTTCGATATAACAAAATAAAATCAGCTAAAAAGACTTAACTTTTCCTTATTTTTAAGGTTCGCCACCTGTTCGCCACCTCCCGCTGGGTGGCGAACCGTGTTTTCACCCAAATTCTCATTGGTCTGCACACATATGCGGTATTCATCCATCACTAGCTCTAAGGCAGCATCGCTGCTGATTGTATGCCGTTCGCTAACAATCCTGGCGATATCCCGGAACCGTTCACCTCCGTTAAGCCCCACCCGGATCTCGCTCCGGATCGCCGCCTCCCTTGCCCCGTTGAATTGCCCGCTTGCGGGCACGCCGTCAGGCGATTCAACCGGGGTTGCCGGCGTATCTTTCCGATACTTTTTCTCACCTTCAGGCCTTTTACCCTGAGCCTGTCGAAGGGCAGCCTTCTTAACCTTTAGCGTCTTTTTTCTGCTGCTTCTCTTTCCCATCCGGTTCCCTCATCTCCTCCAAAAATATCAATCGTTTCTGTCGCTGCTTCTGGAGCTTTTTGATCTCCTCCTCGATCTTCTTTATCTCCGACCGGAGCGCCTCCTGACCTGGGAGCACGAAAACGCCGGCCTTTTCCGCCAGGAACCGCAGCGGCTCGTAAGAGCCCACGGCCTGGCAAAAGGCCGGAAGGAACTCCGCCGGGAAGCGGTGGTAGTCCTTGGACTCCGCCGTCCATGTGTCGAGCATGTATTTGCTGATCTCCTGGTTGACCAGGGCGCTCATTCTGCCCGCGATCTCCCAGCGGGAGAGAGGGCATCGCTTGATGCACTCGGAGATGATCCCCTGGAGCTGGTACTGTACATTGAGGCTTCCGGGTGCTGAATCGTCAGGAGCGTTGAGGCGTGAGATAAGCTCAAGGAGGCTGTATTGACTATCAGTTTTTTTCCGAAATTTAGACATTGCCATTGAAAAAAATAAAGGTTATAAAATACCAAGGGCCTTGAGCCGCTTGCTTTTTTCGGCTTCGACCTGGCGCTCGATCTCCTCCGCGATCAACTTTTTAAGGAAGAAATCGGAGCCCGGCCCCCAGATCAGCTCGTAGGGGCAGCCCAGCCAGGCGGCGATCTTCTCGCGGACTCTGCGGGTCTCGCGGAATTTTACGCCGTTCGGCGTTCTGATTGGTGCCCGGATCACAACCTTCTGAAAGCTGTGATACCCGACACCTGCCTGCTGTGCCGCCTTCTGCAGCGTCAGGCCCTTGGCTTTTATTAATTGTTTGATTAGGGTCATGGATAAATGGCCTTTATGCGCATTCTCATGCGGCTAAGGTTTGATTGATGAAAACAAGGCTCATAAATGCTGACCTTTTAAAAGCCGTATGGGATGAAAGTGTTAAAAGTGTTCTTTTTCCTGATGTCCTGGTAAACACATTGAACCCTCAAAAAATCATTGATGCCCAGGGTGAAAATTTCCCGGCTATACGTGAGAGCCGCCGGAATGAAATAGACGCAATAATTGATGACCTGGTAAGCTCCGATACACCTGAAATGCTTTCTGCAAGGCTTCTTGAACTTGATCCCATGATAGCGGCCCTCTATTTTGACCGGATTCAGGCTGCGAGCTTTGCCCTTGAGACCTTTGACCTTGAGACGGTCGAGATCCCTGAGTCGTGGTACACGTTAACTTTGCTTCTGCTTCAGCAAAAATCGTTTCAATGACGCTCATGACGGTTGCTCCTTTTACCGTCTATCGTTGTTTTAAATTTAGACTGTAAATCCTTTATAAAATCGAACATCGGATAATGTCAAGTAAAAAAACGATCATCGATAAAAATAATTTAAAAAATTTTGGTATTCGTTTTAGATCCTTGCGGGAAACGCTTGGTTTAAAACAATATAAGATGGCTGAATTATTAGGAGTTTCTAAGAATTTTATATCTGATATTGAGCTCGGTAAAACATCAGTAAAAATGCC
>Ga0180434_10001622_pt1 | contig 31736 bp, 23 predicted proteins | sample SS_ome_7_FD_132453 | JGI IMG/M metagenome (GOLD analysis project Ga0180434, IMG submission 132453) | Hypersaline lake sediment archaeal communities from the Salton Sea, California, USA - SS_1_D_2 metaG | ecosystem: Environmental > Aquatic > Non-marine Saline and Alkaline > Hypersaline >... | reverse complement strand
CGATGTAATAATTGCTAAAATACAATTTACAGATACTTATGAAATAAAAAAGAGGCCCGCTCTCATCTTATTTGAGGAATTTGATAATGTTGTTGTAGCAGGCATTACAAGTAATCTAAAAATGAAAGGAATACCACTTTCTAAACAGGAAGGGGCCGTAAAAGATAGTGTTATAAAAATGAATTATATTTTTACGATATCGAGAGCGATGATTTTTAAGACTTTATTCCACTTAAATAAAAAGAAAAAACAAATGGTTTTTGACGAATTATCAGAAAAACTATCAAATTTGAAAAGATGGGACTAAAAATATTTATTTTTACCGGCAATTATGAGTTCAACCCCCGTCCCCTGCATTTTTTATACATGAACTGTTATCTACTCTCGGTGACTTCATGAAGTATGTTATGGTCTACTGGTCAAGATATGGACACAATAAAAAGATAGTGAATCATCTCGCCGAAAAACTGAAAGAGAAAAACGCAGAAACACAGATTTTAACGACCGATGAGGCAAATCCTGTTGCTTTACCGGAAGCAGATGTCTATGTATTCTCTGCTGCGGCAGAGGCGTTCAATCTCCAGCGCAACATGAAGACATTCATGAAAAATCTTGAAGGAATGGAAGGAAAGAAATACGGAATTATCAACACCCATGGCATGGACAAGAACAGACTTCAAAAGATGGAAAAATTACTTTCAAAAAAGAACATGGTAAAGCTGGCAGAGACGGATTTCAAGGTTGGCAAGGATATAAAATCTGGCAACGCTCTGATAGACGGGTGGGAAACGAAGTTGGATGCATTTGCAGAAAAGTTGTAATGCCCCCTATCTTAATAATTATTTTTTAAATTCTTTGATATTATCTAATGTTCTCTTCCAATCAAGAATCTCTCTACACTTACCGCAGTAACCATTATACATTTCGTAATCAAACTTGTGCATCTTTGCTCCGCAATATTTACACACGTAGTCTTGGTTGCTCATGAGTGTTCTTCCAACCGTCCCTCATATGTAGTGTAGTTACCATTCTTAGTTTTTGTGACAACAGAGCAAGAGTATATAAATTGTCCACTGTTGATATGTAGTGATGACCTATGGATTACGAGGTCGTTGTTGTGGGGGCAGGACCTGCAGGGTCCACAGCTGCAAAACATCTTTCAGAACAAGGAATATCGGTTCTACTTATCGATAAAGACAAATTTCCAAGAAAAAAGGCATGCGGTGGCGGGATACCTGTTCGCCTCCTTAAGCAGTTCTCGTATCTCGAAGAATTAATCGATTCGTATTCCTATACTGGATGGGTCCATTCTTCCTTTTCCAAATCCAAAGTTCAATTACAAAGAGAAAAACCGACTGTTGCTATGGTGGTCAGAGAAAAATTTGATCATGACCTGGTAAAACTTGCAGTGGCACATGGTACCACGTTTATGGATGGGAAAACAGTAACGGATCTTGTGATTTCAAAGGACGATGCAACCATTATGCTTGATGATGAATCATCCATAACGTCGCACATTGTTATCGGTGCTGATGGAATATGGAGTACTATTGCAAAAAAAGCAGGATTGGCATCATCTCGCGAGAGTATCGGCGTCTGTGCATTCCAAGAGCAAAAACTTGGAAAAGCTACAATGGATCAGTGGTTTAAGAACACAAGAACGTTGCATGTACATCTCCATTTTCAAGGAATGTCAGGATACGGATGGGTGTTTCCAAAAAAGGAACACCTCAATGTTGGCATCGGGGAAATTATACCATTGAAACAGAAAAGAGAGGGAAAAAATAACCTGAGAGAGAAATATCAACAGTATCTTGTCGAGTTGAAAAAACAGTCCCTTGTTCCCCCCTCATTTGGTACGGGACGGATACAAGGTGGAGCAACACCATTGTATCCGCTAGACAAAACATACGCTGACCGAGTGATACTTTGTGGCGATGCAGCCGGACTCATCAATCCTGTTACTGCAGAAGGCATTCATTATGCCATGCACTCCGGAAAAATTGCTGCAGAAGTTGTTGGTGATGCCCTCGTATCGCATAATTATAGTGACGATGCGTTATCACAGTATCAAACACGGTGGAAAAAACAGTTTGGAAAAGACCTTAAAATTCTTTTAAAAACAACAACAAGTTGGACCAACCAAACGGAGAAGCTCATCAAGTTGTTAAATAAAGATAAAAAACTTGCCGATATGGCTCTTGATGTGTTAACAGGCCAGCGAAGTATCCATGAGTGTCGAGTAGAACTCGTAGTCCGTGCACTCTATGTCTATTGCATCGATTTCTTGAGACGAGGCAATACTGATAACTAAAACGAATCAACAGTGTTAAAGGAGGGGGGCTGTTAATGGTTATGGGTATCGTCTTACTATGAATGAAAAAAACGCTCTTATTATCTCATTATATGATGATGTTACTGAGATTAGTCAGCTTGCATCATCACTTGACTATAAGATTATTGATACCATTATTCAACACCGCAATCACCCAGATGTAAATAGTTACATTGGCCCAGGAAAAATTGAAGAGATACAAAAAAAGATTGAATCCCAAGAACAGCAGATCGATATCATTATTGTTGATGGTGATCTCAAACCCTCTCAATGGTTTTTTCTTGAGAAAGCATTTCAAAAAGATGTCTTTGATCGTGTAAGACTCATTCTCGCGCTCTTTGCAGAACGGGCCGATCGTAAGGAAGCGCGACTGCAAGTAGAGCTTGCACGGCTACAGTATGAACGCCCTTTCGTACGAGAGCTTATTCATCGTGCACGTGCTGGGGAACATCCTGGATTTATGGCAGGTGGAGAGTACCAAGTTGACGATTACTATGAGACTATTAAAAAACAAACCAAAAAAATTAAAGAGGATTTAGACAAAATTCGCGATGAGCGAGAGATGAGGCGAAAGCATCGACATACTGGTGGATTTTATCTTGTGTCATTAGCAGGGTACACCAATGCAGGAAAAAGCAGTTTATTAAATCTATTGGCTAGAGAAAAAGTGAAGGTTGAGGGACGTTTATTTTCTACACTCTCTACAACAACAAGGAAAATTTCAACAAAAGAAAGTCCCATTCTTTTGACCGACACCGTGGGGTTCATCCAAGATCTTCCTACCCTAATCATCGATGCGTTTCATTCTACACTTGAAGAAATTGCTGTTGCCGATGTTGTACTGTTGGTTGCCGATGCAAGTGAAGAGAAAACAGTGGTGGATAAGAAATTACACGTCTCTCTTCGTGAGCTGAGTGAAATTGGCGTTACTTCTCCCGTAATTATAGTGTTGAACAAGATTGATGTGCTTACTGGCAGGGAACTTGATGAGCGAATTACCTATCTCAAACAGCAAGAGACGCTGAAACATAAACCGCTTATTCCTGTCTCAGTTGCAGAAAAACAACACATTGATATGCTACTTGCCACCATCCATGAATCTTTGCCCCACCTGACTTCGTTAACCATACAATTGCCCCTTACTAAACAAGTACAATCATTCATATCGGGGGTGTATGAAAAAGCACATGTCACCAACATTGCCTATAATGACCATGTGATTCTTACAGTGAACTGTAGTCCTGAAACATACAATAAGATTGTTGCCACTTGTAACGAGCTCAAAGGAAAGATTGTTTCATAATACAATCATATCGTTTTGTTTGATATATCAGTGACTGATTTTCATTTTGTCATTTTTACAAAAAAGCTTTAAATACACTAGCTGACAAAAGATACCACGTTAGTTATTAACACGCTAACAGCTAACGTGGAATGGTAAGATGAAGAGGAGAACATCTGCGGTCGCCGTACTGGCTACGTTGTTCTGTCTTATAGGAACAGTTCTTACGTCTAGTGCGAGTGCCCACGATGAAAACATCATAACCGTCGGTCAACAGGGAAACGGAGATTACCGCACCATCCAGCAAGCAATCGCCTACGCACCAACCGGATCAACGATTATTGTTCATCCAGGAGAATATACAGAGATACTTCGTATTAACAAGAAAATCAGCCTGATAGGAGAGGATAGAGAACAGACGATTATCAATCCCATCTCTGAGCAGAACAAATATGCACTCCGTCTTGGGGCTCCAGGCATCACCATACAAGGCCTCAGCATTTCCAATGGAGCCCCAGGCCTCTATTCAACAGGTATACACATAGTTGCTTCAGATTGCAACATCAACGACTGTCTGTTTTATGACAATCCCATTGGTATTGCGATATGGACCTCAGGTAATCAGATAACTAATTGCACATTTGAACGCTGTGAAGATGAAGGAATAGCAATCCTTGGAAGTGAATCAGCCCCATCCAACAACAATAGCATTATTAACTGTGTTTTTTCTTACAATTGTGACGGTATCGAATTACAGCATTCCTCAGGCAATCTCATCAAGGACTGTGAATTCTATCAAAATACTCATACAGGAGTTGACGCGATTGCCTCAGGAAATGACCGGAATATTATCGAAAATTGTCACATTTACGATAACCGAGTACATGGCATTTATCTTTCCGCATCGTCTGACAATCAGATCATTGATTGTACTGTTACGGGGAACAGAGACGGAAACATTGTCATGAACAAATACGCAAAAAATAATCAGATCATTACTAGTAGTGATTCTACAGAAGAAATATCTGAAGGAAGTCTTGGATTAAAAACAATCATGGAACGGATTATTGATAGATTGCTTTCTCCAAGCAAAGATGGTAGGTCCTTGCCTTACCTCTTAAACACTATTATCATAAAATAACGCATTTCAACAAAATTATTAAAACAAAAAATACCAATTTGTAAGGAGAATAACGGATCAAAATACGTTTTCATCGACCGATATCTATAAGTCCTATTACGTGATTCGTTTTCTAACTGAGGAGAGATGGTTTCATATGCCTAAAGAAGGAAAGATTCACATTAAACTTGAAATATGTAAAGATAAGCACTCTAATACACTTACCATTATGACTCATTTTGACGAGGATGCACCTAATATTTTTAAGGACACAGAAGGATATTACTGGATCCCCACGGTAGAAGAAAAGGACTTTCTAAATGATGCATTCAATCTCATGCCTGCAAGGGGGTCACCTCCCATGCCTAAGAAACCAGCGCCACCGACACAGGAAAAGAAAGAGAGCAAACCACAAGAACCAGAAATAGAAAAGGAATTTGAACCGGTACCCAACCCTTCTGAATCCACACCAGAAAAAGAGGAGGATGAAAAACAATCTCCTTTCCCTTCTTTAGAAAACAAAGATAAAGAAGAACATGTCGATATGCCCCCTTTCGAACAATCCAATAAAGAAGAAGTGTTTGAGGTTGAAGGCAGAAGCGAAAAAGAACCAAAAGATGAAAAAGAAATACCTGAAAAAGACAAAGGATTGATTGCCAAGGCAGACGACAGTGCCATTGAAAATGCATTAAAAAAGTATCAGAATACAGCAGAAGACAAATCTATCGTTGAAGCAGATGAGCAAACAATCATTGAAAAAGTGCTGAGCCAAAAAAAGAAGGGGAAATGGGTAAGTAAATCAAAGGATTAGCCTTTCAAATGCGTTTATTGTTGTTCTTTAATTTCATATACATTTCTTGAGAAGTCGTGTATAAAAAGCAAGGTTCTTCCACTTTTTGGTATCGTGAATGGTTCCAAACCATAGTGCCTACATCGCTCAATAAACCTGTCTTTATCAGAAACCACTAGGCACACATGTTGGTACGCAAGACGAGGCATTTGAGAAGTACAAAATATCTCAAATCGCGTAGTAGCATTGCAATACACATCAACATCAACAGTCTCATCAATATCAAATATGGCTTGTGACAATGCTGCAGAAAGAGTAAACGTTTTTTCTTGCGTCATGCCCAGGATTTTAGTGAAAAATAGTTGCGCTTGTGTACGGTCAGTACATTGTAAGGCTACATGATGGAGTTGCACACTATCAGCCATAGAACTACCCTCCCATTCTCAAAACATCAAGAAATATTACAAGATGCCCAATGACGTACCCAGCTTTTCGAATTTGTCCAAGGCAAAATCAAGGTCTTTTTTCGTTAATCCTGCATTCATCATGGTTCGAATGCGTGCTTTATCCCGCGCCACCATAGGAAAAACAATAGGTAATGCAAAGACACCTTCCTTGAATAATTCGTCACTGAGTTCCTTTGCTTTGCTGGATTCCCCAACAATAACTGGAGTGATGGGTGTTTCACTATGGCCCGTATCAAAGCCCATCGCTTTTAGTTCCTTTTTGAAGTATTTAGTATTATCCCATAAGTTTTTGACATGCTTGGGCTCCGTTTCCAACACATCAATGGCGGCAAGTTGAGCACCCGCAACTGCAGGCGGATGTGAGCCACTCAGTAGCCACGTTCGTGATTTGTTATACGCAAAATTGACCAAATCCTGGCTTCCAGCAATAAGTCCCCCAACAACACCATACGCTTTACTGAAGGTCCCCATTTCTACGTCAATTTTTCCTTCGATCCCAAAATGTGCACCGATACCGCGACCATCAGGACCAATAACCCCTTCACCATGCGCATCATCAACATAGGTCATTGCACCATACTCTGTTGCAAGTTTCACTATCTTATCCATAGGAGCAATATCGCCATCCATAGAAAAGACGCCGTCAGTAATAATCAGGATTCGTCTGTACTTTTTCTTATCTGCTTCTTTCAACACCTTCTCGAGTTCTCCCACATCACAGTGTTTATAGACAGCACGATCAGCTTTCGTGAGTCTCACTCCGTCAATAATACTGCCGTGGTTCAATTCATCACTAATAATAATGTCGCCTTTTCCTACAAGCTGGGGAATAAGCCCTGCATTTGCAGCAAATCCTGTTTGATAAATCAAGGATGATTCAGTGCGTTTAAATTGTGCTAATCGTTTTTCGACATCCATATGCAATTTCATCGTTCCTGCTATGGCTCGTACTGATCCTGAACCTGCACCAAATTTTTTTGCGGCATCAACAGCACTTTGAATAAGACGGGGGTGGTTGCTCAAATTCAGATAGTTGTTAGAACACAACATAATACTTTCTTTTCCATCAACAATGGAGTGGGGAGTAGAACCAGATTCTAAAATGCGTAATTTCCAGTCTAAGTCTTTTTCCACAAGTTCTTCATATTCTTCTTTTAAAAATGCAGTTGGATTTCGATTCATAACAAATGTACCTCCCTGAGATAACGGCATGTGATTTCGCCAGATTCTGTGAAACAAATGAGTCTATTAAAAGTTGTTGGTTTGTCTTCTATCTTTCTTGAAGATCAACTATCTTTCCTCTTCACTATAAAGGTTGTTGAAAATAGAGTCTGACGGTTGGACGTGTGAGTAAAAACACAATACCAAAATCAAGAAAGAAGGCAACAATGATGGTGACTAGACTTGCAATAGAAAATTCATCATGAAAGATCACTGAATTTACCATAAGAGCTGCAAGGAGCATACCAAAAACGATGAGATAAAGAGTAGAAAGGACAATGCCCGCATTACGCGCCCAATGATAGCGTTTAATCGTTGCATATAAAAGAACAAAAAAGGAACTCGCAAGCACAATACTTGCAATAGCTGAAACTAAATACCAAAAATGAAGAATATATATTAAAGAGACGGGGACCTTGCTATACCAGTTCGACATATCAAGAAGAATTTCTATTGAAAAGATACCCAATCGAAGAAATAACACACCAACAGTAAGCAATAAGAGACTTAATACATAAATGAGTCGTGGTTTTTCCATCGATTTGTCATTCCTTTTTAGTTGTATGTTACGAAATACTATAAATTTATCTATTATGATAGATTGCCATGTCTCTCACAGAAGAGTTTACGTTATTTGGATTTTCACGACTCTGTTTAATCGATATCCAATAAGAACCATCATCAATCCTTTTTCTGCAAAGCGCTTATCCAGCTCTGCATCCCCTGTATCAACACGGATAACTGGCGTGGATAGAAGCTTTGATGGTGTAGAGATAACGATAATATTGTCGATACCTATGACATTGATAACTGCAGGGCTGAGTTGCAAATTGCCTCTGCCTAAAATAAAACCCTGTGCCCCAATAGGACTAAGTACCAGTTTTGCTGTTGGATATTTATTAAGAAGACCAAGAATTTGCTGCTCATTCATATCCTTCTTAATCGTTTTTTTTTGATAGATGGCATCAATTCCCAATAGAGTATTCTCTACACCCAATTTTTGAGCAATATATGCAATAGTTCCTCCTGAGCCGAAGAAAAAAAGAGTCTCGGGGTGTTCATCCATTTCATCGCCAATATGTTCAGCTAGTTCATCGCGAACCTCATCTTCTGACACTGACTCAAAGCTTGTTTTTCCTACCTGTACATACGTTGGTTCAACAATGCCTCTTGCAATACCGAATAACCGGATATTCCACTCTCCTTTTCGGTATTTGTCCTCGTCAAGGTCTAAAATCTCAGCGTCTCCAAGAGTGAGATGTCCTTGGACAAACTCATGGAGAATCTTTGCTGAAGCGCTGGTGTTGATGCCAAAAACACCAGAATGCATTTTGACCCCTGCCGGTATGCCAAGCATCGGTATTGTATCCCCCATAATAGAGAAGATATCTCGTGCAGTCCCGTCTCCTCCGCAAAACAAAATCAAGTCAATATTCTGTTTCATCAGCTGTTTACATGCATTTTTTGTATCTTGCGAAGAGGTGCGTTCAGTTGAAGGAGTGTATACTATAGAGAAATTGCCGATATCAGCCGCTTTGAGTTCAGAAGCCCCCATATCTCCTGCACAAGTCACCCAGGCAATATCGTCTTTTTTATCATGGGTCGACTGGAAGATATCCAGTGTCTCTTTTGCTCTTGCAGGCGCCACTGGTTTAGCACCAAGGCTGAGGGCTTTGTCTACAACGCCGTCAGTACCTTTAAGACCGACCTTTCCCCCCATACCCGCTATGGGATTGACAAGAAAACCAATTGTTGAAACCATGATGGACGCCACCTGAATACAATTCTATCCTATTTAAACACTATAGATGAAATGAAAAAAGAAAAATGAGCTGACAGAGTTGTCAGCTACATTCAGAGATGCAGCAGGCTTATTTTTTCTTTAGATATGGGAGACCAGTCCGTTTGTTAACCCCAACAACATAGCCCGGAGGCATCTCGCTGGGCTTACCACTCTTAGGGGTCCTCTTGCTGAAGAAATAGATTGTTTGCATTCTCCCGCCTTTCAGCTTGACATCCCTGCTATATAACGTCCATCCATTATGTGTATAGGCCATAAAAACTTCACCTCCATAAGAAGAATGGATAACGTCCCTTTTAAGGTTTTTCCTTATTTTCTCCTGTTTTAGTCCCGAATGCCCCTATCATTCACCGAAAAGACCGCTTCTCCCTCGGGAAGGTGAGGAGAATCAATCAGTCGTGCTATCCGCTTTGGACCTTTACTTTTACGCAGATAAATACGAAATGTTGCTGTATGGCCTACAATGTGACCGCCTATGGGCCGCGTTGGATCCCCAAAAAAGGCATCAGGTTTTGCCGACACTTGGTTGGTGACACAGACAACACCATTATGCAAATCACTCCATCGGAGAAGGTCATGCATATGTTTATTCAATTTTTGCTGTCTATCTGCAAGAGCTCCTCTTCCCACATACTCAGCACGAAAATGAGCAGTGAGTGAATCAACAATAAGCAAACGAGAGGGCATATCCTTTGAAAGTTCTTTGACTCTTTCAACAAGAAGCATCTGATGACTTGAATTGTATGCTCGAGCAACATGGATACGTTCAAGCACTTTATCAGAGTCTAACTCGTAGGCCTCCGCCATCTGTACAATACGCTCAGGCCTGAAGGTGTTTTCCGTATCAATAAAAAACGCATGACCATTAAGGCCACCCTTGTCTTCTGGAAGTTGAACAGTCACACATAATTGGTGAGCGATCTGCGTTTTTGACGAGCCGAATTCACCAAATAATTCAACAATCGACTGTGTTTCAAAGCCCCCGCCGATCAATTCATCAAATGTTTTTGAACCAGAAGTGATACGACCAACTTTTGCACGTTTTTCAAGGAGCGCGCTACCCGTTTCAAAACTACCGATATCTGCTTGCTGTCTTGCTTTCATAATGATTTTTGCTGCTGTTGAATCTCCTAGATCTGCTGCATCAGAAAGCTCCTTTGGAGAAGCAACGGCAATGCTCATCAGATCAGTGTAGCCAGCCTCCCGAAGTTTTTCTGCTGTTGCAGGACCAACACCAGGTAACTCATCAATCATATCAGTATCATCTTTACCCATGTAAACTCCCTTGAAGACTGTAAGAGATACACCATTTATAAAGATGTGGTAGGGTAAGGTTAAACTATTGATACCGCATCTTTGACAGTAACCTTAAAAGTACACTAACTCATTTCAGAGCAATGGCCATGCAAACCAATAAAAATGAGTATTATCCGTGGGGCGGGGATTTCACCATTGGATCACGTACAGGATGTACTGCAGTCGTATTATTAACTACTGATTACTCACCACCAGACAGTGTTGCTATTTATGGGCCTTTAAAGACGGAAAACATTGGCATCGAAAAAATTGTAGCAAATGTCATCTCCAATCCTCACATTCGCTATCTGATTGTTTGTGGTGAAGAGATTAGGGGCCATCGAGCAGGGGCCTCCCTCCTTGCACTCTATAGAAATGGAATCGATAAACATCATCGGATTATTGATGCGCCAGGGGCAATCCCCTATATTGAAAATTTAAAGGAAGAAGCTTTAAAAAGGTTTCAGAAACAGGTACGTATACTTGATCTTATTGGCACAACAGACACTAAAAAAATCGATGGCGAAATTCATGAGTGTCATGCACAACAGCCTCCCCCATTTGGCAAGCCGTATATTGCCGTACGAATAACGCCAAAAGCAACAGCGGCAACGGGTGACGATCGTGCGTTACATTCACGAATTAAAATGAGTTATATGGGAAAAATTAGAAAGAGGGAATCGTAAATGTTTTCATTTACCAAAGAACAACAAACGCAAACCATTGCTGGAATCACCCTGGGGGGGCAGCCTGGACATCACCCCACCACACTGTTTGGCGGACTATTCTTCACCGGAGAGCCAGATTTTGCTCTAGCAAGGAAGCACATTCAAACAATGTATATGTTAAGCGAAAAAACAGGAAATCCAGCAATTCCTGACTTCTTCATACAAAAAGAAAGATATATTGCTGACATCCTTTCATTCATTGAGCATGCTGTACCAAACAGCCTTCCGTTTTCTGTCGATATAATTGAACCGTCACTTAAAATTACCTTGCTAGAGCAATTACATGAACGGGGTTTGCTTCCAAGAAGCATTTACAATTCTCTGCATATTGGTACTACTGAAAAAGAACAAGAGGCGTTACAACAGTATACACCTCAAGCAGCAATACTAGTGGCATTCAATCCAAAAGATAAGTCGCCAGATGGAAAACTTGAAGTGCTAGAAAATGGAGCTCATTTAACGTCGTGTGGACTGCTCGAACTTGCCAAACAATTACATATTGATACTGTGCTTGTTGACACTGCAGCACTTGCACCAGGGGACAACAGTGGTGCGGCAATTGCTGCCATTCCTGTAGTAAAAGAAGAATATGGGTTGCCTACGGGTTGTGCTATCCATAACGTCGTTGAAAAATCGGCGTGGCTTAAAGACTTTGCGTCACAAAAAAGTGTGGTGGATACTGCATCTAATGTCAGTATTCCTCTCTTTGGCGGAGATTTTGCTATTTTTGGCCCAATCAAACATGCACATGAAGTGTTTCCGGTCATTGCGTGGTATGATATTCTTGTTTCCGAATATGCCGAGAAGTATTTTGGTGTTATTCCTGTTGATTCCCATCCTCGGAGGAAGTTTTTCTCATGAGTGTTGCTAAAGTACAAACCTCGGTCATTGGTTCATACCCCATACATCCAGATACAATGGAGCTCATGCACGGATATTTCCATCAAACAGAGACATCCTGGAATTCCTGCATTGACACTGCCGTCCAGGATATGATTGCCGCAGGTATTGATTTGGTATCAGACGGGCAAACCAAAGATCCTTTTGTACAGCTTTTTACCCGGAAACTCAAAGGGTGCCGTGTACGAGATCGAACAGAAATTATTGACAAAGTGGAATATAGAGAACCAATCACGTTGAGCGATCAGCAGTATGTCAAACAGATGCTGCCAAAGAAAAAAGGATTGATTGGGGTGATCACAGGACCGTATACTCTCACAAAGTCATGCGTCGATCGGTTTTATCATGATGAACAACAGTTAGCTTTTGATTTTGCTACTGCGCTTCGGCAGGAGGCAGAGTTACTGCAACAGCACGTCGATCTTATCAGTATAGATGAGCCATTTTTCTCCAGGGAATTGCCACCCTATGCACAAGAAGTAACCGACAGGGTAGTGCATGATTTGTCCTGTCCCACTCGTTTACATGTCTGTGGCGATGTGTCATCAATTGTTCCTGAACTCCTAGAAATGCCCGTCGATATCCTCTCCCACGAGTTCAAAGCATCACCAAAACTATTTGATGCATTTGCTCAATATGACATAAGTAAAAAGATGTGTCTTGGTGCCGTTCGTTCCGATAATGCACGGATTGAATCCGTAGAGGAAATTGTAGCGCATATTCTCCATGGACAAAAAGTATTTGGTGATGCAATTGTGCAGTTGGCCCCCGACTGTGGACAGCGTATGCTCCCCAGAGAGGTTGCCTTTCAAAAGCTACACCATTTAGTGAAAGCAGGTGAAAAAATCTATGGCAGATAAAGAAGTGCCTCTTATTGTTGCAAAAAAAACGCCTCAGAAAAATGTTACGTTAGATCCTAACGGCTTTTTCGTTATCGAAGTCAACAAACAGGACCAAACCATTAGAGCAGAATACTACACCAATGTGTATAAAGGCAACAAAATTGTCTCAGGTATTCTCAAAGCAGTATTTATCGGGAAAAAGGCAGATGCACTATGCGACATCATTGCTGCCCGCGTTCCTGCACTGAGAAAAGAACACTACATGTATATAGGAAGAGAGCTACAACGGGCACAGTGCTCTTTGGAAAAAAACAAGCCATACGAACAAGGCGGCTGTTAGACCTTTTTTATCATCCCTCTACCATTGAGATGAAGTTCGGTGACATTGTTTTTCTGTCGGACGTCGATGCCCTGTATCTCAAGGGTGTCACCTATCTTACATTGTCGAATGGTCTTTACTTGTGTGTCCCAGACGGTGAGTTGCGTGAGTTCTTTACCAGTATCAAGTGCAATGGACGTGACAAAACCGACGTTTCCGTCATCTTTGAAGAACGTTCTCGTATCTTGACGTTCAACCAATTTTCCTTTGATCGAAGAGGACTGTTGAGATGGATGAGAAGCAATAATTGGAGCATCCTCGGGTTCAATCTCAAGCATGCCCCATCGCCCAAGATTCACTTCAACTCCAGACAATCCTTCCTTTACATAAGAATTGATGACTTTGACTACAGTGCCAATCTTAATGCTTTGGTTATCCACTAGTTCTACATCTCTATCCCACAATACCAGACCACAGGTTCCTGTTTCATCAATGACTGTTAAATTGATAACCCTTCCTGCAGAGCCGTTCTTACGAGTGAAGGTTCGCGACTCTCGAATATCGGTTACTTTGCCAATAACGGTGCATTCAGTTCCTGGCTTGATGTCTGCTATCTTGCAGAGATTCTGGGTGTTTCTTCCCAACTCATCAACAAGCAGTAAAGCGATCGTCTCTTTATCAAGTAGATTATCATAGGTCTTTTGTCGCTTGGTAATTTCGTTGATAAACTCTTGTTTTGTCTTCAAATCGCTAATCTGCTCATAAAGAATGTCAATAGTATCCTGCATCCGTTCACCAGAATGGCTCCTTGCTGTTTAAAGGTATCGTGTTATGCTTAAGAACTACGGGTATCCATCAAAGCTCTCATCAAGGGAAAGGCATGAGGAAATCGATCGAAAAATCGTTCGAGGAATTGAAAGAATAACGCATGGTACACTATCCTGCTTTTGGGAACCGTAATAGGAAGAGGATCAGACCAATTACTGATTTCGTTATAGATGTCTTTTGCTCGTACTTTAATTTCATACGTGCCTCTCTTTTCCCAGGTATGATCAAACTCCACCGTATCCCCAGATCCAAAAGGCCCAAGCCAGTCGCTATATTCGTCACCCCAATCCCACATATAATACACTTGATCGTCATCGGGATCGGTTGTCCGTGTGCTATAGGTGTAGGCTTCTCCATTTTTTATTGTCGTTGGTCCTGCAGGCTTTATTGGTTTTTCGGGAGGCAAGGTTTCCACAATCTGGAATTGCGCAATACGGGTTTCTTCTCGATTAGCTGCTTTGTCGATGGAATAGTACATTACCACATGCGGTTTTTTCGTTGATACCACGATAGGTTCGCCATCATACTCTTGTTCTGCCCCGCTATCAAGGCGATAGCAGGTTGTATCGAGTCCAGAATATCCTTCATCGATTGCTTCAAAGGAAACGACAACATCTCCTTTATAAATTGGTCCATACTCTCCATAGCCTACAATCTCGCCGTCTAACAGACATTCTGTCTCTGGAGCGATTTCATCAAACCCCTGCGCATAAATAAATGACAGATTACAGTGCTTATTATGATATTTTAGCGTCGGCCGTTCAATGGTACTTGCCGTAATACTTCCAGGGGCAATACTCCAAAATGTTTCAGACATCTTAGCAGGAGAACCATAGATGACGCCGCTTTCAATGTCATGATTTTCCATGATTTTTGCACACTGAAGTGTATCAGAAGATTCACCTCCGCCCCATCCAACAGCAAAATTAAACTCATCAAATTTACACGATGCTTGAGGATGAATGGCTTTGGGATCAGAAATTGACCCTGTTGTTATTGCATGTGCAGTCTCTCTGGCCGAACCAACTTGTTTATAATAAAGCGTCCCAGTGTGTATCTCTTCTCCCTGATAGTCTTCGTGATCATTTTTTAGCCAAACGATATAGGGATTACCGTCCTGACCATAGACCACGGAGGGGGAGGTATCTTGATGAGAGAAATCAGTGGTAAACTGTATAATGTTCCCACTTGGCGAACCTGGTGAAAAGGTGGTATAGAAAATATTCTGATCGTCTGCGGTAGTTAGATCATGGTCTGCATCCATAGTAAACGCACAGATTGCCATGTTGTCGTCTCTGCTATCATTGGTAATGGCAATCTGAGGAGTAGATGCTAACGGTTGATTCTGAATTACTAAGAGAGGAGTAGACCAACTGATTCCATCCCAAAATGATGCATAGATGCTCCGATCGGCAATTGTAGTATGGTCATTATCAGTATCTGTTATCCAAATAAGGACTACGTCGCCGTCGGCATTTGATGTAAGTATCGGAGAAACATCCATATGCGTATTAGCAGTTATCGTCTGTATACTACCCCACGTTTCAGTAGTACAATCCCATATGGAATAGGCAATCTCCGTTGCATTACAAACCTCAGTAAACGCGGACGTTTCTGAAACAGAAGTATCAGTTTGCACAAATACACAGACGACGTTTCCATTACCGTCAAACGCGATAGTTGGGTCCATCTGGAGCCGAGTGTCAGTGGTTCCTGAAATCGGTTGAGGGGCATCCATGTCTTCATCTCTCTCCCAAATCGTGTACTGAAGTTCCATCCCTTTCACTCGAGGTTTAGTCGGATCATCATGAGACCACACAATCATGACCTTATTTCCTGCTGAATTGGGGAAATAGGCGAGGCAGGGATTCGCGTGCGGGAAGACATTATTGATCATAGTAAAACTTTCTCCAGATCCGTCCCAAACAAAATCGTTATACGTGCCCTGAACAGGATTGATATAGTCTCGATCCAGAGGAGCCCAAGATTCTTCAATGTATTCTTTCGAAGAGGTTTTTTGGCCGCTATAACTCCAGTCATAGTACCACCATCCTTCAACAGTCCAGAAAAGAAAACGAATCTTTCCGCCTATCCAGCAGGACAAAATAAAGTCCTCAAAATATCCTGGCGGTGATGGTGTCTGGAAGTACAGCGTACCATCTCCCCCTGCTTCGGCATAAAACTCGCCAATCACAAAACCTGCTTCGGCATAGGCACGAACCGTTGCACCAACATTCCCCTCAATTCCCTCATCATCTTTTAGTTTAATGCCCAGGCCAGGAACGATACCGCCATTGGGGTTAATCGTAGGATCAAGATGGAAGGTAATTTCTACATGAGGCGTGATAGTAATTCCTGCTTCAACTCCTATACCACAGACTTCGAAGGGGATGTAAAACACAGGTATGGTAACATCGCCGTTGATGGTGAGGTACATGTATTCCCACACAATCTCATCACCAATAACCAAAAGGCCATGAAGCGAGGCTCCAATGTTTCCGCTGACGCTTTTCGCAGAAATGGATGCTTGAAAACTGCCAGTAACATCAATCGTGCCGTCCGAACAGATGCTTACGGAACTTCCAATACCTCCTGAGTAGTTATAATTGCCACCAACATCATCAACAGGTACATCAACACCTGCCTCTACCGGTGATTCATCAGGGTCTTCTGGAGAGCCAAAAGAGAAATCAACAGCAGCATCGAGAGTCCAGTAGTTGTTCTTGAGCTTTGGAGGGTGGTCTTTCACACCAATCGAAAACGAAGCAAAATCAGTATCATTCCAATCGCACACATACTCAATAAACTGCACTAGCCATCCAGCTATAGGGATGATTTTTGGGGTGGACTCGTAGACGCTGCTCCACCCATCAGGGTTATGTGCTTGTACTTGTAAGGTGGTAGAGGGATTAAGAATATCTTCCGTATTCATGGCGAATGTCCATCCATCATTACCGTTAGTATCATAAGAGGTCTGTGAGTCAAAGATGAATTTTACTTTATCAATATTTGCTCCCGAAACAGAGGCTTTGTAGGTATTGGTCAGATTCATACCTTGTAACAGTAATCCCTTGCCACCGGCATCCTCGCTGCCGTCTGCATAAAACGATGAAATATAATTCACATGGGGAGGACCAGGTGGATAAATGGTTACCTCTGCTGTGTCTGTATCTGTTTCCTCTTCATCATCATGAACGCGGAGCGTTGCTATATAGGTACCTGCTGTGCCATAGGTGTGGGAAGGGGCCGGACCTAGATTATTATGCCACGTATCTCCCTCAAAAAACTTCCAGTCATACTGTTCAATGCTCTGTCCACCTTCATCACCATCATAGCTGTTACTTCCATCAAAGAGTATCTCTTCACCTCCGCCGATAAAGCCAAAATAAGGACCACCGGCATCAGCGATAGGATCGCCATTGTCACCAGTATAGCCATAGGTTTTGAACATCAAATCAATAGTCGTTTCTGTGTTCCACTGGTAATCATCAGAATAATACGCGAGACACCCCTGCGGATAAAGCTCCCCACCGTTGTACTCTGCTGCCAAAAACACATGCTTGTCTTCAGCAAGGTGTTCAGTAATTGCCATGACAATCCAATAGGTTTGTCCTACCGAAACTTGGGGGTCGTCAGTAAATTCGATGGTATACCATGGAGATTGGTAATCATTATTTGGATTGGGCACTGTTGCACTGTACAAGAAATCTGATGAGGAGTAAGTTGGAGAAACCCCCCCAGCAATCACACTCCCAGGCAATCCGCCACTGTTATCATAGATGTAAAAGGTAATGCCTATTACTGGATCCGTGAAATTTATCCAGAGTTTTAATTGTACATAATCAAGATATGAAACCGTCGGTTTGAAGCTTTGTGCCAGTTTAATAACGTAATAATTTGTCCCTACCCAACAATCCCCATACGTTTGGTATTGATCAAGTTCCGTACCACTAAGCGGCCGGGGCCCAGCATCACCCGAATGGACAATATAATGGTTTTGAAGGGTAGAGATGACAGACGGTGTACAGTGCTCTGCCAAGGGTCCTTGTTCCCCCAATGAACCTGCAGCAATATCAGCATTAAATATACCAACAAAAATATTGCTAATCATTAACACAGCAATCAAACTAGCCAGTGCTATTTCATATCTTCTTTTTATCTCCATACTTTTTCCTCCACTAAAACAAATATATCATCAATTATTTATTATTAATAATTTCTTTTTATTTGACTATTTTTTATGGGAAAGGAAGGAAAGAGGAATGCAGCAGTGTCGTGAGGAAGCTCGTACCCGTGAGTGAATGGTGCTTACCGCATCATAGAGAACAATCTTGAGAGAAGCGATGGCGAGGATGAAATATCGTTCCCATTTTTGGGAACGGTTATTGGTAGTGATCCCCATTCACTTTCATCACCATGGATATCCCGCGCTTTGACTCGTATGACATAATCTCCCATCTGCGTCCAGGTGTGCTCTAATGATACTGGCGTTCCAGAGGTTACCGGTTGTGCAGGATACCAACCACTGTTTCCCCCATCATCCCAATCAAAGTAGTATTGGATATCCTCGCCATCTTGATCGATAGTTACGGCAGAAAAAGTTACCGGTTCATCTTTAGGTACAGATGAGGGACCTGAGACATCGGGCGTATCAGGAGGATGGTTCACCGTGAACCCCCACTCATACTCTGCAGGCAATCTTGCACCAGGGCTATGAGTCCCATCAGTAAACCAGAAATGATACTGATGATACCCGCCTCCAAAGGTGCTTCCTGGCAACTCAATGGCATAGTCTGCATCTGAGCCACTTCCCTGCATTTCATATGGCTCTCCATCGACGACTACCGTTTTTTCATCTGGTTCGTCACCATCGGGATCGTAGTAATGTACTTTGAAAGTGAATAGCTCTGCACACGTACCCCAATCCTTATCCACCCCCTCAGGCCATCCATCATAGTTTGATAATTCAGGCGCATTATATTCTCGGGTGGTAAAACACCATATGGGGCCCATCGTTTCATCCCAATTATCTTTTGCTTTAATTTGCCAGTAATAGGTCGTTTCCTCCTGCAAAGTACCAGGATCATATGACATGCTTTGATGGTTTTCTTTATCTAAGGGGGGTGGAGTGCTTGTACCCAAATAAATGTCATAGCAGAGATTGTCGCCATCAGGATCGGAGCACACCCAGCTCAGATCGGCGTTGATATCGATCCCGTCACCGTAGTTCCCAGGATTCGGGTTGCTTGGCATATCAGGAGCACGATTGGCCATGCACACATAGAGGACAGGGGCAGACCACCCACTTTCCGCACCAAATTCATCTTTTGCTTTTGCTTTCACTTGATAATCCCCAGGTTCATCCCAGGTATGGCTAGCGCAGCCAGTTTCTCCCGAGTTATAATAATTCGTCCACCCACTATTCTCTCCGTCGCCCCAATCGAACCAATATTTTACGTTGTCTCCATCAGGATCAGTCGCCGAGGTACAATACGTATATTCTACTCCATGATAGCCAGAAGTCTCTCCTGATGGAGTATTTGGCGGTCCAGGATTTCTATTTCCCATATAGACCGGCAAAACCTTCCAACTGCTTTCCGCACCAAATTCATCTTTTGCTTTTGCCTTCACATCATAATTTCCGGGTTCAGCCCAAGTGTGGGATTTTGAAGTCCCTTGCCCAGAACTATACCAGCCAGTCCAACCCGTATTTTCTCCATCACCCCAGTCAATGTAGTATTTGATATCATCACCATCTGGGTCTGTTGCTGAAACCTGATAGGTGTACTGTTCACCATGGTAACCCGAAGTAGTCCCCGTAAGTGATGGTTGATTTGGTGCATGGTTACTGGCGGTAAAGCTTTCCTCTCGCCAGTTGTTATTCTCGTTTGACTCCTCAACATCATTGTTCACATCTGCAATAATTTTTACCGTATGCGGGTTACAATTATCTGGCCATTGAAAATTGTCTTTGACGACAGTAATCTCCCCACTAGGAGGTAATGGCAGATATTGGGAACTTATATACGCAGAACCAATGTAGGACCCATCAAATTTCATATCAACATAAAACGGATCGGTGACATCACCATCTCCCGTATTTTTTACAGTCCCTTTGATATCAACATACTCGCCGTGATAGAACGTGCCTGGCACTGTCCAAATATCAGTGACCTGTAAATCAGGATAGAAATATTCGTAATAGCATTTCAATCGAGCATGGTCAACCCAATATTGATAGCGTTCGGTACCACCGCCCCAGCTGCCGTATAATCGTACATAAATTTTGAAGGTAAGTGTATAGGAGTTTCCGTAGTTGTTGAATAAATCCCAAAGATACGCACAAGTCTGTCCTCCCTGCCCATTGGTAGTTAAGGTAATCTTATCGTTGTTGTAGTCATCATAAAGATAATTAGGGTTGCTCATAGGGTGCATGGGATGCGTATACGACGGATCCCACACATCGATACAGTACCCGCCATCTGTACCTGACGGGGCATCACCCGCACCGGTAAAGTATTCATAGGCAATAGGCCAGGTGTGGGCGCCATTATCACTGATGTAAACTTCAAAATACACATAGCTACTGCCATGATTGAAATCATTACTATAGATCTTGTAATCACAATACAGTTTCACATCAGTAAACGCAAAATTGGGCATGGATGTATCCACAAAATCACCAAGATTAAAGGATTTTGATACAGTCGCGTAGCCACGAGAGTCTTCATCCCATAATGGCCCCCCAGTTTCCATCGCACAACTACACCACGCACCTTTTTGAGTAGTACCATCATTAAGATCCTGATCAGTTCTCACCGCAGAATAAATTCCTTGTGAACTTGCCCATCCACAGGGATGGTTGGGAGTATCATCAAAATCATCTTGAGTAACCACACTAGTACAAGTCCAGCTTTCTCCTTCAAATCGTCCACCGTCAATCGTATGCGGATCACTGGAGGGATTAAAATCCATATAGAAATAATCGCTTCCTCCCCCTCCAGATTCAAGATCGTCTTCAATTGCAACATCTTCCAGAAATATTTGTTCTGCCATGTCAAAAGAATTCCCTGAAAGAGACATGCATTCAATATCATGTTCCTGTAGTTTGGGTTTCTGCTCATCCCGCATGATCAATTCTGTGGAGTTACACTCTACAAGAAGATTAAGTGTACGATCCTTCTGATCCGTTTGGCCATCGTTTGAAGCAGATTTATGTATATTTCCCTCGACAGCAGTTCCAGAAACACTCGTCAACAACAGAAGAACGATACCACAACCAACAAGGATCTTTCCGTACCTTGGTGAATTCATGTGGCTACCTCACCCCCCATAGTACCCCAAACAGTCCACGCAACAGGGGGAATCTATTGGGGAACCGCTCAAATAAGCGATAGAAAAACGGATGATGTTGCAGTCGAGTCTTTGGTATGGTTATTTCGAACGTTTCCCATTCTCCAATATCATCATGGATGTCCTTTGCTCGGGCACGAATGGTGTACGTTCCTCGACTGTGAATTTCATCTGTTTTTTCCCAAATATGACTTATCACAATCACTTCATCTGAAGCATAGGGGCCAACCCATTCCTCAGTGGTACCATCTCCCCAGTCAATAAAATAGAATACGTCTTCCTCCTCCGGGTCAACACACACAAAGGTATAGGAATATTCCTTGCCAAGTACGATTGTGTGTGGACCATTGATCGTTGGTTTGTCTGGCGGCGTATTGTTGTCACTCCTATGAAACCAACTTAAGAATTCATCCCATTGAGAATCTTGGGCAAATAGCAGATCTGCGTAGGCTTGACTATAGGAAGATTGTGGTGCGTAAATGGATAGGCCATGAGAGTTCGTGTATCCAGAGTTATGATTCTCTGAAGTAACAACATTATTTACCTCGTTCATAACTGCCTGAGCACACGCATCTACTCCAGCATCATTGATATAATCTCGAATTAATTGAGCGAAATGATACAAATCACCATAGCGATGATAATAATAGTCTTCAACATCATCAAGTGCATCCTGTACCTCATTTCGGTACGTCTCATCATTTAAAATGACACCAAGGTCACTGACATCGGAACGAAGACTATCAAGCAAATTCAGATTAATCGTCGAGAGCGTGTATCCCCCTTCTCCGATAAAATCGCTGACAATTTGTGCGCCAAGGTTTTGCGGAGACATGGTTGGCGTGCCCACAAGAACCGTGAGTGTGTCATCGTAGTTCCATCCGCACCCTGGTTCGTTTGCTTCTGACCCAGTCATAAATTCCCCAAAGTCGGCAATTTGATAGCCTACCTCAATCATTTGCATCAGGCACGCATCAAATCCAACGAGATCGATGGGATCGTTCCCGTTGTTTGAAATAGCACCCAGCACGGTACGTAATTCAGCCATGGTAAGCGCATCACCACCAGACGTTGAATCTCCACAAACTTCTTTGGTAATTTGTTCTACTTGATTTTCTCGCCATCCATTGCCATGATCCCAAAAGACATACGCATATCGATTTGCAGGATATTGAGTCATTGCCCACAAGCCAAAGTTTATCGCAGTCTGAGGATCACCCATATTAACTTCGCCAGATCCAGGAATGACTGCTCCTTGGTCATCCAGAATCGTAGAAACTATTGTAGGGTGATATCCATTTGGATCTTGAGTGATACGGTATAGTACACTGTCTCCGTTTCCCCATCCATCAAACAGTACAATTATCTGGACATCGTCTGTACTGCCCGCAACTTCCATTTCATTCATATCTTCAAGACCATAATTGTGCAGATTATTATCGGCATCAAGATAAACCATGAATGTCCATTCAGCAATTTCGCCTCCGCCAGTGGTCGTTTCATAATCCTGAGTATAGCCTGTTGAATACAAACCTGTACCACTGTCGTATGCCCACGCACGATAGTAATAGGTGGTACCAGGATTAAGCCCTGAATCTACGGTTGACGTCCCTGTTCCGTAGTACGCCTGCGATCCCGAGCTGGGTGACGAAGGGTAGCTTCCTATACTTCGCCGAATCGTCGTGTAATCAGCACCAGAACCCTTGGTCCAGGAAAGAGAAATGGAATTCTGGGTAGGGTTATACGCATTGAGATTAGAGGGATCTCCTGGTGAAGAAGCACCTGTTGTTGTTTCATAGTCTTGACTGTATCCGGTTGAATAGTAGGTGCTATCACTATCATATGCCCAGGCACGATAGTAATAGGTTGTGCTTGGGGAAAGCCCGGCGTCTGTGATTGTGGTTCCAGTACTAAAGTAGACTTGGGTACCTGAAGTTGGCGAACTAGGGTACCCTCCCGTACCGCGTCGAATCATGGTTTTATCACCACCAGTTCCTTTGGCCCAAGAGAGAGAAATGGAATTCTGGGTAGGGTTATAGGCGTTCAAATTTGAGGGATCTCCAGGTTTTGTATAATCATTATCTGAGGAATATCCCGTAGAGTACATGCCGGTATTACTGTCATATGCCCAGGCACGATAGTAGTATCGTGTGCCAGCACTCAATCCAGAATCAGTAGTTGCCACTCCTGTTCCAAAATATACCTGTGTACCTGAAGTTGGCGAACTAGGGTACCCTCCCGTACCGCGTCGAATCATGGTTTTGTCAGCACCCGATCCTTTTATCCACGAAAGATCGATGGCGGAAGATGAGGGGTTAAAAGCGTTCAAATTTGAGGGATCTCCTGGAGGAGCAGGAGAGGTAGTAGTTGCATAGTCTTGACTGTATCCGGTTGAATAAAGACCTGTGCCGCTGTCGTATGCCCAGGCACGATAGTAATAGGTTGTGCTTGGGGAAAGCCCGGCGTCTACTGTTGATGTGCCCGTTCCATAGTATGCTTGCGCACCATCGCTGGGTGAAGAGGGATAGCCTCCAGTTTTTCTTCGAATCATGGTATAATCGGAACCCGATCCCTTAGTCCAGGAGAGAGAAATGGAATTCTGGGTAGGGTTATACGCATTGAGATTAGAGGGATCTCCTGGAGGACTCGACGTATATTCTATGGTAAGATACGGTCGGTACTCAGTATAATCGCCGCTCCACATCACCGCTTTTGCTTGATCTAATGCTTGATTGGCTTGCCAATCAGCTTGTGTTGTAAACATGAGTTTTGTCCAGCCATTTTTATTAATAGCCCCATACCCTGCGGTATTCCACGTCCAGGTATACCAATCAAGCCAATCAATAGTATAATACCCCGCACCAGTATCAGAATAATGATCGATATCAAAATCACCCATTTGTAAGGGTATGTGTGGATAGGTTCCACCAGTATCGTAAAACGCCATCAGTTTCGGATCAGGTGCCGGAGGGTTATGATGACCAGAGCAATAAAAGGTGAATGTCACATCGGTAATCGTTGCATCGTTGGGTATTGCACTAGTATCAAAATAGGCATAGTACCTCCATATATACCAGTGTGGAGAACCAGCATATCCTAAATCTTCTTGACCAAATTCCATCTGATAGATTCCATGTATGTCCATATCATCAGCGGTTGACGCATCGTGAACCGTATAATAATTGGTGCCATCTTTCCTCAAACAGTGATCATAAGAGCCATCACAATAGACAACAAGGGTACTCCGATCCCCTTGACTCAGGGGGGCAATTGGTACAGTATCAAATCCATTCGTATCTGCAATCACCGGGGTCATCAAAACACTGACAATTAGTAGCATGCTTATACTTATACTTACACCTACAGCGTAGCCTTTTTCTATCTTCATATCCTATCCTCCACCAACGGATCTGAATAAAAATATAAACTATTTTATTTATAAAATTTTCTTTTTTATTAAATATTAATAGATAAAAATATTTTTTTGTTTATATTATTTGATTACTAAGAATAAGTATACCAGATACCAGGATAATAACACCTATAACTCGCCCCAATTTGTCTTGATTAATCCGATTTGCAACTAGCGCACCTGAACCAGCACCCACGGCTGCAGCACCGCCTGCAATCAATGCGGCGGAAATAATAACTTCTCCATTCATGAGATGACCAATTGCTCCCGATCCTGCAATAAAAGACATCATGAGCAGTGCTGTTCCAATTGCCGTATGGAGGTTGTATCCTAAAATAAAAATGAACATCAGTGCAATGATGGCACCACCACCCATACCAGAAAATCCACTCATACCTCCCACAAGAAATCCAATAATCAAAAAAGAAACGGTCTGATGTTGTTTTATCCAAGTAAAAGAAAGTCGTTGTTGGATATATTCAATGTTTTTTTGTACGCCTTTCACAATGAAATTTAGACCAATAATGATTAAAAAGAAGGCAATGAAAATGGTTAATCCTCCTTCTGGCGCAGAAGAGGTAAACTGACTGCCGATCAAGGCACCAATTACTCCTGTTCCTGCAAGGAAAACACCAGATCGCAAATTAATATTACCCGAGCGCAGAAAAATAAGACCAGCCACACCACCAATCACACAGTCAACCACCAGACTGGTGCCAATTGCCTGATGAATAGAATAGCCAATGAGCAGCGTCAAACAGGGAATCATAAATGATCCTGCGGTTCCTGACGCAATGCCAACGGTGATGCCACTCCCAAATCCTGAGATGATGAGAAGAAGAGCCGTTACATAGTCTTCGGTCACAAAAGGAGAGAATAGAATTCTTCAATAAATAGATTCCTTAAATGTAAAAAAAGAAAAAAAGAGGGGGCTTTGCTTAGAAGCCCAAAAGGTGTCGCAGGAGGGGAAATGCGTTGGGGAATCGCTCGAAGAGTTGCTGTAAGAGCGGCAGAGTAAGCACTCTACTTCGTGGGACGCTGATACTGAGCGGTTCAGACCATTCACTGTAGTCCACCGTTTCTTCATTGGTATCTGCAGTACTCTTTGTATCTTCTTTAATGAACATAGCTTGAGCGGCAATCTTGTAGAATCCACGTTCGTTGTAGGAATGTGTTGCTGTTGCATCTTCAGACCAGTCACTCACTGTTCCATCACCCCAGTCGAATCGATAGTAGATATGATCCCACTCCGTTGAACTGATGGAGGTGGTAAAGCTATGATCTTCTTTTGGTTGTATGCGCGTTGGTCCTGTCGGTCGCGTTGGTGTTGACGCATGTGGTTGGATGGCCACAATCGTTTCAAAGCTATCTGAGCCTCCCTCATCGTCAGTCACGGTTAATGTAACCCAGTACAAACCAAGGACATCCCATGACCATGAAGCTGTTTCACCAGTAGCATCAGTAATGCCATCGTTATCAAAATCCCATTCATAGATATATGGCTCCTGTCCATCAAGGGCGTAGGCTGAAAATTCCACGACATCACCAGGTGCTGCAACAACACCTGCAGCTTGATCCATGCGTGCTTTGAGTCCTGCACTGCTGTAGCCGCCAATCTTTAAGCTGGGGTCACCAAGCAGTGTGATTTGCTCTACCGTCTTGGCATCAATTTGATCATCCATCCCTGGGAATGTATCAAGATACTTATTCTGTGCACCTACCCAGACATCACCAAGGCCGTCGACACCTTCATCAAAGGTCTTGTACCACTGAATAAACCAATAGCCGCCAAGTGCCTCGAGACAATCTGGTTCATTGATACCATCGCCATCGAGATCGCCGTGCTCACCAACCGTTCCATATCCAAGCGCAGTGTTACCAACGGTTGAAATCGACCCGCCGCCAATCTTTCTGGTGAGCCACCAACTCCAACACTCAGGAACAGGCATACCGTAGCACCATGTTTTTTTGGAGTTGTCTTTGTCAGAAAGGGTTCTAAACAAGGTTATGTTGAATTGACTGTTATGACACCCTTCAACATTACAAACGGGAAGTTCACCACCGTTTCGTAATTTCCAGAAGTCACCAACATCGATACCTGACGCCCAGGAATCAAATTCTCCTGGATAATGAGTAGTCCACGATGCAGGATTTGCATGACCATCGAGGAATAAGTGTCCGCCGCCTGCAGAAATCTCTCGCAGGATGTTTTCCAATTCCGGTGTTTTTGATGGGTCCGTATCTTTATTTGATCCATACAATTTTACGGCAGTAAATTCGTCCATATATTCTGCATCAATTTTTTCACAGACCAGTTCGCCCTCAAGGTAGTTAGTTCCGGCATCGTCATGAGAATCACCAGCAATATAAACGATGGTGTCATACCACGATGCGCCAGCAGCACTCTTTTCATAGTTGATAATTTTGTTTACCATAATCGAAACTTCAATTTTGTTTCGACAGGCAAGCCTACCAACAGCAACATCAGGATAGAAGTCAATGACATCTTTTCCAACATATTGGTCCCATTTGGCAAAGATGCCATCGCCGTTTGAATCCCAGGTGGAAAAGTTACCTTCACCGTCGTAGATATCAGCATAATAGAGATCACTGATAAATCCTGGATCATAGACACTGCCAGAATCCCTCAAATTGGTATACCGTACAGGTACATACCAACTGGCGGTTCCTTGGTTTCTGTCATCTCGGGGTTCACCCCACAAGAGTGATTTCATGCCACCAACGAGGAGCACGTATTTGATATCCCAATCTTCCATGGCATCTTTAATGAAATATTTTATTCGCTCTGGCAAATCAACACCAATTCCTTGATATTCTTGATCAATTGATTCCACTGTTTTTGTTACGGTAGGAACACCATAGTCGTCTTTATGGGCAACCAGTTTATCCAGAGTTCCCATAAACTTTGATGGAGCAATAACCACCAAATCATATGCTCCGTAAAGCGGGAAAGGATTGTCTTCTGGCTCGTTGTACGTAACCGTTACTTCAAGTGTCTCTGCATAACTGATGGTATTTGTGGCAGGACTATATCTCACAGGATATACTTGCAGGACGAAAAAGGTCACATGCTCGCTGTTTTCATCCAATCCGCCACCAGTTCGATAGCTCACCCAATCGCTTGGATATAAGGCATCCGATCCATAAATGGCGCCATCCATATCGTAGACAATAGCGTCATCAGTGATGTCGGGAATCACTGGTTGTGGTGCCGGAATAATTTTATGAGACAGGGTCTCTGTATTAATGGTTCCGGGAGTACACTCAACATCCACAATGGTAGATCCAAAAGGAAGTGTGAGTGTTGTTGCATACATCGGCAAAATAGGTTTACCAGCATGATAGAGTTTTGCCTCTGCTCCGTCAACCGTTATTTCAACATACGTTTCTTTATTGGCTGTGGTCGTGGTCATCGTAGGTTCTGTAAAAGAAAAATTCATGATTTCTTCGTCACTACCAGCTTCTTGTCCTATTCCTACTATTGCAGTAAGACCACTGAGTAAAAAGAGTCCTACTACTAAGTAAGAAACAATTTTTTTTCTCATTCAATACCCCCACATTCACAGTTGTTAATTTTTTTATGTTATCCGAGTTTATAAAGGTTTTGCTGTACGCAGTAGTTCCGAAGGTGGAGAAACATAGGGGTAAAACCGGATTTTTCTACAATTATCTTGTTAAAAAATAAGGAGAAATTCATGATTTTATATCTGTTGATACTAAAAAATAGAGAGAATCTTATAAAAATCTAATACCTTGATCTAGTCTACACTAGGTTGAAAGGAATAAACACTTGTTTTGGAACATGTTACCCTCCTCCAGGATCAATTGTGTAGAGAACAGTTCCAAAATATTTTGAAGTTATCAGATGGTCTTGTTGTACTTCTCCAAACACAGCTAGCCAAATCAGAATATCAGCTAGTAACCAGAGGTTATACATCAGAACGGAGAAGAGGAAATAGAATATTCGAATCAGATAATTTCTTGAGGTTGTCTTTGGGAGAAATGAATGCTTCTTAACCTTGTAACTCGTTTCTATCCCCCATCTTTTACCATAAAGTAGGAAGAGTCTTGTTGAAAGATCCACATCATTCTCATTGAATTGTTCATTGGTGGCAAATGCTCGTTTAATACCTTCTTCATCCTCAACGATAACCACATTAAATTTGCTGTTTTCCATTTCATAATCAGTAATGATTCTTGGGGCAGGAAGCATCTCAAGGAGTCTTTTAATCCTTGAATTTGCGGTACAAGGCATGAGGAATTTGAGTCTAAAATGTTTAATCGTGTTAATGGAGGTTGAATCAAAGAATCCACGGTCAACATAGACTCGTTTAATCTTAATCCGTTTCAATGCATAAGTAAAGAGTTGTTTGAGGATTTTCTCTTTTGTATCAAATTGACTTACTGGAAGTGCCAGAAGAGTGAATCGTTTCCCTGATTCAACGATATTGATGGTTGCAAACTTATAGCATTTTGTAGTTCCTCGCTCAGGTTTCTTACCAACCACCATAGGAGTACTTCTGTCTCCATAGTAGAACCATTCGGTGTAGTCAATGGCGACATCATAGGATTTACGAATATCAATGACATTGGATTGCTTGGTCGTCTCCCAGAGTACTTCAAAAAGAGTACGATACATGTGTTGAATTTCCTTTAGATCATTGTGATTTTTGATATGATACAGAAGTGTGTCTGAGTTGGGTGATTTTTGATTCCGTAGTTCTTTGAATGTTTTACATCCGTTTTCAGCGAAATCCCGTGTCATTCCCATGTGTATCATGAGATCGATGAATTCTTTCTTTTTGTAAACGGCATTATTGTTGAGTTTGAAGTCGATAAAAGGAGAAAATCTCTTCTTAATTAGATGGCAAATCTCTCTGGTTTTTTTGTCTTTGATGTAGTATTGGTTTCTTGTTTTCGAAATATTTTTAGGTTTTACAGATTTGAAAGTTGTAACGTCTAGTTGTATGCCAAATTTATCTGCAATCTCCTCTATTTTGCTTATAATAAAATCTAATAATTCCTTTGTTTCATCATCTAGTATATGGTTTTGGAAATACCCTATTTGTCTCCTGTTGGGTGGTTCTTTGAATCCAAGTTGTATAGCTTCATCTGGATGGTTAAAGAGATGTTGTCTGGTTTGTGTTATGAATCTAAATTTCTTTAATCGCTGATACAAAATGAGTCTAATGAGTGATTCGTAGGAGAATTTAATTTTTCTATATTCCTGGTGTTTTATTGAGGAGATATCGAGTTTTTCTATGAAATCCGCTATGCAGATATTTTTTTCTTTGTTGAATGGTTCGAATGTGTTATATATCTCATTTTCAACTTTTATTTTAGAGATATTCTGCTTATCTGAATTCATTTAAATTATCAACCACATATTACTAATAGTAATATACTTATAGTAATATAGTTTATAAAAGTATCGAATTAAAGTTATATACTATTGGTAATATAGCAATGATAATGGCAAAGGTGATGCTTGAGGGATATAAATGCGAGCGTTGTGGGCATGAATGGGTACCACGAAATAAAGATGAATATCCTAACGTATGTCCAAAATGTAAAAGTCCTTATTGGGATAAACCTAGAAAAAAATAATTTTAATTAAAATTTCCCTTATGTTTGGGAGATAAGAAGTTTTTTTAACTTATCCTTAAACTTTAATTGGTTGCCACAGGAAGGGAAATCCAAATGTTCAGTATTAATTACATTAAATCCATGTTCTTTAAGTCTAGTGTATAACAAATCAAAAATATTCTTTTTTATTAGTATTATTTTTGTGTCATCGTCACCTATTGTTTTTATCTTTTGTAATAATGTTGGGAAATCGCTGAGTATAAAAGAATCTCTATTCTTATATTGATTTATAGGATACTCACAGGCATCAATGAGAAAATAACCATTCTCTTTGAATTTATTTAACAATAAAGCTTTGTTATTATGTGTTTTATAGTCGATATAATGATCAGGTAATACAACTTCCATGATACTGTTGAATAGAAAATCCTTCCCTTTGAATTTTTCAAAATAAAAATATCGTAATTCTTCATCATCTTTTTTAACAGGGGGCGATTCAGCTATAAACAAATACTTTATCTTATCAGGTTTATATTTTTTTGAAGCTTTTTCATATAGTTCAACAGACATGATATCAATGATTTTCCTTTAGTTTAAATAATTTGGTCCGATTTGTATATTACATATTTTTATGCCAAAGAAACAAATATTGTTTACCTTTTTATATCACTTTTAGACATATTATTTGATGAGTGAAGTTTTATCTGATGAACAAATACAAGAAATCCGAAAGTATGTGAAAAAATATAATTCTAAAATAGACGTAGCAAATAAATTTGCTCTCTCATATACTACCGTTCTTTTTTACACAAGAGATATACGGATCAAAAGGAGTAAAATTAGACATAATGTAATTAAACGAACACCGATGAAAATGACTTATAATCATTCAAGAGGTATATCTGGTAGACCCCTGAGTCTTTTAAAAAAACTTGTAAAGAACGGTTATGCATTGTCCTCAGAGGGATATAGTCTAAAAGAGTATATTAGATTGAAGAAAGATTTTCCGCAGATTAGAAGAACAAAGATGTACGGTAGGATGATTTATTATTTGGATGATAAATCAGAAGCTGCGGCAGAGGCACTTATTAACGTAACAAACAAGAAGGTTATGAGTTATCAAGAACTTAAACAAGTAACTAAGGTTTTTGATAATAACTTGAAAAAATGTGAAAAGAAACAATATTTGAAACTTGATTAAGTTCTCTGTATTTTATCATGAAATTCTTCTTTTGTTATTTCGCCACGTGCTAACCGTTTTTTTAGGATGTCTGCAGCGCTATCTTTTTTTCCTTGTTCAAGAATAACCACCTGTTTTGCATCAATAGTTTTATCTTCTTTATATTCTTGTTTTGCTCCTTTTATCCTCTGTATAAACATCTCTGGTTCTTTACATTGGCAAGTATAAGTAATGGCTCTATTATTTTGTTCTGTT
>Ga0180434_10001621_pt1 | contig 31743 bp, 21 predicted proteins | sample SS_ome_7_FD_132453 | JGI IMG/M metagenome (GOLD analysis project Ga0180434, IMG submission 132453) | Hypersaline lake sediment archaeal communities from the Salton Sea, California, USA - SS_1_D_2 metaG | ecosystem: Environmental > Aquatic > Non-marine Saline and Alkaline > Hypersaline >... | reverse complement strand
TGCCCTCCAAAAGGAAGCCTGCCCCCCAACTGAGGCAGCTCACCCGGCAAATCATGCCCGGTCACCCCGGCGACAGCCAATTCCCAGCCCCCGTCGGACATGTCCGACATGTCCGACGGGTCCGACTATCGTACGGTTCGCGTCGGTTCGGACAGGCCAGGCGCCAGCCCCCGTCGATTCCTGATTTTGGGATTCTCCATAAGCCTTGTGATTGCGCCTTGTTTCTTAGGAGCGAAGCGAAGAACCTGAATGACACTACGGGGACTTCCTACTGACTACTGTCTACTACATTCTTTGTCCTGAGTTTTGCTTGCCGTATTTTGGCTTCAGTCACCAAAATATGCGCCAGCCGGGTCGGCTCGGGCAGCCGGTACCGGGTGGTCCATTCCAGGACGATCCCGACCGCCTCGGAAAGCGAGCATTTATTGCCCACCGAAACGAATACCGGCTTTACGTCGTCTCGGGTTCGGAGCACCGCGCCGATGAGCTCGCCGCGGTGGGTCAACCCTGTCCAAGATCCCTTTTTGGCCGCCGGCTGCCGGTAGTCGCCCACGAGCCTGCTCTTGGCGCAGCCTATCGCCGGCGAGTCGAGCAGCAGGCCCAGATGGGCGGCCAGGCCGAGCCGCCGGGGATGGGCGATGCCCTGTCCGTCGATCATGAAAACGTCGGGTCTGCGCCTGAGCATGGCCGCCGCCGCAAGGCAGACGGGGGCCTCCCGGAAGCTCAAAAGCCCTGGAACGTACGGGAAACGCACCTTCCTACGGGCGGTCCGTGTTTCGACAACCGCCGGATGCTTGCCGGCGGCCCGTTCCAACACCACCACGCAGGCTACTATCGTACGGCCGTCAGTGCTGAAGGCGCAGTCCATTCCCGCCACGGTGGCGGGCCTTTTCCGCATCGGTGAGGTCTGGATAAGCCCCCGGAGCCGCTGCTGCACCGCCATGGCGGCGGAAGGAGACAGGTTCCACTTGTGCAGACTTTTCATCGGTTGCAATTTTACCTTGCCGCCGTCTTTTGCTACAATTGTTTGTTTGGTCGGAACGCTGAAACCGTGATACAGCATGCGAGGTCCAAGTAGATGGCAGGGCGGACTAAAAAGGTTATTCGGATCACCGGCGCCGCCGAGCACAATCTCAAGAGCATAAACCTGTCCATTCCGCGGGACAAGCTTGTTGTGATCACCGGCATAAGCGGTTCAGGCAAAAGCTCGCTGGCCTTTGACACGATCTACGCTGAGGGCAGAAGAAAATACGTCGAGTCCCTCAGCGCCTACGCCAGGCAGTTTCTCCAGCAGATGCAGAAGCCGGCGGTTAACGAGATAACGGGCCTTCCTCCAACCATAGCCATAGAGCAGCGAAGCAGCGGCGCAAACCCCCGGTCGACGGTCGCCACCACCACCGAGATATATGACTATTTCCGACTGCTTTTCGCCCGCGCCGGATGTCCACACTGCTGGGTCTGCGGCAGGCCCATCACCAGCCAGCACGCCTCGCAGATCACCGATTCGGTTCTTCAGCTTCCGGCCGGCACCAAAATCCAGATATGCGCTCCGCTGGTCCGCGGAAAGAAGGGCGAACACCGTGAAGTCCTGGCCACAGTCGTCCGAGAGGGCTTCGTTCGTGTCCGCGTCGACGGCCGCATATGCGAGGCGGCGTCCGCCGGCCCGCTTAATAAAAATGCCAAGCACGACATCGCGGCGGTGGTGGACAGATTGATCGTCGCTGATTCGGCAAGGACCCGCCTGGCCGATTCGATCGAAACCGCTCTGAAGCTCTCCGGCGGCCTGGTGCTGGTCCTGTCGCAGGCGGGTCCTTCGGGCGAATGGGCCGAAACAGTCTACAGCGAAAAGTTCGCCTGCTCCGAGCATCCGGAGGCGTCCCTCGAGGAGCTTTCGCCGAGGCTTTTCAGCTTCAACAGCCCGTACGGCGCCTGCAAGAGCTGCGACGGCCTGGGAACGATCCTCGAGTTCGATTCGGACCTGATCGTGCCGGACAAGAGCCTGGCGCTGGACGCCGGCGCCATCGACGCCTGGCGCAAGGGCGGCAAGAGAATGAACATCTTTTACAACCGCCTGATAAAGAAATTCTGCAGCAAAACAGGCATACGCAAGTCGACCCCCTTCGAACAGCTGCCCGCCGAGGCAAGGCGGATTCTCATGTACGGGACAAACTCCGCCGACAGGCGCAAATACGGTTTCTGGTTTGAGGGCGTTGTTCCCAACCTGACACGAAGGTGGAAGAATACCACCAGCGAGTACGTAAAGGCACGCCTGCACGGCTACCTGTCGGAGCAGCCCTGTAACAGCTGCCGGGGCTCGAGGCTTCGCGCCGAGGCGATGGCCGTGAAGGTGGGAGGCAGCAACATCCATCAACTGGCCTCGATGAACGTGGCGGAGGCGCTGAAATTTTTCGGCGGCCTCAAACTGGGCCCCGAGCAGGCCCGGATCGCCTCGCAGATCCTCAAGGAAATAAAGGCCAGGCTTCAATTCATGATCGACGTGGGGCTGGGGTATTTGACGCTGGACCGCAGAAGCAGCACGCTTTCCGGCGGCGAGGCCCAGAGGATCCGCCTGGCCACACAGGTCGGAAGCGGCCTGGTGGGGGTATGCTATGTCCTCGATGAGCCGACGATCGGGCTTCACAAACGCGACAACGACCGGCTTCTGGGCATACTCAAGAAAATGACCCGACTGGGCAACACGGTGATAGTCGTGGAGCATGACGAGGACGTGATCAGCAATGCCGATCATATCGTGGACATAGGGCCGGCGGCCGGCTCAGGCGGCGGTGAGGTGGTCTTTGAGGGCAAGGTGGAGCATATCAAAAGGTGCGAAAAATCCGTCACCGGACAGTATTTGGCCGGCAAAAAATTGATCAAACTTCCACCGGCCAGGAGGCCCTATAACCTCAATAGGTGTGTCGAGGTCAAGGGCGCCGCCGAGAACAACCTTAAGCGAATCGATGTGAAATTCCCCATAGGGGTTTTCACCTGTGTCACCGGAGTGTCGGGTTCCGGAAAAAGCACGCTGATCGACCAGATCCTTCTGCGGGCGCTTCGGCGCAGGTTGTATGGTTCGAGAGATAAGCCCGGCCTGCACAAGAATATTCTGGGAACCTCCCAGGTGGACAAGGTCATAGAGATAGACCAATCGCCCATAGGCAAGACGCCGCGGAGCAATCCGGCCACCTACACCGGTCTTTTCGACCTGGTAAGAAAGCTCTACAGCATGACCCGGGAGGCGAAAATCCGCGGTTACAAGCCGGGCCGGTTCAGCTTTAACGTCAAGGGCGGCCGCTGTGAAAGCTGCGCCGGCCAGGGGACCAAGAAGATAGAAATGCACTTTCTGCCGGACGTTTTCGTCACCTGCCAGACCTGCAAGGGCATGCGTTACAACGGCGAGACCCTGCAGATAAAGTACAAGGGAAAGAACATAGCCGACGTTCTGGATATGCCTGTGTCCGAGGCCCTCGGTTTCTTCGCGAACTTTCCCGTGATCATACGGCTGCTGCGGACGCTCGACGACGTCGGCCTGGGTTACATGCGGCTGGGCCAGGCCTCAACCACCCTTTCCGGCGGTGAGGCCCAGCGGGTTAAACTGGCCGCCGAACTGGGCAAGGCCGCCACCGGCAGGACGCTTTACATCCTGGACGAGCCCACCACCGGCCTTCACTTCGCCGACATCCACAACCTGCTTAACGTGCTTCAGCGGCTGACCGACTGCGGCAACACCGTTGTCGTGATAGAACACAACCTTGATGTGATCAAGATGGCGGACTACATTGTGGATCTGGGCCCCGAAGGCGGTGAAGCCGGCGGCAGGGTGGTGGCGGCGGGAAGCCCCGAGCAGATCACAAAGAGCAGGCGCAGCTACACGGGGCGGTTCCTGAGGCGGAAACTCGACGGGAAGTCACGGCAATGATAACAAGCGCCCTTAAATGGATCGGCGGAGTCGAGGGGCACCTAGCGCTGGTCGACCAGCGGCGCCTGCCCACTGATTTCGTTACGATCGAATGCCGTGAAATCGGCGAGTTGTTCGAGGCGATAAAGACCCTCGCAGTCAGGGGCGCCCCGGCCATAGGCGTTTCCGCCGCCTACGGCATGGTCCTGGCCCTGCGGCAAGGCAGCGGGGGCCTGGATGTCGCAGGCGCGATCGCTCGCCTGGAGTCAACCGGCCGCTATCTCGTTTCCTGCCGCCCCACGGCGGTCAACCTCGCCTGGGCGGTGGACAGAATACTCAAGCGGGCACATGCCTATACGGACGACCCGGCGGCGGACGTGCCGGGCCTGCGGCGGGCGGTCTTAAGCGAGGCCCACGCCATCCGCGATGAGGACGTCGCAATGTGCCTGCGGATAGGCCGAAACGGAAGCGGTCTGATAAAACCGGGTTCGGTGATACTGACCCACTGCAACGCCGGGGCCCTGGCGACCGCCGGGCAGGGCACGGCGCTTTCGGTGATGTTCGAGGCCAAAAAAACCGGCACAGACTTTACCGTCTACGCCTGCGAGACCCGCCCGCTTCTGCAGGGATCCAGGCTGACCGCCTGGGAGCTGCAACAGGCCCGAATACCCGTAAAGCTGATATGCGACGGCATGGCCGGCTGGCTGATGAAGCTCGGCAAGATAGATGCGGTCATAACCGGAGCCGACCGCATAGCCGCCAACGGCGACGTCGCCAACAAGATCGGCACTTATTCCCTGGCGGCCCTGGCGGCCAGGCACGGCGTGGCTTTCTACGTAGCGGCTCCGTCCAGCACGTTCGACCTGAGCATCGAAAACGGCGGCAATATCCCGATAGAAGACAGGCCGGCCGACGAAGTGCTCAACGTGGGATCGATTCGGATCTCGCCCGAAGGTGTGGATGCCTGCAACCCCGCCTTCGACGTTACCGAGGCGGAGCTTGTCACCGCCATCATAACCGAAAAGGGCGTCATGGAACGGCCCGAAGCGGCGAAGATATCCGCCGCATTCTAACTGCGGGAGGGGGTCATTACGCACTTCCTGCAATAAGTTGTAATCACGGCATGACCCCTGCTTTCTATACCGCCTCGACCTGTTTGACCTCCGGGACTTTTTCCCTCAGTATCTGCTCGACGCCCAGCTTCAGTGTCTGCTGGGCCCCGGGGCAGCCGCTGCAGGCCCCCTGGAGACGGACCTTGACGGTCTTGTCCGGTTCGCAGCCCACCAGGGCGATGTCGCCGCCGTGGCTTTGGAGCTGGGGCCTTATCTGCTCGATCGTCTCAGTTACCCTCTTTTCGAAATCAGCCTGGCTGATTCCGCTGCAGCCGCATTTTTCACACATCCAAAATCTCCTAAATAATCGCTTTGTCATTATACGCTGCGGCAGGGCGGATGGCACGGAATTTCCTGCGGGGAATCCGGAATCCAGAATGGCTGGCGCTGTGGTCGAAAGCCCCCAGCCGCCCGCCCCGGCGGCAGCCGATTCCCAGCCCCCGTCAGACATGTCCGACATGTCCGACTATCGCCCGCCACGGGTGGGTTGCCAAGACGCGGCGTCAGCCCCTCTCGATTCCTTATTAAAGCCCTTCACGTGACACCTTTAGACTGAACCGATTGGCCCGGCCTGCCGAAAATAATAATAGGCGCCGGTGTTATTTCCGGTATAATTAAGGATACTAATCGGCCCGGGCGCTGGAAATTGCCCGGAGCCGGCCTGAGAAACCCCGCGGGGCGGGGTTGTTATGAGGTTGCGGCGGGGCTTTAAGCCCGGCCGGGTTAGGCGGTTTCGTCCGATGAGACGGAAGAGCCGGCCCGACGGAGTTGCCCATTGCAGCCGTAACCGCAAACGGCGATGAAAGGGCCTTGTCACGGCCCCGGAGTTTATCAGGAAAAGGAACTGTAAAAATGTCACGTGAAGCCCCTTCCTCCCGTTCTTCCCGCAAGACCGGCGCGCAAATAATCGTCGATACACTAATCGACTGCGGTGTGGATACGATGTTCGGCTACACCGGCGGGGTGGTTCTGCCGTTCTTCGACAAGCTTTACGGCTCGCCCATACGTTTTATAAACCCTCGCCATGAGCAGGGCGGCTGCCACATGGCCGACGGCTACGCCCGCGCAAGCGGAAAGACCGGCGTCGTGGTCGCCACCAGCGGCCCCGGTGCGTGCAATCTGGTCACGGGCCTGGCGACTGCGATGATGGATTCGGTGCCCGTTGTCGCGCTTACGGGCCAGGTCCGCACCGAGCTTATCGGCAATGACGCCTTCCAGGAAGCCGATACGACCGGTGTCACGAGGCCGGTGACCAAGCACAATTGCATCGTCAAGAACGTCGACGACCTGGCACGAACGGTCCGCGAGGCCTTTTATATCGCTTCGACAGGCCGTCCCGGTCCGGTTCTCGTCGACATACCGGTGGATGTGGCTGTGGCCGAAAAAGACGGCGGCGACGGCGGCGGGATAAACCTGCCGGGCTACAGGGTCAGGACGGCCGGTCACGCCAGGCAGATAACGGCGGCAGCCGGCGCGATAAACGCCTCCAGGCAGCCGGTGCTCTACGTCGGCGGCGGCGTTATAGCGGCCGGCGCGGCCGAGGAGCTTCGGGCCCTGGCCGAGAAGGCGAACCTGCCGGTTGCCACCACGCTGCTGGGGCTGGGAAGCTATGATCAGAGACGGCCCGAGTCGCTCGACATGCTCGGCATGCACGGTTCGGCCTACGCCAATTACGCTGTACAACAGTGCGACCTGCTTATTGCGGTCGGCGCCCGCTTCGACGACAGAGTCACCGGCAAGATCAAGGAATTCGCTCCCAACGCCAAGATAATACATATCGACATCGACCCGGCAAGCATATCGAAGAATGTTCGCGTGGATATCCCGGTCGTCGGAAACGCCAAAGAGATACTGGCGTCGCTGATCCTGCAGGTGGAGCATCGCGCCCGCACAGCGTGGTTCAAGAAGATAGCGCAGTGGAAGAAGCGGTTCCCTTTTTCCTATGACAGGAACGGTTCCACCATTAAGCCGCAGTACGTAATAGAGCAGCTCTGCCGGCATACGGACGGCAAGGCGATAATAGCAACCGGCGTGGGCCAGAACCAGATGTGGACGGCGCAGTTTTACAAGTTCCGGTTCCCCCGCCAACTCATAAGCAGCGGCGGCCTCGGCACGATGGGATTCGGGCTGCCGGCGGCGATCGGCGCCCAGGTGGCCGAACCCGGGGCCACGGTCGTGGACATCGACGGCGACTGCAGCTTCAACATGACCATGACCGAGATTGCCACGGCCGTTCAGTACGAGCTGCCGGTTAAGGTCTGCATCCTGAACAACGGATACATGGGAATGGTCAGGCAGTGGCAGGAGCTGTTTTACGGCAAGAGGTACAGTTGTAGTTACCTGTCGAATCCCGACTACGCCTCCGTTGCTGCCGCGATGGGCGCGGTCGGTGAAACCGTCGACAAAAAAGCCGACGTTGACAAGGTCTTAAAGGTCATGCTCTCCGAGAAGAGGCCCTTTGTGGCGAATTTCATGGTCGAACGCGAAGAGAACGTCTGGCCGATGGTTCCGGCGGGCAAAAGCCTCAAGGAAATGAACGGCCTGGACATATTGGAGCGACTGGCATAGATATAGCAAATTTCAAATAGCAAAAGGCAAATATGTGGAGCCGCTTCGCGGGTTTTTTTATCTGAGATTCGGTGTGTAATATATTCGGCCCGAATTCGGGAGACGGATCATGAAGCACATAATAAGCACGCTGGTGGAGAACAAGCCGGGGGTCCTGGCGCACGTTGCGGGGATGTTCGCTGCCCGGGCCTTCAATATCGATTCGCTGGCGGTCGGCCGCACGGAAGACCCCGCGCTTAGCCGAATGACCATAGTGGTGATCGGTGACGACAGGGTGGTCGAGCAGGTCCGCAAGCAGCTCGCAAAGATCGTCTCGGTCGTAAAGGTCCAGGACTTCGCCGGCCAGCCCGTGGTCGCCCGCGATTTGATGCTGATCGTGGTCTCGGCTCCGCCGGATAAGCGGTCGGAGATACTGGACCTGGTTGACACCTTCAAGGGAAAAGTTGTGGACATCGGGCCGAAGTTTGTTATGGTCGAGGTCAGCGGGCCGGAAGAAAAGATAGAGGCCTTCATAAAGATGTGCAGGCCTTACGGGATAAAGAGCCTGGCCAGGACCGGCACCATAGCGATGGTCCGGCGCGGGGGCGAGTAGCTCAAAAAACCGTTTTGCGGGTCCGGCGGCATCCTCATTTTGCAGAAAGGAGAGGTTTGAAAATGTCACGCGAGGCTAAAATCTACTACGAGGCGGACTGCCCCATGGACGTGCTCAAGTCGGTCAAGGTCGCGGTCATCGGCTACGGAAGCCAGGGCCACGCCCACAGCCAGAACCTCCGCGACAGCGGTATAGAGGTTGCGGTCGCCGAGATCGAGGGCACGGACAACTACAGGCTCGCGCGGCAGCACGGTTTTTCCCCTTGCTCCATAGAAAACGCCTGCAGAGACGCGGCCCTTATAATTGTTACCGTCCCGGACGAGATTCAGGCCAAGGTCTACAGCGACCGCATAGGGCCGGTTTTGAAGCCCCGGCAGGCTCTGGGTTTCTGCCACGGGTTCAATATACATTTCGGCTATATAAAACCTCCCGAGAATGTCAGCGTGGTCATGATCGCGCCGAAGGGACCGGGGCATCTGGTGAGAAGCGAATTCGAAAAGGGCGGAGGCGTGCCCTGTCTGGTGGCGGTCCAGCACGATGCTTCAGGTTCCGGGCAGGCCAAGCAGGTGGCTCTGGCCTGGGCGGCCGGCATCGGCGGAGCCAGGGCCGGCGTTATAGAAACGACTTTCAAGGAGGAAACGGAAACCGACCTTTTCGGCGAGCAGTGTGTTTTGTGCGGCGGCCTTACCTCACTGATCAAGGCGGGTTTCGACACACTGATAGAAGCCGGCTACCAGCCGGAAATCGCCTACTTCGAGTGCCTACACGAGGTAAAGCTCATCGTGGATTTGATGTACCAGGGGGGCTTGAGCTACATGAGATACAGCATATCCAACACGGCCGAGTACGGGGATCTTACCCGCGGGCCCCGGATCATCACCGACCGGACCCGGGCTGAAATGAAGAAGATTCTCTCCGAGATAACCAGCGGGAGCTTCGCGGCTGAATGGGTCGATGAGTACAAAAGCGGCTTGAAGAATTTCACACGCCTCTACGAAGCGGATTATAACAGCCGGATCGAGCAGGTCGGCAGGCGGCTTCGCAAGATGATGAAGTGGATAGATTCCAAGCAGGTGTAATCGCCTCGGGTTATGTTGATAGGGATCGGCTAATGAACAAGGCAAAAGACGCGGCAGGCCGCCGGGTGCTTCCGGCCGCCGTCCTGGTCTCGATTCTGGCACTTTCGCCGCACTTCATCTCCGGATGTTTCTTCCGGGACGTCGGGTACTTCTTCGTGCCGGAGCTGCCGCCCTGGAGCACCGACGTCGTCAAGAGCTACTATTCGCTGGAGCTGGGCGAGGCCACTTCGCCACAGGTGCTTTCGGCCTATCGCCAATGGGTTGAGCAATACGAAAAGCCCTCCGTCAGCCATCTGATTAGCCACACCAGTGACGTGGTGGCCCTTTCCGGTCGCAAGAAAGGCAAGTACAAGAAATATTTCACCATGGTCGCTTTCGATGAGAATTCCCTGACCGCAAGCCGGAAATACCTTTTCATCGTCGACGAACGGCCCAAGCGGCTTTTTGTGGAGCCGTGGGAGACGGTCCATTTTGAGTGCAGGATGAAACCGGCCGACCCCGGCGGTTCCTACACCACGGCCAATGAAAAAAAGATCGCGGTGCTGAGGTCGGTTCGTGAGACACTGCGCGACGACGCCGAGCAGATAGCCGCCGAAGATGAGGTAATAAACATAGGCCGGTTGATGGCGAACGAGATTCTCGAACAGGTAATAGTCAAACTGGAGTCTGCGACCGGATTGGCCTCCAGGCTCGACGAGCCGTCTGGCCTTGCCTTCGAACACAGAAGCCTGGACAGGGGCAGGCTTCGCATGGTCGAGGAAAATGGGATTGTCGCCATAAAGGCGATAGCCGGATCGGCGGCCAAAAAATCCGCCGAGGGCTTCGCAACCGATTCTTACGACGACGAGCCTATATAGGTACCCGAGCGGGTCCGTAAGCCGAGTTCTGTTCTATGCGGTCATTTATCTGGGCCGGCCGTTGCCGGCCGGCTCGAGCGACCTACCCGCCGGCAGGACGGTCCAGTGGGCCGTCCAGCCCGGGCCGGGCAAACCGGCTGCTTGGTCTTGCAGGCGGTGGGGTTTGCCATGCCGGCGCCGTCACCGGCGCCGCGGTGCGCTCTTACCGCACCTTTTCACCTTTGCCCCCCGCACCTACTTCCAAAACCAAGTTAAACCAGCCTCAGTTGGGGGGCAGGCTTCCAGCCTGCACAACCAAATCCTGTTGCAACATACCGCCGAGGCGCCCTTGGCCTTGTATGGGGTTGGAACGGTGGTTTTGGAAGTAGGTGCGGGGTCGGCCGTGTGTTTTCTGTGGCACTTTCCCTGGGATCGCCCCCGGTGGCCGTTAGCCACCACCGTGCCCTTTCCTGCTCGGACTTTCCTCCCCGCACCTACTTCCAAAACCAAGTTAAACCAGCCTCAGTTGGGGGGCAGGCTTCCAGCCTGCACAACCAAATCCTGTTGCAACATACCGCCGAGGCGCCCTTGACCTTGTATGGGGTTGGAACGGTGGTTTTGGAAGTAGGTGCGGAGCGACCGCTCGACCCGCTCGGGCAACTATTCACTTATAAAGGCCCGGCATGCCGGGCTAACCGGCATTATAACATAAAAAAGGCGGACCCGTCCATAATGTCCATATCGTCCACTTCGTCCACACCGATCCCGACCTCCGTCACCGGTGGATTTCCGTGTGCCCGGCGAATTTGCCGCTGGCCTTCGGGTGGTCGCTCCTGAAGTGTACGCCCCGGCTCTCGCGCCGGTTCAGGGCCGATTCGGCCATGAGCCTGGCGGCGGTTAGCATGTTCTGGCATTCCCATCCGGCCGGCGAGTCGAAGACCTTGTCCATGACATACCTCTGCCAGAAGCTTATGACGTCTACGGCATGGCGAAGGGAGCGGGCCGACCGCGTAATTCCCACGTTCCTCCACATCAGGGCCTTGAGCGAGTTTCTCACGTCCGTGGTGTCCAGCCTGGTGAAGTTGGACTTTGGGGCGGTGTAGGTTATCCGCTGCCAGGGTGTTTCACTGCCGCCGCCGGCGAACCGGCGGGCGGATTCCCCGGCGATCCTGCCGAAGACCAGCCCCTCCAGAAGCGAGTTGCTGCCGAGCCGGTTGGCGCCGTGCAGGCCGGTGGATGCGGCCTCTCCGCAGGCGAAAAGGCCGTTGAGGCTGGCAGCCGCGGCGGTATTCGTGCGGATCCCTCCTATCATGTAGTGGGCGCTGGGGCGTACTGGTATGAGATCGCGGCTGACGTCTATATCAAAACTCTCGCAAAGCTCGTTTATCAAGGGAAACCGCCGTGCGAAGTATCGCTTGTCCATATCCCTTACGTCGAGGTAAACGTGGGTGGATCCCGTCTTTACCATCTGCTTGAGTATGGCGCGGCTGACCACGTCCCTGGGCGCCAGGTCCGCGTCCGGATGGTAGTCTTTCATGAACCGCTGGCCGGCGGAATCGACAAGGAAGGCCCCCTCTCCGCGAAGCGTTTCGGTTATCAGCGCCCGCGAGGCCCCGGCCACGTAGAGAGTGGTGGGGTGGAACTGAACGAACTCCAGGTCCCTTAGCACGGCGCCGGCCCGCCAGGCCATGGCGATCCCGTCGCCGGTGGCGCAGGCGGGATTGGTGGTTTCGCGGTACAGCTGTCCGGCGCCGCCGCTTGCCAGTATTGTCGCCGCCGCCCGGACAGCCGTTATTTCCTTGCCGTTGTGGCCTATCAGGCCCAGACAGCCGCCGGTTGGACCGGTCAGGATGTCTATGGCATGGAAATTCTCCACTATACGGATCCTGGGGCTTTTCCCGGCCTTTTCTATCAGAACCGAGGCAATGGCCCTGCCGGTTTCATCGCCGTGGGCGTGGGCGATCCGCCGGTGGCTGTGACCGCCCTCGATGGTCGTTTCAAGGCGTCCTCCTGATGTGTCGAATTCGGTTCCCCAGTCCGCCAGTTCCCTTATCAGTCCCGGGCCTTGCCGAATCACCATTTCGACCGTCGGCTCGTCGCACAGTCCGCAGCCGGTCTTAATGGTGTCGGCTATGTGGGACTCGAAGGCATCGCCGGGATCCAACACCGACGCTATGCCGCCCTGGGCGTGCCAGGTGTTGCTGTCCTCCACGCCGCCCTTGCAGAATACCGCCACGTCACAGCCTTCGGCGGCCTCTATGGCCGCCCGCAGGCCGGCTATGCCGGCCCCCACGACCGCGCAGTCGACTGTCATCCGCGGCATGGAGGCGGTGTCGATGTCAACCAGATATCGTCTGGATTCCATGGGCTTGATGGTCCGTCCTTATCTGCTGTTCGCCGGTGGGCCTTCTCTTCGGGTTCAAAGCCTAAGCAGCTTTCGCCAGTCGCATTCCCTGACCGTCTCCAGGACCGATTCAGCCATGCGCTGTTCTTCGATGCTGACCTGATCGTCGAAGGGCACGACGGCGAGAATCTCCGTGCGGCCGCACTGCTCGATGACCCGGCCGCAGGTTTCCTCGGCGACGGACGCCCCGGCGGCATTGTACTTGTTTATGACCACCCCGGCCACTGTCAGGTTCGCCGAGCGGACGCAGTCTATTGTCATCAGCGTGTGGTTTATGGTTCCCAGGTCGGCCCTGGCGACTATGACCACGTCCAGGGCGAATTCGCACGCCAGGTCGAGCACGTCGAATTCCGCCGTAAGCGGAACCCTCGCCCCACCGATGCCCTCGACTATGACCGCGTCGGTTTGGCCGGCGATCTTCCGGTAGGCCGCCGCTATCTTTTCGAAGTCGGGTGGTGTTCTTTCGACAGCCGCGCTTACGATCGGCGCCGCCGGCGTGCGATAGCCGACAGGCGTTATCACCGCCAGGTCCACGTCGGCGTTGGCGCACCAGGCGAGGAACTCCGTGTCGCTGCTGACCAGGCCCTCCCAGCTGTCGCGGCAGCCGGTGGCGATCGGTTTGAACACGCCGGCCGACAGGCCGCTTTCGGAAAGGATCCGCGCGACTGACCCGGCTATGATGGTCTTTCCGACGCCTGTGTCGGTTCCGGTCACGAACAGGCCTTTGTGTTTGGGCAGTTTAAGGTTGAGCGGCATTTTCTCTGGTATTTTCTCGGGTCGGACCTCAGTAACTTCTTTCCAGTTAGCCGCTTAAGTTCCAAATATGGGTATTAGTGGGCCTTAGATGCGCCGTCGAGCCGATTATCATCAAAGGCTTGCGCCCCAACTTGTCCACAGTCCATATGGCCACGACTGTGAAGGCAAGATTGGTCACGCCGACAACCACCTGCTGAAGTAAGGCGGCATCGATGGTTTCCCCGCCGAGTTTTCCGAACACGTCACTGCCGAAGTAGAGAAAGACATTAATCCCGGTGACCTGCTGCAGTACGGCCAAACTCACGCCTATCACCAATACAAGTTTCATTCCAGGCAGGAACAATTGCGATAGCGAGCCATTCTCATGTGAGATGGCTTCCTCGATGGAGGACATCTCTTTCCTCGCATGCTCCGGGCCGTCGACGCGGGCCAGGATTGCCAAAGCCTCGTCTTTCCCGCCCTTCTCTGTCAGCCAACGCGGACTCTCGGGCACCAGCAGCAGCAGCAACAGGAAAAGGATCGCCGGCATTGACTCAGAGCCGAACATCCAGCGCCAGCCGGTTTGGATATTCCACACGTGGTCGCCGTGTCTTGCGATAAAGTAATTTACGAAATAAACCGCCAGCATCCCAAAAACAATGGCAAACTGATTAACCGACACCATTCGGCCGCGGATCCTGGCCGGAGATATCTCGGCAATGTACATGGGTGAAGTTATGGAGGCCGCGCCGACCCCCAGACCGCCTATAAAGCGAAACGCGATAAACTGCAAAAGTGTCTGCGGCACCGCCGTGCCTATGGCGGAAATCAAAAAGAGCACGGCGGAAAGAACCAAAACCTTCTTTCGCCCGAGAAAGTCGCTTAGAGTGCCGGCAAATCCGGCTCCGAATATGCAGGCGACCAGCGCGCTGGAGGCGGCAAAACCTTTCATCGCCGGGCTCAGGTCAAATCTCAACTGAACGAAGCCCAGCGAGCCGTTTATCACGCCGGTATCGTATCCGAACAACAGCCCGCCCAACGCCGCCACCAGGCAGACTCCCGCGAGATAGGCGATGTTGCCCTTGTGCTGACATCCCTCATTTTGCATTCTGCGTTTCCATCCGTGAACAGCTGCGGCTATTTGCTGCTGTCGGCAATTGCGCGGAATACGGCCAGGAAGTTTTCAACAGGTACATTGGCCTGTACGTTATGGATCGCGTTGAAAACCATCCCCGCCGGCTCATTGAATATCGCGATTCGATCAAGTACCTCGTTATATACATCCTCCGGAGTCCCGAACGGCAGAGTCTTCTGCGTATCAATGCCGCCTCCCCAGAAAACCAAGTCCCTGCCGAACTCTTCCTTTAACTTGCGGGGATCCATTCCCGACGCCGAGCACTGCACGGGATTGAGTATGTCGAAACCGGCTTCGATAAGATCCGGTATCAATTCCCTTACCGCGCCGCAGGTATGAATGAAAACCTTCCATCCGGAATTGGTGTGAATGAAATCGTTGATCTGCTTATGGAACGGCTTGTACAGGTCACGATACGCCTGAGGCGAGATGAACAAGCCGTTCTGCGTGCCGAAGTCGGTACCTGTTGTAAAGGCGGCCTGTACCCTCTCGCCAAGGTTATCGACCAACAGTCTTAGGTTTTTCAGGGCGATCTCGCATTGCCCTTCAAAGACCTTATAGACATAGTCCCTGCGCAAGGCTGTGGAGACATACCATTCCTCTACGTCGCGTATTCCCGGCGTTTCCTTCATCCACATTGCGGGAACCAAGGCGATATCCCCAAAGCCGGTCCCGGGCGTACTCAGGATGGCGCCTTTACCGGCCTGCAAGGCCTTTTCCGCTTGGTCGACCAACGGCTGAACCTCAGCGGCGGTCAGTGCGCTGAACTCGACGAGATTATCCGCAGGGTCGAGTATGTCCTCGTCGATAGGACCTTGGCGGCAGATCGCGTCGAAATAGAATCCATCCTTCGGCATGTGCCCGCTGGGAGCAACTGACGTATCGCCCCGGGGATGGAGATACCACCCGCCGTTGCCGTCGTCTGTGACATTGAAATCGCCGGGTACAAGGACCTCGGTGCCATCGAACATCGTGAATTCTTTCCAGTCCTTGCATTCAAAACCGAACATCGTCGTCGGCGGCATAATACCCGCCACGTCGACACCCAAAACTTCCATGAGTTTTTCGTCGATCTGGCCGAGCATCTGAAAAGCCTCGTGAACCTTCACGCGGTAATCCAGCTCTCCCAGCAGAGCCTTTCTGACCTTGGACAATGTGCTGGCCGATATACCGGTGACGTGGGTTGCGCCGAAATCAACGCATACCCGGTCCACAGGCTGATGGTTAAGCGTCTTCTTCAATCTTTCGCGGGAGTTGATGTTTTCACCGTTCACTTTTCAGAATTCCCGAATTAGTTTTACTTTCGCCGACTCTGGGGTTGTTTCATAACAAATCGTCTCCGTCGGAACCAGCGCACCGGTTCCGACCGGGTTGCCCCCCTTTCCACGGACTTTCGCATAAGGTTATCAAAGAAGACCATACAAATAATTGACATCTGACGCCTGCTCCATGGCCGTTCGGGCTATGACGCCGCCGAGACGACCCCCGGCAGGTCCTCTTCGATGCAGGCGAGTATGACCTCCAGCATTTTTTCCAGAAGCTCCGTATCCATGGCCGGCGGCGGCATTACGATCACGCAGTCGCCCAGCGGCCGCAGCATCACGCCCCTGGGCCGCATCGCAAGGCAGATCTTTGCCCCGATCAGCCTGTCGAAAGGAAACGGCTCTTTCGTTTTCTTGTCGGCAACCAGCTCAATCGCCCCCATTAGGCCGCGGCGGCGGGCGTTGCCTACGAACCGGCAGCGGCCCATCCTGTTGAAGTACCGGCCCAGCAGATCGGACTTGGCGGGCAGCGATTCGAGAATATTGTTTTTCTCGAACAGATCCAGCGAGGCCAGGGCCGCCGCGCAGCCCAGGGCGTTTCCAGTGTAGGTGTGGCCGTGGTAGAAGGTTTTATGCTCGGCCGGCCGGCCCAGAAAGGCCTCGAATACCTGCTCGGTGGCCAGCGTCGCGGCCAGGGGCAGGTAGCCTCCGGACAGGCCCTTGGCCAGGCACATTATGTCGGGCCGGACGTTTTCGTGCCCGCAGGCGAACATCCTGCCGGTCCTGCCGAAGCCTGTGGCGACCTCGTCAGCGATCAGCAGCACGCCGTACTTTTTCGTAATGTCCCTGACCGCCGAAAAAAATCCCGGAGGGTGGACGATCACGCCGCCGGCTCCCTGCACCAGCGGCTCCATTATCACCGCCGCTATCTCGTCAGCGCGGCGTCCGAGGATCTCCTCGATCTTTTCAAGGCTGCGTGCGGCGCATTGTTCGGCCGTCCCGTCGAACCTGTACGGATGCGGCGACGGCGCGAAGAAAGTCTCGAAGAGAAGCGGTCTGAATATCGAATGAAACGTCTCTATGCCGCCGAGGCTGACCGAGCCGATGGTGTCCCCGTGGTAGCCGCTTGACAGGGCCACGAACTTGCCGCGATTTCGCCGGCCCTTGTTGTAAAAGTACTGATATGCCATCTTCAGGGCTATCTCGACCGCGGATGCCCCGCTGTCCGAGTAGAACACCCGGCTCAGACCCGGCGGGGCCAGGGATACGAGCCTTTCGGCCAGCTCTATCGATCTGGTCTGCCCCAGACCCAGAAGCGTGCTGTGGGCGACCAGATCGAGCTGCCGGCGTACGGCCTCGTCGATCGCGGCAACCCTGTGGCCGTGGACGTTGCACCACAGGCTGCTGATCCCGTCGATGTAGCGATTGCCCTCCGTGTCCCGCAGGTGAAAGCCCTCCGCCGAGTCGATTATCACCGGATCGTCCCGCAGCCAGCCGGCCATCTGGGTAAACGGATGCCAGAGATGCTTTTTGTCCGCGTCGATCAGCCGCCTTGTAAGCGAGGTCATACCGCACATTATCGGCGGGGCGGCGGCGGAGTCAATGGCAAGCTTGCCGGCGATTTAACGTCAGCCGCGGCCGCCCCGAACCGGATCCGGCGTCATGCCGAAATAACTCCTGATCTCGGGCAAAAGCCGCCGAACGCACGCACTGCCTCCGAGCGGCTCCGCCGGGAAGCCGGCACAACCCAAAGAATACCCCGAAAATATTCGCAACCATGTCACTAAACGATGATGCAATCGGTGCCATTACCGGCCGGTTTTAAAATGCCCATCGACGGACGGGCCGGGTCTGTTTTGAAGCGTCCCTTGACAGGCAGGGCGCCGCGTCAGGCAGACCTTAGCGCAACCTATGGAAAAAAAGGTTCCTGACCCTTTTTTTCAGTCGGGGGATAGGCTTCCAGCCTGTCCCGGGAGTCGAAAGTGCTTTCTCTGTGCGGAGCAAGTGCAGGCTGGAAGCCCGCCCCCCAACTGCCTCGGAAGAGGCTTTTTTCCCATTCATTCAGGCATGCGGGTGATTTTCACCATCGCGTTGCTCCTTCCCCGCTCCATCCCTGCCTCCCACAGGCCGCCTCCTTGGTCCTCGAACGGGCAGGTCTCGGAAGCGGGACTGCCGCGGCCGCACCATATTGCCAGCGGGCCGGACTCGACCATTCGCACGGTCAGTTCGTTTTCACCGGCCTCAACGACCTCCGCCGCCGCCGGCGAGAGAAACTTGTCGGTCCTGCCTATAAGGGCCCAGCCCTTGCGGACCGGGCACAGGTGAACCAGCCGGTCGGCGAAGCCCGCCAGCTCAAACCGGTAAGTTCCGTTTCCATCAAGCTTCACGGCGTTTTTGTTGTGCCAGTCGTACGCGACCAGCCCCTCTTCAGGCACGGCCCATTTTCCCTTGTACGGCTGCATCATGGCCCCGGCGTGAGTGTAGTCGCCTACCGCAACCGACGCCGGCATCGGTTCTTCCGGCGTCGGGTGGCGCAGATTGTACACAGCCACCGCCGCGGCGCCGCCGGCAAGCGGTGCGATTACCCGGTAAGGAGCATTCTCGCGCATGGGCGCCGCAAGGACCGAATCCGGAAGCGGCGCCGCCGGCGCCAGCGGGCGTATTATCTCGCCGTCTTCATAGCACAGCGGCGCGATGTATTCGGCTACGAAGTCTTTCGGATCGTCGGAAAGGTAGACCGGCCCGCCGGACATGGCCTTGGAAACGGCGATTATCATTCCCACGCCGGGGTCGCTGGAATGGAACATGTCGTGGTCGACCCAGACCGTCTGGGCCAGCCAAAGTGTGTTGGCGTACGACTGCAAAAGGTGCGACTTTGCCCTCGATATCTTTCCCACCTTGTAGTCGATACTGCACCGCGTAACCGCGCTGTAGCGGGTGTTGAAAACGCACGGCAGGCTGTGGGCCATGCAGTTGAGCATGCCTTTCGTATGCTTTTCGGCGGCATCCTCCAGGGCCTCCAGGTTGTTCGCGGCGGCCTCGGCGGCGTTGCAGGTCCCCAGGTACCAGGCCATGTTTCTCGACTGGCAGTCGATCTTGACGAAGTCGAAGCCGTGCTCTTCGACCGCGCCGAGGTGCGCGTAGTAGAATACCCTCGTCGATTCGGGATCGGCGGCCGGCACGACGACGCCGGTTTTTTTGATTTGCACCAAGTGATTGTTGATGCGGCAGCCGAGGTCATTTTGCGGCGAGATGCCGTCCCAGTAGCCAGCCATGGTGTTCCAAAGGCCAATCCACCTTATCTTGTCCTGCCTTCGTCGGGCCAGAAGCGGGCCCCAGCCGTCGGGGAACTTGCTCTTGTCGGGCTCGAAGCTGTTGAGCTTCCTGCCGCCGGCGGTGTCCAGGTGGCCGTCGTCCACCAGCAAAAAGCGGACCGGCGCACCGCCAGCCTCTATCCGATCGATCACGTCCAGCAGGATCTTCTCGCTTATATCCCACTTGTACTGTTCCCAGCTGCACCAGCCCAGATAGCGGAACACCTCGGGATATTTTTTGTTCATGCGAAAGTCCGTACGGCCCCTTACCGGCCCACAGGTTATCGCCTCGGCCCAGGCCCGCCGGCAGGCCGCGTAGGGGTCCTCATCCTTCGACCATGCGAAAAGGGGCGCGTCACAATGCACCTCCGCTGTTCCGAGCGTTCCGAGGTTCAAAACGAGCCGGCCGTCTTCCGCGGCGTACAGCCAGCTCATCGTCTTCGGCCCGGCAACAGGGAGGAGGGCGAAATAGCCGCCGCCGCTTAGTCTCAGCAGCAGTAACATCCCCTCTCGCATCCTCGGGTAGTTCGAGGGCCTCTGAGGGTAGTCTTCGCTGCAAAGCTGTTCGACGGAATGAAATATCCACGGCTGCACGCGGTTGGCGCCGTCGGGCCAGTCGACGCCACCGTGGTGATCGCCGCTGAAATAAGCGCCCCGCTCGAAAGACGGCAGGGCCAGCTCGTGCCTCTCGAGCAGGCCGTGCCGGTTCGGCTTTCCGCCGTATCCCTTGAGAACCCGTATGCCGGAACCATCGAGTCGGCCAAGGTCTATTTTTCCGCCAAGCGGGGTTTCAGCGTTGGCCAGCCGGCTTTCACCCCGCCACGGGGGGACCCATTTCGCTGCCAGTCGGACGGGTGATCCAAGGCATAACGCAAAAACGGCGGTCATCAGGGTGTAGTTTTTCATGGTATTAACCGGTGCGAAATGGGGTCAGGTGTTGATCATTGACATTTTCTTGAATAACGCCTGCGAATAAAGGCAAATCCGAAAATGTCAATAATAAACACCTGACCCCTTCTTGTTCTATCCTCCGATGAATTCGTTGCCGACTTTGCGGGCCCGTTCGGGCTTGTCCAGGTTGATGCCCAGCGCCAGCCCTATGTCCACCAGCAGGTTCCACCCTGTGCAGAGCTGGACGTACTGGCACAGCTCGCCCGCCTGGGGCGTGCGGATGGTGGCGAAGGGGGTGTCGCGGTCGGCGATGGCGACCACCTTCAGGCCGACCCCCTTTACCAGGACCTCCTCGAACTTTTCCATCTCCTGTTCGATCGGATCGACCACGAATACTATATCCTCGGGATCCATTACTTCCTCGATCCCGTGAACGGCGTAGGTGCCCTCGAGGAAGTCCGATTTCCTCCTGGTGATCTCGTTTGTCTTGAGTGTGAGTTCCTCGGCGCCGCCGTCGTTGTAGCCCGCGAAGTAGATGGTCCCGGCGCGGGCCGCCTCGGCGACTATCTCGGGATCTATCTTCATCGTCAGGGCCTGCTCGACCGGGCCGGCCATGTCGTTCCACTCGGAGCCGTTGGGTTTGCCGGCGATGTGCCTGAGTATCGACTCGTAGAACATCGCCTGCTCTATGACGCTCTTGGTGGCCGCTACGGCCTGTTCCCATCCGCACTTAAGCACGAAGGTTTTCCTGCACGCCTGTTCCAGCAGCGTGCCGGAGTTGGCGCTTAGGCCGTAGCACCTGCCGTTTCCCAATTCGGCAAGCTTTTTCGCCAGCAGGACCACTTCCTTGGTCCGGCCGGAGTTCGACGCGCAGAAGACGGCGAAATCGGCCAGGTCGTATTCGGCCGACTGCCGGGAGCCGTCGGTGAACGCCGCCAGGTCCAGCCCCCACCTCAGGCTCTTTCTTATGGTGTTCTTGGCCGGGAAGATCCGGCTTGATCCCTCGCCGGTCATCAGAAGCCTTCCGGCGGCGGCGATCTCGGCGGCGACCTCCTTGGTCTGATCGGCGCTGAAGCCCTTGACCACATCCACGGTGTCCATCATTTCACGCACCAGGGCGTACTGCTTGTACTTTTCTTCTTTAAGATTCATAGCCTACTCCCGAGAAGTTTTGATATTTTCTACGGTCTTGGCGAATCTGTCCGTATCGTCGCGGACCTGTCTGACGAAACTGTTCTGGTCGACCGTTCCTATGGCGGCGGTCATTTCTTCGGAGTTTCGGAAGGTTGCCTGCCTGAAGGGGTTGTCGTAGTCCTTCCTGCGGCTTTCGTACACCCTGTCCCGAATGATCTGCTGGATTCGAACGACTTCTTCAAGGGCCCATATCCACTGTTTGACGGTGGGTTTGTCGGTTCCCAGCAGCCCGCAGAGCGTCGCGAACGCGTGCTTTTGTTTCTCGATGCCGTAAGCGGCCCAAAGCGCGTCGTATCTCTGGTGAATGTCCTCCCAGCGGCTGAGCTTGCCGCGGCCAATGTCGCCGCGGAGGCGGTCGAGGTCGTCTTCGCCGACCAGCTGGCCGCCCAGGTTCACCCATCGGCTGCGGCGCGGTCCGGCCAGAGTCTTACACATGGCCGCGAAGCCCGTCTTGGGGTTCTGCTCGACGTACGCGATCAGGTTCTTTGCCGCGTAGTAGTGCAGCATCTGGCCGTAGGCCTCATAGGCCTCGCGGGGACGGAGGATCAGGACCTTTCTTCGCGATTTTTCCATGTTTTCGCCGAGCACCTCCAGATCGGCGGTCTGCTGCTGCGGCCCCAGCAGCAGCTCGCGACCCCGGCGAGCCAGGGCGTCTTCGTCATTTTCGTCGGCCGGCCGGCCGTTCGCCCTCAGGGCCGCCTTGGCCGTCCATATCTCCAGCAGGCGGCGGCCGCGGAGTACCTCCTCGATCGTGTCGGGGGCCAGCGAGTCAAACTCGATGTTCTGGACCTTGGTCTTGCGATTGTCGCGGCTCTGGAACTTCCAGGTGTTTCGGGCCAGCGCATACATGTTGTAAAGCCACCAGAAGGCCGGCATCACCTCGAGCCGGTTCGCGGCCGGGTTGTTGTTGAGAAGGGAAAACGGAAGCGGAATGTCCATCTCGGCCGGGTAGTGCGCCTTGGCCAGCAGCACGAAGGAGGCGAAGCGGCAGGAGTGCTTGACGCTGGTGCACAGGCCCGGCCAGAAGCCGCGGCCGGCCTGGATCTCGTTGTCGTTGGCCCTGCTGTTGTGGTTCGAGCCTATGGTGGCGCCGGCGGCCAGGTTGCTCTGGCCCATCACCACCGACGCGATCAGGAACGAGTTGTTGTGGTGCTGCTCGTGGGCGGGGAATATTAGGTTGTTCAGTATCTCGCAGCACGATACGGTCGAGTTGTCGCCGAGGAAGGAGTTGATCAGCCTTGCGCCGTACTTGAGGTTGGAATTCGTGCCCAGCACAAAGCGGACCGCCTTGCAGCCGTAGAAGACATGACAGCCCAGCCCCACGATTCCGTTTACCATCTCAACGCCCTCGCCTATCTGGGTAGGCTCGGCCTCGGTGGAGTTGATAGTGAGGTTCTTGAGCTTGTTGGCGCCCTTGATGTAACAGTGCGAACCGATCTTTACGTCCTTGAGGATCCGGGAGTTCTTGATCACGCACTGGTCCCCGACTACCCCGTAGAATCCAAGGCGGCTGTCGAATTTGTTCTGGGTGATCTTAGCCAGGTTTTCCTGCAGGGCCTTGTCGTCCCGGTACTTGGCCCAAAGGTACGCATCGGCGGGTGTTATTCCGTCGAAGGGCAGCACCCGCCTGCAGCCGGTCTCGTTCATCAGGTCGATCCATACCCTGACGTTTTCCTGCTCTCCGTCCTTGACGATGCCGTTGCCGAACTTGGCGTGATTGGTCGTATGCATTTCGTCGATGTTGGCGAGGATGCAGCGGTTTCCTATTATGTAGTGCGCCAGGTAGCGCACGTCGTGGATTGCGGCGTCGTCGCCGATGTCGCAGGCGACGATCCGGCTGTTGGTTATTCCCACCGGCATCTGCAGGTCGTGATGCTCGAGGGTTACGTTGCGAAGTGTCCCTATGCGGACCAGTCCGAAGAATTCGGTGTTTCTTATGCGCTGGGGGTCGAAGTTGTCCGTAACAAGGATCTGGTCCCAGCTGTCCGCCTCGTTGTTGTTCTTGACCAGCCGCTCGACCTCGTCCGATCGCAGCTGCCGCCACTGTGAGGGGTCCCTGATCTGCTGGAGGTCCCGAATGTAGTACTCGTTCCTGCCCTTTGGCAGGTGTTCCCGCGGTATGAAGTTCCTGCCGATGTTATGGCCCGGAAGCAGTGATACGCTGTCCATTGTACGCCTCTTTGAATCCACGTTGGCCTCAAATACCAAATGTCGAGGCGTTCTGCAAGTTCTTTAGCGGTGAATCTGCCATGAAAAAGCACCTTGTGCCGTATGTGTTTAACCTGCGGCCTTTGCCAACCAATCCAATGGAAATCGGAATCCAGAACTCTTGACGTACCCCCTAAAGTTTCCTCAAACGACTCGATATATCCGTTCTCCCAAAAGCTACCGGGGGCGATGAATTATGTCTGCGTATCCGTTCACGGCGCAGGCTTTAACCCTTCCCACTTCACCACCCAAGAGCCGTCATCAGGAAAGCCCGGGGCGTGTTTGCCGGGACCGCCCTCCCAGCCGGCGGCCATCATTGCGACGGCCCAGAGGTATCCGCCGCTGGCTGGTATATAGGGTATGGAACCGGCGGTATTGAAACCGTTGGCCCCGTAGCCGTTGATCGCTAGAGGGGACAAAAGGGCGTCGATGGCTTCTTTGGGCTTTCCCAGACGCGCTGCTGTCATGGCCAGCATCGGAAAATCAAAACCGAAGATTTGCCACTTCTGCGAGCCGCCCTTGATGTCGCCCCAGATCACCTCGAACGATCGACGCATGGCGTCGGTGTCGATTTCGTCGCCGCGCATACAGCCGTAGGCCTCCAGCCACGCGGGCCGACCGCCGTTGTAATCCGGGTGCGACTCGGCGTCCACACACAGGCCGCCGGCAACGGGCGGCTTGGAGAGCTTCCGGAGGATTCGATCCCAGTTCGGATCGGGCCCCACGCCCAGTCGTTGCCGCCAGAGCTGGGCGGTCCGCAGGCCGTAGAACCAGTAGGACAGCTCCACAGTTGTGTTGTAGGTCCGCAGGGGGTCGGTTGCCTCGGATCCGGACATTATCGGCGGGCCCAGCACGTACCGCCCGGTCTTTTCGTCCCACCACAAAAAGTCGGCCATGAACTTTGCGGATTCCAGAACGAGATCCCTGTACCGCTCCAACGTGGCCTTGTCGGGATCCTCGCGGTACATCAGCTCCGCCCAGAAGATGGCGTGTCCCTGCTGGGTCATCCTCCAGGGGTTCTGGGCGGACGGAGATTCCCACCTCGGTTCGGGGCCGACCATCTTCATCCAGCGGGCCCCCTTGTAGCCCTGCTTGGCGGCCTGCCTCAGGGCCGACTCGAGGCCGGGGCCGCGGAACCACTGCATCCAGCCGTCCAGCAGGTCCGCCCGGCCCCATAGAACGAAGTGCACGCCGTGCCAGGCCGTCATCTCCAGGTGAAACTTGCCGTACCAGCTGTTCCAGAACAGCCCGCTTTCCTGCGGCGGCGAGGAACCACAACTCTGAATGGCGGTCAGGTACTGCGACAGCACCACCCGCCGCTCCAGCTCCTTCCATCGGGGGTCTTTGCTTTCCGACAGATCGATAGCGCCGCCGCCGGTCCAGAACTTTTCCCAGTGGGCGGCGGCGACTTGCGCCGCTTCGTCGAAGGAAGCAAGAGTATCCGGCTTGTCGGGAGCGAACGCCGTCAGAACGCTGAATTCTTCGGATTCGCCCGTGAAAATGTAACGATGCGGCCCGGCTTTTGTAAAAGCCCCGGCGCCTGTCCACTCTACCGTAACGCAGTAGCTATCCGCGTCCAGCGTCCGCAGCAACTCGGCGCTGCCTTCGGTTTGGCGAACGACCTCGGTTTTGTGTTTGGCGTCGCAGGCGGGGTCCCACACAGCGTTGCAGTCCTTGAATGCCATGTAAGGGAAGTGCCAGAAGATCCTGAGCCGTCCGCTCGCCGCCAGCGGGGACTTTACCTTTACGGCGACCAGGTCCAGTTTGGGATGGCAGCAGGTGGTCACCTCCACCGGCAGGCCGTCTATTTCAAAGGTGCTGTTTATCGTCCCGCTCCAGAGATCGAGCACCTGCCGGACGCCCGCCAGGTCGGCCGGTACTGCGAGGCCGCCGTCGGCCCTGTGAAGCTCAAAGCCGATCCGACCGAGGTGCAAGCGGTGCGGCGCCCGCCGGTACCAGGCGTAGGCCTTCTCGGCCCGGGCCCGTTGCTGCGGGGGCAGCGCATTCAGGCCCTGCTTACAGGCGTACCTGGCGGTTCGCCCGCCGCCGGAGTCGATCTCGAAAAGTGTCTCCTCTTCGCGGAAGTCCTCGGGATTGGCAAAGGTGTGCCATCCCCAGTCTGAAAAGGTGCCGAGGCTGCCGATGAACGTCTGCAGGCCGGTGGCATCCACGGCAAATGCGAAGCCGCCGTTGCCGACCTGCAGGGGGTTGTCGGCGTCATACTCGTTAAGCACCACGTCGTGCCGCTTGACCACGGCACGGCGGTCGACGGCAGCCCCTGCCGAGAGCAGGTTCGCCGCGATCAGCAGAACAAATGTCACAACGCGTGTCTTGACGGCATGATCGGTCATTTCCAGGCAGGGTATCCGAAAGCTGTCGGCGCGGACTTGAAACCCTCCAGCGATACGAGCTTTCCTTCCTTCAATGTCGGGCAGCTTGAAGCCGGGGGCTGTTGTTCCCAGCGGCAGCATTGTAGAAGCCGTTCTGACCATCGTTCTTACCTCGAAAAATATTGTTGTTCAATGGCATCTGTGTTATAAAGCGTCGAGGTGGAGATTTTCAGATAAGCTCCAAGCTTGTCAATTGTCATGACCTCACTTGCTTATGAAGCCATCACGTGCTCCGCAACCAAAATCCAGCCATATTGGAAAACACAAGCGAGTATTATCCGGTATCAGCAGCTTTTGTCAAGCTCGCCCCCCAGACTCCCGATTTGCCTCCAAAACTCATTTTAGAGGCATTGCCATGTTTGTTCTGGATTGGTTCAGTTATAAGGTCCGAAGATACCAGACAACGATCACGCCGTGCTCCGTGCCTACATCGAGGCCCAGCAGCAGTGAGAACCTAATCCGGAGAATCGGACAAATTCTTGAAGAACGCAGTTGGGGATACGGTCAAATGTTGAAAGTGGAGGTGTGACCCCACGGCTATCAGTATCCTTAGCGCCGTTCCCCCCGCTGTCGGTATGAGATTTGCTTTGCAAAAGCGCCGTGGAGGTGTGATGATTATTCCATGGATATGGCCGGCAAGGACAGGTTCGCCGCCGATCGCAGGCGGATGGTGCAGGAGGACTTGCAGCAGCGGGGCATTACCGATCCGGGTGTGCTGGAGGTCATGGGCCGGATCCCCCGCGAGCAGTTCGTGCCGGAGGCCTACCGGCTGCAGGCCTATGCCGACGGGCCCCTGCCCATAGGCATGGGCCAGACCATCTCCCAGCCCTATATCGTGGCGCTGATGACCCAGGAGCTGCGGCTCAACTCGTTTTGCGAGGTGCTCGAAATTGGAACCGGCAGCGGGTACCAGACGGCGATCCTGGCCGCTCTTTCAAGGAAGGTCTTTACGGTGGAGAGGTTCAGGCAGCTGTCGGAGTCGGCGCAGGCTGTGCTTGGCAGGCTGGGAATCGACAACGTGGAGTTTTACATAGGCGACGGGACCTGCGGCTGGCACCGCCGGCGCAAATTCGACCGCATCATAGTCTCGGCGGCCGCGCCGCAGATACCTGATCCGCTTGAAAGGATGCTGGCCGACGGCGGTGTGTTGGTGTTGCCTGTGGGGCGCGCGGGAATGCAGGAGCTTGTCGCCTGCCAGAAAGTCGCCGGCAAGCTGACGGAAAGGCCCATCTGCAGCGTGCGGTTCGTGCCCCTTGTGGGAAAGTGCGGCTTCGGCGAAAACGAGGATTGATCCGGATCGGGCCCATGGCGGTTGCCGGCAAGATTGAGTTATCGACTCCTGTCGAGTCTCTCAAGGGCGTGGGCCCGGCGAGGGCCTTGCACCTGGGCCGGCTGGGGATTCGAACGGCCGGTGACCTTCTGGAGTATTTTCCGAGAAACTGGGAATTCGTCGCCCCCAGGACGGACATCATGCGGCTTGAGGCCGGCCGTGATGCCACCGTGGTGGGGATCATCGAGTCCACCGCCGTTGAGGGGCACCCCAGGCACCGCAGATTCGAGGCCGTTGTGGTCGACGACACCGCGAGCCTGACGATGGTGTGGTTCGGCCAGGCCTTCCTGGCCGGCCGATTGAAGGTGGGCCAGGTGATAAAGGCCTCGGGAAAGGTCACGCGGTACAAAAAGCGGCTGCAGATGGCAAACCCCAAGTTCGAGGTGGTTGCCGAAGGCCGGGATGAGCCGGGTGGTTTGTCGCCGGGCGGGCCTGTTTATCCGGCCACCGTCGAACTGACCAGCGGCTGCATAAAGGGGATAATCGGCCAGTCGCTGGAGAAGCTGCTGGAGCAGGTTGAGGAATTTTACGACGATGGTTTCAGGGAAAGGGCCGGTGTGATTCGCCGCAGGGACGCTTTTCGCCTTATACATCGGCCCCGCAACGCCGCCGACGTGGAGGCTGCCCGGAGGCGGTTGAAATATGACGAGCTTTTCCTGATGCAGCTGGCCCTGGCGATTCGACGCCGCTGGATACTCGATTCCGCAGCGGCGCCTCCGGCGGTACCGACCGCCGAGATCGACAGGCGGATAAGAAGGCGTTTTCCCTTTTTGCTGACCGAAGACCAGAACGCCGTCATAGGCGAGATAACCTCCGACATGTCGCGAAACCGGCCGATGAACCGCCTGCTGCAGGGCGACGTCGGCAGCGGCAAGACGGTGGTTGCCCTCTACGCGGCCCTTCTGGCGGTCGCCAGAAGGCTTCAGGTTGTGATGATGGCGCCCACCGAGATACTCGCCTGGCAGCATTTCAGAAGCTGCGAAAGATACCTTAAAAAAAGCAGGGTAAACCGCCTGCTTGTAACCGGCGGCCTTACCGGCGCCGAAAGAAGGCAGGCGCTGGCCGCCATAGCCGCGGGCCGCGTCGATATCGTCGTCGGAACCGTGGCCCTTCTGCACCGGGACGTGCGGTTCCGCAGGTTGGGCCTGGCGGTCATAGACGAACAGCACAAATTCGGAGTCCACCAGCGGGCCGGCCTGCGAAGAGACGACGGCTGCCACTGTCTGGTGATGACCGCCACGCCGATTCCGCGAACCCTTGCGATGACGGTATTCGGCGACCTCGACGTCTCGACCATACGCAGTCGGCCGCCGGGAGGCTGCAGCGTGGTCACCCGCGTGGTCGGGCCTGAAATGAGGCACCGGGCGTATGATTTCATACGTCAGCGGCTTTCGGCCGGAGGTCAGGCCTACTTCGTGTATCCATGGATCGCCGGTACCGACGAAGCCGGCGCCCTCAAGGCCGCCGCCGATCAATACCGCAGGCTTTCAGCGGACACCTTCGCGGGTTTTCGCGTGGGACTGCTTCACGGCCGGATGCCTTCGCGGCAAAAGGAACGTGTGATGGCGGACTTTTGCCGCCGCAGGATCGACGTTCTGGTATCGACGGTCGTCATAGAGGTCGGGCTGGACGTGCCCAACGCCACCATAATGGTTATCGAGTCCGCCGAAAGGTTCGGCTTGGCGCAGCTGCACCAGCTCAGGGGACGGATCGGCAGGGCGGGCACCAGCGGTGAGCCAAAGCGGGCCTACTGCCTGCTATTCACCGAAGGCGGCGGCGAGGCCGCCGAAAAAAGGCTTCGGATCATGACCAGGACCAACGATGGTTTCGCCATAGCCGAGGAGGATCTGCGTCTTCGCGGCCCGGGGGAATTGTTCAGCACCCGCCAGCATGGTTTGCCCGATCTCAAGATCGCCGATATAATCGCGGACGGGGACCTTCTGCGTATGACAAGGCGCCATGCCTTCGAGCTTGTTGAGCAGGATCCGGCCCTGGCCGATCCGGCGCACGCAGCGCTGAGAAAAGCGCTGTTTGAAAGGTTCGGTGACTCGTTCGAGCTGTCGCGGGTCGCTTAGGAAACACCGATGGCCGTGTACAAAAACAAGCTGCTGGAAAGAATAATCATAGCCGTCAACGTCCTCGCCGCGGCCGCCGTGGCGGCTTCGTTCATGATGCTGTTCGGATTCGACCGGCCCCTTTTGCCGGCGCCTCTGCTGTACTGCGTCCAGTTCGTGCTGCTTTGCGTGTTTGTGGCCGAAAAGGCGGTCCGCTGCTTCAACGCGGCCTCCAAGGCGGCCTTTTTGCGAGACAACTGGTTCGAAATACCCCTTCTGGCGGCGCTTTTGATTCTGGTGTTTACCGATCTGGGCCGCGCCTGGTCGGGACAGCCCGAGCCGGTGGTGCGGCACACCGCGGTGGGTGTGTATCTGGTCCTGCAGGTCGTGGTCAAGCTGTGCAGGACGGTCATCGCCCTGGCCGCCGCCGGCAGGAATCCCACCAAGATTTTGATAGCCAGTTTTGTTGTGCTGATAGCCGCCGGCTCAGGGGCCCTGTGCCTTCCCAAGGCCTCGACGGGCCGGCCGCTTGGCTACGTGGACGCCCTGTTCACCTCAACCAGCGCCACCTGCGTAACAGGTCTGGTGGTGAAGGATACCGGAGCCGATTTCACGCTCATGGGCCAGATCATCATCCTGTCGCTCATCCAGCTCGGCGGCCTGGGCATAGTGGTGTTCGGCGCGGTGTTTGCGCTTCTGCTGGGCCAGGCCCTGGGGCTTCGCGGCTCGGTGGCCATGCAGGACCTGCTCAGCGCCAGCGCCCTGGGCCGCCTGACCAGGATGATAGCGTTTATATTCTTCGGTACGCTGGTTATCGAGACGGTCGGGGCCCTGAGCACCTTCGGGATGTGGGACGACGTTCCGGGCAGGTTCGAGGGCGCCGGCCGGCAGTGGTTCTGTGCGGTATTCCATTCGATCAGTGCCTTTTGCAACGCCGGTTTCAGTCTCTTCGACGACAGCCTCGTCGGCTACAGCGGAAGCTGGCCGGTTTACGCGGTCATATGCCCGCTGATAATACTCGGCGGGTTGGGTTTCGGGGTCCTTTACGACCTGGCCGACATCTTGACGGACAGGGTCAGGGCCTTCTTGGCCAAGCGGCTCAGGTTCAGCTACCGGGTTTCGGTCGAGGTACCGGCCAAGAAAAGGCTGCAACTTCAAACCAAGGTGGTTTTGGCGGTAAGCTTTGTTCTTGTGGCCGCGGGCTTTGCGCTGGTGCTGCTGATGCAGCAGGCCACCGGCTCGGGAGGCTCCGGCAGCGTTCTCGATGCGTTTTTCACGTCCGTTACCGCCCGCACCGCCGGCTTCAACACGCTCGATATAAAAAAGCTGGCCCCGGCCAGCAGGGTGGTGACTATTCTACTTATGTTCGTAGGGGGCTCCCCCGGCTCCACCGCCGGCGGCATAAAGACGGTCACGCTGGCGGTTCTTGTAATGACGGTGGTGGCGGCGCTTCGAAAACGCCAGGACGTGGAGCTTTTCCGGCGTTCGGTGCATATCATAGTCGTGGGGCGGGCGCTGACCGTGACCATGCTTTTCGCGGCGGTCTTGTTTTCCGCCTCCCTGGCGCTTGCGATTACCGAGGCGTCCGGCGGTCTTGCCCTGGCCGACATTGTTTTCGAGGCCTCCAGCGCGCTGGGGACCGTGGGTCTTTCGACGGGAATAACCCGGTCTTTGACAAACGCCGGCAAACTGATTATTATCGCGCTTATGCTTTTTGGCAGACTGGGGCCGCTGACGCTGCTTGCGCTGGTCACGTTCAACTTGAAGCCCGCCAGGTATAATTACCCGCAGGAGGCTTTGATAGTGGGCTGATTCCGGCTGTCCACGGGAGCGAAATATGAAACGGTTCGCGGTAATCGGGTTGGGACGTTTCGGCCGAAAGCTGGCCATCGCGCTTGCCATGAGCGGGGCGGAGGTCATAGCTATCGACCGCCACAGGGATGTGGTGGAGCTTGTCCGCGACCAGGTAAGCTGCGCGGTAAGGCTCGACAGCACCGACGAGGAGGCGCTGAAGGCCCAGGGACTGGACAAGGTCGACGTGGCCATAGTCGGCATAGGCCAGGGCGGCGGCGACGGCAAGGGCTTCGAATCGGCCATACTTACCGTGGTTAACCTTCGGCAGATGGGGGTCAAGCAGATATACGCCCGCGCCGAGGATCCTATCGCAGGAGAGGTCTTCTCAAAGGTAGGCGCCACCGACGTGATCTATCCCGAGATCGAATCGGCGCAAAGGTGGGCCTATAAGCTGATCGCTCCGCAGATAGGCGAGAAGATAGACTTCGCCCCCGGCTACAGCCTGGCGAGGGTGCGGGCCCCGGCCAGTTTCGACGGCAAGACCGTCATGGACCTTCAGCTGCGGCAGAAGCACAGTGTCAATCTGGTGGCCATTAAGCGAGCCGAGGCCAGCCGGGCCAAGAAATCGGAACGGGGCCAGATAATCAACGTGCCCATGCCGAACACCGTCATCTATGAAGGGGACATTTTGATGGTCGCCGGCTCCGATGCCGACCTGGCGAAGCTGCCGCAGGATTAGAACGGAAGAGGGATCAGGTCCTTTTTTCGCGGCGAAAAAAGGACCTGATCCCTTTGTTAACGGGAAACGCTGGACCCCCCTGTCATCATTTCGAGCACCTCAACCCGGCCGCGGGCGGGCAGGCATACCGAAGAAACAAAGTGGGGCAGGCCTCCGGCCTGCCAATGGCAACCGGGACGGTTGCCCCACTTTAAAGCTGCACAAAAAC
>Ga0180434_10001620_pt1 | contig 31749 bp, 26 predicted proteins | sample SS_ome_7_FD_132453 | JGI IMG/M metagenome (GOLD analysis project Ga0180434, IMG submission 132453) | Hypersaline lake sediment archaeal communities from the Salton Sea, California, USA - SS_1_D_2 metaG | ecosystem: Environmental > Aquatic > Non-marine Saline and Alkaline > Hypersaline >... | reverse complement strand
GCGCGGCGGGCCCGCCTCCGGCGGGTAAATCTCCGCACCCGCCGCGCAGCCCCGAAAACGCCCTCTCGAGCGCGGCGGGTGCTCCAGACCCACCGCGCAAAATGCTGACGTCGCGTTGTAGTATTAGCCGCCGGACTTGTCCGGCGCGTGCCGTCGAACCGAAACGACTCAACTCCGCGGGCTTGACCGCGCCTGCCGGCTGCCCTACGCTGTCGGCATGCGTGGAAGACGGAAGTGGATCCTGGTGACCGCGGCGGCCGTCGTCCTGGCCGGCCTCGTGTACGTCTTCTGGGGGTCGTGGGGGGCGTGGACGGGCGGGCCGGTCTCCCCGCTCCCCTCGGCCGAGGCGCGGGCCACGCTGCGCGTCATGAGTTTCAACGTCCTCTCCAACGCCAAGTGGGAGCGGCACGTGGGGCCGTGGGAGGAGCGGCGCGACGCCGTCGCCGCCTGCGTCCGGGCGTTCGGCCCCGACCTGCTGGGCACCCAGGAGGTCATGGCCGACCAGGCCCGCGACCTCCGCCGCCTGCTGCCCGCGTACGCGTCGGTGGGCGCCGGTCGGCTCGACGGCCGGCTGGAGGGCGAGCAGACCGCCATCTTCTTCCGCCGCGACCGCTTCGAGAAACTCGACGAAGGCCACTTCTGGCTCAGCGAGACGCCGGACGAGCCCGGCAGCCGCGACTGGTTCAGCCCCGTGCCGCGGACCGTCTCGTGGGTCCGGCTGCGGGACCGGCGGCTGGGGCGGGTCCTCTATCACTTCAACACGCACCTGGATCCGGTGTCGCTGTACGCCCGGGCGAAGTCGGCCGACCTCTTGCGCCGGCGGATGCAGACCATCGCCTCCGCGGCGCCCGTCGTCCTGACGGGCGACTTCAACGCCGATGCCGGCAAACGCACCTACCGAACCCTCCGGGGCGAGGCGGACCGGCCGATCCGCCTCATCGACAGTTATCGCGAGGTCTATCCGGACCGCGAGGGAAACGAAGGCACCTACCACGTGCCGGGCGGCCTGAGGCTGCGGCGGCGAATCGATTGGATTTTGCACACGGGGCACTTCCGGGCAACCGACGCCGGCATCGAGACCCATCGGTTTCAGGGCCGATGGCCGTCCGACCACTGCGCCGTGACGGCCGTATTGGAGATGTAGGCCGGTCACGGCACCTGTGGCCGCGTGTGGCTCGGCCAGCTTGCCCGGCCGGGAGTGCCTCGGCAGGCGGACCCTCGGTAAGCCCCGCCGGTTATCTCGCCGCGACGGTGCCTTTGACGGAGGTCAAGAAGCGGCGGAAAGGCGTTGACAGGCCCTCAGCGGACTCTACAATGACTGCTAAAGAAAGTCTATCGACTTTTCCGATAAGTCATCCGACCTGCTTTTGGAGTCCATTGGAATGCTTGAGACCTTGTTTGGCTCGGAAAACGCCGCGAGGGTTCTGCTCTTCCTCCATGCCCGGGACGAGGGGTACGCGCACCAGGTGGCCCGCTTCTACGGGGCGGCCCTGCAGCCGATTCAGCGTCAACTCGCCAAGTTCGAGGCGGCGGGTCTCCTCTACAGCCGCATGGTGGGCCGGACACGCCTGTACTGCTTCCATCCTCGGTGCCCGGTGGTGGAGGAAGTGCGGGCGCTGCTCGATAAGGCGCTCTCCTTGTGCTCGGACGAGGTACGGGAAGCCCTCCTGATGAACCGTCGGCGTCCGCGGCAACCGGGGAAGCCCTTATGAAACCCGTCTCCCGGATGACGGTCGGCGAACTGGCGGCCTACGTGGCCGGCCATCTCGGAGAGCGCGGTCTTCCCGTGGTGCTCAGCGGCGGCGCATGCGTGACGATTTACAGCCGGGGTGAGTACGTTTCGATGGACCTCGACTTCGTGCCCACGGGGCTGACCGCCCGACGCCGGCTGCGCGAGGCGCTTGCCGAGATCGGATTTACCCCAAGGGGGCGATGCTTCGCCCATCCCGACACCGACCACTTTCTCGACTTCCCCGCGGGCCTGCCTGCCCTCGGCAGGCAGCCCGTGCGGGAACCCCGAACGCTCGAGTTTCCGACGGGGACGCTGCGGCTGCTTTCGCCGACCGACTGTGTCAAGGACCGTCTGGCCAATTACTACTACTTCGCCGACCGGCAGTGCCTGCACCAGGCGCTGCTGGTGGTGCGGTCGGAGAACGTTGACCTGGACGAAGTCGAGCAATGGTCTTTGGACGAAAACCAGATGAAGGCCTTCGAGGCAATCAAAGACGACCTGCACCGGGCCAAGGGCGAGGACAAGAAGCCGTAAAACTCTATCGAAATCAACCCCCGCTTCGGCCTTGTCGGCGGCAGCGTCGCGGCTACAATGGCGGGGGCGAGAACGGGAGACCTCGGCATGGACGGCACGGCGAATCGTCGGCGGTTTCTGAAGCGGGCGGTGGCGGCGGCGACGGGGACGGCCGTCGGCTTGAGCCTCGAAGAGCGTGCCCTGATCGCCGGCTGGCGGGCCGGCACCGCAACGGGCGGCCGCGCTGCCCTCTCCAGCCCGTCGGCGGCCGCGGGCGAGGCGCGCACACCCGAAGGCGCGAAGGCCGGCGCGCTGCCCACCGGCAAACTCGGCGGCCGGCAGGTCAGCCGCATCATCTGCGGCGGGAACCTCATCTCCGGCTTTGCCCACAGCCGCGACCTCACCTACGTCTCGCCCCTGCTCAAGAACTACTTCACCGACGAGAAGGTCTTCGAGACGCTGCACCTCTGCGAGCAGGAGGGGGTGAACACGGCCCTCTTACGGTGCGACGACCACGTCCTCGGTCTGCTCGACCGCTACTGGAACAAGGAGGGCGGCACGATCCAGTGGATCGCCCAGGTCAAACCCCCCAAACCCGAGCGCACGCGGGACCACATCCAGCAGGCCATCGACGGCGGGGCCATGGCCTGTTACATCCAGGGCGGCGTCGGCGACCGGTGGGTCACCCGGGGCAGGGTCGACCTGCTGGAACGGGCGGTCGAGTTCATCCGCGACCACAAGATGCCGGCGGGGGTCGGCGGCCACAAGATCGACGTCCCCATCGCCGTCGAGGAGGCCGGCCTCGAACCCGACTTCTACATGAAGACCCTCCACCCTACCGACTACTGGTCGTACACGAAGGAGCGGGAGCACGACAACAGTTGGTCGGCCACGCCGGAGCAGACCGCCGCGTTCATGGAGGAGGTGGAGCGTCCGTGGATCGCCTTCAAGGTGCTGGCCGCCGGGGCCGTTCATCCCCGGAAGGGGTTCCGCTACGCCTTCGAGAAGGGGGCGGATTTCGCCTGCGTCGGCATGTTCGACTTCCAGGTGGCCGAGGACTGCCGCATCGCCCGCGACCTGCTGGCCGGCGACCTCAACCGCACGCGGCCGTGGCGGGCGTGAAAATGGTTGCGACGCTCGCCCCGGGAAAAGACGGTCAGCGCGATTGAGGCCGGCAACTCAAATGTCCCCTGACCTGCAGGGAGCATTTTCAGTTTGCGTAGTAGCGCGGCGGGTCTGCGCCTATGCCGCTCGCCCCACGGGACGCGGGACGGCGCGGTGGTTACGGAGAACCACCGCGCCACGCCCCGGGATTAAACTGCTCGGCTCTCATTTTCTGAGGAGCGGAACCCGCGGGCACACCCTGACGTCTCATGAGGCCTTGGTGGGTGGGTTGCCTTTTGGCTTGTCGGTGACGGTGCCCTCGCCTACAATGCCGCCCCCTTGAGACCGCGCCCTCACGGGCCGAGGCGCGCGACCGGAATCGAAGGACCTCCTCCGATGCAGACCGAGAGCGACCGTCTGAAAGCCCTCCCGCCGTACCTGTTCGCCGAGATCGACCGGAAGAAGAAGGCGGCCGTCGCCGCCGGCCGGCCGGTCATCAACCTCGGCATCGGCGACCCGGACACGCCCACGCCGGCCTTCATCATCGAGGCGGCCCAGGAGGCGGTGGCCGACCCCGCCACCCATCAGTATGCTCTGGACCGCGGCGACGCCCGGTTCCGGGACTCGATCGCGGCGTTCTTCCAAAAACGGTTCGGCGTGTCGTTGGATCCGGACACCGAGATCCTGCCGGCCCAGGGCACGAAGGACACCCTCAGCCACCTGCCGATGGCCATGATGAACCCGGGAGACGTGGGCCTCTCGCCCGATCCGGGCTACCCGGTGTACAACTCGAGCATCCGGTTCGCGGGCGGCGAGGTGGTGCGGTTCCCGCTGACGGCGGAACGCGGCTTCCTGCCGGACCTGGAGGCCATCGACTCAGGCGCCCTGGCGCGGGCGAAACTGATTTATCTCAATTACCCGAACAATCCGACGGCGGCGGCCGCCCCGCACGAGATCTACGAGCAGGCGGTGGCGTGGGCGAGGCAGCGGGAGGTGCTCATCGCCCAGGATGCCGCCTACAGCGAGGTCTACTTCGAGGAGCCGCCCATCTCTATCCTTGAAATCGACGGCGCCCGCGACGTGGCCGTCGAGTTCCACTCCCTCTCCAAGACGTTCAACATGACCGGCTGGCGGGTGGGATGGGTGGCTGGCAACCCCGACGTGATCGCCAGCCTGGTCCGCCTCAAGAGCAACATGGACAACGGCGTGTTCACGGCCATGCAGCGGGCGGGGGCGGCGGCCTTGGACGGGTACGACCGCCCGGAGATTCAGGCCCTTCGGGATATGTACAAACGTCGCCGCGACTGCCTCGTGGCCGCCTTGGAGGCGGCCGGTCTCCAGGTCAACCGGCCCCAGGCCGCCTTCTACGTCTGGGTCACGTGCCCGGCGGGCCTCGACAGCCGCGCCTTCGCCGACCGGCTGCTCGCGGAGGCGGACATCGTGGCGACGCCCGGCATCGGGTACGGCGCCTGCGGCGAGGGATTCGTCCGCTTCGCCCTCACGGTGCCGGAAGAGAAACTCGAAGAGGCCGCCGGGCGGATCGAGCGGCTCGCGTTCTAGCGGGGAGCCGCGGCACACCGTGAGCCTACAGAACGGGCGCTGTGAGCCGCAGGCTTTGCCTTCGGCTATCTCTACCGGTCGGCAACTTCCCGGGGGCAGAGCCCGCAGAGCACGCGGTCCACGGCATGGTGACGGTCTACATCGGTCTCGGGGCGAACCTGGGCGAGCGCGAGGCGACCATCCGGGCCGCCCTCGAGCGCCTCCGCGCCCACCCGCACATCCGTGTGACGGCCGAGAGCGCGCTCATCGAGACCGCGCCGGTCGGCGGCCCGGCGAATCAGCCGGCGTTCCTGAACGGGGCAGCGGCGCTGGAGACGGACCTGGCGCCCGAGGCCCTGCTCGCGGTGCTGAAGGAGACGGAGCGCACCCTCGGCCGCCGCCCGCGCGCGCGCTGGGGTCCCCGCGAAATCGACCTTGACCTCCTGCTCTACGGCGACCGCATCGTGGCGACGCCGCGTCTCACGGTGCCGCACCCGCGTCTTTCGGAGCGGCGGTTCGTCCTGAAACCGCTGGCCCAGATTGCCCCCGACGCCCTGCACCCCGTCACCGGCCGGACGGTCCGCCGGATGCTGGCGACGCTGGACGAGTCGTAGCGCCGGGCCGTCAGCCGACGGGCTGCGGAGTCTCCTGGTTGCCCTTCGGCTCCTCCCTCGGGCTGGCCGTGGGCGTGGCGGGGTCGGCCTCGGCGGTGACCTTCGGCGGGTCGAGGTAGCCGTGCGCCTTGCAGGCGAGGACGAGGTCGCGGGCGATGGGGCCGGCCGCCTCCCCCCCGTGCCCGCCGTGCTCGACGATGACGGCGAAGGCGACGCGCGGCGCCTCGGCCGGGGCGAAGCCGGCGAACCAGGCGTGGTCCTCGCCTCGGCCGGCCTCGGCCGTGCCCGTCTTGCCGGCGATGCGGACCTCGGGCGTCCGGACGTGGCGGTACCCCGTGCCGCCGGGCTCGTTCACCACGGCCGAGAACGCGTCCCGGAGGACCCGCATGTGGGCGGGGTCGAGGCGGAGGCCGGCGCGGGCGCCGTCCTGGGGCGGCCTCTCGCGGATGAGCCTGAGCGGGGGCATCCGGCCGTCGGTCGCCACCAGGCCGTACAACCGGGCCACCTGGAGGGGCGTGACGAGCAGTTCGCCCTGGCCGACTGCCAGGTTCCGCGGGTCGCGGACGTGGAGGCGTCCCTCGGCCTCGCCGGGCAGGCCGATGCCGGTGGCCTCGCCGAGGCCCATCCGTCGGGCCCAGGCGACGAGCAGGTCGCGTCCGCGGTCCAGGTCGATCCGCCCGTCCCGGCGCGAGAGCCGCATCGCTATCCGGTAAAAATACACGTTACACGATTTCTGGATGGCCGTCCGCAGCGGGATCGTCCCGTGCCCGTAGCCGTGCCTCAGGAAGATGTGGCAGCGGAAACGGTCGGGGTGGGAGGGGTCCAGGACGCCGTCGCACGTCAGGAAGGTCCGCGGAGTGATGGCGCCCTCGGCCAAGGCGCAGGTGGCGGTGACGGCCTTGAACACCGAGCCCAGCGGATACTGGCCGGCGGTGGCCCGGTGGACGAGAGGCCGGCCGGGCCGACGCACCAGGTCCGGGTAATCCACGCCGAACAGCCGCACGTCGTACCGCGGGGCGGAGGCCAGAACGAGCACCTCGCCCGTGGCGCAGTCGAGAACGACGGCGGCGCCGGCGACCCGGCCGCTCGGGCCGTGGTCGAGCAGGTCCTCGGCGTCGCTCTGGAGGGCCACGTCGAGCGTCAGGTGGACGTCGCGGCCGGGCGTGGGAGCGACGTTCTCCAGGTACGCGCCGTCGATGGCCTTCTGGTACACGCCGCGGGTGCCGCGGAGGATCGATTCGCAGGCCCGCTCGACGCCGGCGCGGCCGATGCGGTCGCCGGGCCAGTAGCGTTTGAGATGCCCCTGGGGGTACGGCGCGTTGATGCCGCCCGAGAGTTCGTCGGCGGTGACCTCGCCCGTTCGTCCGACGACGTGGGGGGCGACGTCGCCCAGGGGGTACTCGCGTTTGCGGGTCGGCTCCAGCACCAGGCCGGGGAACCGCTCGGGCTGGCTCTTGACGACGCCGACGGTCCGCAGGTCCACGTCGTAGACGAGCGAGTGCGGGATGCTGCCTCGGGAGAAGTAGGTTTCCTCGGCCACGCGGATGCGCCGGCCGTGCAGGTCGTGGACGGTCCGGCGGATGATCTCGACGCGTCGGCGGATGACCTCCCGCCGGCGGGCCAGTTCCTCCGGCGGGATGCCCGTCAGCCGCGAAAGGTCGTCCCACATGCGGGCCACCCGGGCGCGGACGATCTCGGCCTCGCAGTCCCATCGGCGGCCCAGCCGCCCCACGAACCCCGGGTCCATCTCGATGAACGGAAAGTAGACCGCCACGTCGAACGCGCCGGTGTCGCGGGCCAGGGCTACGCCGTGGCGGTCGTAGATCGTGCCCCGGATCGTCGGGCGATAGTGCGGCCGGTGCTTCAGGCGGCGCTCGGCCTCGGCGCGGTACCGTGCCCCCTGGATCACCTGGATGCGCACCAGGCTCGCCAGGACCAGCGCCAGGCCGAGGCCCAGCACCACGAGCACGAGTTTCAGGCGCGTGGCGTACATGGATCAGTTGCATCGTATCCCGCTGCGGCATGGGAATCAACAGGAGGGCAAAGGTGCGTTTTGCGCGGCACGCGGTGTTGCAGGGGCCGAAAAGGTGTCATTTCGGCCGAGGCGTCGCGGAGCGACGCCGAGCGGAGAAATCTCGTCGTTGGGTCTCAGCGGGATGACGAGCCGGGCCTAACGCCGAGATTTCCTGCGAACCCTCGGGTCTGGCGCTCGACTCGCTTCGCTCGCTCGAAACAAGGGAGATTTCTCGACTCGGCCGCCTGCGGCGACCTCGTTCGAAATGACAGGGCGGCTCGTGGCTCGCGGCTCGTGGCCCGTCAGATCTCGCCCGGCTCGACCGTCACGCCGAGCGGGCCGCGAAGCCGCAGCAGCCCCCAGATGACGTAAGGCGCGAGGATCCCCGAATAGACGGCATCCAGGGCCGCCTCCTCCAGCGATCGCAGCGGCGCCGCGGGCGCGCCCGCCAGCGACCGGGCCGCCGCATACCCCGCCCCGTGTACCACCAGGACCACGGCGAACGCCACCATCGATTGGGTCATGACCCACCGGCGGTTCAACACGCCCCGGATGAGCGAGAGACCGACCAGGACGGCTGCGAAGAGGAGGGCGTTCAGGCCCAGCCGGCCGGTCCTGGCTGCCAGGTCGGCCGCCAGCCCGAAGCAGCAAGCCGCCACCAGCGTCTGGCGCGGCTCGAAGTACAGGGCCACGAAGATCCCCGCCAGCAGCACGAGGTCCGGCCGGACCCAGTGCCCGTGGACCGGCACCGCCAACAACCCGGGGACGAACAGCGTCACCTGGACGAGGAGCAGGACGTAGGCCAGGATGGCAAGCAGAAGCCAGCGCACGGGGTCCCTCGCAGGCGCTGCGACGCCGGAGCCGGATGTTCCAGCCCCGACCGTGAGGTCGAGGGTACGGTCGAGGGGCGGCGTGCGCCCGGCGCGCCATGATCACACCCCACGGCCGAGTCCCCGCGACCCGTTCGCCTCGGTGGCGCCTCGCTCAGGACAGGCTCTTAGGGTCGCGGCTTGGGCGCGGTGGGTGCTCCCGACCCACCGCGCAACACCTCTGCGTAGGGTTGCAGAATTATCGGCCGGCGTCGGCTGCCAGGCGCGACAGGACGTAGACCTCGCCCGCGTCCTGCGGCGGCACGCGCGGCTCCACGAGGAGCGAGTAAAACAGGGACGTCGGTTCCAGATCGCACCGGACGACGCGGCCGAGGACCAGGTAGGCCGGCAGGTTCGCCTCCGGCGAGGGGCTCGTCACGACGAAGTCGCCGGGGGCCACGTCGGCAGTTCGCGCCACGCCCTCCACGGTCACCGTCTTGCCGTCGCCCGTGCCGCGGGCCACGCCCTGCGGCCCCGGGCGCCAGCGGCCGTCGCGACGGGTCACCAGTTGGACCATGAGGCTCGTCTCGGGATCGGTGAGCAGGCGGACGGTACTTGTCAGAGGCCCCACCGCCTCGACGAGGCCGACGAGGCCGCCGACCGTCAGGACCGGCTCGCCGCGCTCCAGGGCCTCGCGGGCGCCGCGATTGAGCCGGGCCCGGAAGACGGCCCCGCCGGCGCCGAGGCCCGAGGTGAACCCCTTCGAGAGCATCGCGCCGGACCGGCCGGCGGGCACCTCGGGGGGGAGGAGGCGGGCCGGGACGAGGCGGCACGGCAGGCCGTCGAGCGAGGCCCGGATGCGGGCCAGGTCGCGGACGCGGCGGTCGTAGGCGCCGAGGCGTGCGGTGGCCTCGGCCAAGGCGTCCTCCAGCCGCTGAACGCGCCGCTGCTCGGGGGTGGAGTCGCCCGGACGGGCCGGCACTCGGGCCGCGGGCGCCGCGCCCATGTCCAGCGCCCAGCCGGCGGTCAGGAACTCGAGCGGGCGGAAGAGGGCCGCCGCCCACACCCGGGCCCCGTCCGTGACCGGCTGGGGAGCGAGCAGCAGTGCGAAGGCCGCCACCGGCAGCGCCGCTCCCGCGATGGGCGCCGCCGCCCGCCGAAGGAGCGTGCTTCGCTTGGGTGCACGGGATCGTCGCGCCATGGTGTCCCTATGCGAAATCGTCCGGCGAGGGGACGGGTCCGACCCAACGCCAAAAGTACGCGTTCTCTAACTTATAACGGAAACGGAGGTGTCGGGCAAAGCAAAAACGGGCGGGCGGAAATTGTTGGCGCACGGCACCGATGGAGCCGGGCGTGGTTTGGGCGGCACGCGGTGTCGCAGGGGCCGAAAAGGTGTCATTTCGGCCGAGGCGTCGCGGAGCGACGCCGAGCGGAGAAATCTCGTTGTGGGGTCTCAGCGAGATGGCCGGCCGGGGCCAACACCGAGATTTTCTGCGAACCCTCGGAGTACTGCGCTCGACTCGGCCCTTATGGGCCTCGCTCGAAATGACAGGGCGGCACGGGGCTCTCGGCTACATATGCTCGTCGGTGATGTCGATGGTGCCGCCCCACTGGTCGATGTGCTCGAGAAAGACGCCGGAGCCGCGGGCGACGGCGGTGAGCGGGTCGTCAGTGACGGCGACCTTCAGGCCGGTGGCCTGGGAGATGACCTCGGGCAGCCCCTTCATCAGCGATCCCCCGCCGCACATCGTGATGCCGTTGTGGACGAGGTCGGCGGAGAGTTCGGGCTCGGTCTGCTCCAGGGTGCGTTTGACGCAGTCGACGATGGCGTCGACGGTCTCGGAGAGGGCCTCGCGGATCTCCTGGCTGGTGATGGTGGTGGTGCGGGGGAGGCCGGCGATGAGGTCCCGGCCGCCGATTTCCATTTCGAGTTCGTCCGCCAGGGGGGCGGCCGAGCCGATCTCGATCTTGATGCGTTCGGCCGTCTGCTCGCCGATGAGCAGGCTGTAGGTGCGTTTCATGTACTCGATGATGGCGGCGTCGAGGTTGTCGCCGGCGGTGCGGATCGACTGGCTGCAGGCGATGTCGGCGAGACTGATGACGGCGATCTCGGTGGTCCCGCCGCCGATGTCGGCGATGAGGCTGGCCGTGGGCTCCTCGATGGGGAGGCCCGCGCCGATGGCGGCGGCCATGGGCTCCTCGATGAGTCGGACCTCGCGGGCGCCGGCCCGGGCGCCGGAGGAGAGGACGGCCCGTTTCTCGACGGCGGTGATGCCCGAGGGGATGGCGATGACGACGCGCGGACGCAGGAAGGAGGTCCGGCCGTGGACGCGGCGGATGAAATAGGAGAGCATCGCCTCGGTGATGTCGAAATCGGCGATGACGCCGGTCCGCATGGGCCTCACGGCCGCGATCGACCCCGGCGTCTTGCCGAGCATCTTCTTGGCCACGTCCCCGACGGCCGGCTGGCCTCCGGCCGTGAGCACTCGCCCGGTATCCTTGTCGACGGCGACGACGGAGGGTTCGCAGCAGACGATGCCCTGGCCGCGGACGTACACCAGGGTGGTGGCGGTGCCGAGGTCGATGCCCATGTCGGCCGAGAACAGGCCGATGACGCGGTCAAAGATCATGCTGACTCCCCGAGATGGCGCCTTGGCCACGGGACGGGCCTGGCGACCTCAGCCGATGGAGGGGCCGGGGACGTCGGCGGCTCAGTTTCCGGCCGGGGCGTCGTCCGCGCAGCGGTTCCGGCCCTGACATCGATCTCGGAGGGGATGGTCTCGCCGCCGGACGCCGGGGCGGTGCTCTGGCCGCCCTCCGGCGGGGGGCTGGCCGCTTCTCCCGAGCCGATGCTCGCTCGTCTACTCGGATTCGACATCAGGAAACATCTCACCCGCTTCGCCGGTGCCCGCCCCTTCCTCCTCGGAGGTCGCAGCGGGCGCTGAGGCCGAAATCCCTTCCGGGAAGCGCGTGAGGGCCTGATCGACCTTCTCCAACTCGATCCGGCGTTCCTCCTGCTGGGCGGCGACCTTCTCCAGCAACTCCGTGTTGGCCTCGCCCAGGACGGCGCCGTAGTTCCGGTTCATCACGATGCAGAGCAGGACGAGGGCCAGCACCAGCGCCACCGCCCCGACCAGGAGCAGAACCGTGTAGACGTTGCTGAGCGGCTGGGTCGCTACGCGAACGCCGCTACTCGAACCGGTTTGTGACATGGTCGTTCACCTTCACGTCGCCGCGGATCACGCTGAGTTTGCCGGCCGCGCGGTCGTTGGACACCCGGGTCACCCGGAGAGTGGCCAGGTACTTGCTCTGGTCCTCGTTGTAGACGTAGAACGTCATGCCCTTGACGACGCCGTCGTCGGAGCCGAGGCTGATCTCGGCCACGCGGGCCTCGTTGTCGGCGCTGGTGATGAGGCCCTTGATCTTGCGGGTGGGGACGGCCGGCACTTCCTTGGGCATCTCGACGCCCGGTTGCTTGGAGACGTAGGCGAGTTTGCGGTTGGCGGCGTCCAGTTCCTCGCGGGCCTGGAGGAGGTTTTCCTTCAGGTTCTGGATGTCGTCCAGGGCGGCCCGGTACTTGGCATCGAGTTCGCTGTACATCGTTTCGAGTTCGTGTTTGGCCTTGATGGCCTGGCTGGCCTCGTTTTTGTATTTGTCGATGGTGGCCACCTGCTTGGCGAGCGAGTCCTTCAGGCCCTTGAGCTGCTCCAGGAGTTCCTGGAGCCGCGTTTCCTGGTTCGCCTTCTCCTTGGTCAGCCGCGTGATGGCGTTGGACTTTTCGTTGACGGTGGAGGTCAGGGTGTTGATGGTTTCCTCCAACCGGGCCCGGTGGGCCTGCCACTCGGCGTATTTCTTGTTGCGCTGCTGGATGGCGTGGTCGCGCTGCTCCTTGGCCTTCTCGAACAGGCGGTGCTCTTCCTGGTAGCGGGCTTTCCAGTCCTTCCGCAGAACGACCTCGCTTGAGACGAGGGCGGCCACGGCAATGGAGACCAGGACCACCAGCACCGTCAGGACCTTGCCCAGAGTACTCAAGATTTCCTCCTTTCAGAAGCCGGCCGCCTGTCCACCCTCAGCGCACCCACTGCCGGCTTCCCGCTCCTTTCGGTCCTCGGACACCCCCTCATGGCCCGGTGGTTCGACCGTTTCGGCTGTTGACGAATGATTCTACGGTCCCCCCGGGGAGCGTCAAGCAAAAATTCATCCCTCGTAAACCTTTACGAGCCGTCGGGCTGCTTGCCCTTCTGCTTTTCTTCCTTGAGGATATGCGCCCGCCAAGGCTGGCCGGCGGAGCGGATCCGCACGATCGAGGCCGCCGCCGTCGTCCGTTCCAGGGGCACGCGGCTGGCGAGCATCCGTTCCAGGGCCGGCACCGCCGGCGTGTAGCCGGTTTCGCCGAGTTCGCGTGCGGCCAGGACGCGGGTCTGGCTCTGGGGGGCCTGGAGCATGTCCAGGAGCATGCCGATCCGCTTGAAGTCCCCCAGCCGCGCCAACGCCGCCATCGCCCCGAACTTCACGTCCAGGAACCGGCTCTGGCAGAGCCGCTCCAGCAGGGGGATGTCTTCGGTCTCGCCCATCCGGCCCAGCAGCCGCGTGGCGTAGTACCGGATGGTGTGCCGGCTGTGCCGGGTCAGGGTCCGGACCCGCGGCAGGCCCGCCTCCGATCCGAGGCGTTGCATGGCCTCGGCCGCCCGCAGGACGACCACGGCGTCGGGGTCGTCGAGTTTGACCTCCAGCATCTTTGCCGCGCTTCCCTTCCCCGTCAGGCCGAGGAGCCAGACGGCGGTGCGGCGGAGGGTCACGTCCGGGGCGCTGAGGGCGTCGTGGAGGGCGGTCATCCGCTGCGGCTCGACGGTCATGGCCAGGCCGAAATCGGCCGCCAGTCGCACCGACGCCTCGGCGTCGCGCTGCTTCCGGCGGAAGAGGTCGGCCAGGTCGCGCCGCTCCATCGTGCCCAGAAGGGCCAGGGCCGTCGTCCGCACGCGCGGGTCGCGCGCATCGGCCAGGGCCTCGATGTGGGAGAGCGGCGGCCGGCGGTCCGCCTCCAGGTACGTCTCGCACGCCATTGCCTGGATGGGCGGCTGGGCGGACCGCAGCGCCTCGTCCAGGACCTGGTACGGCTCATCGAAGCCGGCCTCGGACCCGGACCCTTCGCCGGCCGTCTCGGCCCAGGCGGGCCGCACGCGATCGGCCGGGCCGGCCGACCCGCAGCCGGCGAACCCGATGACGGTCACGGACAGGAACAGCAGGCAGCGTTTCACGGAGCGACCTCCTCTTTGGCTGATGCGGGTACCCTCTGGCGCGGCGGGCCCGCCTCCGGCGGGTAAATCTCCGCCCCCGCCGCGCTCTCGCCGTGCGTGACCCGAGCCGCCATCGTAAGATGGCGGGTACCTTCATACGCCCCGACGTCCCCGGCACGGGAGCGTACCCGCGACCTCACGGTCGCGGCTCGGTGGCGCGCCGGGGTCCTTGATCGCCAGCCTCGGCCCGCCTTCCGTGGAGCCGGCTGACCCCCGCCGCCGCCGCCAGACCCGCCGCCGCCAGCAGGCACCCGTAGGCGAAGGCGTCGCCGTGGGCGGTGTACGGGGCCAGGCGGTCGTCCAGGACGACTTCGCCCACGATGCACCCGCTGATGCCGCGGCGCTCGCCGTCGCGGGCGACCACGCGGCTGATGCGGCCGGTGGACTGGATGATCGCACTGATGCCCGTGTTCACGCTGCGCACCACGGGCACGCGGTTCTCGACCGCCCGGAACACGCAGAGGTTCAGGTGCTGGTCGAGTTCCCACGTGCCGGCGAACCAGCCGTCGTTCGAGATGTTGACGATGAAGTCGACGGCCTTGGAGGAGCGGGCCGGTGGGCGGGGGGGCTCCGCACCCGCCGCACGCTCGCCTGTGCCCGGGACGGCTAGCCGCGACCGTGAGGGAGCGGTGCCGTGTCCGAGCCGCGACCGTAAGGGAGCGGGCTGTTCGTGCGCTCGCTCGTACTCGCGGCTCGCCCGCACCATCTCCCGGATGCGGTAGGCCATGGCATCCTCATAGCAGATGGCCACCTGGAACCGCGCCTCCTTGCCGTCGCCCTCCCCCTTGCCCCAGCGGATGGTGAACGGGGCCTGGTCGTGCGCGCCCGGCGTCAGGCTGTGATCGTACTCGTACGGCGTGAAGTGCTGGAGCACCCCGTGCAGCCACGGCCAGGACTCCTTGAACGGGACGTACTCGCCGAACGGCACGAGGTGGGCCTTGGCGTAGCGGTGGTCGGCCCGGTAGGGCTCGGAAGCGGGCTTGATGAGGAAGGCCGTGTTCTTGCGCGGCCCGCGGGTGAAGTAGCCCCCGCCCGGCAGGCGGTAGGCGCCTTCGAGTTCGACGGCGTGGGCGCCGAAGAGGATCGGGACGTCGGCCTCCCGGGCCTTCGCGTGGATCCCCGCCCAGTACGTACGAGCCCGCTCCTGGAGCCGTCGAAACCGCCGCCGCAGGGCCTCGTCCTCGATGAGCCGCTCCAGGTCGGCCTCCAGGAACTCGCGGTTCAGGATGCCGGGCACCATCGTCTCGGGCCAGCAGACGAGCTCGACCGTCCGGCCGCGGTCCCCTGCGCGCGAGACGGCGCGGTCCGTCAGGTCGAGTTGGGCCTGGAGCATCTCCTCCTCCAGCCGCTCGATCTGCTCGTATCGGGCCTTGAGTTTGATGTCCTGCGGCACGTTGGTCTGGACGCTGGCGACGACGGGGCCGCCTGCGGTGGGCGCCTCCGCCAGGCGGTGCCAACCGTAGCCGACCGTCCCGGCCCACGCCAGGACCGCGACCGCGAGGTTTGCCAGCAGCGCGCCGCTGGGGAGGGGGCGGGAAGAAGCGGGCGCCCCAACTAGCCGCGACCGTGAGGGAGCGGGCCGTTCGACCGCTCGCTCGCGGTCGCGGCTAGCAGCCTCCCGCCCTTCTTCCTTACGGTCGCGGCTCGATGCGCCGGCATCGCCCCGGACGACGATCGGCCGGACCAGCAGACCCGCCGCCAGGCCCGTCGTCGCCAGGCACAGGGCCGACGGGCCGTAGGCGCCCAGGGCGTCCGCTGTCTGGATCAGGGCCAGGTTCTCGTACTGCGTGTGACCAACGAACAGCCACGGCAGGCCCGAGAGCGCCCATCCGCGAATCCACTCCAGCGCCACCCACACCACGGGGGCCGCCAGGGCGAGCGGCACATGCAGCCGACGGCCGAACCATCGCATCAGCAACGCCCACACTGCCCAGTACAGGGCCAGGTACGCCGCCAGCACCGCCCAGCCGGCCAGCGTGGCGGGCCAACTGATCGGGGCAATCCAGTACAGATTGATGCCGAAGAAGACCAGGCCACCCAGGTACGCGGCCCAGAAGGCGTCGCCGCCGGTCCGGGCGCGGACCGCCGTCACCAGCAGCGGGACCAGCGCCACGTAGGCCAGCCAGGACATCTCCGCCGGCGGGAACGCCAGCGTCAGCAGAAGGGCCGAGGCCACCGGCGGACCGAACAGCCACCCCAGGCCCCGCAGGATGGAACCCCACGACCGCTGGGTCCGCGGCGTCCGGGGCGATTTGCCCCGGACCGTGACCCGGCCCCGGGCGAGGGCGCGCTTATGTTTTCGGCGTTCGGCCATCGGCGGTTCCCGGACGGACGGAAGGGTCCCATTCTCGCCCCGGCCCCGGGGGGTGTCAAGGAGCGGGAACGGATCGTCCTTTGTCCCCTGTCCTTTTGTTATTGGTCATTCGCCCATCGGGGCATACAATAGCGACCGGGAGGCAAAGGCTGGCATTGGTCTTTTGTCCCTGGTCCTTTGTTGTCGGCGCGGTGGTGAAGTCGCCAACCGGTCAGCACGTCCCCGCGGGGGCGCAAAGGACAAAGGGCGAAGGATAACGGCTGTCATTCGTCCTTGGTCCTTTGTTGTTGGCACAAGGGAATGTCGGCGACCGGATAAGACGTTCCCCCGCCAAACACAAATGACGAAGGACAAAGGACAAATGACGCAGCGACCATGCTCGCTTCCCATACCGGTCCCAGAATAAAAAGGAGCCATCCATGCCCAAGCCATCGAAAACCACGCTCGGCGTCCTGGTGGGCACGCGGGGATTCTTCCCCAAGCACCTGGCGGAGCAAGGCCGCAAGACCATCCTCGAGGTCCTGAAGCAGGAAGGCTTCGACACGGTCTGTCTGCCGGCGAGCGCCGCCACGGGCGGGGCCGTCGAGTCCCTCGCCGACGCCCGCGCCTGCGCCGAGCGCTTCCGCGCCCACCGGGACGAAATCGACGGCATCGTCGTCACCTTGCCGAACTTCGGCGACGAGAAGGCCGTGGCCAATACGCTGCGGATGGCCGACCTCGACGTGCCCGTCCTGGTCCATGCTTGGCCGGACGACCTCCAGGACATGACCCTGGCCAACCGCCGCGACGCCTTCTGCGGCAAGATGAGCGTCTGCTGCAACCTGGACCAGTACGGCATCCCGTGCAGCCTGACGGACCGGCACACGGTGGACCCGGCGAGCGAGGCGTTCCGGACGGACCTGGCGCGATTCGGCGCCACGTGCCGGGTGGTCCGCGGCCTGTCTGGTGTGCGGATCGGGGCCGTCGGCGCCCGGACCGGGGCGTTCAACACGGTCCGGTACTCGGAGAAGATCCTGGAGGCGGCGGGCATCTCGGTCGAGACGCTGGACCTGTCGGAAGTCATCGGCCGGGCCGCCGCCGTCGAGCCGGACGATCCGGACCTTGCCAAGAAACGCCAGGCCATCGAGGCGTACACGGACTGCTCGGCCGTGGCGGACGAGGCGCTGGAGCGCATGGCCCGGTTCGGCCTGGTGCTGGACCGCTGGATGGCCGAGACCGAACTGGCCGGCACCGCCATCCAGTGCTGGACCGCCCTGGAGGAGTACTACGGCATCGTGCCGTGCACTCTCATGAGCATGATGAGCGAGGCCCTGGCGCCCAGCGCGTGCGAGGTGGACGTGACGGGCCTGGTGGGCATGCTGGCCCTGCGCCACGCCACCGCCTCGCCCGCCGCCATCGTCGACTGGAACAACAACTACGGCGAGGACCCGGACAAGTGCGTCCTGTTCCACTGCTCCAACCTGCCGAAGAGCCTCTTCGCCGACCACCGCATGGGGTTCCAGCACATCATCTCCCAGGCCGTCGGGGAAGAGAACGCCTCCGGCACCATCGTCGGCCGCCTCGCCGCCGGGCCCATCACCTTCTGCCGCGTCGACACCGACGACACCGAGGGCGATATCCGCGCCTACGTCGGCGAGGGCGACCTGACCGACGACCCGATCGAGACGTTCGGCGGCCGGGGCGTGGCCCACATCCCGAACCTGCAACTCCTGCTCCAGGTCATCTGCCGACTCGGCTTCGAGCACCACGTGGCCGTCGCCCGCGGCCAGGTGGCCGGGGCCGTCGAAGACGCCTTCGAGACGTACCTCGGCTGGGAGACGTATCTGCACGCAGAATGAGGCGCCGGCACGCCGCATGACCGCAGGGGGCTCGGCGTACGTCTCCGGATTCCTGCGCGGTCTGAACGGGCCGGATCGGGTCGCTGGTTTGCCTGGCCCGGCCGAAGGCTGCGCGGCGGTCCTCCGCCCTCGCCGCGGATGACAAGGTCCTCTTTGCCGGTCCCCGTCTGCGGAGGCTCACCGCGCTTGTTGCCAATTCGCTTGAGATTCGCGTTCCCGGCGGGGTAGACTGGACCTTCCCGGCACTGGGGGGAAGTTCCCCATGAAGGTGGCGCGCCTCCGGCGCGCGGGTGCCGAGTGCGCGGCAGGAATGGGTCTCGCATGGCTAAGGCCAAGAACAAGCCGCACTGGATCTGGCTGGCCACCGCCTGCCACCGGGAGAACGTCTATCTCCGCGCCCGCCGCCGGTTCGTCCTGGCGGCCGCGCCCGCCGAGGCCCGGCTCCAGGTCACGGCCCTGGCCCGCTACGTGCTGTACGTCAACGGCGAGTACGTGGGATGCGGGCCCGCGCCGTCCTCGGTCGCGGCGCCCTCGCTGGACGAATACACCACGGAGTCGCTGCCCCTGAGGCGCGGGGCCAACGTCGTGGCGGTCCTGGCGCACAATCCGTACGTCGGCACGCCGCGCCGGCCGCGCACTCCCGGCGGCCTGTGGCTGCGCCTGGAGGCCACCTACAAGAACGGCCGCACGGTCACCGTCGTGAGCGACGGCGCGTGGCGGCTGGCTCCGGCCGAGGACTTCTCCGTCCGCGCCCCGCGCATCTACTGGACGGCCGGCTTCTGCGAGGTCCGTGACACCCGGCGCGAGCCGGCCGGCTGGACCCAGCCGGACTTCGACGACCGCGCCTGGCCCCGGGCCGACCCGGTGTCGCCGAAGCCCTCGCGCCAGGCCCCCATGCCGAAGCCGCGACCCCGGTCCGTTCCTCCGCCGGTCGAGCGGTTCGTCGAGCCGGACCGCATCGTCGGCTCCGGCCGGTCGGAGTGGGGCCCGGGCCCGACGGCCGTCCCGTTCGAGTTCGCCGTCCCGGACCCGGCGCACGGGGAGTTTTACGCAGCCACGTTCATCCACGCGCCCCGCAAGCAGACGGCCCGGCTCGTGTTCGACTGCGACGAGTCCAGCGCCGTGTACGTCAACAACCGTCTGGCCGTCCGCCAGGGCTACGACGAGCGGTTCGTCCACTGGCTGGAATTCGTCGAGCACGACGAGTACCCGGGCCTGCATCACGGGCAGGGGCACCGGGCGGCGTCGGCCGAGGTAAAACTCGGCAAGGGGTGGAACTCGCTCGGCGTGGTCATCTACGACCCGGGCCGGTCCTGGGGGTTCGCCCTCCGCTTCGAGGAGCCCCGCACCGGCAAGATGCTGCCGATGGAGTACTCGCCGGACCTGGAGATGGACGGCCCGCTGGACTGGCAGATCATCCTGGACCAGTTGTGCCCTTGCGGCAAGGGCGGGCTGCCGGAGGTCTTCGCGCCGACGGCGCGGACGTTTCCCGACCCGGCCCAGGAACTGGCCTGGGCGCATCGGACCCGTCACCGCCGCCATCCGCCCGGCGCGGCCGCCATGACCGCCGACCGCCGCGGCAAGCCGCCCATGCGGTTGACCGACGGCCAGTACGTGACGTTCGACTTCGCCCGGGAGGTCGTCGGGTACGTCGAACTCGAGGTGACGGCCCCGGCCGGGGCCATCCTCGACCTCGCCTGGGCCGAGAGGCTGGGCGAGGACGGCTTCCTGGACCCGGCGGCCGACGGCGTTCGCCGGGCCGACCGCTTCGTCCTGGGCGGCGGTCGGCAGCGGATTCGGACCGTCGGCCGGCGGGCCCTGCGGTACCTGCTGGCCGTGGCCCGCGTCGGCGGGAAGGGCACCGTCAAGGTTCACCGCCTGGGCGTGGAGGCGCTGAGCGGGGACGCCTCGGCCGACCCGGCCGGCGTCGTCCGGACGAGCGACCGCCGGCTGGCCGGCGCCCTGGCCCTGGCCGGGACAACCTTCCGCGCCTGCCGGCTCGAGCTCCTGGAAGGGGCGCCCGCCCGCGACGCCGAGCAGAGCGTGCCGGCCGCCTGGTTCCTCGACCAGGCCGGCCGCGTTCTGCTGGGCGAGTGTGACCGCGGCGAGGCCGCCCTCCGCGCCTTCGCCGACCGCCAGGAGGTCGACGGCCGGCTGTACGGCGTGGCGCCGGGCGGCACGGAACTGACCGTCCCGGACTGGGCGCTGCTGTGGGTCGTCTGGCTGGCCGAGCACGTCGCCTGGACGGGCCGGCTCGACCTGGCCGAGGACCTCTATCCCGCGGTGGAGCGGTGCCTGGAGTGGACGGCCGGGTGGCGGGGCTCGACCGGGCTGCTCGTGAACCCGTCCGACGAGCCGCCGTGGTGGCTCTTCGTGGATCACTCGCCGCTGGCGAAGCGCGGGGAGGTGACGGCCTGGCAGGCGCTGTGGGTCCGGGCGCTTCGGGCCTCGGCCGACCTGGCCGACTGGCTCGGCCGCGTGGACGAGGCGGCCGCCGCCCGCGCCGAGGCCGACGGCGTCGTCCGCATCGCGCGGGACCGGCTCTTCGACGCCGAGGCCGGCCGGTTCGTCGACAGCCGACTCTATGCCCGCGTGGCGGAGCGGGGGTCCCCCGCCACCAACTACTATGCGCTCTGGGGCGGGCTGGCGTCCGACGAACAGGCCGACGCCATCCTTCAGGGGCTCTGGAAGGACCCGGCCACCGAGACCGCCGACTGGGGCCCGCGCGAGAACCCGTACGTGAAGTACTTTGCGGCCGAGGCGCTGCTCGGGCGCGGCCGGGCGGCCGAGGTCCTGGCGATGCTCCGCGACTACTTCGGGCGGATGAAAAGGGCCGATCTCGCCACCGTGCCGGAGGTCTTCCCCGTGCCGGCGCCGGCCGAGCCCCCGCCTCCCGGCGCGGACACCGGCCCGTACGGGCCGCGAGTGCCCTGGGTCCTCTGTCACGGGACGGGGGTGTATCCGCCGGCGCTGCTGGCCCGGTGGGTGCTGGGTGTGGCGCCGGACGGGCCGGGCTTCGAGCGGCTGCGCCTTACGCCGAGACCGGCGGGGCTCAAGCACGTCGAGGGGCGCGTGTGGACGCCCAGGGGATGGGTCGAGGTGACGATCCGGTCCACCCGGAGCCGGCGCACCGTCCGGGCCACGCTGCCGGAGGGTCTGGCCTGGCGTCTCGACCGCACGCACCTGGCCGAGGACGACGAGGTCGAGGTGACGGGCGAGGAGGCCGAGCCGCCATCGTAAGATCGCGGGGAGGTTCGAGCGGCGGTGCCTCCGTCCGAGCCGTGAACGTGAGTTCGCGGGTACGCTTGAAGGGTGGCGGACGTGTAGGCGCGCTAGGATCGTTTCGCGCCGCCGAGTACGCGCGATTTTGCGATCGCGGCTCGAGCGGTGCGGGCGTGATTTTGATTGAAAAGATGCGCGACTCGGCTAAAGTGCAAGCCCCGCCCTTCTGGACGGGGGGGCAGCGAGGCCCGCCGCCGCAGGGGCAAGGCGATGGTCGCCCCTGAACGCGGGCGGCGGCGACCTGTCTCCGGACGGCGAAGGAGCGAACCACGAGCCCAGGAAGGAGACGTGCCATGAAACTCGGCGTATTCGCGGTGCTCTTTGGCGGGCAGTCGCTGGAGGACGCCCTCGACTACATCTGCGACAGCGGCCTGGAGGCGATCGAACTCGGCTGCGGCGGCTACCCCGGTGACGCCCACGTCCCCGTGGCCGACCTCCTGAAGTCCAAGAAGAAGTGCGAGGACTTCAAGAAGAAGATCACCGACCGGGGCCTGGAAATCAGTTGCCTTTCCTGCCACGGCAACGCGCTGCACCCGGACGGGCGAATCGCCCGCGCCCACCACGAGGCGTTCCAGAAAACGTGCCGCCTGGCCGAGCGGCTCGGCGTCAAGAACGTGACCACCTTCTCCGGTTGTCCCGGCGGCGGGCCGAAAGACAAGGTTCCCAACTGGATCACCTGCCCCTGGCCGCCCGACTTCGAGGAAGCCGTCAAGTGGCAGTGGGAGGCCAAACTCGTCCCCTACTGGGAGAAGCAGGCCAAGTTCGCCCGCGACCACGGGTGCCGGGTCGGCTTCGAGATGCACCCCGGCTTCTGCGTCTACAACACCGAGACGCTGCTGGCGCTGCGCAAGGCGGTGGGCAAGACGCTGGGGGCAAACTTCGACCCCTCGCACCTGTTCTGGCAGGGCATGGACCCGATCGCCTCGGTCCGCGCCCTGGGGGATGCCATCTTCCACGTTCACGCCAAGGACTGCCGGGTGGATGAGGCCAACACGCTCGTCAACGGCGTCCTGGACACGAAGCACTACGGCGATGAGATCAACCGGGCGTGGATCTTCCGGACGGTCGGCTACGGCCACGGGGAGGACTTCTGGCGGAACTTCGTCTCCACCCTCCGCATGGTCGGCTACGACGGCGTCCTCTCCATCGAGCACGAGGACAGCCTGATGAGTGTGAACGAGGGCTTCCAGAAGGCCGTCGCCTTCCTCAGGAACATTATCCTGACCGAGAAGACCGGCGGGATGTGGTGGGCGTAGGAAAGCAGGGTCCGGCGGGTCCCGGCCGAAGATATGGGTCGTTCGCCCCGGACGGCGCGAGGCTGCCGCCGGGCAGGTCGGGACTCAAGGACCGACGAACCCTCCGAACGTCAAGTGAAGGGAGCACGAGATGATCGGCCATCTGACCGATGACCTGCTGGATACGGTGCTGGAGACCATGCCCCTCCAGATTTCCGTTATCGATGCCGACGACAAGGTCCTGGCCTGGAACAAGCACGAGATGCGCCTGTTCAAGCGGCCGGAGGCCGTGCTCGGAAAGGACGTCCGCGACTGCCATCCCAAGAAGAGCCTGCCCGTGGTCGAGCAGTTGCTGGACGAGATGAAGGCCGGCACGCGCGACTCGGCCCGATTCTGGATCGACATGGCCGTCGAGGAGGGCGGCCAGCCGCGCAAGATCCTCATCGAGTACTACGCCCTCCGCTCTTCGGACGGCGCCTACATGGGGTGCCTGGAGGCCGCCCGGGACGTCACCGACGCCCGGGCCCTGGAGGGCGAGCACCGCCTGCTGGATTAACCGCAGGATAGGTGCTTGAGGTGGACGCGCGGCGGCCTGGGAAGGCCGCCGCGACTGGCGGTACGCGGTCGGCGACATCCGTTCTGTCGAGTGGATGCGCGGCGGGTCTCTGCACCCGCCGCGGTCTTTTCCGTCTTTGCGCGGTGGTTACGGAGAACCACCGCGCTAATCCTCTCACGCCTCGAAGTACACGCCACCCTTCTCCAGGGCCTTGCGGAGGTCGGTATAGGGCAGGTCGCGGGTGCCACAGCCCCGCGCGGCGCAGAGGGCGGCGGCGGTGCCGACAGCCTGCCCCTGCCCCATGCAGCAAACCGTATTGCGGGTGGACATGTGGGCCCGGTGGTCGGAGGTGATGAGCATCCCGGCCGCCAGCAGGTTCTCCAGGCCTTTGACGCGCAGGGCGCGGTATGGCACGCCGTACGTTCCGCCGCCGGCAATCTGGAGCCGCGGCGCCAAGTCGTGGAACCCGTAGACCATGACCTCGTCGTCGAAGTGGCGTGCCCCGATGACGTCCTCGTGGGAGATGTCGTAATCGCAGACGATCTGCCGACCCCGCCGGATGCACAGCGTGGGGCTGGTACGGGCCATAAACGCCTTCTCGCACCCGGGCACGAACTTGCGGAAGAGTTCGACGGCCTTGGCCTGTCGCTGGCGGAGTTCGAGTTCGGCCTTGGCGACGGCGTCGCGGTCGGTCGGGCTGACGCGCATCCTGAAATTCAGTTTGATGAACATGAAATAGTTGTCCTGGCAGGATGTGGTGACCGGCGACATGCCGATGCGGCCCGCCCCCTCGCGGAAGCCCTTCGGCAATCGGCCGCGGTGGGCGTCGAGGCGGACGATCTTGCCCGGCTCGTCGCTGCGGATGCCCTCGGCGCACTGTTTGACGGCATTGTGTTCGGCGAGCCAGGCGTGGTACTTCTCCATGCTCACGTTCGCCAGGCCGATGGAGTTCACGACCGGGTAATCGTTCGGCTCGCTGCAGGCGGCGCCGGCCCAGGCCGAAAGGTCGCCGAAGGCCGTGGCGTCGACGAAGCACTTGGCGAAGACGGCCTCGCGTCCGCTGCGGCTCTCGGTGATGACGCCGCGCACACGTCCGCCGTCGACGATGGCGCCGACGAGTAGCGTGTTCACCTGGACGGTGACGTCGGCCTCGGCGAGCATGCGGAAGGTGACGAGTTTGTAGAGTTCGGTGTCGATGGCGGTGCAGACGGAATCGTAGTTGAGGCCTTTGCTCATAAGGGCGTGGCCGGTGGTGCCGCCGACTTCCAGGAGGCGGTCGATGATGTCCTGAGCGATGCCGCGAACCACCTGCCGTTTCTTGGCCTGCGGGAACGCCGTCCAGAGGTTGTAGAAACTGTGCAGCGCGGTGCCGCCTTCGGTCACCGTGCCGCCGGGATACCCTTTGCGCTCGATGAGGACGGTGCGGGCGCCGTTGCGTGCGGCGGCCAGCGCCGCGACGACGCCGGCCGTCCCGGCGCCGGCCACGACGACGTCGCACTCGTGGACGGGGAGTTTCTTCGGCGGCTCTTCCCAGGTCCGCGGAGACGATTCGGCGGCGTCGGCGCGGCCGGGGAGGGACGCTTCCAGGCCGGCGCCGCCCATGCCGGCGGCGCCCAGCGCTACGATGCCTCGGGAAAACTCGCGACGGTTCATGGGGGACTCCTTACGATGGTCACGCGAGGTCGCAGCTTCCCGCGCGGGGAGCCCGCCTCCGGCAGGTAAATCTCCTGACCCGCCGCGCTATCGCTATCGCTCGCGCGGTGCATCAGGAGATACACCGCGCGGGAATTGCATTCCCGGCGCGGCAGGGGCGGAGGCCCGCCGCGCGTCCCGTACCGGCTTCACTCTTCGAGTTTCATCACTTCGATTTTGCGGAACTGGCAGGGGTGGGTCTCGGCCTGGATCGAGATCGTGCCGCCGGTCAGCCGCGTGCCGTCCTCCAGTTGCGGGTCGTCGTATTGAAGGACGACCTTCCCCTCGCAGATGTGCTTGATCGTGCTCTTGCGGACTTCGACCTCGACGGTCACCCACTGATCGCCGCGGTAGGTTTTGCTGGAGGAGTTGAGGATGTGCGGCTTATAGAGTTTGCCGTCGACCACCACGTGCGTGCCGGGCGTGCAGAGGTTGGCGGTGGTGCGCTTGCCCTTCTCTCGGCCGCCGAGAAGTTGCACCTCGATGCAATCGGGGAAACTCTGGTCCTTCTTCATGCTCTCGGCGCTCTGGCCGTGAATCATCAGGCCGTTGTTGCGCCAGGCCCATCCCGGGCCGCCGGGCACCTGCTCGCCGATGAAGCGGTACTCGGCGCGGAGCCGGTACGGGGCCTCCAGCGGCTTCTCGTAGAACAGGTGGCCGAAGCGGCCGCCGAACTTCTCGTACTCCTCGTACGAGACGGTCAGCAGGCCGTCCTCGACGCGGAAGGTGTTTTTGTAGTTCTCGCCGAGGTCGCAGCCCCGGAACTTGGGCGTCCAGCCCGAGAGGTCCTTGCCGTTGAACAACTGGATCCACTCGCCCTCGGGCTGCTCGCCGCCCGTCACGGCGGGGGCGAGGGCGAGAACGGCGATGAGGGCGACGACGGCCGTGCGGAAGCGAGTCATGGGGCGATCCCTCCGGTTCGGGGTTTCAGCGGCGCGAGTATCTCCGCGAAACCTAGCCCGACCGGCTGGCGGTGTCAACGGAAAAGGCGGGGAGTGACCTGGAGGGGCGCGGGGCGAGCCACGGGTGCCACGGCGCTTGCGTCGGATTCCCGCGCGGTGCCCAAGACCGCGGGCGCCTGCAGTAGCGCGGCGGCTCGGGAGTCCTGCCGCGCGAAGCGTATCTCCTGTATACACTGCGCCGTGCCCCGTCTTGGGCACCGCGTCTTGGGCACCGCGCGATTTGCGATACGCTCAGCGCGCCGAAACCAGTGCCCCATCCGGCCGGCTCGAGCAGCGTCCCGGCCAGAAGACGGACCACCGCCAGGGGACGTGGAATCGGCGGAACCGCGGCGGCGGTGAGATGTTTAATCCGAGATGCGGCCCCTTCGAGCGCGGTAATCGGGCAAAGAGCGGCACGAGAGCGCCGGGTGTCTCACCCGGCTCAGGGGGGAAGAGGGTCGGGGAGATCGTCCGAACGTCGCCGGCCGCAAGAAAACCGTTGACCCCTGCATGAGGGATCGTCCACGCGGGGGGAGCCGGGAGCTCCCCTCCTTCGAGACGCTTTTTTGACCGCGGTCCGAAGGGGGCGCGGTGCCCCCTGTACGGCGCAGCGCACCCGAGCAACGAAAAGGGAGGAACCCATGAGCGCACCAGTCACCAGGCGAACGTTTCTTCGCGGTGTGGGGGCCGGCGCCGCGGCGGTTCACGTGGTCGGCGCCCACGTCCTGGGCGGGTCAGCGGAGAAGCCGCCTCCCAGCGACACGTTGACCCTGGCGGGGATCGGCTGCGGCGGCCGGGGCGGACACGACATCCGCCGGATCGCCGGCCTCGGCGGTCAGTTCGTCGCCCTCTGCGACGTTGACGACAAGCGCGCCGCGGGGACGTACAAGAAGTTTCCCAAGGCCAAAACCTTCCACGACTTTCGCAAGATGCTCGATAAGGTCGAGGGCGAGATCGACGCCGTCGTCGTCGGCACGCCCGACCACACCCACGCCGTGGCCGTCATGGACGCGATGAAGCGCGGCAAGCACGTCTACTGCGAGAAGCCGCTCGCCCACAGTATCTGGGAAGTGCGCGAACTCATGAAGGCCGCTCGCAAGCACAAGGTCGTGACCCAACTGGGGAACCAGGGCCACTCCTCCGAGCACATCCGCCTGTTCGTGGAGTGGATCCGCGACGGCGCCATCGGCCAGGTGCAGACCGTCCACGCCGGCTGCGGCGCCTACAGGAACGTGTATTGCCAGATCAATAAGTTGCCGGAACTCAAAAAGCGCCCCGAGGTGCCCGACCACCTGGATTGGAACCTGTGGCTCGGCCCGGCCGCCTACCGCCCCTACAGCCCCGTCTTCGTGCCGTGGAACTGGCGCGGCTGGACGCCGTTCGGCACGGGCTGCATCGGCGACTGGGTCTGCCACGTCGTCGACCCGTCGTTCTGGGCGCTGGACCTGGGGGCGCCCACCTCTGTCCGGGCCGAGGTCGAAGGCTACGACCCGAAGAAGCACCACCTCTGCTACCCGCCCGCCACGAAGATCACCTACGAGTTCCCCAAGAAGGGCAACCGCGGCCCCGTGACCCTCATCTGGTACGACGGCACCAACAAGATTCCCCGGCCGGAGGACCTGGGACCCAAACGCAACGTGCCGGGCACCGGGGCGATCGTGGTCGGCACGAAGGGCACGATCATGCACGGCAGCCACGGCGCCGGCGGGTGTCGGCTCATCCCCGAGTCCGCCATGAAGGCCTACGACCGGCCCGAAAAGAGCATCCCCCGCGTCAAGAACGGGCACCATGGCGACTGGGTCCAGGCCGTCCGCCAGGGCCGGAAGGCAGGCTCCGACTTCGCCGACTACGGCGGGCCGCTCACCGAACTCGCCCTCCTGGGGATGATCGCCATCTGGTACCCCGGCCAGACCCTCCGCTGGGACACCGAGAAAATGCAGTTCACCAACTTCTCGGAGGCGAACCGGCACGTCAAGCCCCAGTTCCGCAAGGGCTGGACCCTCTGAGCACCGGCGGGGTAGTACTACAACGCGACGTCAGCATTTTGCGCGGTGGGCCCGCCTCCGGCGGGTAAATCTCCGCACCCACCGCGCACGAGTTAGCGTTGTAGTGCTATGAGGCGTGAATAGTGTGCGCGCGACGGGTGCAAGCCTCGCCGCGCTCGCGTACCTGGGTGCGATGCGGCCGCGCCATATCTCCCGCCAAACAGGCCGGCCGGGCTTCATCCCGGCGAAGCCGGGCCATCCGTCCCCCCGGAAAAGCGTTGCCCGGCCACCCGCGGAGGCCTATACTGTGGCCTCTTTGTACCCGAGTGCCGAAAGGAAGGAAACCGCCGTGTCCGCGCCAGGGGCAACGTTCGTGTGTGCCGGGTCCGCGCGATGGGCAAGGACCGCCTGCGCCGTGGCGGCCGGGGCCTTCCTCCTCGCCGTCGCCGGCTGCGGGCCCGACCGGGAGACGTACGTCACCGACGAGCGGCTGGACCACGGCCTGGTGGTGAGCCTGGACGGCGTAGGCGGACTCAACTGGGGCACGCGGTGGCTGCGAAAGGGCCTGGACGAGGCCGGCGTGAAGGCGGCCATCGTCATCTACGACTGGTCCAAGGGCCCCGGCGGGATGTTCGTCGGCGACCTGATGGACGCCTCGCGAAACCGGGCGGTGGCCCAGGACCTGGCGCGGACCGTTTCGACCTACACCGCCGCCATGCCGGAGCGGCCGGTGACGCTCATCGGCCATTCGGGCGGCGCCGCCGTGGTCGTGTGGGCCCTGGAGGCGATGCCCGAGCGGTGCCAGGTGGACCGGGTCGTCCTGCTCGCCCCGGCGCTTACGCCGGACTACGATCTCTCGCCGGCCCTGGCGCGGGTGGCCAAGCGGATGTACGTCATGCACTCGCCGGCCGACGTCGGCCTCATGGCCGCCGGCACGGCCGTGTTCGGCACGATGGACGGCCGGCACTCGGTCAGCGCCGGCCTGAAGGGCTTCGAGGTGCCGGCCGAGGTCGCCGACCGCCGCCAGTACGCGAAGGTCCGGCAGGTCCGCTGGACGCCGGACCTGGTCAAGTCCGGGCACCTGGGCGGGCACATGGGCTGGACGACCACGCGGTTCGCGCGGGACTTCCTGGCCCCCATCCTGAAGGGGCGGCGGGACCCCGGCCGGCCCATGGTCACCCTCCGGCCGTCGGCGACGGCGTCCCGCCCCGCCGACCGGGAGGCAAGGAGCGCCGAATGAAACGGGCCACCGGACTGTTGCTGGCGGTCGCCCTCGCCGCGGCGTGCGGCTGCACTGAGCGCACCCGCGACGACCGGTTCGAGGACGGCCGGGTTATCTGCCTGAGCGGGGCGGGCGGCATGATGGGCGAGTGCCAGCGCATCCGCGACGGTCTGAAACAGGCCGGCGTCCGTCGGCCCATCGAGATCTTTCACTGGTCCCAGGGCGGGGTGCTGGAGGACCAGACCGGCGTCGAGGCCAACCGCCGAAAGGCCCGGCAACTCGCCCGGCGCATCGAGGCCTTCAAACGCTCCAGCCCGGGCTCGCCCGTCCACCTGGTCGGCGTCTCGGCCGGCACGGGCCTGGTCGTCTGGGCCCTGGAAGACCTGGAGCCCGGCATGGAGGTGACGGCCGCCATCCTCATCTCCTCCAGCCTCGATACGCGCTACGACCTCTCCGAGGCGCTGGCGAAGACCCGCGACGGCATCTACAGTTTCAACTCCGTGGCCGATACGGTCCTCAGCCTCGGCGTCACGTGGGCGGGGACGGTGGACCGCAACGGCGGTCTGGCGGGGGGGCTGGTCGGCTTCTCGCCCCCCGGCGACGCCCCCGAGGACACCCGCCGACTCTACGCGGAGAAACTCCACGAGATTCCCTGGTGGCCCGGCGATACGGTGCTCGGTCACCTGGGCGACCATCTTGGGGCCACCAACCCCGCCTACGTCAAGGAGAAGGTGGCGCCGATCGTCCTGGGCGAGGAACCCCCCACGCCGCCGGAGGGTGCCCCCGCCCTGGAGGCCGTCCGCGCCGGCGAGACGCCCGCCGAGGAGACCGCCGGGACGCCCGAATCGGCCGGCGCCGCTGAACCCGAGGCCCCCGAGGCGAAGGAGCCCACGGCCGTCCAGAAGCAGTCCGAGAAGGCCCGCCGCGACCTCGAAGGCCGGCCCGAGGCCGAGGAGGAGCCGGCCCCCGGCCGCACCGACGCCGGCGACGAGGACGACCGCGACCGGTTCCACGACTGGCGGGTCGGTGCCGAGGGCCGCGCCGGGTCCGGCAGGGTCGAGCCGCCGGAAGCCGCCGCCTTCTTCACCCGGCCGGAGCGACTGCCATGAGTTCCCCCGGCGCGGAGGAGCGGAGCCCGGTGGCGGCCCTGGTGCTGGGCTGGGTCCTGCCCGGCGCGGGGCATGCCTACGCCGGGCGGTGGGGCAAGGCCGTCCTCTTCTTCCTCTGCATCGCGGGGCTGGTGGTGGCGGGGCTGGTGCTGGCCGACGGCACGTGCCTGCTGCACGGCCGGCTGTGGTTCGCCGCCCAGGTCTGCGCGGGGGGACCGGCGGTGGCCCTGACGCCCGTCAGCGATTATCTGGCCGGCCCCCGGAATGAGCACATCGACTGGGCCGACCCCCTGCACGAGATGGGCACCCTGTACACCGCCGTCGCCGGCTTCCTGAATCTCCTGGTGATGATGGATGCATACACGCGGCTGGCGTATCCGCACCGGCCGGGCGCCGCCGCCGCCGAGGAGGGGGACGCCTGATGTGGCAGGCCGTGACCGCGTTCTTCGCCGACCTCACCAGCGCCGAGAACCCGCTCTGGCTCTACTATCCGCTGTGCCTGGTGGTGGCGGTGGTGTACAAGGCCACCAAGTTCGACGATCCGAAGCGCATCGTCCTTGCGGCGCTGCACTTCTTCGTCTCGGTGACGCTGGGGATGTTCGCCCTGGCGATCCTCTTCTACTTCATCGCGCGGTTTTTGTAGGCCCGAGCCGGCGACAGGGCGCTTTCGCGTGGCCCGGCCGGCTTGTCCGGCCGGGAGAATCCGCGTGGGTGCAAGCACCCACTCTACGCAGGCTCGGCCGGGGGCTCGCCCTGCACATACCGCCTCACACTCTCCTGCCAGGAGGGGAAGCGGAAGCCGGCCTTGCGGGCGAGCCGCTCGCACGAGAGAACCACCCGGGCCGGCCGCGGCGCCCCCGCCGGCAAGTCGGCCGTGGTGATCCGCTCGGGCACGGTCTCCAGCCCCGCCGCCCGGAGGGCCTCGGCGGCCAGGTCCCACCGCGACGCCTCGCCGGCCCCGCACGCATGGACCGTGCCGCGCAGGCCCGCGGCCACCATCGCCACCAGCGCCCGGGCCAGGTCCGCGCTCCACGTGGGGCACCCGACCTGGTCGGTGACGACGCGCAGGGGCTTGCCTTCCCGGCCGCGCGCCACGACGGCGTCGACGAAGTTCCGCCCTCCGGCCCCGTACATCCAGGCCGTCCGGGCGATGAGGTGGCGGTCGGGGGCGGCGTCGCGCACCGCCGCCTCGCCGTCGGCCTTGGTCCGGGCGTAGACGCCCTGCGGGGCGGGTGGGTCGTCCTCGAGGTACGGCCCCGCCTTGGCGCCGTCGAAGATGAAGTCCGTGCTCACGTGGACCAGGATCGCGCCGGCCCCGGCCGCGGCGCGGGCCAGCAGGCCGGGCGCCTCGACGTTGAGGCGGCGGGCCTCGCCCGCGTGGTCCTCGGCCCCGTCCACGTCGGTCCAGGCGGCCAGGTTGATGAGGGTCCGCGGCCGGAGGCGCGAAAGGGCCGACGCCACGGCCTCAGAGTCCGTCACGTCCAACTCGTCCACGTCTGTCAGGTGGATGGCCGAGGGGCCGGGCGCCTCGGCCGCGAGTAGCGGTCCCAGGTCATGGCCGAGCAGGCCGGCCGCACCGGTCACCAGGATGGGGCAGTGCTCCTCGGTCAGGGGCATGGCGTCTCCCGCGCGTTGACACGGAGCGGCGGATGCGTTAGCGTACCCGGGCCCGCCTCCCGCCTGCGGCGTGTGTGGCACGGATGGCTCGCACTCCGTGCTCTTAATGGGTCACAGCGATTGGCACAGGTGCCACGGTTTGCTCGTCAACCGTGTGCCGCCGATTGCCAGGCACGGATTGACAAGCAATCCGTGGCACTCGGCGGCCGGGATGGCACCTCGGCGCGCGTGCGTCCACGGAGCCCGGATGGCCTCGTTTCTTCGACATTTCCGGACGGTCAGCGGCCTGACGCTGGCCTCGCGGGTGCTGGGCCTGGCGCGCGACGCCGCCCTGGC